>Ga0180437_10000552_pt1 | contig 71173 bp, 18 predicted proteins | sample SS_ome_4_FD_132410 | JGI IMG/M metagenome (GOLD analysis project Ga0180437, IMG submission 132410) | Hypersaline lake sediment archaeal communities from the Salton Sea, California, USA - SS_3_D_1 metaG | ecosystem: Environmental > Aquatic > Non-marine Saline and Alkaline > Hypersaline >...
CACCCGCTTGGACGAATGCCTCGACGCCCTCGCCGCCAAGGGCTTCGACAGAGACGAACTCCGCGCCGCCGCCCTGCTGACCCCCGCCTGCGGCACCGGGTCGATCGGCCTCGAAAACGCCAGGAAGACCTTCTCCCTGCTCGGCCGGCTCGGGCAGCTCGTGACGGAGTAGCGATCCCGCCTCAACAGGCGCCCAGCGCCTCCCGACGGCTTGCCGTTTGGCCCATGCGGATGCGCCCTACTTCGTCAGCTTCCACCCGCCCTTGCTGACCTCGAGCCCCGTATGTCCCTTGTACCGGTCGTAGACGCGGTGCATCTCGTCGATCGAATCGAAGTACCCCACGACAAACGCCGCGCTGAACGACTGGCCCGCCCGGATCGGCCGGCCGCCGAACTCCTCGATCATGCACACGTACCCGCGCTGGTGGCACCACGCCTCGTGGACGACCGATGGATCGAGCGTCATCCCCGCCAGCCATGGGCCCGCCTTGCCCGTCCTCGCCTCGCGAAGCCGGTACGCCCGGATGAACCGCTCGGGCAGCTTGTCGCGGCTGCGGCGGTAGTTGAACTTGGCATCCGGCGGGAAGTCCTTGCCGAACTCCTTCGACGCGATCCGCCCGTGGTAGCTCAGGTAGATCTCGCTGAACGTGTCGCCCGCCTTGTGCTTGACGTGGCCGGGCATGTCGATCCGCAGGAACATCGCCTCGCTGTCGTTGACCGCGTCGATCCGGTCCATCGACACGAAGTACCGCTTGCCCGCCGGGAAGACGAGCCACTGCGTCCACGTCGAGCCCGTCTTCTTGCCCGGCGCGGCTGTGCGATACCTGAACTGCTGTTTGACCGCGATGAAGCCCTTGCCGCGCACGGTCACCGGCCTCAGCTCGCGGGCCCTCGTGCAGATCTGCGGGCCCTCGATCGACCGCTTCGCCCGACGGCCGTGATACGCGTTGCCGTACCGGTAGACCAGCTCCGCATCGAGCTTGTCGCGGTACGCCCGGTCGCTGCCCGGCTCCATGATCCAGTCGACGATGTCCAGCCCGAACCCCGCGTCGCGGAAGCCGGTTCTCTTATCGACGAAGCTCCCCCCGGCGACGCCGCTGACGTAGCCTTTCTTGCGAACCACGGCCGACAGTTGCGGCGTGTCAATGCGGATCTCGGTATCCGTCTCGGTCATCGCGACCTCCGCGCCTCCCGCCGCGGCGATAGCGGTGGCCGCGGCGGCGAGCAGGCAAGACGTCACGGTTGGCAGGGCGAGTTTCTTCGTCATGTGGACGATCATATCGCCAAGCCGGGCTGCGTGAAAGCCTGCCGCTTGCCGCAGCTCGGCCGGCGGCGTAAGATCTGGTGTGCGTTGATCGACTCGACCGAAGGAGAAGGCGAATGGCCGGCTTGGTGGATCGGAGAGAGTTCATGCGTTGGACGGGCCTGGGCGCGGCGTCGCTGGCGATTGGCCGGGCGGCGTCGGCTGCGGCAGCGAAGGGCGGAGCACCCGACGAGGCGAAGCGCAAGCCCAACGTCCTGTTCATCGCCGTGGACGACCTGAACGACTGGATCGCGTGCCTGGGCGGGCATCCGGACACGAAGTCGCCGAACATCGATCGGCTGGCCGGGCGCGGCGTGCTGTTCCGCAACGCCCACTGCCCCGCCCCCCTGTGCAACGCTTCGCGGGCGGCGCTGATGACAGGCATCCGCCCGAGCACGTCGGGCGTCTACACCAACAGCCAGCCCTGGCGGCCGCCGATGAAGGACGCGGTGACCTTGGCGCAGCACTTTCGCGCCCACGGCTACCGCGCGATCGGCACGGGGAAGATCTACCACGGGCGATTCCCCGACCCGCCGAGCTGGGACGAGTATTGGCCCGACCAGAAGAACAACAGGCCCGGCGATCCGGCCCCGCCGAACCGCCCGCTAAACGGCATCCCCAACACGGCCCACTTCGACTGGGGACCCGTCGACGTCAAGGACGAAGAGATGGGCGACTGGAAGGTCGCCGACTGGGCCTGCAAGCAACTGGGCAAGAAGCACGACAAGCCGCTGTTCCTGGCCGTCGGGATCTTCCGACCGCACCTGCCCTGGTACGTGCCGAAGAAGTACTTCGACATGTTCCCGCCCGAGAAGGTCACACTGCCGAAGGTCCAGAAGAACGACCTCGACGACGTTCCGCCGATCGGCAAGAAGATGGCCCGCCCCCAGGGCGACCACGCCAAGGTCATCAAGACGAACAACTGGCGCAAGGCCGTCAGCGGATACCTCGCCTCGATCGCCTTCGCCGACGCCTGCATCGGGCGCGTCCTCGACGCGCTGGACAACGGGCCCAACGCAGAGAACACGATCATCGTCCTGTGGGGCGACCACGGCTGGCACCTCGGCGAGAAGCTGCACTGGCGGAAGTTCACCCTCTGGGAGGAGGCCACGCGATGCCCGCTGATGTTCGTCGCGCCCGGCGTGACGAAGGGCGGCGGCCTCTGCGACGGCCCGGCGAACCTGCTGGACATCTACCCGACGCTGATCGACCTGTGCGGGCTGAGTCCCAACACGGCGCTGGAGGGCGTCAGCCTCCTGCCGCTGCTGAAGGACCCCGCCGCGAAGTGGGACCGCCCCGCCCTGACGACCCACGGCCGCAACAACCACTCGCTGCGGTCGCGGCGCTGGCGATACACGCGCTACTCCGACGGCACGGAGGAGCTGTACGACCACGGCAGCGACGAGATGGAGTGGACGAACGTCGCGGGCGACCCAAGCAACGAGGCCGTGAAGAAGGACCTCGCCCGCCACCTGCCGAAGACCAACGCCCCGAACGCCCCGTCGCTCAGGCGCAAGAAGAAGACCACCAAGCCCGCCGGGAGCAAGGGCAGGAAGGCCACATAATCGGCGCCGATTGGCCAGCGCACCTGGACGGGCCGTCCCCTCGAGCCACGTGGTCGGCCTCGTGGCGCAAGGGCTCACGGCCGCGAGGGACCACCGATCTCCGCGCCGTGCTCTGCCCGAACCAACGGGCTGCCCGACGGCACGGCGTGGCGCGGTGAGCTTAGTTTTGAGAAGAAGCAATGCAGCCCGAGGGCTTGTCGGCACGCGGGCCGCGCGTCTCGGGTATTCCTCCGCCTCCCGGATGCCCCAATCCGGCCGATGATCCGGGGCCTCCAGGATGCCGCAAGCTCGTCGAGGCAGCGCCCCGCAGGCCCGGGCCAGGCCGGGCGGGCCTCGCGCGGGAGCCCTGGGTCGGCGATCACCACCTCGGCCGGGGACAACGCGTCAAGGCGAGGGGGCAGGAGTTCGACATCCTCGGCCTGCCCGGCATCCCCCAGCGCCGCGGCGATCAGGGCGGTCTCGGGCGAAGGCGGGGCCGACGGGGGGATCGACGGCTCGCCGGCGGGCAGGTGCGTGTTGCCGAGGCGGCGGACCTTGATCACGTCACTGCTGCGGATCTCGCCGGAGCCGTCGATGTCGTATCGCAGGGAGTAGTCCGCGTCGCCCGTCGAGGTGTTCGACTTGCGGCGGACCTTGATCACGTCACTGCTGCGGACCTCGCCGCTGTCGTCCACGTCGCCGGGCAGGACGTTGAGGCGGAACCGGAAGTCCCCGCCGGCCGATCCGTTGCCCGACGGGTATGTGCTCACTTCGTCTGCCCATTCGCCGTCCAGCGCGTTGCCCGCCAGGTCGCCCACGCTCTCGTCGAGCACCAGCAGCAGCTTGTCGGCCGGGACGGTGCCGGGCAACGTCCACGTGGCCGTCAACGTGTCGCTGTCGAAGCGGAATTCGCTCGGCGCGTACTGCGCGACGCTCACACCGTAGACGTCCAGGTCGTCCCGCCCGACGTCCACGTCCTCGCTGAAGACCATCCTGATCTGATCGACGTTCATCCACGGCAGGACGTCGAGTTGCCCGTCCGAGCCGACCGGGACGGAGTACCCCCCGTCTCCGAGGCCTTGGGCGGCAAGGAAGTCCAGGAACGTCTGGTCCCACGCCGTTGCGGCCACCTGCACGTCGACGACGGTCGGGGCCGTCAGATCGCCGGGCACGGGCGGCGTCGGATCGGCGATGGCCGTGGCGTCGTGACCCAGGTTCGCGTCGATGGCGTCGACGTCCCGGCTGTCGATCCGCCCGTCCACGTTGACGTCGGCCCGGACGAGGCCGTCGGCGCCGGCGTCGATCGGGTCCGTGCCGTCCAGCAGCAGCGCCGCGTCACGATCCTCGGCGTCCACCACCCGGTCGCCGTTGACGTCGCCGGCCAGGGCCGTGACGAGCCGATCGCTATCCCCCGCCAGCGGATGCCCCGCACTGTCCGTCACGCCCGTCAGGCGCACAAGGTATCGGGCCGCGTCTGGCAGTCGCTCGCCGAACGTGATCCTGCCAACCGTGTTGCCGGCCTGGAGGTACGTTGTGATGCCGATCCCGCGCAGGTCGACGCGCTCGTTGTCGGCGTCCCGTCCGCGGACGTGCACGCCGGCGGGCGTGAAGCTCGCCGGATCGATCGGCCGGTCGAAGGCGACGGCCAGCCGGCTCAGCCCACTGTCGCGGGGCTCGCAGAACGCCCCGTCGTCGCCGATCTCCAGCACCGCCTCGCCGACGCCCCGGCCATGTTCGACGGCGGAGCCCCAGGAGACGATCCTGGGATGGGCGGCCGACGGCCAGGCTGTCACCGTCCAGGAGATCTCCGTCGAGTCCCACCAGTAGGCGTCGGCGCGGTCGACGGTGAAGCACACGCGGTCGCCCGCCGAAAGCGGGCCCAGCTCGTACGTGTTCGAGTCGGTCACCCAAAGCTGATCGGACGTGGCGGTCAGGGACGCGACGACGGCCTTCGAGGGGTCGAACGCCCTGTAGATGACATTCATGCTTGTCGGCCGCCGGTCGTCTATGCGGCGGGCGGCCAGGTCACCGATGGTGTACAGGCCATCCAGCGGAGCAACGAAGGCCACGACGATCAGGTGGTCGTTGCCCGGCGGATGAACCTGAAGATCTCGCGCGCCGGCGGGGTAGGGCGTGTTGGCCTCGCCCACGTCGGCCCCGCGGTCCACCGTGCTCTTGCCGACGTACGGGTACTGATACACGCCGCTCCCGTTGGCCCAGAGGTCCTCGACACGGCACTGGTTGTCCTGTTCCGGGTGGGGGCCGGCAATGTAGTTGGCCAACGGCGTGCCCAAGGCGACCCCGCCGTCGTCGGCCGACTCGTAGAACTCCAGTTCGGCCTCGACGCCCCAGAGATCGTCGGCGACGACGGCCTGCGGCGGCCCGGCCGACGTCACCACGTCGTAGGAGTGCCAAGTCAGCGGCGTGAGCTGGCCGGCGCCCGTGACGGTCACGGTGACCGTGCCCGTGTCCGTGCCACCCAACCCGTCGTCGACCGTGTAGCCGAACGTGTCCGCGTATGACGTGCCCTCGCCGAGCCAGTCGAACCGGCCGGCCGGATCGTATGTGAAGCTGCCGTCCGCGTTCACCGTCACGGCCGCCCCCGCCGCGCTCGTGCCGTCGTGCCCGCTGACCGTCAGCACGTCTCGGGTGGGGTCCGGGTCGCCGTCGTTGTCCAGCACGCCCGGCCGCGAGACCACCAGCGGCGTCTGCTCGCCGGTCTCGTAGGCGTCGTCCGCCGCGGTCGGGGCGTCGTTCGTGTTGGCCACGTCGATGCTGAACGGCTGGTAAGCCGTCGCGCCAGCCGCGTCGATCACCCACAGCGTCAGCGCGTGAACGCGGACGTCCCGGTTCAGCGCAATGCCCGACAGCGTGGCCGTGCCGTCGCCGTGATCGACCAGGTCCAGCCAGACGGGCAGGCCCGGCGCGACGATCTGAAGCGTGTCTCCCGCGTCGACGTCGTCGGCCTCGACCGTGTAGCTGTAGAGGGCGTCTTCCGTCGCGGCGGTCGCGGGCGTGCTGATGAACCGCGGCTCGTCGTTGCTGTTCGTCACCGTGATGGTGAAGGGCAGCTCAGCCGTCGCGCCGAGCCCGTCGGCCACCCGCAGCGTCACGGCATGATCCCCGACGTGCTCGTTCCGCGGCGTGCCCGAAAGGACCGCCGTGCCGTCGCCGCCGTCCTCCAGCGCCAGCCAGCCCGGCAGGCTGCCGACCGCGACGATCGAGAGCGTCTCGGCCCCGCCGGCGGTGTGGCGGTCGACGTCGTCGGCCGCGATCGGGCAGAAGTACGGGGCGTCCTCGACGGCCTGCGTCACGGGCTCGCCGCGGAACGCCGGGGCGTCGTTGACGTTGCCCACGATGATAAAGCAGACGTCGCTCGCCTCGGCCTGGCCGTCCGTGGCCGTCACCTTGACATATATCGTGCCGACGTCCTCGTTGGCCGGCGTGCCCGTGAACGTGCGCCCGGCCGGGTCGAACGCCAGCCAGGCCGGCAGCGGCCCGCCGAGGGCCGATTCGGCGGTGTAGGTCAGCGCGTCGCCGTCCTCGTCGACGAACGTGTCCGCCGCGAAGGCGAAGTGGAACCGATCGTCTTCCGTCGCCGCCCGGGAGCCGATGGGGGCGTTTACGACGGGCGCGTCGTTGACGTTGGTCACCGTCAACACAAAGCCGACGCCGGCCGACCCGCCCTGCCCGTCGTCGGCCGTGACCTCCACGCTCAACGTGCCGACGTCCCCGTTGGTCGGCGTGCCGCTGAACGTGCGCCCGGCGGCATCGAAGGCCAGCCAGGCCGGCAGCGGCGATCCGCCGGCCAGTGCGGCCGTGTAGGTCAACGTGTCGCCGTCCTCGTCGCTGAACGCGCCGGTGCCGAACGTCAGGACAAAGGGCTGGTCCTCGGTCGCGCCGGCAGGCGGGATTCCGGCTGCCACGGCCGGCGCGTCGTTGACGTTCTCGACGACGATGGCGAACGTCCCGCGGGCCTTCTCGACCCCGCCGTCGGAAGCGGCGACCTCGACGTGGATCGTGCCCACGTCGCCGTTGCCGGGCGTGCCGGTGAACGTGCGGTCGGCCTGCTCCTCGAAGCCCAGCCAGCCCGGCCACTGCGAGCCGTCGGCCAGCGCGGCCGTGTAGCTCAGCGAATCGCCGTCGGCGTCGGCGAACGCGTTCTGCGCGAACGTGAAGCTGAAGGGGACCTCTTCGACGGCCTGCTGATCGGGGAAGGCAAGCTCCAGCGTCGGCGCGTCGTTCACGTTGGTCACGGTCAGCGCGAAGGTGGCGGACGCCTCGCCGCCGTGGCCGTCTTCGGCGGTGACCTTCACGTGGATCGTGCCGACGTCGCCGTTGGTCGGCGTGCCGACGAACGTCCGCGCCGCGCCGTCGAAGCTCAGCCACCCCGGCAGCGGCGTGTCGTCGTCCAGCGAAGCAAAGTAGGCCAGCGTGTCGCCGTCGTCGTCCTGGAACACGGCCTGGTCAAACGTGAACGTGAAGAGGGCGTCCTCGAAGACATCGCCGGCGGCGCCCTGATCGGGGATGCTGCCGGGCGCGGTCGGCGGATCGTTCGTGTTGAGGACGGTGAGGGTGTAGATCCGCGTGGCGGCGGCCCCGCCGGAATCCTCCACGAGCAGCTCCACCGGATGGTCGCCCACGTGGTGGTTGGCCGGTGTCCAGGTGAGCGTGGCGCTCGTGCCGTCGGGGTTGTCGGCCACCGACAGCTCCGTCGGGCCCGACACGATGCTGAACAGCAGCGGGACGAAGCCGCGCCCGTCGGCCGTGACGACGTGGCTGTACGCGGCGTCCTCGACGGCCTGGCCGAGAGAGTCGGTCGTGATCGCCGGCACGCGGCGGTTGCCGAAGTCGATGCCGGTCAGGACGCCGTCGAGGCCGACCGTCACCGCGTGCGTGCCAACGCCCACGGGCGCCGTCTGCCACCAGCCCTGCTGAAGGGCTTCGCCCACCGTGTAGTTGCCGGCGGCGAGGTCCGCAAACGAGTACAGGCCGGCCTCGGTTACCGGGTCGATCAGGCCGTCGCCGTCGATGTCCACGTCGGCGGTGCCCGTGCTCGAAATCAGGCTCCCGCTGCCGTCGTAGAGCTCGACCGTCCAGCCGGTCAGGGCGGGCTCGTCGGCGTCGCGGATGCCGTCGCCGTCGAGGTCATCCCACTTCATGCCGCAGATCTCGCCCAGCCGCCGGTTGGTGAAGCTGACGTCCTGCGCAACCTGCCCCGAAGCGAGGACCACTGTATGGCCGCCTCCCGCGGCCGGAACCGTCTGCTGCCAGCCGGGCTGCTGCACCTGGATCACCGTGTAGCTGCTCGGCGAAAGGCCGACGAACCCGTACAGGCCGGCCTCCGTCGCCGGATCGATGCTGCCGTCGCCGTCGACGTCCACATCGGCAGTGGTGGTGGCGGCGACCAGGGCAGCGCCGTCGTACAGCTCGATCGTCCGACCCGAAAGGCCCGGCTCGTCGCCGTCGTGGGCGCCGTCGCCGTCAAGGTCGTGCCACGCCACCCCGCGGATCTCGCCCAGCTTCCGGTTGCCGAAATCGACGCCGCCCGCGACTCCGCCGTCGGTGACCGTCACGTTCTGGTGTGTCCCGCCGCCGCCGGGGTGAGTCTGCTGCCAACCGGCCGGGAGCACCTCGGCCACCGTGTAGCCGCCCGGCGGCAGGTCGACGAACCGGTACAGGCCGGACTCGCTGGCCGGATCGATGCTGCCGTCGCCGTTCACGTCAATCTCTGCCGTCCGCTCCCGGGCGATCAGGTCGCCCAGAGCGTCGAACGCCTCGATGGTCCAGCCGTTCAGGGCGGCCTCGCCCACGTTGCGGACGCCGTCGGCGTCGAGGTCCTCCCACTTCATGCCGTGGATCTCGCCGCGCTCGAGCTGGTTGCCGAAGTCCACGCCCATGAACACCTGCGGCTGCCCGGCAAACGGCAGGTAGCGGCGCACCGGCGTGGTGGCGGCGGCGTGGTCCGGCACGGCCTCGGCGATTGGGATCCGGGACGTGCCCCTGGCCCATTGCGGCACGGAGAACCCGATCTCGCCGGCCGCGCCCGCAAGGTCCCTCACGTAGATCGACGCGTCGAAGCCCTCGAGCGTCGTGGTGAACGTGATGCGCTCGGTGCCCGCCTCCTGGCCGGCGACCACCGCGCCGCTGAGCGGCCCGGAGCTGGCGATGGCGAGGTTCAGGTCGTCCACGAGTTCGGCGATGCTGTTGTTGTCGCTCGTGTCGTTCAGGGCGCCGAAGGCGCGGACGCTGTCGATGAAGCCTGCCAGCTCGGCCCCCTCTCGCGGCGTGACGTCAAGGCGAATCTCACTGCCCTGCTCGAGTGTCAGGAAGGCCAGCCTCTCCTCCCCTTCGGCATCGATCGGCATCGCCTCGACCCATGGGCCCAGATCGCCGGAGAGAATGAACCCGTTCAGGTAGTCGGCGATCTCCTGCGTCGAGCCGAACGGCGGAAGCGGCGCGGTGTCGCCAACGGTTTCGGAGACCCGATATTCGTCCTGCTCGCCCGGCCGCATCGTGAACGTGACGTCGAAACGCAGGCCGCTCGGGTAGGGCTCTGCATCGACCGGCGAGGTCTGAGCGAAGGCGATGGCCGGCTGGGGCGAATGGGCCGGGATCACCACCATGCCCGGGAGCCCGTTGACGACCATGAACAGGTCCAGGCTCGGGGAGATGATCCTGCCGTTGCTCGGCGCGTCGAACGTGCCGATCACCTTGGCGGAAGTGCCGACCGTGTCAAAGGCGACGCTCGCCAGGACGTACTCGCCGTTGGCATCCGTGTACGTGCCCGCCTCGCCGGCGTCCCACAGGCCATTCTCGTTGCCGTCGTTGTAGACGCCGATCGCCTCCAGGCCTCGCTCGCCGGCATCGCGGCTGCCGTTGCCGTTGAGATCCTCAAACGCCGTTCCGTAGACGGCGATGCTGCCGGCGGTGACGTTGAACGACTGCTGTGCAGCCCGGCCGCCGGCGGCGCCCGACTTGTCCTGCCGGTCGTAGGCCGTGACAGTCAAGCCGATCGTGGCGTCGGGGATCGTCTCGGCGGCGGCGCCCGCGGCCTGCGCGCCGACGGGGCCTGCCCCGGGCTGCCAGCCGTAGTCGATGACCTCCACGTTGTCGAATGTCGCGGCGGTCAGGACGCCGTGGACGTGGCTGGTGACGGCCATTCCCACGAAGGCGGCCGAGGCCATGGGAATCACCTCGCTCTCGATCGGGTCCCAGCTCCTGCCGTCGCCGGAGACGTAGCCGGTGAACAAGTCCCCCTGTCGCACCAGCCGGACCCAGTACGGCGGCCAGGCCGAGCCCTGACCGCTGTGGAACGTCTGTCCGCCGGGCTCGAGGCGCCGCTGGAAGAACCCGCCGCTGGAGGCCGACAGGCCTGCCGTGGCGTGGGGCGAGTCGGGCTCCAGCGTCTGGCGGATCATCACGCCAGCCTTCGCCCACGGGTCGATCGGCTCGACGTGCAGCACGCGGGCGATGATCTCGCCGTCGCCGTCGAGCGGCCGGTAGACGTACCGGAAGCTGTCCGCGGTGTCCCAGATGTCCTCGCCGGCGCCCTGGACCGTCCACGTGCCCTCGTACAGGCTCTGCCGGCCGGCCTCGCCAACGTCGCCGATGTCCTCTCCCTGCCAGGCGAGGTAATGGAAGCTCGCCCGCGAGCCCTCGGCAGCCGCCTCGCCGACGAGGTCCCTGACGTTGTCGGCCGTCACAACGTACGTCGTGCCGTCGGCCATGGGCTGGGCGAGGGTGAGCGTGACGGTCCTGCCGTCCCGCGCCAACTCCGCCGATCGCACGGGCGGGCCGCCTTCCAGGCGATAGCAGACTGCCGTCTCGGCCGCCACCGCGTCCAGCGGCTCGCCGAAGGTCACCGTCACTTCCGCCGCGTCCGTAGCCGTCGCCGACTCGAGCCGCGGCGGGCCGGCCAGGTCCACCAGCCCCGGAATCTCCCACGCGCCCAGACGCCGGCCGTAGATGCGCACCTCGTCGAGCAGACCGTCCCAGCTCGACGCCGCGTCCTTCGCGCCCTTGCCGACGAGGAGCTTCTCAACCGAGTCGATCTCGCCCGCGACGGTCGGGCTGATCGAGCCCGGCGCTCGCAGGACGCCGTCGAGATACACCTGGATGTCCTCGCCGGACTGCCAGCCGACGACGATGTGCTGCCAGTCGGCTCTCTGGACGTTCGGCGGGCTCTCCCACTGCTGCGTGCCGCCCGACGTTTGCAGCCCCCCCTTGATGCCGTTGGGCCGGTTGTCCTGGCCGGCCAGCTCCCGGTCATAGCGGAAGCCGTACTCGTCCTCGCCGTCCGGGTCCCGCCAGTTGAACAGCCCGCTGTCCGTGCCCGTGCGGTCGGACTTGATCCAGGCGGAGAACGTGAAGGCCGTCAGGCCGTTGAGGTAGTCCTCCGCGTCGTCGTCGAACAGGTAGTCGTCGATCCCGTCGAAGGCCATCGCCCCGCCGACCCGGCCGTCCGCCTGCCACGTCGCCCCGAAGATGCTCATGTCGTGCCCCCCGTCGCTGTGGTCCGCGGCCAGCGCGCTGCCGTCGTCGCCGTCGAAGCTCCACCAGCCGAGCAGGCTCGGGTCGACCTCGCCGAGGAAGAACGTCGCCTGCGACTCGTCTTCGACGGCGTTTCCGGCGAGGTCCTCGACGTGGCTCACCGTCAGGGTGTAGACGGCCTGCTCGTCGAGGGGGGCATCGACGGTCAGCAGCACGGTCGTCGCGTCGCCGGCCAGCACGGCCTCGGTGACGGTCACCGGCAGGCCTTGCAGGTCGGCGATGCCGTAGTTGGCCGGATCCTCCGCGATCGTGCGCCAGAGGGGCTTGCCGAACGTGACGGCGACATGGGTCGCGTCTTCCGCCCGGGCCCGCCGCAGGCTCGGCCTGGGCGTTGCCTCGGCCCGCTCGGATCGGCCGCTGACGGCGCCGAACGGGTTGACGGCGGAGATGGAGTACGTGTACGTGGCTTCCTCGACCAGGCCGGCGTCGCCGTAGGAGGCCGTCCGGCTGACCCCGACCGGCACGCCGTTGCGGTGGACCACGTAGTAGGCCACACCGCTCTCGCCGTCGCTTGACGCGTCCCACGTCAGATCGATCTGCGTACTGCCGGCCGGTGCAGCAACGACATTGCGCGGCGCCGAAGGAGGCGTCGTGTCCTCGGGCCCTTCGGCGTAGGGCGACAACCGGCCGCCCGGGATCGGGCGCTCGAGCGTGCCGTCCGGCATCTGCCAGCCGACCGCCAGGTGGTCCTCGCCCCCGCCCTCTTTGTGGATCGCCTCGATGTAGTATCGCTGCCCCGCCTCCAGGTGGATCGGCGAGGACGCCTGTGAAGCGAACCTGTCCCACTGCCTCGGGCCCGTCCAGCCCGAGACGGACGCAATCTCGACCGCCCCGGCCGGGCTCTCGTCGGTCGACAGCAGCAGTCGGCCGCCGTCGTCGCTGGCCAGCCAGAACACGTAGTTCCCGGTCGCCGGCGGGTGGACGTATCCGCGGACCCGCGTGCCGTAGTCGTCCGCCCAGTTCGTCGGGCCCTCGAAGGCATCCGGGTAGTCCGACCCGGTCGGGTTGTCCGGGTAATCCGCGTGACCGATCAGGTCGTCGACGGCGACGCCCGCGACGCCCGACCAGAACTCACGGTACAGGGCTCCCGAGCCGGGCGGGACGAACACGAAGGACGCCTGGAGATCCGGCGGCGTCGGACTGCCCCCCACCGCCGCCACGTTGTTGACGGTCAGCGTGTACGTCTGGCCGGAGAGCAGCGCGGCCGCGGTCAGCGTGACCGTGGCCCCGTCGCCTTCGAGCGCCGCCGCGAGGACCGGCTCGCCGTTGAGCGTGTAGTTGTCGGCCAGCTCGGCCGAGGCGAGCTCCAGCGGTTCGCTGAACGCCACCAGCACGGTGGCCTCACCGAGCGGGGCGACGGCGTCGATCGCGACGACGGTCAGGCCGGCGCCGAGATCGAGCCATTCGTCGACGGCCTCCGCCGGCACGGCCGGGTCGGTCTTCACCTCGAATTGCAGTGTGTCGCCGTCCGGGTCGGCTGCGGCGACGGCGATCGGCTCGACGAAGCCCGTCACGCGCTCGGGCCTGCTGAGCTCGTCGCCCGGCGCGCCGAGCACGCCGTGCCAGCCGTTCGGCGAGATGTCCCACACGGCGTCGGCGGGCTCGCCGAACGGCCAGGCGGCTGCCAGATCAGGCTCGTCGCCGTTCAGGGACGAGCCCATCTCCTCGATGATCTGTGCGGGCGTCAGCGCCGCGGCCCAGACGTGGACGTCGTCCATCTCGCCGTAGAAGTAGCTGTTGAAGAGGTCGACGCCGATCAGGACGCCCGACTCGTACGCCGTGTCGACGGGCATCGGGTAGGCGGTGGCGGCCTCCGGCAGGCCGTCCACGTAGAGCTTGGCGTCGGCGATGTCGGGCGTGCCGTCGTCGGCCCAGCTTACCGCCACGTGATGCCACCTGCCGTCAGCGAGGTCTGTCGTGCCCTCGAGCGACCCGCCACCCACGGCCGCGCGGAGTACCGCATCCTGGCCGCCGATCTGTAGCAGGCCCAACGTCCAGGCCGCCCCCCCACTGCCCGCGCCCCAGCCGATGATCGTGCCTGTGTGCGCCGCGGCCGGCTTGATCCAGGCGGTGACCGTCCGCGCACCCGTCTCGCCGATGCCCTGCGAGGCGGGCACCCTCACGAAATCGTCCTGGCCGTCGAAGTCCAGCCATCCGTCGGCCAACTGCGGCCCGATCGGCCCGATCAGCGGCGCGTTCGGGTCCGGGTCGAAGCGAACGTCGGTGCCGCCGGACTGCAATAGCGGAAGGAACAGCTCGTACGCGCGGTTGTCCAGCGTGTTGCCCTCGAGTGTCAACAGCAGCAGGTCGGGCGGCGTCGCGGCCAGCAGCCGTACCGCGTCGGCGGCCACGAAGCCCACGTCGGCCGAGGCCAGCTCCACCGTCAGCCCGCCCTCGCCGACATCCACCGTGCCGAGGCTCTCCCACGGGTGCCTGCCAAGGCCGTCCCCGTCCGGCGCCACGCGTTGGCAGACCTCCGCCGACAACAGAACCGACGAGCTGTCCGAGACGGTGTACGTCGCGACGGGGGCCCGGCTGATGTGCTCGGGCCACGTCGCCGCCACCTCGTACCGGCCCGGCGGGACCTCGCCGAAGGCCCAGGTGGCTACGCCCGCACCGCCGTCGGCCGGATGGAAGCGGTAGTCGCCCTCAAACGCGCCGCTCACCGCGCCGACGTTACCGACCCACTGCGCGCCAACGTCGCCGTAGCCCGCCTCGCCGTTGTCGGTGAGCCTCTGGCCCGTCAGCGCGTCGATATTCCGGATGACGTTGTCGTGCAGGTAGAGGTACCGCAGGCTGCCCAAGGCGATCAGGGGCGTGACGTTCGCGATCCGATTGCCGGACAGGCTCAGCCATTCCAGGCCCGTCGACGTCGCCAGCGGGCCGATGTCCGACAGGGTCCCGGCGAACAGCAGGACCGCGCCCGACGAGGCCGCCCCGCCGCGGGCGCTGTCGGGGGCCCCGAGCGCCACGCGCGGCCCGACGGCGGCAACCGGCGTTCCGGCGTTCTCGCCGGCCTCGATGTTGACGAACTGCCGCGCCTGCTGCGGCGCGGCCCCGCTGAGGTCGTAGAGGTATGCGCTTCCCGCCCCGGCAGCGCCGGTGGCGTCTGCGGGGGCGCCGATCACCAGCTCGCCGGCCATCCACCCCAGTGCGCCGCCGAAGCGGTCACCCGCCGCCGGATCGGGGTTCACGATCGTGTGCGTCGGCCCGGCCGCGGCGGACTCGAGGTCGTAGACGTGGACGGCGCCCCGCGAGCCGTCGTGCCCTTCGTCGCCCACGACGGCCACGTCCCCGCTCACCGTCACCGCCGTGGCGAACGAGCCGCTCGGCGAGGCGGCCGGGTCGGTGCCGCTCCAAAGCTCCTCTCCCGTCGACCCGTCGAACACGTAGGCCTTCTCGGCGCCCGGGGCGCCCACGATGATGTTCGTGCCGCCGGTGGCGATCACACGGCCGAAATCGTCGCTCGCGTTGTCGGTGGGATTCTCGATCCTGAGCTGCACGCCGCCGGTGGCGCGGCTGAAGACGTACACCACGCCGCTGTCCTCCCCCGGGGCGCTGACGACGATCGCCGAGCCGAGATCGGCCACGGCCGTGCCGAACTGAAGGTTCGCGCCCGTGGCCGGGCTGTGCAGCGTCCATCGCAGCCGGCCCGTCCTGGCGTCAAAGACGTACACACTGCCCGCGTCGGCCGCGCCGTCGGGATCGTCCTGTGGAACGCCGACGATCAGGTCCGTGCCCACGGCGGCCAGGGCCTCTCCGAAGCGGTCGTTCGCGCCCGGCTCGGGGTTCTCGATCGTCAGCACGCTGTCCCCCGTGCTGACGTCCAGCAGATAGACGACGCCCGCCTGCGAGACCGCGCCGACCGCCCGCCCGGGCGCGCCGACGGCCATCCTGCCGGCCGGTCCGGCCAGGCTGTGGCCGAAGCTCGCCTGCGCCGCCGCACCGCCCGGATCGGTCAGTGCCGCCAGCAGCCCGTACACGTCGTGCGCCGGCGTGCCGACCAGGTCGGTCAGCGCGTTTGGCAGGCCGTCGATGCTCAGGAAATCCAGCTCCCGCAGGTTCACCAGCGGGCCGATGTCGGTGACGGTGTTGTAGTCCAGGCTCAGCCGCTTCATCGCCAGCAGCAGCTTCAGCGGGCCGATGTCGGTGACGGCGTTGTGGTCCAGGCTCATCTGCTCGAGGCGCGTCAATCCGATCGCCGCCCCGGTCGTGCGCTCCCGGCCGGCGCCGATCGGCGCGATGTCGGCGATGCCGTTGCCGGCCAGGTTGACCGTCCGCAGGTTCGTCGCGTGGCCCAGGCCGGTCAGGTCGGCGATGTTCGCGCCGGCCGCGTCGAGCCGCGACAGCGTGTTCAGCCGGCTCGCGACAAGCGGCTCGTGCCGCAGCGGCGTGCCGAGATGCGACACGGTCGTCGGGATGCCCAACTCGTCGGCCAGCCGGGCGGCCAGCATCGCGTCGGGCACGTCGATCACCGGGTCGATCGGCCAGGGCTGAATCGCGCTGTCGTCGTAGGTCGGCGGGTCCTTGCGGTCCTCGCCGGCGTCGAGATCGAGCACCTCGATGGCCTCGGCGATGAAGGCGTCGTCGCCGCTCTCGCCGAAAGCGCGGTCGAGCTGGCCGCGGCCGATGATCAGGTCGTCGCCGTCGCCGCCGTGAAGCTCGTCGCGATCGGTCATCGGGTGCGTCTCGCCGCGGTCCGGCGGGATGAACTCGAGCGTGAACGGCAAGGCGGGGGTGGTCGGCCCGGCGTGGAAGGGGTTGTAGACCCTCACGAAGTACCTGCCCGCCTGGCAGGCCCGCGTATCGACGACGGCCTGCCCTTCGATCAGCCGGCCGCCGTCGGCGTCGTAGAGGTCCACCAGAACGCCGCGTTGCCGCTGGATGACGGCCTCCAGGCCCGTGGCCCCGCCGAACAGCGCCCGCTCGATGTCCAGCGCCACGTTGGCGGCGGCCACCTTCACGCGAACCGTCGCACGCGTCTTGCCCTCCGCCAGCAGGCCCTTGATCTGACCGGTCAGATCGAGGCGGATCAGGCCCGATCTAGACGCCAGCGACAAGGTTTCCAGCATCGGTGGGCCGTTGGCCGCGGTCGTGTCAGACGAGTTCACCATCCCGTCGCCCTCGGCCGCAAACACCTCGACGCTCAGCCCGTCGGAAAACCGGAACGGACCCAGCCGCGGGACCTGCTGGAAGGTGGCCCCGTCGGCGACAAACAGCGCGGTCGGGTCGGCCGAGTCCGGGAGAGTGAAGTACAACTGCTCTCCCACGGCGGTCGGCAGGGCTGCCGAATCGCTCGGCACGAGCAGGTCGCGGCGGTCTCGCCCATCGACGGTCCAGAATCCGCTGTTGGCAAGGCCCGTCGGCACGTTGAAGTACAGCCGCCCCCCGGCCGCCGTCAGGTCCGTCGGCTCGTGCTCGTAATACTCCCAGCCGACCGTGCGGACGTCGTCGCCGAAGGTCTTCATCAGCCGGTACGGCCCGCTGTCGTCCAGCTTCGCCGTGAAGTACAGCGTGTAGCAGGGAGCGTACGTCAGGTTGGCCACGCCATTCAGGTTCGGATACGCCGTCTGATCGAGCCACTCCACCGACACGCCGTCGCTCTTGCCCATCTGATCGAAGTGGACCGGGCCGACCCCCGACTCCACGACGAAGAACAGCCGACTGCCCACCGCCGTCAGCTCCTTGACCGTGTCCGGCGCGGGGACGGTATCGAGCTCGCTTGCCGACGGCTCGCCGTTGCCGACGCTCCAGAGCTTCGTGTCGCCGCCGCCCGTCGTCGTGGTGAAGTACAACCGCTCGCCCGCGGCGGTCAGGTTGCCGATGTCGGCGGCCGTTGCGGGGTCCGTCAGCGACACGTACGAGTCGTCGGCCTCGATCCGCCAGACGCGGCGGCCTGTCGCATCGAGGTCGGCGACGAAGTACAGCATGCCGGCGACGTTCGTCGGGTCGGTCGGCGTGTCAACGGGGGGGTCGAACACCTTCTGCGCGACGTCGTCGGCGACCCGCCACAACTCCAAGTCGGCGCCCGCCGCGACGGTGAAGTACAGCCGCTCGCCCACGGCGGTCATGTTCTGCGGCGCCTCGGCCAGGCCCGTCTGGATCACCACCGTGTCGCCCGCCGCCCCGTCGCTCTTGAGCAGGCTGTGGCCGGCGGCCTCCGCGACCGTGAAGAACAACTCCCCGCCCACGTCGGTCAGGTTCTCCGGAACGGCCGGCAGGGCGTCGACCACGCTGAGGGAGGAGCCGTCCGCCACGATCAGCTCCGCCCCCGTCGTGGCGTAGAACAGCCGGTCCGTGCCCGCAGCCACCGCCGATTCCGGCGGAGATAGCTGAGGCAGCCGCGGCACGTCGGAGTAGTCCAACTGGAGTGTGAACGAGTCGATCTGAGCCAGGTCCTTCAGGTACGGCAGGAAGCCGGACAGGTCCAACTCCAGGACAAGCTGCGACCCGGTCGCGCCGTCGACCGTCAGCGGGTTGCTCGACAGGTCGATCGTCGAGCCGGTGACCAGCCCGTCAATCGCCCCGACGAACACCGTGCGGGCCTCTTCCGCCTCGGGCAGGGCGCGGAGCTGGCTCCCGGCGGCGCCGTCCCCGAGCGTGGTGAACTTGTACCACCGCTCCGCCTGCCCGACCGCGAGCGTGTACTCGTCCCTGTCCGGAACACCGTCACCGGTGAAGTCCGGGTCGGTGAAGATCGCCGGCCGACCGGTGGCCGGCAAGACGAGGAAGTCGCCGCTGCCCGTCACCGTCAGGTTCACGATCGTGCCCGTCTCGATGCCGCTCAGGTCATGCCGCCGCGGCGCCCCGTAGACGAAGTACACCTTGCCGGCGTGAGGCAGCAGCTCGCCCGAGAACACGTCCGCCCGGGCCGCGCCGGCTACCAGGTCGTCATAGCCGTCAACGTCCAGGTCGATCCGCGGCGTGGCCGGCAGTGTGCCGAAGGCGTCCAGCTCGGCTTGGCCGTCCAGGACCACGTCGGCCGTCGCCAGCGTCGTGTCGGCGGGGCCGTCGGCGACGGACCAGTAGACGTACACGTGGCCCCGGGCGTCGCGGTCGAGGACGTCGCCGTCGGCGTTTCTCATCTCGCGGCCGGGCTCGCCGACGATCAGGTCCATCCGCCCGTCCCCGTCGAGGTCGCCCGCCGTCGCCGTCAGCGCACCGTGCAGCGAGACGCCGGCGGCCAGCTCCCCCTCCGCCGCCCGCCGTATCGTGATGTCGCCCAGCAGCGGGCCGGCCGCCGCGCCCGCGGGCTCCGCCGATCCGTAAAAGACCAGCAGCGAGCCGATCGCGTCGGCGTCGTTTTCGGCCACCCGGCCGATGGCGATATCGTCGTAGCCGTCGTGGTTCAGGTCGCCCAGCGCGGCGAGGCTGCCGCCCAGGGCGATGTCCTCGTACACCACGTCGGCGTCCGTGGCGGCGGGGACCACCTCGTCGGGATCGGCCAGGACGAAGGCCGCCAGCGGGTCGGTGGCCAGGCCGTCGCGGCCAAGGAGCAGGTACGCCCGCCCGCGAGGCAGCAGCGAGCTGGACGTCTCGAAGGCCGGATTGGCGAACAGGACGTCGTCCAAGCCGTCGCCGTTGAAGTCGCCCGCCACGGCGGCCGTCACCGCGTTGCCCGCTCCCGCCGTCTTGTCGGGCAGCAGCTCGGCGATCGCCGCCGAGCCGAGATCCGCCGGATCGAACGAGCTGTGGCTGACCGCCGCCCCGGAGAAGATCCAGCCGAACTGCCCGCCGCTGCCGACCGCCTCGGGCCAGGTGACCAGCAGGTCGCAGTGCGGCAGGGCCTCCGGGACGCTGAGGTCACCGTCGAAGTTCAGCACCTGGACCGTCATGCCCGGACCGTAGTCGCTGCCGCCCAGCCAGGTGGTCAGGTCGGCCGCGGCGAGCACCCGTGCCGAGCGGGCCGTCTCGCCGTACAGGACGCTGATGAGGTTCTGCTCGTACGTGGGCGAGGCCGCCTCGTCGTCGTAGCGGACGAACACGAGGTCCGCGGCGCCGCGGCCGTTGACGTCGCCCATCCGTTCGGCGGGCCGGCCCAGCGCTTCGCCGTCGATGACCATCGCCGTCCGGCTCGACACGTCGTGGCGGCCGGACAGCTCGACGGGCCCCAGCAAGACGTAGCTGTCCGACTCGCCGGCCACGAGCAGGTCGTCCACGCCGTCGCCGTTGAAGTCCCCGACGCTCCGGGCGTCGGCGAGCATCTCGTCGGACACGACGCCCTCGAGCAGGAAGGCCTCGTCGAGCGTGATCCGGCCGGCGTCGCCCGAGAGGCCCGCGCCCGCCGGCCCGGCCGCGCTGGCGTCCACCACCGGCGTGGCCAGCTCGAACAGGAAGTCCTCCCGCTCGGCCACCTCGACCGCGACGATCTCGGGCAGTTGCAGCGCCCGGCCGAGGAACACGTTGAGCTGCCCGCCGAAGTGGTCGGCCAGCGCGACCTCGTCGATGCCGTCGCCGTCGGCGTCCACGTTGCCCGTCCCGCCGAACAGCAGCGGGCGGATCGCCGCGTCGGCCGCGCCGGCATATCCGGGCCGCCGCGGCTCGAACACCAGGTCCGGCAGGCTCAAATCGACCCCGCCCTCGCCGCCGAGGAAGACGTGGCCGACCTGGTGGGCCAGTTGGGCCCCGCCGGCCAGCGTCGGGCTCAGCTCGAGCACCGGCGCGCCGACGTCGGCATAGTCGTCCCCGTTCACGTTGCCCAGCGGGAACAGCTCCACCCCCGCCGGTGCGACCGTGTAGACCGCAACGGCCGGGTCGGCCGGGTCGTGGGTCACGACCCAGCTGCCCTCCGCCCCGGCGACGATCAGGTCGTTGTACGGGTCGCCCTCCAGGTCCTTGTCCCCGTCGACGTTGCCGGCGCGTCGCACGGAGAAGCCCGCAAGCGACCGGCCGAAACCGTCCAGCGTCGTCTTCAGGGCCGATCCGCCAAAGTAGATCAGCACCTTGCCGTCGGCCTCCCCCGTGCCGGGATCGTCCTCGACGAGAACCGCCACGTCATCCGTGCCGTCGGCGTCGAAGTCGCCGATGCCCGCCACGCCGGCGCCCAGCCCGTCGATGTCGTCAAACGTTACGGCCGCGTCGGCGGGAGTGTAGAACGGCTCGCGGACGGTCACGTCGTCGACGTACCAGCCTTCGAAGTGGTTGTTGACCCCGTCGATCGTGTCGAATTCGAAGGCGAACCGGGCCCTGTTGCCCAGCACGGGTGCCTCGAGGGCGATCGTGACGGTCGTCCAGCCGGCCGTCGGGTCGGCCAACATGCCGGACTGGTTGTCCGCGATCGGGCCCGACTGCGGCAGCGACAGCGGGTTCCAGGCGCCCCAGTCGTCCGGCTGGTCCACGTTGAACAGGGACACCTGCACCTCGGCCACGTCGTAGCCGGGCGCCTGCTCGGTCTCGAGGAAGTAGCTGAAGGACAGCTCGGCCTCGGCGGCGGCGGTGAGGTCGACCTCCGGGCTGTAGAGGCGCCCCGCGGTCGCCCGCGTGCCGACGTCGTAGCTCCCGCCGGGCGTGCCGAAGTAGAAGCTCTGGCCCCCGCCGTGGCCCGGATCGTCGGCGCGGCGGTCCGTGAGGTCCCACAGCCCGACGGTGCAGTCCGGCTCGTCGTCGTAAAGGTGGTTGTCCGGCGTGAAGCCGTCCATGCCGGCGGTGAAGTCGGCCCGCAGCGCCGGGGCTTTCGGCCACAGACTCGCCTCGCGCCCGCGGAACAGGTACGCCTCGCCGGAGCCGTCGCTCGGGTCCACGTCGCCGACGAGCAGATCGTCGAAGTCGTCCCCGTCGAAGTCGCCCGCCCCGGCCACGGACAGCTCGCCGACGAAGCCCTTGATGATCACGTCCGCATCCCGCACGACGTCGATCGTGCCCGTCCAGTCGCCTCCGAAGAGGATGTAGACCCCGTGGTTGCCGAACCCCGCCGCGGCCCCGCCGCCCGCCGGCGTCACGGCGACCGCGACGTCTGCCATGCCGTCCCCGTTGAGGTCGCCGACCGGCACGATGACAGACTGCGAGTCGAAGATCGACGGCGACTGCACCGGCGCCGGCAGGATCAACGTGACGCCCGTCTCGTCGAGCGTCTCGTCCGCCACGGCGTCCGGGGCGAAGTAGACCCGCGCGAAGCTCGGCCCGATGTGGTCCGCGTCCGCCGCCGACCAGTCGCCCGCCTCGTCCTGCACCGCCGCGACGAAGTCGTCTCCCCACCGGCCGTCGACGTTGCCCAGCGGGATCACGACCGGCTGGTCGGCTGGGTCCGCCGATTGGATGTGGAAGTCCGCCAGCTCCCCCGACACGTCGATCGCCTGCCCCAGAAGCGCCGGCGAGAAGATCAGCTCGTAACGCCCCATCGCCTCCACGGGTCCGGTGAGGTTGGGGTCCAGCACCTTCACGTTGACCACGTGGAGCAGGTAGTACTCGGGCACGCCGGCGAACTGCGCGACCGGAAGGATGTGCGCCGGCTCGCCCGCCCCGGCCGTGTCCTCCGCGGCGAACAACAGCAGGTTTCGGTCCGGATAGCCGTCGAACAGCGCCTGCTCGGACTGATCCTCGAAATCGACGGCGATCATGTTGCGCATCAGCAGGGCCGACTGCGTCGGGTCGAACCGCCACAGCGCATCGGGCGTGCGGAGGACATACCAGTCGCCCTCGTCGCCCGGGTGGAGGCTGAGGCCGCCGATGACCGCCCCCGGCCCGAAGCCCTCCAGCGGCGCGGCGAAGTTCACGTCGTCGTTCAGGCCGCTCCCGCCGCCGCGAAGGACCGTCTCGAAACGGTCCGGGCGGTAGGCGTCCTCGCCGACGATCAGGTCGTTGCCCCCCCCGCCGTACAGGAGGTCGTCGCCTCCGCCGCCGTACAGGAAGTCGTCGCCCGGCCCGCCGTCGAGCACGTCGTCGAGCGCCCCGCCGTAGAGCTGGTCGGCCCCCTCGCCGCCGCGGATCTCCAGCGCGGAGATCAGCCCGCGCTCGACGAACGCGCCGGCGTCGATGCCCCACTGCTCGGCCACGTAGGGGAACTGGTACCCCGGCGCGCCGTGGACCACGTCGTTGCCCGCGCGCGTGTCGATGACCGTCCGCTCGACGTCCACCGCCTGGTAGAGAACGTAGTTCTGCTCGTATCGCCGGTTGAGGCTGTGCGCCCGAATGCTGTCGAACAGCCCGAGCACCGTCTGCGCCACGTCGTTGGGGCCGACGAGGTCGAGCGTGGCGTCGCGGCCCGGCGAGCGCCGCCGCAGCGCGATGCGGCTGCCCTCGAGCGCGGCCTCGACGTGCTCGTCCAGGCCCGCCGTCTCCAGCGCGGCGTTGATGTCCTCGACCAGGTCATCGATGTCGGCGTTGGTCCGGTCGGTGTCGATGGTGACAGCCACCGCCTCCGCCCCGTCGACGATGAGCGAGAACGTCGCCGTGACCGGCGGGTCCGGCGCCTCGCTGAGCTGTCCGCTCAGCGGCGCGTCGAACAGGCCGATCAGCAGGTCCGGATCGACGACGAACCACTGGTTGGCAATGTCCCAGATCAGGCTGGTGAACTGGTAGCGGTGGAAGACGCGGTCGTAGGCGACGGCGACCTCGTCCGGCACGGGCCGGCTCAGCCGGTCGTAGTCCCCGCCGAGGAACAGCACGCGGTCGGTGCCCGGCCCGCCGTCGAAGCGGTCCACCTGCGTCGGCACGAGCGTCTCGTACGTGCCCTTGATGAACGCCAGCCCGTCGGGCATGAGCTGGAACGTGTCGTCCCCCTCGTTGCCGAACAGCAGGTCGCTGGCCTGCCGGTCCAGCCCGCCGCAGATCACGTCGTTGCCCGCCCCGCCGAAGATCCAGTCTTCCGACGGGCCGCCGCTGAGGACGTCGTGCCCCTCGCCGCCGAGGATGATGTCCCGCCGAGCGACGTCGTCGGCGGCCGCCAGGCAGACCTCCGCCGAGTGCCCGCCGGCCAGCGCGAAGTCGAGGTCGTAGATCGTCGGCACGAGGTTCGAGGAGGCCACCTTCAGGTAGTACGTCGCGCCGGCCGACAGCGACACGCCGGTCGGCCCCCCCAGCTCGATGCTCGTCCGCCCCTTGCCGCTCAGGTCGAGCACCGTGTTGCCCCCGCCGACGGCGGCCGGCCGCAGCTCATACCGCCGGCCCGCCGAACCGGACACCTCCAGCCAGTACGCCCCCCGCGGCAGGCCGCTCAGGTCAACCGTGGTCGACGACGTCCGCACGTCCTTCGTCACGCGACCCGCGATCGGCAGCCCGTCAACCGTGTCGTACAACGCCACGGTCAGCGGCGGGCCGCCGGCGGTCTCCACGGCCGTGATCACGCCCGGTGGGGCCGACTTCTCGCCGTCGGCCAGGTGCAGCTCGACCTCCGCCGCGTCGCCCGCGGCCACGTTCACCAGCAGCGACGACTCGCTCGCGGGGTCGCTCAGGCCGAGCGTCAGCCGGCCGCCGTCGTGCCCGGCGACCACGTCGAGCCCCACCCCGGCCGCGGCGAGCGCATCGTTGACGTCGGCGACAAGGTCGTCGATGCCGGCGTTCGCCTCATGGCCGTCCGAGCCGTCCGTCGCGGCCGCCGGAACGATTACGGTCACCGCGCTCTCGCTGCCGACGGTCAGCGCGAAGGTCGCGTCGGCCGTCAGTTGGCCCGTGCCGGGCGCCTCGCCCCCGGCGACGATCCAGGCCGAATCGTAGGCGAGCGCGAACTGGTACCAGTCGACGTCGCCGGCCTGATGAATCGTCAAGCCGTGAACGAGCGCCAGGCTGTTGATCGACTCGATGACGTAAGGGTCGGTCCGGCCGTTGCCCGTGCCGGCCTGGTCGGGCCCGTCGGCGACGGGGCCCGTCGGCGCGCCGCCGACCGCGATCTGCTTCAACACGTCGTCCGTCTGCCCGTACAGCTCGAGGGTCAGCCCGTCGCTGTCGGAGAGGCTCTCGAGCGACAGCTCGCCGGACGGCGCTTCGGAGGCCAGGCTGAACTCGTACCAGTCCACGTCGTTGGCGTTGTCGATCGTCAGCCCCGTGAAGGTGGTCGCATAGGCCAGCGTGGACGCCCCGGCCGCCTCCCGGTCCGGCGGCAGGTGCAGTTCAGTGACGGCCGCGTCGCCGGGCTCGATCGAGATCGCCAGGGTCGCCTCCTCGCCCACGGCCGTGGTGGCCAACGCCACCCGGCCGCCGAGGCGAAGCGCCACGACGAGCTCGCCGAGATCGCCCCCGGCCCCGGCCAGCGCGGCGTTGATGTCCGCCACCAGGTCGTCGATGCTCGTGTTGGCGGGGCCGCCGTCGCCTCCGTCGGTCGCCGCGGCCGCGACGGTCAACGCCTGGCCGGCCCCCTCGCCGACGGTCAGGGTCAGGTGCGCGTCGGCGGTGAGTTGGCCGTTGGCGGGGGCGTCGCCCGTGGCCACCAGCATCGCCGCGCCCGGCAGGGCCGACGCGCTGTCGACCTCGTCGTTGCGGCTGCGGCGCTCCGTTTGGTCGGGCAGGATCGTGTTGCCGGACAGGATCTCGACGCGGTCGTCGCCGTCGCCGGCGTCGACCCACACGGTGCTCTGGACGGTCGGCCCGACGGTGACATGGTCCTTGCCGTCCAGCGCGTCGATGAGGATCACGAGGAAGTCGCCCTCGTCCGGCAGGAGGCCGCCGTTCAGCACGATCTCCGTCATCGCCTCTTCGCGACTTTCGCCGTCTTCGTCGGTCAACGCCGCCAGGTCCAACAGCACGTCCGTCGGCTCCCAGATCAGCTCGCCGTCGGCGTCGCGGGCGTCGAAGGCCAGCCGAATCTGCGCGTCGAACGTGTAGTTGCCGTTGTTGTCCGTCAGCCGCGTGATCAGGTGCCGATCGGCCAGCAGGCCCGGCTCGGTGACGAAGTCCACCGCGATCACGTCGTCGGCGTTCGTCGCGCTGTAGTACCAGACCTTGTCGTTCTCCTTGGCGAACTCCTTCCAGGCGTCTCCCGCCTGGGCCCCTTCGGACAGCTCGAACGTCGTCCCGTCGTTGCGGTACAGCGTGTCCTCCCCCCCGTCGCCGTAGAGGAAGTCCACCCCCGTGCCGGCGTACAGATGGTCGTTGCCCGCCCCGCCCAGCATGCGGTTCAGCCCGGTGTCCTCCAGCGGGTAGGTCAGGTCGAGCATCACGTCCCCGGTCGCGCCGACTTCGGGGGCCAGCTCATAGGCGATCGCCGCGAACTCCGTGGCCGGCACGGCCGTCACCGACAGCTCATAGTCGCCGGCCGGCAGGGCCTCCAGGCTGATGCTCACCGTGGCCTGTCCGCTCGTGTCCACTTCCGCGATGGTCCCGCCGGCGTCGGACAGCGTCATCCTCAGCCGGCCGATCGCGTCGAGGTCCGAGACGGCGATGCGGTCGGCCGCCGTGCCCGGGTCCGCCAGGGCGAACGTGAAGTGGTCCGCGTGCGTCGGCGTCTCGATCGACAGCCCGGTGATCCGCTCGAGGCCCTCGATGTCGTCGAGGGCGACGTTCTTGCGCGTGTCGTCCACCAGGTTGCCGCTGTGGTCGACGAAGATCCCGAACTGGGCCCCCGACGGATCGCGCGACCAGGCATACATCCGGTTCTCGCCGTCCTGACCCAGCAGATCGTCATTGCCCCCCCCGGCGTACATGATGTCGTCGCCGTCCCCGCCCCACAGCCGATCGTCGCCCGCCAGGCCGTACAGCTCGTCGTCGTCCTCGCCGCCGTCGAGCCGGTCCCGGCCGGACGTCCCCCGGAGCAGGTCCTCGCCCGGGCCCCCGTCGAGCACGCCCACCCAATCGTTGCTGCGGGCCGACAGGGCCGAAACGTCCACGGCGTCGTCGCCCTCCACGAACGTCAGCTCGTCGTCGCCGCCGAGCCCGGCGACGCGGAACTGCTCCACCAGCGGCGTCCCGTCCGGACCGCGCCAGTTGGCGTAGAGCTTCTGCTGCTGACCGGATTCCAACCGGTAGTCGACGGTCAGCACGCCAACCGCCTCTTGCTCGTCGACGAACTGAAGAACGGTCTCGGCCGGGTCGCCCGCATCGATCTGTATCGTGACGGCTGTTTGACGCCCCAACCCGTCGGTGACCAGGCTGATCCGGTTGCCCACCCGCCTGGCGCGCACCGCCGTGTCGGCCAGGCCCTCGCCGGGGTCGAGGCCCTGAAGCGCCGTCCGCAGCGCCGCGTCGATGTCCGAGACGAGGTCGGCCAGATCCGTGTTGGCCGGGTCGTCCGCGACCGTCACGGGCAGCACGACGTCGGCGTGGCCGGGCCGGCCGATGACCAGCGTGAACTCGGCCGGACCGTCGGGGCCGATCCTGCCGCCGGCCGGGCCGTCACCCGCCGCCACCAGCGCCACGTCCTTCTCACCGAGGGAGATCTCGTCGTTGTAGAACGTCCCCTGGATCAGCAGGACGTCCGTGGCGTTGTCGTCGAACGTGTCGCCCTCGCGGGTGTTGCCGAAATGGCCGTCGAAGCTGTCGCCCAGGCCCTCGTAGAAGTGAAAGTCGCTACCCACTTGGTAGGCGGCGTCGAGGACGAGCATGTCCGTCCAGCCCCCGCCGTACAACTGGTCGCAGCCCTCCTGGCCCTCGAGCCAGTCGGCATTGGCGCCTCCGAACAGCTCGTCGCAGCCGCCGCCGCCGAACAGCAGGTCCACGCCGCTGTCGCCGTAGATCCTGTCGTCGCCGCCCAGCAGGTCGGCCAGCGGATTGGTCGCGTAATCGGGCCCGCTCAGCCAATCGCCGTAGATGTTCTCGTTGTCCGGCCCGCCGGCCAGCGTGTCGCTGCGGAGGTTGCCGTACAGGAAGTCGCTCCCGCTGCCGCCCAGAAGCTGATCGCCCATCGCGCCGCGGTTCGCCTCCGGGTTGACGAAACGCCCCTGCCCCTGGTCGAACGTGATCGCCATCGGGGCGTAGGCGTAGAGGTAGTCGCGCCCCCCGCCGCCGTGAAGCCGCTGGCCGTGCTGAACATGCTCGTGCGTCTGGCCGCCGGCCAGGCCCAGCTCGCCTTCGGTGGCGGCGCTCGGGGACGGGCTGCCCGCGATCGCCAGCGACGCCCCCGCGTCCTCGTGCACCAGCGCCAACCCCGTCGTGCCGAAACGCCTCGCCGACACGCCGCTCGCCGCGGCCGCGACCAGGGCGGCGTCGATATCGTCCGCCAGGTCGTCGATGCTCTCGTTGTCGCTCGTGTCGGCCAGGGCGACGGTGACGTCGTGGGAGTCCGAGCCCACCACGAGCGTGAACGTCGCGTCGCCGCCCTGTAGCTTGCCGTCCTCGCGGACCGTCACCGTGCCGACCAGCCCGGCCGTCCCGCCGTCGCCATACAGCCGGTCGCTGCCGTGGCCGAACTCCACCGTCGTCCCGTCGTCCCCGTACATCTGGTCGATGCCGTCGCCGCCCTCGAGGATGTCGTCGTCGTGGCCGCCGAGCATCACGTCGGCGCCGCTGTCGCCCCACAGCAGGTCCCCGTAGGCGCCGCCGTCCATGTAGTCGCTCCCCGCGCCGCCGTGCAACTCGTCCTTCTCGCCCCCGCCGAACAGCCAGTCGCCGCCCGCGCCGCCTCGCAGGATGTCCTCCCCGTCGGACCCGTCGCCCTGGACGGACCCGCCGAACAGCGAAACGGGGGTGATCATCGGCGGCCGGAAACCCGTCGGGTACAGCGACTCGGCCCCGCTGAAGCCCGGGGGCTCGCCGAAGACGGCCGGGTCGTCGACGTCGTCAAACGTCTCGTGGGGGATCTGCTCGGCCCCGCCCCAGATCACGTCCGCGCCGGCGCCGCCCCAGAGCGTGTCGCTGCCGGGCCCGCCGACGGCCAGGTCCCGGCCGCCGCCGCCGGAGATGAAGTCGGGCCCGAGCTGGCCGTAGAGCAGATCGTCGCCGTCCGCCCCGCCGCCCTGGTCGCCGTAGATGTCATCGGCGCACGTGCCGGGCAGGCCGCCGTCTGCCGGCCAGGTCAGCTCGACCTCCACGACGGCGCCCGAGGCGTTCAGCAAGACCTGCCCGTTGTCGCCCACGATCACGTCGTCGCCCGCCTGGCCCTTCAGCGACTCTTGCGTGTTGGTCGGGTTGAACCCGCCGATGATGACGTCGGAGCCCTGGCCGCCTTCGATCAGGTCGGCCCCGTCGATCAGCCGCTGTTCGACCGTGTCGGCGATCTGCTGGAGCAGGCCCGACGAGCCCCGCACGGCCGTGCCGTGGTCGCCCAGGATGCCGTCGTCGCCGCCGTCGCCGAAGAGGCGGTCCCCGTCGGCGCCGCCGACGAGGATGTCGCGCCCGTCGCCGCCGGCGATCTCGTCAACGCCGCCGCCCCCGGCGGGATCGGCCGTGACGGACGTGACGGCCCCGCCGACCCGCCCCACCGTGCCGTGGTCGCCCAGCATCGCGTCGTCGCCGTCGCCGCCCTCGAGCTTGTCTTCGTTGCCGGCCCCGGCCGGGTTCGGCCCGCCGATGATGACGTCGTCCCCCGCGTTGCCGCGGATCGTGTCGGCCCCGCCCGTCAGCGGCGTGAGCGTCACGATATCGCCCCCCCGCAGCGCCCTGCCGTTGTCGCCCAACAGCACGTCGTTGTCGGCGCCGCCGTAGATCACGTCGCCCGCCGGGCCGCCCACGACGATGTCGTCGCCCTCGTTGCCCTCGATCAGGTCGGCACCGCCCGTCGTGTCGCTGCTCTCGACGCGTTCGACGAGGCCCGAGGAGTCCCAGGCGACCTCGCCGTTGTCGCCCAGAATCGCGTCCTCGCCCGCGCCGCCCTTGATGCGGTCCTCTTTGCCCGCCCCGGCCGGGTTCGACCCGCCGATCAGCACGTCGTTGCCCCCGTTGCCCTCGATCACGTCGGCGCCGCTGTCGCCGGTGGTCACGATCCGGCTGATCGCCCCGCCGACCACCGTGACGCCCCCGCCGGCGCCGAGGTCGTCGCCCAGGACCACGTCGTCGTCGTCCCCGCCATATATGACGTCGCCGCCCGCCCCGCCGATGAGCACGTCGTCGCCCTCGTCGCCCTCGATCATGTCGGCCCCGCCGTCGCCGGCGTCCGCCGTGATGACCGACGACAGCAGGCCGCCCGTCAGGCCCACCCGGCCGTGGTCGCCGAGGATCACGTCGTCGCCCGCGCCGCCGTGGAGGAAGTCGCCCCCCGCCCCGCCGAGGATGACGTCGCCGTCCTCGCCTCCCTCGATCGTGTCGCCGCCGCCGCCCGCGGCCGTCGCCGACGCCGTCGCCGACGAGAGCCCGCCGCCCGCCGTCCACGTCAACTGCACGTCGCCGCCGTCGCCGAGCATGAAGTCGCCGCCGGGTCCGCCCCACAACCAGTCGCCCCCCGTGCCTCCAACGGCAACGTCCACGCCCGCGCCGCCGTCGATGATGTCGGCCCCGCCGCTGTCGGGTTCGGTGGCCGTCACCGATGAGGCCCTGCCCGCGGCCAGCACCACCTCGCCGTTGTCGCCCACGATCACGTCGCTGCCGCCCTCGCCGTCGAGCCGATCCTCGTTGCCGGCCCCGCCCGGGTTGAACCCGCCGAGGATGACGTCGTCATCGTCGCCGCCGGCGATCGTGTCGGCCCCGCCCGTGCCCGGCTGGGTCGTCCAGACCTTCGAGACGGCCTGCCCGGCCCGTTCCACCTCGCCGTCGTCGCCCACGAGCACGTCGTTGCCGGCGTGGCCGTCGATCGTGTCGTCTCCCGCCCCGCCGCGAATCACGTCGTCGCCGTCGCCCCCGCCGAGCACGTCGTCCTGCTCGTCGCCGAAGATCGTGTCGCCGTCCGCGCCGCCGTGGATCTCGTCCGCCCCGGCGTTGCCGTGGATCGTGTCGGCCCCCGCGTCGCCGTGGATCGTGTCGGCCCCCTCCCCGCCGGCGATCGTGTCGTCCCCCGCCCCGCCGTACAAATCGTCGCCCTCTTCGTCCCCGTAGATCGTGTCGTCGCCGTCGCCGCCGCGGATCTCGTCGATGCCCGCGTTGCCGCGGATCTCGTCCCCTCCGGCCTGGCCGAAGATCGTGTCGCCGCCCTCGCCGCCCTCGATGACGTCGTCGCCGGCCTCGCCGTAGATCGTGTCCCCGCCACCGTCGCCGTAGATGTGGTCCGGCCCGGAGCCGCCGTGGATCGTGTCGGCCCCGCCGCCGCCGTGGATCTCGTCGCCGTAGTCGGCCGCGGGATCGCCGGGCACTTCCTCGGAGACCTCCAGGACCGTGCCGGTCACGGGCTCCACGATGAGCACCGAGTCTCCCCAGATCTCGTCGTCCCCGCCCCCGCCGTCGATGGCGTCGACCCCCGCCCCGCCGGCGAGCGCGTCCGCCTGTCCGCTGCCGGTGATCGCGTCATCACCGTCCTGGCCGTCGATGATGACCGAGCGGGCCGACATCGACGCGTCCAGGACGTCGTTGCCCTCTTGCCCGTGGACCACCAGCAGCCCGGAGCCGGCCGACAGGCGGATATCGGCGGTGTCCTTGGCGGCCTCGCCGGCGCCCCGCCCGGCATGCAGCGTCGTGACGGCGCCGGCGGCGGTGCTCGACAGCGTCAGCGTGTTGCCCCCGCTGCCCCCGCGGATGTCGATCCCCCCACCGTACGTCCCGCTGATGGGCCCGTAGGTGATCGTCACGGGAGCGAGGCCCGTGATCTCGCTGGCGGTAACCGTGGCGGTCCGGCCGGTCGTGGATCCCGAGTCGCTGACGGTCAGGACGTTGGCCGAGCCCGCGCCGGCGTCGAGGGTCAACTCGCCCAGGACGGCGTCCAGCGTGCCGGCATTCGTCGGCGCGTCGCTGGAAACGTGGATCGTGTCGTCGCCCCCCCCGGTCGCCAGCGTCGTGACAGCCGACGTGCTCCGCACGCTGACGACGTCGTCGCCCTCGCCGAGAGACACGTTCAGCGTTTCCAGTTCGCCGTAGGTTACGTCCCCGCCGAGGCCCAGGCCGCTGAGCGTATCGTCGGTCAGCACGGCCTCGCCGGCCTCGCCGTCGCCGCTGTCGTCGACGGTCAGCGTGTCGCTGCCCTCTCCTCCCGTAACGTCGACCGCGCCGCCGATGTTGTCCACCACCCCGCCGGCGTTGGCCGGCGCGGCGCTGCCGAGGTTGATCTCGTCGTCGCCCGCGCCGCCGGCGGCGGTCACCGAGCCCCCCGCGGCAAGGATGTTGATCTCGTCGTCGCCACCGTCCCCGTTCAGCGCCACCGCCGACCCGTTGTCGGAGCCCTGAAGCGTGATCGTGTCGCCCCCGTCGTCCTCGCCGTCGTCCTCGCCGTCCCGGCCGTTGACGGTCACCGTGCCCGTGGCCGTCACGACCACCACCGTGTCGGACCCCTCACCCGCGAGGACCGTCGTCGTGCCGTTGATCGTCCGCACGACGGTGAACTCGTCATCGCCCGTGCCGAGCTGCACCTCCACCGCCTCCACGGCCGCGTACTCGATGCCGACCGCCATCCCCAGGCCCGTCACCATCACGTCTGTCAGCACCCCGTCGGTGTTGCCTGCCGTGTCGGACCCGTCGTTCACCACGAGCGTGTCGCCCGCGCTTTCCGCGCCTTCTCCCCCGTCGATCGTCAGCGGGCCGGTGATCGCCTCGCCGCGAATGTTGTTCACGCCGGCCCCGACCGTCTCGTCACCGACGGAGAACGTGTCGTCTCCCTCTCCTCCGCTGACGGTCACCGACATGCTCTGCGGCGTGCTCCGGACTGTGACCGTGTCGTCGCCGCCTTCCAGCAGCACCGCCAGCGTCTCGATGCCCGATTCCTCCCCGCCGCTGTTGTACTCGAACGCTTGCGACCCGGCCGTCACGCGCTGATCCGTTACCGTCAGCTCCTCCGCGCCGTCGGAGCCCAGCACGACCGCCGAGTCCGTGTCCCACGGGTTGCCCCGGTCGCGGAGCTTGACGTTCAAAGGCGGCGCGCCGCCGCCCGCCTGCGCGGGCCGGACCGTGTAGATCTCCGAGCCGCCCCGCCCGTCGAGGGTCACCTGTGCGGTCCCCGTCCGCGAGATGTCGTAGCGGTCGCCCCGCAGACCGCCGAGGATCTCCTCCACGGCGTGGAGATTGCCTGTCTCGGCGATCGTGTTGCTCGGCGTGGCCGGCGCGGCGGTGCGGGGGAAGCCCGCCCGCGTCCCGGCGGCGTCGAGGGTGAACTCGATGTCCGCCGTGACGGCCGTCAGGTCCCACGTGTCCGCGGCCCCGCCCGTGTCGTCCACGGTATCGTGTCCGCAGCCGCCCACGAACCGGTAGACGTCGCTGCCCGCCCCGCCCATCAGCAGATCGTCGCCGCTGCCGCCGGTGAGCGTGTCGTCGGCGGCCCCGCCCTCGAGCGTGTCGCCGTCCTGCCCGCCGATCAGCTCGTCGCTGCCGCCCTCGCCGTAGAGGTGGTCGTCGCCCGACCCGCCGATGAGAAGATCGCCCCCCTCCCCGCCGGCCAGCGTGTCGTTGCCCACCTCGCCGTAGATGCGGTCGTCCCCCGCCCCGCCGGTGAGCCTGTCGTCGCCGATGCCGCCGTACAGCTCCACCGGCGCGAAGACGCCCGCGGCGTCGATGACGTCGTTGCCCTTGTCGCCGTAGGCGACGATCCGGTCGACCGCCTCGTAGTTCTGCGCATAGCCGAACGCGGATACCGTGATCTCCCCCGGCGCCGCCGCGCTGCCGGCCTGCGTCAGCGTGAAGTCCTCCGCGCCGTCCTCGATGTCGCCCTGGTAACGGGCGGGGGCGTTTCGGCCGACGTTCAGCAGCAGCACCTTCTCGCCGCCCGTCTCGATCACCTGTGCGAGCACGGGCGGCCGCTTGAACGGGACCTCGTACTCGTACAGCTTCACGCGGGCCAGCTCGAGCGACTTCTCGAAGGACACCAGCGCCAGGTCCACCTCCAGGTACACCCGGAGGAACGCCTCCAACACGCTGCGGATGTCGAAGATCGCCAGCGGCGCCAGGACGGAGAACTCCTCCCAGTTCGCCTCGACGTTCGCGAGCATCTCGCCGATCCGCACCTTGCCGTCGCGGTCCGGGTCGTTGAGGTTGAAGTAGATCGTCGCCTCGATGCCGCCCTCGGCCCCCGCGCGGGCGACCTTCCCGCTCAAGGCCACGCCCGCCGCGATGCTGCCCTGCACGAAGGCCTCGTCGACGTCCGCGCCCGTCTGGAAGTCCACGTCGCTGACGAAGAAGCCGTTAACCAGGTCCAGCGGGTTCCAGCTCCTGCGGAACTGCTCCAGGCCTCGCGTGTCGTAGCCGATCGCCAGGTCCACCCCCGCCGAGAAGATGCCCCGCAGCGTCACGGCCAGCGGGCCCCAGACGGGAAACTCCTGAAAGTACTCGAAGGAGAAGCCGAGCTCCGGCAGCTCGTAGGTCACCAGCGTGACGTCCGGCTGGCCCAGCAGCAGCTTGAAGATGTTCTCGGGCTTGAACAGGTCGAAGTGGAAGCTGCCCTCCCCACGCGTGATGCTCGCGGTGAACTCCCTCGCGCTGCCGTCGCCGCCGATGTCGTCGAAGTCCGGCTCGCCTTGGCCCAGCGGCACGGTGACGGTCTGGAGATCGTCCTGCACCGCCGACCGCAGGTCGTCCAGCAGGCCGGTCCGGCCCCCGTTGCCGTCGGAGCCGCTGATCACCAGGTCGCCGAACGGGATCACCAGGCTGCCGCCCTCCGCGTCGGCCGCCGCGTCGGTGACCAGGTCCACGAGGCGGTAGACCTCCAGGATGGCGTTCAGGAAGGGCGTGATCTTCGATTCGGTGTCGAGCATCTCCGCCAGGCTCTTGAGCGTCACGGTCTCGCCGGCCAGGTCGCTGATCACCGGCAGACGCCGGAACAGCAGCCCGTCCTCCGGGTCCAGCAGCCAGTCCAGCGGCTCGATGATCTTGCCGATCTCGTTGAGGATCGGCGAGGCGAAGTCCGTGATGAACGAGCCCAGGTCCAGGCCGATGTTCCGGATGGCCACGTCCGGCACGCCGCCGAACGAGGCCGTCCCCGCCGCGGTGTCCGCCTCCAGGAAGTCCCAGTCCGTCACGAACTCGAAGCCCAGAGACGGAAGCACGGCCGCCTCCAGGCCGAGCCGGGCGAGGTTGACGTTGACGTCCAGCCCGACGTGCGCGCTACCGGTGGCGCGGGCCTTGATGACGTCGCCGAAGCGGCCGGACGACGAGACCATCTCGCCCAGCGTCAGCTTGCCGTCGCCGCTGGGGTCGTCCAGGTCGATGTCGAGGGCGAGGTCCAACCGCGTCCGGCCGTCGCCCTCCTGGTCGGTGACGTCCACGACCAGGAAGCCGAGGGTCCCGGTCGCGGTAGCCGGACCCGCGCCGGCGCCCTTCAGCCTCGCCGAGACGCCCACCGACAGCTCGTCGGCGCCGCCGGTCAGGCAGTAGAAGCCCTCGGACTGATCCACGCCGAAGCCGAATCCGAGCGACCAGCCCACCTCCAGCTCCACGCCGGCGTCCACGTTCAGCCCGACCGCCGGCAGGCCGAGGTCGAAGGCGGTCGTCTGGTCCCAGATGAAGCTCTGCCCGATCCGCAGCTCGTACTGGCCGTACCTGTCCGTGGGGCCGAAGCCCGTCTGCCGGACGTCCGCGAGCGTCACCGACCCGTCGCCGTTGAGGTCCTCAAGCAGGCCGAGGGCCCCGAATTGGCCGTAGAGCTTCTTCGCCCCCTGCCCCGACGAGGCGAACACGTCGAAGAGCGTCTGGCGGACCTGGTCGGCCGGCCTGTCGCTGCCGGCGCGCAGGTTGAAGCCCAACGGCGCGACGAGGTGTTCGCGGAAGCCGTCTATGAATTGGGCGGCCGGCTCGAGGGCGTCACCGATCAGCGGCAGACGGACCCCGAGGACCTGCCCGTTCAGCGCCTCCTGGAGCGTCAGCAGCAAGCTGTCCAGGCCGTCCAGCAGGATCGCCGGGTTGCTGATCATGCCCAGCGGCGTGGGGTCCGTCAGCGCGCCGAAGCTCGGGCCGGTGATCTGCACCGAGCCGCGCTTGCGAGCGAAGAAGTCGGCGAGCTTCAGGTTGGCGATCGTCACGACGAGATGGTTGTTGGGCGGATCGCCCCCCAGCGGGACGGACTCCGTCGGGAAGTAAAGCGGCAGCGTGGCCGAGACGGCGGGCTTGGACGGATCGGGGTTGCCGACGATCTCGACGTCGACCTCGCCGGCCGCCACTGCCGTGGCGAAGTCGCGCCGAGGCCGTGCGCCCGACTGATCGTCCAGCGTCACCTCCGCGCCCGCCGAAAGGCTCGCCTCGCCCCCCACGACGTGGATCGACAGCGCCCCCACCTTCGCGGCGAACTCCAGGTCCGCCCCTCCCACCGCCGCCGAGACCGACAGCTTCGTGCCCGCCGGGCCCGTATAGAGGAACGGATCTCCCGTCCCCGTCAGCTCCACGCCCAGCGCGACGGCCAGCGACCCGCTCAACTCCACGCTGAGCTCGCCGGCGGCGCGGCCCCCGACGAATCGGCTCACGTCGCGCCCGAACGGATTGGCGTCGACGAGGGCCAGCAGGTCCGGCAGGTCGAGATTGAAAGGCACAGAACGCTCGACCGCGGCGCCCAGCGCGAACTCCAGCTTCAGGGCCGGCGCGTCGGCGACCGTCTCGTCGACGGTCAGCGTGACGGCCGGGCTCGACGCCGGCAGGCCCAGGTACTCCTTGACCGCTGCCTCGAGGGCTTGGACCGTCCCCACGGGATCGGCTGCCAGCTCCGCCTTCCAACTCGCCAGGCGGTCCCCCATGCTCAGCAGGTCGGCGGCGCTGAGCCCGACGAGGGGCAGATCGGCCTGGAGCATGTCCACGACGGCCGATCGGCCCGCGGTCGAGCCGTCCAGGTCGTCCAGATAGCCCACCGCCTCTTCGAGCCCGTCGATCACGTCGTCGAAGTCGATAGCGCGCAGCCGCTCAAACGCGTCGATATCGCCCTGGGTCGGCCCGTCGATGCTGACCTTGACGGCATCGCCGTCCGTGATGTCGTTGAGGACCGGCGGGGCCTGGAGCCAGTCCCTTCGGTCCAGGTCCAGCCTGACCGTCGCGGTGACCGGCCCGGCGGAGATCGGGAAGTCCGCCTCGGGCTTGATCGCCAACTCCACGTGCATCTCGCCGTCGACCGAGCCGTCGATCACGCCGGTCTTGGCGTCGCTGTCGTAAAGCACGTTCTGCTTGCCCAGCTCGGTTAGCAGCGTGGAGATGTTGACGCGGCCGGCGCCCGTCTGGGGGTCGATCAGCGCCATGTTGACGTCGATGTCGACGTCGCCGCTGCTGCCGGTCACCTCGACGCCCAGGAACCCCAGCCTCGCCGAGGCCGTGATGTCGGCCGCGTCCACCGTCACCTCGCCCGTGAACGTCGCCGAGCCGGTCGGCTCGATCCCCTGAAGGAAGAACTCGGTGGCCCGGGCCCGCTGGATCGTCTCGAAGCCCGTCTCGAAGCCCAGGTCGGTCACGGCGCCGTCGGCGGCATCGTCGGGCACCCGCAACGCCAGCGTCGGAAACTGGCCCGGGTCCCGGTTGACCGTGCGGCGGAAGGCGATCCGGTTGCCGCCGTCGCTGACGCGGAAGGCCTCCACGTCGGCCGGGTCGTCCGGGTCCCCGTTGATCGCCAGGTTGATCCGGCGGTTGATGTCGGCCAGCAGGTCGTCGATGCTCGTGTTGGTGCTCGTCTCGGCGGCGGCCACGCTGACTGCGTAGGGCGTCCCGTCCAGCTCCAGCGTGAAGCTCGCATCCGCCGTGAGCCTGCCGTCGAAGCGCGTCGGCGCCGTCAGCAGGCCCAGGCTCTCATACGCGCGGCGCCCCTCGGCCTGTAGCGTCGGGTCGCTGCCGTCATACGTCGTGGTGATCTCCAGGCGGCGGTCGACCCACTGGGGCAGGCCCGTCCCCGCCTCGGTGACCCTCGTCGAACGCGGACTCAGCGTGATCCGCGTGCCGCTGGACTCGGCGAGGATGTCGGCAAGCAGCATGTTGACGAACAGCGTGCCGCTGGCCGGGCCGGTCGCGCCGAGCGTCAGCCGCTTGCCGGTCGCGCCCGCGGTGAAGGCGACGTCACTGTACCCCGCGCCGGTGAGCGCGCCGTTGACGGCCGCGGCCAGGTCGGCGGCGAGGTCCCCGACGTCCGAATTGTCTGCCGTGTCCGCGGCGGCCAGGACGCCGAGCACGAGCGGGTCGTCGCTGACCGTCAGCGAGAAGCGCAGGTCGCTGTCGAGGGCGGGCTCGACCTTCACGTCGTGCTGCGGGATGAAGGCGGGCCCGCCGATCATCAGCGGCGCCGAGCCGAACCCCAGCGCCCCGCTCCGCAGAGACGTGCCGAGCCCCGCCTCTACAAGGTGCGTGTCCACGGCCTGCTGCACGGCGTCCTGGACGTCGGCGAACAGGTCCTCGGGAGAGGAGTTCGTCCCGTCCGGGGCGATACTGACCCGGAAGGCCGCGACCTCCTCGTCACCTGTCTCGAGTTGATCGAAGACCTTCACGTCGAAGCTGGCCACCCCCGCCAGTTGCCCGTCGACGGGCATCTCGGGCTCGTGGACGGGCGGGGAGACGACGATCTGGCCGCCCGGCGCGAGGTTGACGCCGAAGGCGAAGTCGAGCCCGGCCTCCGCCGCCAGGTCCAGCGAGGCGTCGGTCCGGACGTTGGCGAAGTCGCCCAGGTCCATGCGGAAGTCGGCGTCGTGGGCCGCCACGGGGAACACGTGCGTCCACGAGATGGGGATCGTCAGGTCGCGCGTGGCCGCGTCGTAATCGATGCCGTCGCCCGCAAGGGTCTCGCCCAAGGCGTCCGCCAGCTCCTGGACGTTGTCGAACGCCGGGATCAGGCCGTCGGCACCGTCGAACGAAGGGAAGCTGACCCTCAGCGTGCCGGCCGGCCCGCCCGGGCCGCTCGAGGCGCTCAGCGTCAACGCCGCGCCGTCGACGCCCACGTCCACGGTCAGCCCGGCCAGACCCGCGGCGGGATCCGCCGTGTCGATGATGTCCTGAATGGCCCGCTCGGCGTCGTCGGCCAGGTCCGCCAACGTGATGTTGCCGATCGTCTCGCCCGCCGACAACGTCCCGGAAGCTTCCTCGCCGTCGTTGAGCTTCAGCCGGATCGTCAGGTCCCGGGCCAGCACGGGCAGGCCGGCCGGCTGGTCCGACGTGAAGGTCGCCCCGTCGACCGCCAGGTCGGCATGGCCGAAGCCCAACGTGCCGATCTCCTGGAGCGGCACGAGGACCCCGTCGCGGAACGCCACGGCAAAGTGGACCGCCTTGCCCACCACCCCTTCGAAGACCATCGGGATGTCGATCGCCCACGTCTCGCTGCTCGTCAGCGAATCGAACCAGCCGCCGAGCTGCTTGAAGACGCCCAGGATGTCGTCGGCCCCCACGTTCGCCATGTTCCGCAGCGCCTGCGAGAAGGTGGTGAACACCTCCCCGTACATCTCGCCCGAGACTTCGATGACCTCCCCGACGAACTGCCCGACCGTGCTGTCGGTCAGGCCCGTCGCGTCCACCTCGACCGGCAGATGGGCCGACGGCTGCTGGTCGATCTCGACGGTCAGGGCCACCAGGGAGCCCATCGAGTCCCGCAGCTCCGGCACGGTGATCCGCCCGTCGTCGGAGGCCGGAGGCTGGAACTCCACCGTCACCTTACCGTCCATGGCCATCGTGCCGTCTACGATCGCGGCCTTCAGGAAGCCCAGGTTCGCGCCGAAGTCCACGTCGGCGGCCGAGATGCTCCCGCGGACGCTCAGCTCCGTGACCTCCAGGAAGGCCTCGCGCGGGCCGCTCAGCGCCAGCCCCAGGTTCATCTCCGCGATCAGCGTCGCCGCCAGGGCCGCCCGGGCGTTCGCGTCGAAGGACCAGCCGAGCAGGTCGGCCTCGGCGCCGAGGTCGATGTCGAATGTGCTGCTGCGGCTGCCCTCGTAGTCCACGTAGAGGCGCAGCTCGGTCGCCCCGCCGGGGGCCGAGCTGACGGTCAGCGTCACCTCCGATCCGATGCCCACGCTCAGATCGCCCAGGTCCAGCTCGCCCGGGTCGCTGGCGGGCGTCACCGGGGCGTGCGGGACCGGATCGGGCAGCCAATCGTTGAGCTGATCGATCAGCCCCGAGGTCGTGGGCTTGACGGCCGTGTCGAAGTAGTCCCTCACGCGGAGGCGAAGCTGCTCGATCGTCTCGCCGATGTCCATCGCGCGCCCGAGGGATACCTCGACCTCGCCGAAGCCCAGCTCGCCGAGATCCTGCGAGACCAGGGGCAGGGCCCGGCCCAACTCCTCATGCCCCGCGAGCGACTCGCCCCAGGTGACCAGCTCGTCCAGGGCGTCGAGCAGGGCGGCCTCGGCGGTCGCGTCCAGCTCCACGTCCCCGCCGATCTGGTTCTCGGCGGCCTCGTCGATGTAGGTGACGGTCCCCCCGTCGCTGCCGGTCACCGATCCGTCCGTGCCGATTGCGAGCGTGCCGCCGTAGCCGCCGAAGTCCAGGACGTCGCTCCCTCCGCCGGCCGGCTCGCCCACGCTGTCCGCCCCCCAGCCGTCGAGGAAGACATAGCTGTCGTCGCCGCCGCCGCCGAGGAGCGTGTCATCGCCGCCCGCCCCCGTCAGGGCGTCGCTTCCCGCCCGCCCCTCGAGCCGGTTGCCCCCGCCGTCGCCGGTGAGCACGTCGTCCCCGGACCCGCCGGTCACGTTCTGGATGCGGCTGACCCCGCTCGTGCCGCTGGCCGCGCCGGCGCCCAGGTCCACCGTCACGCCTGCCGTGTAGGCCGTGTAGTCCAACGCGTCGGTGCCCCCGCCCCCGTCGACCGTGCCCGCAACGGCCTTGCCGTCCGCGAAGACGAATCGGTCCGCGCCCGCCCCGCCGGTGAGGTCCTCGAAGCCAGAGAACGAGAGGACGCCCGCCCCGCCGATGTTGCCGGCGCCGTCGTCGGTGATGGTCCAGATGTTGGCGGCGTTGCGTCCGGCCAGCGCGTCGTGGCCCCCCTCGCCGTTGATGACAATCGACGCGCTGAGCAGCCCGTCCATCTCGCCCAAGATGACCGTGTCGTCGCTGGCGCCCGCGTCGATCCGCAAGGAGTTCGTCGGGCTGTGAAACGTGATGCTCTCGAAGGCGCCCGTGCCGTTGTCGTCGATCCGCGAGAGGTCGTTGTCGGCCGTGCCGTCGTCGGCCAGCCGGATGCTCTGCCCCGAGGCCGTGCCGACAAACACCCGGTCGGCGGCAACGGAGTTGTCGGTCACCGGCTCCAGGCCCGAGTAGGCCACGGCCATCCCGTCGAAGTCGACGCTGCCGGAATCGGCGCCTGCCGCCTCGTAGGTGACCGTCGTGAAAGTGCCGCCGACGATTATGAGGCTGTCGGCCCCTCCGAGCCCGCCGCGGAACTCCACGCCGATCGAGAACGCCTCGGCGAAGTCGATCGTCAGCGTGTCGGTCTCGTCGGTCGTGTCGGTGTCGTCGGCACCGGTGATGAGCACGTCGCTGGTGGTCGCGAGCGCCTGGCTGGTCAGGACGCTGCTCGTGCCGCCATCGAGGATCTCGAGCTCGCCGGCCCCGCTGTTGTAGCGCAGGACGAGTTGGTCCGGCCCGTTGCCCGACGGGGCCGAGTAGCTCAACTGCGAAGCCGCTCCCTGCTCCGCCAGGCTCCCGGGACTCACCGGCGGGTCCGGCGCCGAGCCGAGCAGGTCGTGGGAAAGCAGCAGGCGGGTCTCCAGCGCCTCCAGGCCCACCCACCGCTCCGCAGTACTCCTGCGAACTCTGCGAGAAGCGCCCTTCCTGCGCCGCCGATCCCGCGATAGCCGTCCGTCAGCCATCCCAAGGCCTCACGCGGCTCGCCGAACGAGCCGCCTACATGCGCCCTTCGTGCTACCTCCGTCTTGCCCTACACGTGCACGATGACCGGGCAGAGAACACACCGCAGACACTGAGAGACCTCGGCCGAGCCCTTCCCGGCCGAGAATCCCGAGCGCGGCCTCTCCGTATGGCCCGGGGCAGCCCCAACGACACCGAGCGAGACACTACCTGATCTGTCGAACGAAATGGCAGACGACTGCCCCGGCAACAGCTTATTGCGGAAACAGGAGGACCGGCAGCGACGACCCTGTATAGGGAGGCACCGCGCCGCGACCCATCACCGCACCGGCCTCGGGCATTCTGTCGCAAGCCGCATTATAGCAGGGATCTACCGTTGTGACAACGGCCTGACGGCGGAGAATCTGCGGACGCGGCCCCCTGCGGGCAGGGGCGCGGTCGGGATGTCGGCGCATAGAACAAGCCCCGCGGCGCCGGCCGCGGGGCTTGTGGGTATCAAGAAACAGTGGGCCGTCTTTGCCGCACGTCACCGGGCGGCTGTCCCGCCGGGGCGGGACGAGGCTGTGCTGACGATCCTGCCGGGCAGATCTCTCTGCCCGCGCGTCTAGATAATCCTCTAGAAAGGAGGTGATCCAGCCGCAGGTTCCCCTACGGCTACCTTGTTACGACTTAGTCCCAGTCACCAAGCTCACCTTCGGCATGCCTGAGATGGCACGACTTCGGGTGCTCCCAGCTTCCATGACTTGACGGGCGGTGTGTACAAGGCTCAGGAACACATTCACCGCGTCACGCTGATACGCGATTACTAGCGATTCCGACTTCATGGAGTCGAGTTGCAGACTCCAATCCGAACTGGGGCCGGCTTTTTCCGATTTGCTCCACCTCGCGGTCTCGCGTCGGTCTGTACCGGCCATTGTAGCACGTTTGCAGCCCTGGGCATAAAGGCCATGAGGACTTGACGTCATCCCCACCTTCCTCCGGTTTAACACCGGCAGTCTCGCTAGAGTCCCCGCCATCACGCGCTGGCAACTAGCGACAAGGGTTTCGCTCGTTACGGGACTTAACCCAACATCTCACGACACGAGCTGACGACAGCCATGCAGCACCTGTGAACGTTTCACCCCGAAGGGCAGCCGACCCTGTTTCCAGGTAGGCATTCGTACATGTCAAGCCCAGGATAAGGTTCTTCGCGTTGCATCGAATTAAGCAACATGCTCCACCGCTTGTGTGAGCCCCCGTCAATTCCTTTGAGTTTTAGCCTTGCGACCGTACTCCCCAGGCGGTCCACTTAACGCTTTTGTTTCGGCCGAAACTCCGTCAGAGAACCTTCGACCTAGTGGACATCGTTTAGGGCCAGGACTACCGGGGTATCTAATCCCGTTCGCTCCCCTGGCTTTCGCGCCTCAGCGTCAGGACAGGCCCAGCGCACCGCCTTCGCCACCGGCGTTCCTCTTGATATCTACGCATTCCACCGCTCCACCAAGAGTTCCGTGCGCCCCTACCTGCCTCAAGCCTGCCAGTTCGCCGTGCAGTTCCTCGGTTGAGCCGAGGGATTTCACACGACGCTTGGCAAGCCGCCTACGCGCTCTTTAAGCCCAGTGATTCCGAACAACGCTTGCCACCTTCGTATTACCGCGGCTGCTGGCACGAAGTTAGCCGTGGCTTCCTTTGGGACTCCTCAACGCCGAGGGATATTAGCCCTCATTGCTTGGTGATCCCTGACAGCGGTTTACACCCCGAAGGGCTTATTCCCGCACGCGGCGTCGCTCCGTCAGACTTTCGTCCATTGCGGAATATTCGTTGCTGCAGCCTCCCGTAGGAGTCTGGGCAGTGTCTCAGTCCCAATGCGCCGGGCCAACCTCTCAGTCCCGGTACCCGTCGTTGCCTTGGTGAGCCGTTACCTCACCAACAAGCTGATAGGACATGGGCCGCTCTCGAGCCAGTAGGTCCCCGAAGGGAGCCCCACCCTTTGACCACTGTACCTTATGAAACTGTGGTGTCATTGGGTATTACCTGTAGTTTCCCACAGCTATCCCCATGCTCGAGGTACGTTACCCATGCATTCCTCGCCCTTTCGCCACTCTACTTGCTCCCCGAAGGGAGCGTTCGCGTGCGACTTGCATGCTTTAGCCACGCCGCCAGCGTTCGATCTGAGCCAGGATCAAACTCGTCACTTGAATCTCTTCCTACCCGACCGGCCCGGAAGCCCGAAGACTTCCGGCCGCAGCCGGGATTCGGTCGATGTGCGATTTGACTCTGGTGTCGGGTCGGTACGAGACCCGACCGGTCTTCGCCCGGCCGGCAATACTCCGGCCGGCCGAACGAAAGCCAAACTCAAAATCCTTATCACGCAGGATGTCACGAGGATTCTGAGCGACCCGGAGCCTCGCAAGTGGCCCAGGCCGATTTGCGATTATCATCCCGCTTCGGACAACTGTGACGGTTGCCCCTCGCGGGCCACATCCTCGTGACGGCACCACTGTTCACTTGTCAAACAGCCCCACAGGCCTTAACGCCCGCCGGTGGATACAAGAATCCGGCATTCTACTGTCTTGCTCGGCCGGGTCAAGCAGCAAATCGCGGGAAACCCGAACTTTTTTCTGCTCGGCCGGCCTATACGCCTCCCGGCTGCGACTCAGACTCTGGCTGATTCGGGCTCATGCCGAACCCTCACCGGACTCCGCCGCATCCGGAAGTCCCTGCAAAAAGCAAGCTTATGTTGACCCGAGTCGCCCGCCCTCCCCGAAAGGGCCGCGCCTCGGTCTCTCGCGATACCGATGCCTCTATAACTATAGCAAGTTATCCCGGATACGGCAAGGCTTTCGGCAATAACGAGCGGGTCAAGGCCTGCGGGGTTCATGTGCCCTTCTGCCGGGACAAGCCCGGCGGTGGCGGCAGGGCACCCGGTGCGGCCGACGCAGCCTGCACGCAGCAACTCGTGGCCTCGTGCCGCCAACAGAGCCGGAGTCCTACTGCCCCTCGGCCTGCGGCGCTTCCTCGGCGTCTTCGGCCGGTTCGGACTCGGCGGCGGCTTCGTCGGCCACCGCCCGGCTGCGGAGCAGGTCCATCTTCTCGCGGACCTCCTGGGCGAACCGCGAGTTGGGGAACTCCTGGATGATCTCGTCCCCGGCCGCCAACGCGTCGTGCCACCGCTGATCGGTGACGCAGATGGCGAATTGCACGCCGAGGTTGTGCAGGCGGGCCTTGAACACGCCGCGGGCCGACTCCTCCAGCGCGGCGGCCTCCTGCGGCGTCAGGTACGTGTCCAACTGCTTCAGCAGGTCCACACCCACGTCGATGTCGTTTTTCCTGACGGCCTCGCCGTAGGCCTGGAGCAGCTCCCGCTTGTGGGCCGTCCGGGCTGCCTTGATCCGGTCCGGAAGCGACGCGACCTTCGGGTTCTCCGGGAACAGCCGAAGCACCCGCTGCGACTCCCGCATCGCACGCGACCAGTTGCGGGCCGCACACAGCCCGGCGATCCGCTCGATCGCCTGGTCGATCTTCTCCTCCAGCGTCGCGCTGCGAGAGGCGTCGAGCTCCTCGCGCAGCCGCGCCGCCTCGTCGGCGAAGCCCAGACGCGACTCGATCGTCTCGACCAGCGCCTCGGCCGTGCGGTAGTCCTGCTTGATCAGGTCCTCGTGGATCGCCTCTCGAAGGGCTTCCAGCTCCCGATCGCGGAACAGCAGGCTCTTGGCCTGGTCGGACAGCGGGGCCAGCTCGGCGAGTTCCCGGATCGCCCGTGTCGTGTCGTCCAGGAGCATCTCGAGGCGGCCGATCCGCGCCACGGCGCCGGCCGCCGTGCCCTCGTTGGCCACCAGGACGCGGATCATCTCGTAGAGCACGAACGCCCACATGATCGCCACCAGCTCGACGACGATCAGCAGCACCCACAGCACGGGGTTGGTTCCCGCGTCGGGGTTCAGCAGCGAGATGACCACCATCGCAACGGTCGCCATCAGCGCGACGGCCAGCAGCGCGACGGTCCCCACGAACACCACACGCGTGATCTTCGCCACCCACTCGAACGGTCCGGTTTCATCAGGCATAGACGTGCTCCTTGGCTGCTGCCGTGCATCCCTGCCGAGATGACTGAGGCCGACGCATCTCAGACCGCCCGCATATTACGTTGGCCCCGCGGCGTTGTCAAACCTCCGCCCGGGCGGAAAGCGGGCCGATCGGGTGTGTCCGGTCCCACGGGAACGGCGTGGCGGCGGCGTGTCGCGGTGGACGGGTCACTCGGAGCCCCGGTTGGTGGGGGCGGTGGGGCTTATGGCCTCGGCGAAGGTCGGGGTGCGGCGGAAGTCGGGGTGGTCCTTGTAGGCGAGGTTCTTGCGGCCGAAGTAGCTGCCGTAGTATTGGCAGCTCGAGTCGATCCACGTGGTCAGCTTGATCCATTCGGGTCGGGAGAGCTTGATCTTCTGGTGCCCCTTCCGGAGGTGGGCGACGAGCTTGCTGGCGTGTGAGCCGACGGTCTTCGGCAGCGAGGCGGGGATGCCGTCCCAGTCGGAGCCCTCGTTGAAGTTCCGCACGAGCCGGCGGCGGAGGATGTTCTCGTAGGAGCGGCTGAAGTGCGTGGTCATCTCGCCGGACAGGTCGAGCCTGGCCTTGGGCTGCCTGCCGCTGTGGCACTTGACGCAATGCCTGTCGAGGATCGGCTGGACGTCGGCGGGATAGTGGATCGCCCGCGGCGCGGCCTCGCCGGGCTGGGCGGCGGGGGTGGCGGGCAGCCGGCGCAGCGCGAGCGCGGACGTGTAGGTTGGCGCGGTCTTTCGCGACTCGTGGCAGCCGATGCAGGAGCGGACCTCGCCCGGGCGGAAGTTGACGTACGTCCGCATCCGCTGGACCTCCATGTAGTCGGCGTCGAGGGCCTGGAGGTAGATGCTCCGGTCGGCGGGCACGGTGAAGCAGGCCGAGCCGTCGGCTGCGACGGGCACGACGCCGTGGAGGACCTTCAGCCCGAGGTTCAGCCCGCGGCTGACGAGGTTGGTGTGGCGATTGTGCTTGCCCCGCAGGTCCCAGAACCGCCTGGCCCCCCACGGGCGCGGGACCTGCTCCATCACGCGGAGGTACTTGATCGACCCGCGCCGCACGCCCGTCAGCCCGGCGTAGACGTCGGACATGATCACCGTCGCCGTCGGCTCGCCGGCCGGCTTCGGCGGCAGCACCGACGAGAGCGCCGGCGGCGTCGGCCGCGCCCGAAGCGGCGTCGGCTGCCAGCACGAGATCTCCGCGTCGCGGTAGATCAGCTCGTGGTTGCCGAACTCGTCGAGCAGGTACAGCCCGTAGGCCGTCGGATCGTTCCATCTCTTGTCGGGGTTGTACGCGACGAGGAAGAACTTCTCGTCCAGCGGGTACGGGTCCATGTAGAGCGGCCCGTTGCCGTGGCGGACCCACCGCTGCCCGACGCGATGGTGGAAGCCCCCCTCCGTGCGGATGTCGACGTCGGGCGTGATGTACGTCATCGGCCGACGCGTCAGCGTGTCGTAGTTGATGTCCACTCGGATCACCGTGCCGATCCCGGACTGCGGGTAGTGCGGCGTGCCGAGCATGACGAACCGGTCGCTTCGGCCGCCGATGGCGCGGCCGTGGAGCATCGTCGGCGGGAAGGCGTGATTGTTGCCGAAGATCTCGACCGTGCCCGTGCCGTCCGGCCTCATCGCCCAGAGGCACTTGACGCCGATCTGCCCCTTGTCGACGTACTCCCAGCGGGTGTAGAGGATCCGCCCATCGGGCATGACGGAGGGGGAGAACTCGCTGACGGCGCTGTTGGTGAGCTTGGTCATGTTCCCGCCGTCTGCGTCCATCCGATACAGGACGGCCGTCGAGAGGATGTCCGGCGCGTCGCAGAGCGTGCCGAACTCGCACCGCGTCGAGCTGAAGCAGACGCCCCCGTCGGGCAGGTAGCACGGGTGCATGTCGTCGGTGTGGTGGTTGTAGCCCAGCCTGCCCGTCCCGCCGAGGAAGGAGTTGTCGTAGAGCTTGACGCGCCGCGCCTCGTCCGGGGGCTCGAAGGTGAGCTGGCGGACCGCCTTGCCGGTGATGCCGGCCTCGTAGATGCGGAATCCCTTCTCCTGAGACACCTTCCAGTCGAAGACGATCCGCCTGGCGTCGAACGACAGGTCGAAGCGCCCGAAGATGCCCTCCTTCATCGACCCGATCAGCTCGGTCACGCGCCCGTCTTTCATCGACAGCACGCACAGGTTGCCGCCGAAGTGCTTGCAGCCGTCGATGAAGTCCGTGTAGAAGTGGCTCGACGTGTACGTGTGGCGCTTGACGAACAGCAGCCGATCGAACCCCAGCAGCGGGTTGCCCGTCACCAGCGCCTCCCGCCGCAGTACCACCAGGTCCTTGATCGCCCCCTCGACCCGCTCGGACGACCCGCCCTGCCGCGCGGCGGCCGCGACGGCCTGCTCGACGGCGTCCAGCCTCTCCAGGTATGCGGCGGCCCGATAGCGATCGGGGAACTTGCGGCCGAGATACTCGACAGCCCTGCGAAGGGCATTGGGCTTGTATCGCCGGATCGGCGCCATCGCCAGCTCGTAAGTGCGCGAGCGATAGTACAGTGCGCGCATCTTCGCCAAGCCGGCCTCGGAGCGAACGTTCGCCGCCAGCTTCCGGGCCTCGGCCGCGATCGCCGGCGCGCGGGAGCATGCCGCGGCGTAGCGCCTCGCCAGCGACGACCAGTCGCCCGGGGCGGCCGCGCCCCGTTGGATGCGGTCCTCCTGTTCCCACGCCATCTGGCGGACGGACTCGGCGTCGCGGAAGTCGCGCCGAAGCAGCGACCAGAGCGTGCCCCACTCGTCGCCCCCGCCGGCGACCGTCGCGTGGGCCCGGCCGGTGAGCTTCAGCGCCTGGCCGACCTTGCCCGCCGTCTGCGCCGTCGGCCCGACCGCCGCCGCATGTCGGCCGCCCGCCACGTCGGCCAGGCCGTCGTCGAAGGGCCAGTACGCCGCCAAGCCCGCCGTGCCCTGCGGCGGCGGCGTGTTTGCGTGGGCCTTGATCTGCTCCGACGTCAGCGGCCGCGCGTAGATCCGCAGTTCGTCGATCTCACCGACGAAGCCCGACCGCTCCTCCGGGAAGTTCGGGCACGTGAAGCCGATCTTCAGCACGTGCCCCTTCACGTCGCGCTCGCCGGCCAACTCGCCCACCTGGTCGGCCGCGCCGTCGATGAACATCCGCAGCACTGCGCCTTTCTTCGTCATCGCCACGTGATGCCACTTGCCGTCGCCAACACGCCGCCGCGATGTGACGCAGCCGACCCATCCGATGTCGTAGTTGAGCCTGCCGCCCTCGACAAACAGCGACTTGCCCTGCTCGGCCCAGCCGCCCTTTGCGGGCGCCTTGGCGACGATCGTGCCCCCCTGCGTCGTGCGAATCCACCCCGTGACCGTGAAGTCGTCGCGCCCGAAATCGGGCAGGGGAGCTTGTCCGCCGCCCGCCCGCGTCGCCGAAGTCGCCCGGGCCGGCCCCCTCAGTGACGCAGGCTTCTTGCGCATCGCATCCCGCGAGGCCGCCAGCGTCTGCTGCCACGTTGCCTTCCGCACATACCACGCCGGGTCCGCCGCCGCACAGACCGATCCCGCCAGAACCCCCGCCGCCACAAGGGCGATTCGCACCGTCTTCATGTCGGAACCTCCGGTCCCGCTATCATACCATCGCCCGGGCGTTTCCTCACTGCTACATAGCCGAAGTACAGGCACTTGGGGCTCGCCGGCCCGGCTGGTATGATTCGACCTCGGCGCCGGCGGCACGCGGCCGGGCGCCCGAGGAGAAATGATGACGCAGTCACAACCGACGGACGATCGGAAGCAGTCGCTGTTCCAGACGCACTTCCGGCCGGAGGAGTTCGCGGGCAGGCGGGAGCGGATCTTCGAGGCGATCGGGTCGGAGGCGTGCGCGCTGCTCCAGGGGGCCGGGCCGCCGCGGGGGTTCGATGTCTTCCGACAATCGAACGAGTTCTACTACTGCTGCGGCCTGGAGGTGCCGCAGGCCTACCTGCTGATGGACGGCAAGCGCCGGCGGGCGACGCTCTACCTGCCCCACGCCGACCGCCGGCGCAGCGCGGAGGGCGAGTCCCTCGCCGCCGAGGATGCCGAGCTGATCGTCCGGCGGACCGGCGTCGACGCCGTCGAGCCGATCGAACGCCTCGCCGCCGCCCTCCAGGCCGCGATGGTCCTCTACACCCCCCACTGCCCCGCCGAGGGCCGCTGCGGCAGCCGCGACGAGCTGCGGGCATCGAACCGCAAGATCATCGCCGACTGCTGGGACGGGCGGGCCACTCGAGAGCAGCACCTCATCGACACGCTGCGCAGACGCCACCCGCAACTGGACGTCCGCGACCTCTCGCCGACGCTCGACCGCCTCCGGGCGATCAAGAGCCCGCTCGAGATCGACCTGTGCCGCCAAGCCGGTCGGCTTTCGGCGGCCGCCGTCACCGAGGCGATGCGGGCGACGAGGCCGGGCGTCTACGAGTATCAGCTCGGCGCGATCGCCAACTACCTCTACCGGCTGGCCGGCGCGCGGGGGGAGGGCTACCGCCACATCATCGCCGGCGGGGCCAATGCGTGGCACGCGCATTACTTCCGCAACGACTGCCCGCTGGCCGACGGCGAGATGGTGCTGATGGACGGGGCGCCGGACTTCGGCTACTACACCAGCGACATCGGCCGAATGTGGCCGGTCGGCGGAACTTACTCGCCCGTGCAGCGCGAGCTGTACGGCTTCATCGTCGAGTACCACAAGACGCTGTTGGGGTTGATCCGCCCGGGCCGCTCGGCCGACGAGATCCACGACGAAGCCGCCGCGGCGATGGCGAAGGTCGTCGAGGCCACAACTTTCTCCAAGCCGGTCTACCAGGCCGCCGCGAGGCGGACGCTGGAGTTTCGCGGACACCTGTCGCACCCGGTGGGGATGGCCGTCCACGACGTGGGCGGCTATGGCGGGCCGACGCTCTCGCCCGGCGTGGTGTTCACGGTTGACCCGCAGATGTGGGTGCCCGAAGAGCAGCTCTACGTCCGCGTCGAGGACACGGTCGTCGTCACGGACAGCGGCATCGAGACCCTCACCGCCGCCGCGCCGCTGGAACTCGACGACGTCGAGGCGACGATGAACCAGCCGCCCGAGCTGCCGCTGCCGTGAGCGCCAACTCGCTCTCCACGACCCCCAGCTCTTCAGCCTCCCTTCGCCTTTCGCCGCGAGGCGGCGGCGACGAGATTCTGTAGCAGCAGGAACATCAGCACGAGCACGCCGACGACGATCTTCGTCCACCAACTGTTCAGGTTGCCCTGGAAGTTGATGATCGTCTGGATCAGCCCGAGGATCAGCACGCCCATCAGCGTGCCGGCGACGAAGCCCACCCCGCCCGACAGCAGCGTCCCGCCGATGACGACCGAAACGATCGCGTCCAGCTCCAGCCCCACGCAGGAGGCCGGGTTGCCCGACTGCATGTAGAACGTGAACACCACCCCCGCCAACGCCGAGCAGAAGCCCGCCAGCGTGTAGATCAGCACCTTCGTCCGCCCGACCGGCAGGCCCATCAGCTCGGCCGACTGCTCGTCGCCGCCGATCGCGTAGACGGTGCGCCCGAACCGCGTCAGATGCGCCAGATAGAGCCCCACGGCAAAGACGATGAGGAAGCAGACGGCTGTGAAGGGCAGGTTGAGCCCGTCGCCCAAGGCGACGGCGAGGTCCCGCGAGATCGTGTTCAGGTAGAACGCGTGCTTGATGCCCAGCGACTGGTCGTGGACGACGAAGCCCATGCCGCGGACGAAGAACATCCCCGCCAGCGTCACGAGGAACGGCGGGAGGCGGTAGAAGCGGATCAGGCATCCCATGCCCGTCCCGAACAGCGCCCCCAGCGCCAGGGCGATCGCGATCGCCACTAGCGGGTGCACGCCGGCCGAGCCGACCAGCTTCGAGATCAGGATGCTCGTGAAGGCCACGATCGACCCGACCGACAGGTCGATGCCGCCCGACAGGATGACGAACGTCTCCCCGATGGCGGCAACGCCCAAGAAGGCATTGTCGCCGAAGAGGTTGACCGCCACGCGGAGCGAGGCGAAGTTGGGATACACCCAGCATCCGCCCGCATACAGCCCGGCCAGCACGACGGCGGTGGCGATCAGGGGGATGTGCTTCGCGGCGATGCGGAGCTTCATGGCGCCGCCCCCCGGCGCTTCAGCCGCCGCAGCGGCGCGAGCACCTTCCGCCGGAACGTCTCGGACTGGAGCAGGTAGACGGCGATGATCACCAGCGCCTTCGGCACGGGCGCCACGTCGGGGGCCACGTCGCGCATGTACATCGTCGTCGTCAGCGTCTGGATCACCAGCGCGCCGACGATCGCCCCGATCAGGTAGAACCGCCCGCCCGTCAGCGCCGTCCCGCCGACGACCACCGCCAGGATCGCGTCCAGCTCCAGGTACAGCCCCGCGTTGTTCGAGTCGGCGCACTTGATGTTGCTGGCCGCCACCAGCCCCGCCAGCCCCGCGCACAGGCCCGAGAAGACGTACACCAGGAACTTCACCGTCCTCGCGCTGACGCCGCTGTAGCGGCTGGCCGTCTCGTTGTCGCCCACCGACTCGATGAACAGCCCCACCGCCGTCTTCCGCGTCAGCAGACCCATCGCCACCAGCATCACCGCGACGATCATCACGGGAAACGGCAGACCCAGCAGGTGCCCGTTGCCGATAAACACCAGCGGCGGCTGATCGAAGGTGATGATCAGCCCGTCGGTGACCAACTGCGCCACGCCGCGCCCGGCGACCATGAGGATCAGCGTCGCGACGATCGGCTGGACGCGGAAGACGGCCACCAGGATCCCGTTCCACGCCCCGGCCAGCAGGCTGACACCCAGCGCCGCCGCGATGATCGCGGGCATCGGCACGCCGGCGGCGTTGGCCAGGTGCGCCATCACCGCGCCGGAGATGGCCATCACCGCGCCGACCGACAGGTCCACCCCGCCGGTGGCGATCACCAGCGTCATCCCCAGCGACAGCAGCATCACCTTCGCGCCGTGGTTCAGGATGTCGATCAGCGACCCGTACAGGTGCCCCGCCCGCGTCTCGATGCGGAAGAAGCCCTCGGTGAACAGCAGGTTGAACAGCAGCAGCAGCACCAGCCCCGCCACCGGCCAGGCCAGCTTCATCAGCCAATCCCGCTTCTGCCGCCCGGCCGCCTCAGCCATCCTGCTCGCCCCCCGCGATCGAGTGCATGATCGTCTGCTCGTCAATCTGGTGGCCGATCAGCTCGTCTACTTTGGCCCGGTCCCGCAGGACGACGACGCGGTGGCTGTCGCGGACGATCTCCTCCAGCTCCGAGCTGATGAACACGATCGACATGCCGCCGGCGCAGAGGCGGGCGATGAGCTTCTCGATCTCCGCCTTCGCGCCCACGTCGATGCCGCGAGTCGGCTCGTCGAGGATCAGCAGCCGCGGCTCGGTCGCCAGCCAGCGGGCCAGCAGGACCTTCTGCTGATTGCCCCCGCTGAGGTTGCCCGCCGTCTGCTCCGCCCCCGGCGTCTTGATGTCCAGCGCGCGGATGAACCGGTCGGCGATCTCGCCCTGCTGCTTTCGCGGCAGGGCCCGCCAGGTGCCCCGACTGGCCTGCAACGCCAGGACGATGTTCTCCCGGACCGACAGGCTCGCGATCAGCCCCTCGACCTTCCGGTTCTCCGGCGTGAAGGCGAAGCCCAGCTTGATCGCCTTCCGCGGGGAGGAGAGCGTGGCCGGTCGGCCCTCGACGAGCACCTGCCCCGTCTCCGCCCGGTCGATGCCGAACAGCAGCCTCGCCAGCTCCGTCCGCCCCGAGCCCAGCAGCCCCGCGATGCCCACCACCTCGCCCGGGCGGATCGTCATGTCCGTCGGGGCGATCGACCCGGCCCGCCCGAGGCCGGCAACCTCCACCAGCGCGTCCTCGCCCGGCCGGCCGCCGGCCTCGTCCGGCCCGTCCCGCCGGGAGGCGAGCTGCTCCGGCTGTCGGCCGATCATGTGACCGACCAGCTCGACGCGCGGCAGGGACGCCGTCTCGAACTCGCCCACCAGCCGCCCGTCGCGAAGCACCGTGATGCGGTCGGAGATCTCGTAGACCTGATCGAGAAAGTGCGTCACGAAGAGGATGCCCATGCCCGCCTCGCGGAGCCTGCCCAGCACGCCGAACAGCTCGGCGACCTCGTTCTCGTCGAGGCTGCTGGTCGGCTCGTCAAGGATCAGCAGCTTCGCCTCCGTGTCCAGCGCCCGCGCGATCGCCACCATCTGCTGAATCGCGATCGAGCACGAGGAGAGCTGGCGCGAAACGTCCAGGCCGAGTTCCAGCCGCTGAAGCGCCGCCGCCGCCCGCCGCCGCACCGCACGCCAGCGGATCGCCCCAAACCGCGTCGGCTGGCGCCCAAGGCAGATGTTCTCCGCCACCGACAGGTACGGGATCAGGTTCACCTCCTGGTAGACGGTGCTGATCCCCAGCGCCTCGGCCTCCTTCGGGCTCCTCGGGCTGATCGCCCGGCCGTCGAACGTGATCCGGCCCGCCTCGCGCGGATAGACGCCGGTCAGCGCCTTGATCAGCGTGCTCTTTCCCGCCCCGTTCTCCCCCATCAGCCCATGTACCTCGCCGGCCCGAACGGTGAAGTCCACCCCCTCCAGCGCCCGGACGCCCGGGAAGCTCTTCGAGAGGCCCCGCATCTCCAGAAGCGCAGTGTCCGTCACGGCCGCCATGTCCCAACCACGCCGCCCGATGCGCAGCTTTCTGTCGTCCTCGTCCTCGTCGTCGTCCTCGTCCTCGATCGTCTCTTCAGCGCGCCATTCAGCATTCGCCGAAGGCTCAGTACTTCCTCGATCCGATCAGCTCCTTCGCCTGCGACTGCTCGAAGACGCCCTCCTCGGTGACGATCCGCCGGGCCACGGGTTTGCCTGCGTGGAGGGCCTCGACGGCGTCGAAGATCGCCGGGCCGATCAGCGGGTTGCACTCGACGGTGCAGTTGAGCTTGCCCTCGATCATCGCCTCGAAGGCCCGCTTCACGGCGTCGATCGAGACGATGAGCATGTCCTTGCCCGGCTTGAGCCCCGCCTCCTCGATCGCCTGAATCGCGCCGATCGCCATGTCGTCGTTGTGGGCGAACAGGGCGGTGATCTGCTTGCCTTCGGGGCTCTTGAGGAACGCCTCCATCACCTCCTTGCCCTTCGCGCGGGTGAAGTCGCCGGACTGGCTCTTGACGATCGTCATCTCCGGGTGCTTCTTGAGGATCTCCTCGAAGCCCGTCTTCCGGTCGATCGCCGGGTCCGCGCCGGGCGTGCCCTGGAGTTCGGCGATCTTCGCCTTCCCGCCGGAGGCCTTCGCCAGCCACCGGGCGGCCCGCCGGCCTTCCTCGACGAAATCGGAGCCGATGAACGTCGCATAGAGCGTCTCGTCGGTGACGTCCACGCCCCGGTCGCAGAGGATCACCGGAATGCCCGCCTGCTTGATCTCCCGCAGCACCGGCTCCCAGCCGGTCTTGACCACCGGCGAGAACGCGATCACGTCCACCCCCTGCGCCACGAACGAACGCAGCGCCTTGATCTGGTTCTCCTGCTTCTGCTGCGCGTCGGCGAAGCGGAGCTCGATGCCGCGTTTGGCGGCCTCCTCCTTGATCGAGGCCGTGTTGGCCTTCCGCCAGTCGCTCTCGGCCCCGATCTGCGAATAGCCCACGACGGCTTTCCCGCCGCCCTCCTTCCGGCACGAGGCCGTCAGAGAGCCGCAGACCACCGCCGCCGCACACACCAGCCCCGTCATCCATCGACCCATGCCATTGCTCATGTTCATCTCCTTATCCGCTGCGGCCGAGCGGCCGCCATACCATAAAGGGTCCACGCCGCCGGCCACGCGGTCAAGCGATTCCTCGAAATCCCCCCCCACCGGGCCGCGCCGCTACTGCCGCGGCAGCAGGAGGAGGGCCTTTCGGTCCTTGTAGGCGTTGTAGGCGCGGATCGCCTTTCGCAGCGGGCGGGCGCGGAGATCGACGTCTCGGTAGTGCAGCAGCATCTGGCCGCGCTCGTCGAGCTTCACCTCGCCGTCGGCCCCGGCGGCGACGAACAGCACGGACGGACAGCCCTGGCAGGCGCGGCGGAGGACCTTCAGGCGGAGCCGGCCCTGCGCGGCGTTGATCGGGTCGCAGACCGCCGAGATGCCGTCGCCGTCGACCAGCGCCCCGGCGGCGAAGGCGCGCCGGCCGACGGTTACCTTGCCGCCGGCGCGCAGCTTGACCTTCGGATACTTCGGGGTTTTGGCCTTGCGGAAGGGGCTCCGCCCGACCGCCTGCTGCGCCAACGCCACCGCGCCGAGGGCCACCGCGTCGTCGCCCAGCGCGCTTTCCAGCACCCGCCCGCCCGGCCGGGCGCCCGTCAGCGGGTCTGACTCGACGATCCGCTCGATGATCGGCAGCATGAAGTGGCCGCACGCCTCGATCACCCCCCCGCCGAACAGCAGCACCTCCGGGTCCACCAGGTGGCGGATCGACAGGCAGGCATAGCCCATCACCTCCGAGGCCTTCCGCATCACTTCGGTGACGACCTCGTCGCCGGCCGACAACGCCTTGCGCAGCATCCCGCTGCGGATCAGGCCCGACCCGTCGCCGGCCAGCTCCGTGATGATCGACTTCCGCCCCCCCGCGACGGCCGCGCGTATGTCCCGCTCCATCGCCGTACGGCTGGCGAGCGCCTCGAAGCAGCCGAGGCTCCCGCAGCCGCACTTCGGCCCGCCGATCTCCATCACGAGGTGGCCGATCTCCCCGGCGCTTTCGCGGCTGCCCCGGTGCAGCTTGCCGTCGGCGAAGACCCCCCCGCCGATGCCCGTCCCGACGAAGATGCCCACCACGCTGCTCGCCTGCCGACCCGTGCCCAGCCAGACCTCCCCCAGCGTGCCGCAGTTGACGTCGTTGCCCAGCGCGATCGGCACGTCGATCCACTTGCGCATGAGCCGGACGATCTCGACGCCCGTGAGGTTCATGTTCGGGGTGACGACGACGCGCCCGGCGTCCACGTCGCAGACGCCGGGAATCGCCAGCCCCACCGCCGAGAGGTCCTTCTTCGCCGTCTTTGCGTCGGCCAGCAGTTGCAGGATCGCGTCGGCGATCGCCTTGACCGTGTCGATCGGCTCGCCCTCGCGCGGCGTCGCACAGCGGTTGCTCGCAAGGACCCGGCCGCCGGGCCGGGCCAGGGTCGCCTGGATCTTCGTGCCCCCCACGTCGACGCCGACGTACAGCCTTCGCTTCTTCCGTGACTCGGCCATCTGTTCGCTCCCGTCCCTGAAGGTCGGTCCATTATACAGCCTCGCGCGTCGGCGCAAAGCCGCTTGCGGCTTCGCGGGGGTGGCTTTCCGTTTTCCCCGCCGGACAAACGCGCTGGCGGCCGGGCGCCGCCGCTGCTATGCTGAGCCGCCGCGCCCCGGGACGCCGAGACAGCAGCCACTACCCGCGAAGGAGAACGGAATGGAAGTCCTCATCTGCGAAGACTACGAAACGATGTCCGCCGAGGCGGCGAAGATCGTCGCCGGCGTGGTGAACAACAAGCCCAACGCCGTGCTCGGCCTGGCCACCGGCTCGACGCCGCTGGCGCTGTACAAGGAGCTGATCCGGATGCACCGCGACGAGGGGCTGAACTTCCAGCACGTGACGACGTTCAACCTCGACGAATACGTCGGCCTGCCGCCCGAACACGACCAGAGCTACCGCTATTTCATGAACGAGAACCTCTTCAAGCACATCAACGTGCCGATCCAGAACACCCACGTGCCGTCGGGCACGACGGACAACTACGCCGCCTTCTGCCAGTGGTACGAGGACCGCATCGAGCAGTGCGGCGGGATCGACATCCAGATCCTCGGCATCGGCTCGGACGGGCACATCGCCTTCAACGAGCCGGGCAGCTCGCTGGCCAGCCGAACGCGGATCAAGACGCTCGCCGAGCCGACCATCAACGACAACGCGCGCTTCTTCGACCAGAAGGAAGACGTGCCCATCTACGCGGTCACGATGGGCGTCGGCACGATCCTCGAGGCCGACAGGCTCCTGCTCGTGGCCAACGGCGAGAACAAGGCCAGCGCCGTCGCCGACGCCGTCGAGGGCCCCGTCTGTTCCCTCTGCACCGCCAGCGCGCTTCAGCTCCATCCGGACGCGACGGTCGTGCTCGACCCGCCCGCCGCGAGCAAGCTGAAGCTCCGCGAGTACTACGAGTGGGTCCAGGCCAAGATGCCCGGCGCGCCACAGCAGTAAAGCTCGCTCGCCGTTCGTCCGATAACAGGCTCGGCGGCCGCGACGCCGCGACCGAAGGAGCCATTGCATGAACCCGATGCGAATCGTGCCGATCGGATCGTTGGGCGCGGGGTTCGTGCCCGCCGAGCACCTGCCCGAGGGCGCCGACGAGTACTACCTGCGCAATCAGCAGTCGACGAGGGACCCCGCCGTCTGGCGCCATCTTCGCGCCGAGGAGATCGAGACCCTCGTCAAGAGCGGCAACACGACGGAGAACTGGGAGCAGATCTTCGTCACCGACCAGTTCGCCGCCCACCTGGTGAAGAACTGCGAGTTCTACGGCCTCGTGCGGATCGGGCGGCTCGACGAGGTCTTCCTCGAGCACCACGACCTGACCGTGCCCGTGGGGCTGACCCACAGCCGCATCATCTCCTGCGATATCGGGGACAACGCCGCCATCCACCACGTCCGCTACCTCGCCCATTACCTCCTCGGCGATCACGTCATCCTGATGAACCTCGACGAGATGCACACGTCGAACCACGCCAAGTTCGGCAACGGGATCGTCAAGGACGGCGAGGACGAGGACGTGCGGGTCTGGATGGACCTGATCAACGAGGCCGGCGGGCGAAGCGTCATGCCATTCGACGGCATGATCTGTGCCGACGCCTATCTCTGGGCCAGGCACCGCGAAGACCGCGAGCTGCTCGACAGGCTCGGCGAGATCACCCAGAAGCAGTTCGACCCGAGGCGGGGCTTCTACGGGACGGTGGGCGACAACTGCGTGATCAAGAACTGCCGCATCATCAAGGACGTCAAGGTCGGCCCGGCCGCCTATATCAAGGGCGCCAACAAGCTCAAGAACCTCACCATCAACTCCTCCGAGGACGAGCCCAGCCAGGTCGGCGAGGGCGTCGAGCTGGTCAACGGCATCATCGGGCGCGGCTGCCACGTCTTCTACGGCTGCAAGGCCGTCCGCTTCGTCCTGGCCGACAACAGCGCCCTGAAGTACGGCGCCCGCCTGATCCACTCGTTCCTCGGCGACAACTCGACGATCTCCTGCTGCGAGGTGCTCAACGACCTGATCTTTCCCGCCCACGAGCAGCACCACAACAACTCCTTCCTGATCGCCTCGCTGGTGATGGGTCAGTCGAACATGGCCGCCTGCGCGACGATCGGCTCGAACCACAACAGCCGCGCCCCCGACGGCGAGATCCACGCCGGAAGGGGCTTCTGGCCCGGGCTGTGCGTCTCCGTCAAGCACAACTGCCGGTTCGCCTCCTTCGCCCTGCTGGCCAAGGCAGACTATCACCACGAGCTGAACGTCCCCCTCCCGTTCGCCCTCGTCAGCAACGACGTGACGAACAACCGCCTCCGCCTCCGCCCCGCCTGGTGGTGGCTGCACAACATGTACGCCCTCGCGCGCAACAGCCACAAGTTCGCCGCCCGCGACAAGCGCCGGCGGAAGACCCAGCATGTGGAGTTCGACTCGCTCGCGCCGGACACCGCCGAGGAGATGTTCGCCGCCATGCGGCTCATCGAGCAGTGGGCCGCCAAGGCGAAGCTGAAAGCCGACGGGCGCGACGACGTCCACGGCGACGAGTTGGCCGACCTCGGGCGCGAGCTGCTGACCGGCCCGCCCGAGGCCCTCGACGAGCTCGAAGTGCTCGCCGACGGCGTCGAGAAATCTCGGCGGGACGTGATCGTCCTCAAGCCTCGAGACGGCTGGCGCGCCTATCGCGACATGCTGCTGTACTACGCCGTCAAGAACCTGCTGGCCTACCGGCAGGGCGAGCCCGGCGCGACGCTCGCCACGATGTGCGAGGAGCTGGCCGGCCCGCGGCAGCGGCGATGGGTCAACCTCGGCGGGCAGCTCGTCACGGCCGACGACCTGGAGCGGCTCAAGGGCGACGTCAAGTCCGGGCGCCTGGCCTCCTGGGCCGAAATCCACGCCACCTACGACCGCCTCTGGCAGCGCTACCCCCGCGACAAGCAGCGGCACGCCTTCGCGACGCTCTGCGACGTGCTGGGCCTCGAGGAGCTGACCGACGAGGCGTGGCAGGCCGCCCTCGACGAGGCGGTCCGCATCCAGCGGTTCATCGCCGACCAGACCTTCGCCAGCCGCGAGAAGGACTTCTGCTGCGACTTCCGGCGGATGGTCTACGACAGCGACGAGGAGATGGCCGCCGTCCTCGGCTCGCCCGAAGACAACAGCTTCGTCCAACAGATCCGCCGCGAGACCGAGCAGTTCGAGCAGCTCGTCGCCACCGCCCGGTAGGGCCTCGCCCTGCCGCACAGACCGCCGCGCACGGCAAGAAGCGTCGCCCGCCCCCCCCCGTCAGTCGGCCTCGATGTCCACGACGTACAGGACGATGCTCGCCGCCGGAACTGCGATCGACGACGGGGCGAAGTCGGCGGTGGCCTTGGTGATCTTCACGGCCGGGGGCTTGCCCGGGTCGTTGTAGGCCATCGGGCTCTTTCCGGTGATCGTGAACCGGTCGGCCTTGCCGGCCAGCTCGCCGCCCCGGACGGTGAGCTTCAGCTTGCGGGCCTGCTCGGTGGGGTTGACGATGCCGATGGTTGCCTTCCTGCCGTCCTCGGTCAGCGCGGCCGAGACGTCCAGCGGGGCCGGCAGACCCTTGACCGCCACCGCCGTCGTGCCGAAGTGGCGGCGGTAGAGCATCAGCGGCAGCCCCGTCGTGGCCAGCGCCGCGGCCGTCTTGCTCGTCTTGATGCAGCCGATGACGTTGACCGTCTGGGCGTAGTTGGCCATCACGAACACGTCGCGGTGGCGGACCATCTCGTGCAGCCCGCGGGCGATGCCCAGGGCGTCCTTCAGGAAGTACCGCGTGCCGAGCTCGCCGTAGAGATGCTTGCCGTACCAGTAATTCCACTCGTCCAGCGCGATGCCGACCGGGCGATCTTTCAGCGCGGCGATGGCCTGTTGGTAGCCTCGATGCGCCTCGGCCTTGCGGCGAACGTTGTTCGGGATCTGCGCCACGTGGGCCTCGAGGTCCTTCTGCTCGCGGCAGTAGAAGTGCTCGCTGAGCAGGTCCATCGCGGCGTGGCAGTCGGTCAGCATCTGGCGGCTCCACCGCCCGGTCGCCCCGACGGCCACCAGCTTGATCTTCGCGTCCGCCTGCCGCATCGCGCGGACGAACTCGTTGTGGCGCGTGGTGTACTTCTCCAGGCTGGTGTGTCCGAGCTGCCAGCCGCCGTACATCTCGTTGCCCACGCCCCACCAGCGGATGTTGAACGGCTTGGGCCGGCCGTTGGCGGCGCGGCGTTTGCCCCACGGCGTGTCGGCCGCGCCGTTGCAGTAGGCCACCATCGACGCCGCCAGCTCCGGCGAGCCCAACCCCGTGTTCACCACTGCCAGCGGCTCGGTCTTCAGCTCGCGGCACAGCGCCACGAACTCGTGCAGGCCGAAGTCGTTGTGCTCGATCCCCTGCCACGCCGGGTTCTTCCGAGGCGGGCGGCGGTCCCGCGGGCCGATCCCGTCCCGCCAGTCGTAGCCGCTGACGAAGTTCCCCCCCGGCCAGCGGTAGATCGGCGAGTCGAGCTGCTTCAGCAGCCTCAGCGTGTCGGCCCGCATGCCGCCGACGTTGTCCGCCGGCATCAGCGAGGCCGTGCCGATCCACGCCGCCCCCGCCCCGCGAACGCCGATCGACAGCGACGCGTCGTCCGTCGTCGCCCCCGCCTTGAAGCGGATCGGGTAGGCCTTGAACGGACCGCCCCCCACGCCCAGCGCGACGGTCTGCCGCTGCCCCTCCCCCTCTCCCCATGCCAGCGTCGCCTCGACGGCCGCCTCACCGGCCAGGATCACCCGGCCGACGTACTCCTTGCCCTCCACCACGCCCAGGCCGCCCTGGACGATTCCGTGCGCCTCGTCGGGCGCCCGCGCCGTGACGGCCACCTTCGCCGACCACGCGCCGACATACGGCTTCTCCACGTCCATCGTCAGCGACCAGCCGACCTCCCCGCCGAGTCGCTTCCACGGCGAGCTGCGCGACGTGACGAGGTTGGCGAACTTCCGGTCGGCGAGCATCTCCGCCCAGATGCCCCCGTAGATGCACCGCCCCAGGTGCTCGATGAACTGGCCGTAGATGTAGGGCGAGATCGGCCCGGTCTTCCGCGACAGGTCCACCACGGCCGACGGATTGTCACGGTCGCCCTTGGCCAGCAGCTCCAGACGAACGCCGTCGAACCACACCGTGCCCTTTGCCTTCCCCCACCCGCCGAAGAGGCAGTTGACCGTCACCTCGTTCCGCGAGGCGGTCATGAACTCGACGGCCACCTGCTTCCAGTCCGTCGAGCCCGTCACCGCGGGCGTCTCGGCCCCGTTGAGCGTGTGGATGTTCAGCAGCGCCCCTCGCCCGCTGATCGCCGTCACGCCGTCGGTCTTGATCCACCCCGACAGGCGGTACAGCGAATCCGGCCAGACCTTCACCGTCCGCTGCCACGACGCGTCGGTCCCCGTCTCCGAGACGATCTGCACGCTCCGGCGGCCCGCCTTGCCCACCTTCGCCCAGGCGAACCGCGCCTCCGGCGCATACGTGTGCGACGTCCACCCCGCCGGCCCGTCGCCCCCCTCGCCGCCGGTCTCCTCGAACGACCCGTTCCCCAACGCCTCCTCCGCCCCCCAAGCCCCCCCGCCGCCGAACGCCGCCAAACACAGCAGCGCGACGCTCACCAACACACCCGCCCGCCCCACACCGTCCGGCGTTGAGTCGCCCATCGCCCAATCTCCTTCATCTACGTGGATCAGTCGCCGCCATTGTCCCGCCGAGCCCCACGCCGCTCAAGAAGCGATTCCGTCTGCTCCGCGGATGCCGTTTCTCGGACCGGCGCGAAAATCCGTGAGTGATTCAGGCGGTCAGTCCGACATACTTGTGGAAGCGGCACCGGCAAGAGGGTCCTCAAGATTGGAAAGCGATCCGGTCCTTATCTCGCGAATCCAGACGGGTGATCGTGAGGCGTTGGCGATCCTCTACGAACGGTACTTGCCTTCCGTCTGGCGGTACGTCCACTCACGGCTGAGCCATGAAGCAGCCAGTCGCGACGTGGTCAGCGAGACGTTTCTGGCGATGGTCCAGAACATCGGACGGCTGGACGGGGCCTCCACGAACATCGCGAAGTGGTTGAGCGGCGTGGCCCGTCACAAGCTGGCGGATCACTGGCGGCGGTCCGCCCGGCCGCCTGCCGCACAGGACGTCGAAGTGCCGCAGCAGGCAGCGAATCCCGCCGTGGCGATGGATGCCTTGGAGGTGCGCCAGGCGGTAGGACAGGCGATGAATGCCATGGACGACCTGCAACGGACCGCCTTGGAGTGGAAGTACATCGACGGACGGACGGTTCGCGAGATCGCCGGGCGGCTGGGGCGCAGCGAGAAGGCGGTAGAGGCAATCCTCTATCGAGCGCGGGCCGCATTCAGGACGCAATACAAGAGAATCACGCAGTGAATCCAAGGAGACCGTCATGATGAAGCTGAAGCCAGGATGCGCTCTGTCCGCCGCTGCCTGCCTGCTCCTGGCGGCCGCGCCGGCCCGGGCGCTGATCGAGGTGAGCAAGGGCAATGCCCCCGTCCGGGACAGAAACTGGCGCGCGGGCGCCGTCGACGTGGCCAACCTGAAATGCCGCGTCTGCCTGTGGGTGGGCCCCCCGTTCGGCGGAGGGATGAGCAACTTCCTCTACCGCGGCGACACCGATGCGTTCAACAAGGCACTCAAGGTGTTCGCCAAGGTCCGCGCGCCGTCGTTGGAGTTGATCGTCTCTGACGGCCCGGCTGAATCTCCTTTCCTGAGGGACGGCAGAGACCCGAAGTCGAACGTTCGCTATGACTGGGACTTCGTCATCTGGGACGTCAAGTGCTACTACCGCCTTTACGGCAATCCGACGAGTGCGTTTCTGTCAAGAGCCCCCGACTTCCGCCGCCCCCTGCCTCCGCCGCGGATCAACGTCTTCATCGGCGGAGGCGGGGCCGTCGAGTGGGACAAGGTCCGCGTGCCCGACGGCATCGTGGTGATCGACAGGCGGGCGTCGGCGGCCGGGATCAAGCCGGGCCAAGGCGCCGTCGTTGCCGGAAACGTCTTCGACATGGCCACCAGCAAGCCGCTTGCAGACGCCGAGATCACCGTCAAGCAGACCGGCGGGAACGACGAACACAAGATCGCCCTCACCGGGCATTCCGACGCGCAGGGGCGTTTCCGAATCACCGGCGTGCCGGCCGGCACGTATCGCGTGTCGGTCTCGGCGACGGGATACGCGTCGCTCGTGGTGGGCTACGAGCGCCTCGTTACGGATGGGTACCTCTTCTACGACGACGTCGAACTCGCGCCGCGGGCCACCGTCGGGGGGTCGGTCATCGACGGCGCGGGCAGGCCGATCGCCGGAGCGGACGTGCGGCTGGTTGATGTGATGGGCCTCAGCGGGATGGGCTACCGTCTGGTGGACCCGGCAGGGGCGAAGACCGACGCGGAGGGCCGTTTCCTTATCGCCGGCGTGCCGGCGGGGTTTGGGCGGGTGATCTGCTTCGCGAAGGGCTACCATGCGCCGCTCCAGGAGGTCCGGCCGCTGCCCGCCAAGAACCTTGTCATCCGCATGGGCCGGACCGGAACGATCAAGGGAAAGGTGATGGGCGAAAGGCGGAAGGACCGCAGCATCAATGTGTCGGTGGCGCCGGAGGGCGAGCGGATCGGCAAGTGGAGCGGATCGATGCGGGTCAGGCCCGACGGCACGTTCCAGTTCAGCAACGTGCCGGCAGGGACGTATGTCATCTCGACGGGCCCGCTGATCCCCGGCGAGGCGCCCGACCCCAAGGCCAAGAGGATCAAGGTGGTGGCCGGGCAGACCGTGACGGTGGAGCTTGAGCAGTAGCTGTGCAGAGCACTCGCGTGGAGATGCACGCATGAAAGCGCCTGACGATCGCGACGAAGTCGAGCGACTGCTCCATCGAGGCTATCGTGCCGACGTGGACCCCCGCTTTGCCGCATCGCTGTTGACGAGGCTGCAAGAGCAGATCAGGCCTCGGCCGATGCGCCGATGGTTGCTCGGGGGGTCGATTGCGGCCGGCGTGGCGGTTCTGTTCGGAGTCGCTGCAATCGTCTATTGCCTGTACGCCCGCCCGTCGGCGCCCCGCGTGGTGGAAGCACCGACTGGTGACGTCGGCCCGCTGGTCGTCCGCGGACGCATCCTCAAATGGGACGCGCCGATCGCCGAATTCGCCGTATCCCGAGTGGTCCATGGGGAGGTGAAAGCCGTCACGGTCTACGTCGACCTGTCGGAGGACATGCGAGCCATGTGCCGTCATGTTCGCGAGAGGCTGGCCGGAACGCCAGCGACCGCGCCCGCCGAAGCCGAGATCTCCGCTCGGGCCGCGACGCTGTTCGCGACCCAACTGAACGTGGCCGCCGCCACGGACATGGTCCTCGAGATCGAACCTCGCCGCGGAGAACGTCGGCCGGACAGGCAAGGCAGGATTCTGAGCTGGGCGGGCGTCGGCGGCCTGCCTCCGCGGGATCGACACCTTGACATGGACGGGACGATCATCAACGTCGTCGCCCGCAGCTTCGCCTTCGATCCGCAGCCACATCCGGGCGGCCTGCTCAGGGATGAATGGGGAATGCCCCGCTGACGGCCCGAGCGGCCGGAGCGTCACGGTCGGGCGCTGCCGGCCTCGGGACCGAACGGTCGGCCGGACGCGATCACGGTGACCCGCGCGCGGGCGCGAACGCCCTCGGGGCCTTCGCAGGTGAACGCCACACGGTTCTCCCCGGCCGCAAGCTGAGGCGCCGCCCCGCGCGGGCGCACCTTTCGCACGAGTTTGCCCCGGGCGTCGTACAGCCGGCAGTCGGCGGTCGAGTCGAACTCGACATACCCCCCGCTGACGATCGAGACGGGCAACGTGATCCGCCGCTTGCCCACCGTGACGGCCGGGTTGCGGAGCGTGACCTTCCGCGTGCGAAGGGCCTTGATCGGGCTCAGCAGGCACGAGGCCGACTGACCGGGCGGCAGCTCGTTGAGATACAGGTTCAGCCCGTCGACGTGGCTCCGCACCAGCGGTGCGCGGTAGACGTAGTAGTGGCCCGGGTAAGGCCAGGCGTACCGGGCGAACCGGTCGGCGTCGCGCTCGCGGAAAAGAAGCTCCACATACCGCCACCCCGCGAAGTCGATCGGCACGTAGTGCTCGTCGAGGGCGCGGTAGTACTGGCGCGGCGTGGTCAGTTGGATGTTGAGCAACTGGCCGCCGCGATCGCCGCGGACCCACACGCCGATCGCGTCGTGCGGGGACAGGTCGGCGTGGGGATCGAACCGTTTGCCCACCTGGGCCCACGAACCACGGCGAGCGGCGGCCTTGCTGGTGGCGATCAGTCGGCCGCTGCGGCCGCCGGCCTTGACCTGCTTCGTGTCCGCCGACAGCGTGCAGGCGACCCCGCCGGCGGCCCGGCGGACGGAGAACTCCGCGTCGTCGGCGAAGTCGGCCAGGACGACCGCATCGGGGCTTCCGTACGGCTCGACGGAGTAGAGGGCTTCGACGCGCAGCCGAGCCGGCTGGGCGGCGTGGCGGTTGGTGACGGTCCACCGCGCCGATGGACCTGCCGCGTCGGTCACCTTGTGCGTGAGGTAGTCGGTGGGCACGAACCGCCAGCCGCCCTTCGCGTCCTGCCGCAGGCGGAATTCCTTGCCCGGCTCGGCCAGGCGGCGGCGAACGTCCGCCGGCACCTTGCCGCTGAGCCGGAGTCGCTCGTATCGGCCCAGCATGGCCAGGTACTCCTCCTGCCGGGCGTTGGGGGGATTCGCCCCCGGCCGGAGGGCCTGGAAACTCATCGGCGCGTCCAGCGCGAGCGACTTGACGCAGAGGTATTCCAGTTCGTCCGGCCGCTCGGCCGGGTGGTGCCGGTCCGGCCCGAAGATCGCCCACCACCCCAGTTGCGCCGGCAGCAGGTGGCGGCGCCGATACTGCTCGGTGGCGCGGCAGTGCGAGTCGATGAACGCCTTGAGCCCCCAGTTGGGGTAGTCCCACGCGCCCAGCCGCGAATGGAACACCCACGACTCCGTGCCCCACTCGCTGGCCTCGACCAGCACGCGCCGCTTCAGCTTGCGGAAAATCGCCAGCCGCATCTTCGCCACGCCGTGCCATCCGCCGATCATCCCCTCCGCCCCGTCCATGTAGATCATGTCGAAACCGCACGTGTTGAACACGCGGGCGATCCGCCCGGCCAGTTCGTCCACCAGCGTGGAATCCTCCGCCGGCTGGAAGCAGCCGTAGCGGACGAACAGGTGCTGGACGGCCGCTCCCTTTTTGTGGGCCGAGGGTCTCGTGCCGAATGCGCCTCGCCTGCACGCGGCGAACGCGTAGGGCCCGGTCCGCGAGAGGGCGGTGAAGTGGATCAGCTCGTCGTCGATCCGCACCACGTTGCCGTGCCCCCCGTAGGCCCAGACCGTGTCGAACTCGCCCGGCTGCTCGCGCGTCGGGATGGTGGTGGCCTTGGCGTCGAGGTCCGCGGCCAGCGTGTAGGTCGCGTCGGCGGCCAGGCGCGGGTCCGGCACGGGGCGGACCCACGGGTCGTTCGTGGCGATGCAGCCGGTCAGCGTGTGCATGCCCGCCTTCATGCCGGCGGCGTGGATCTTGTCGACGGCCGCCTTCACGCCCGCCAAGCCGCGGGGAAACAGGCTTCGGCTCGGCTCGTAGTGGCCCATCGACTGCCACCAGGGATGGAAGTGGATCTGCATCAACCCGGCCTTGCGGGCCAGGGCGATCCAGTCGTCCACGTTCTTCTCCGACACGGCGGCGAAGACATAGGACCCGCGGTTCTCCGGTGCGTCCATCGCGAAGGGCCCGCCCACCGGCGAGTTCGGCAGGCCCTCGCCCCGGACGATCTCCTGGAGCACGGGCCGGACCTGATTCGGCTCGCAGCCGGCCACCGCTGCCTTCGCCCCCACCAGCCCATACGCCCGGTAGCACAGCGCTTCCAGCACGACCGGCCGGCCGGCAACCTGCGCGCGAGTCTGGAGATTGCCCCCGCGAATGATGGCCGAGAAGTCCTCACCCGCGGCCACGCCCGACATGCCGCTGACCGATTGCGACAGCGTCACCGGGAGGCGAGCGAAGCGCATCTCCTCCACCGCCGGATCGCTGACCGAGACGACCTCGAACACGAAGTACCGGCCCTTCGCCTTCGCTTGGAACACCGCGGTGATGCCCGAATCGCCGAATCCGACCGTCAGTCGGCCGCTCTTATGAGTGCATCGGGTCGAGCGGAAGTGGACCTTGCCCCTGCGGGCGGTCGCGAACGGGAGGCTGCCGGCGCAGTACTCCTTGCCCGTTCGCCTGTCCTGGAAGCCGACAGTGCGGCCGTCCACGGAGATGACGTAGCGGGCGAGAGAGCTTTCGAGCGTGACAGCCATCTGCGGCTTGGTTGAGGCGGCCGCGGTCGGCGTTGCCGCGGCGCCGACGGCCAGAACGAAGGCGAGAACGCGGGGACGCATGGGTGATCTCCTTTGCGCTGCGGCATCGGTGGCGCCCGGCGATTCACCAAGCCGGGGTCTCCGCAATGGCTTCCGGCCGCCGACCGCCATCGCCCTCCAGGCCGATTCCATCCCTCCACGGACCGTTCGCAAGCCGGTTCCGTCAGCCGGTCCGGCTCGCCTCTCGAGTGCACTCGTTCGCTGCCCTTGCCGCCCGGGCAGCCTCGGGGGCGGATCGGCGTGTGTCTACGGGGCGGCCTTTTCCTCGGCTCGAGGGGTCACGGTTGCCTTCGGCGCCGCCGGGAGGGGTCGGCCCTCACTTGGCGAGAGGCAGAGGACCTTGCCGTCAGCCGTCACCAGGTACAGCCGAGCGTTGGCGGCGATCATGCCGTCGAAACGAGGCATCGCCTCCAGCCGATAGCCCGCCAGCCTCTTTCCGCTGCCGGCAGAGACGGCCACCAGCAGTGAGCCCCGTCGGCCCTCGAAGGCGGCCGACTGCTCGGCGAGCTTCTTCTGCGTCTCGGGATCGGCCAGCATTCTGACCGACCTGACTTCGTCCACCACGTCCGGCGGCCCGGCCGCGAACAGGACGTCGTCGGCCAGCACCATCGCCGTGACCTGCACGGACGTGTCATCCGACCACGAAGGCACGAACTTGGTCACCGACAGGGTCCTGACCTTGCCCGTTCGCTTGCCCTTCTTCTTGATCGGCTTGCGTTCGGTGCCCGCCTTGACGATCTCGGGCTGCTTCCGGGCGGCGAAGAGGTGGAACTCCAGCGGCGTGGTCCAGCGGTAGAACTGCCACAGCCGCCCGTAGCCGTACACCATGTTGTCGTCGAACACGAGCAACCGTCCGGCCGGCGTGACGCGGCCGGCCTTGTGATATCCGCCGGCCCCCGAGGCGAACGCGCGACCGTACACCCAGTAGGTCCGATGCCACAGCGTGTCGTCCAGGAAGCCGGTCGGGCTGAACAGGTGCACGTCGTCGCCCTGCTGGTTCCGCACGTCGACGTAGGTCACGAACTTGCGCTTGCCCTTGAGGTCGAACGGCAGCGACCGCATGTAGACGTACTTGCCGTCGCTGGACAGGATGTCCGGCAGGGCCACCGGCATGTTGAGCCCGCGGATGTGCGTTTGCAGGTTCTTCCCGCTGGCCGGGTCCTTCTCGTCGAGAGTCGTCTCGGACAGCTTCTGTCCGGTCTTGGGGTCCAACCGAAGCAGCCGCAGGCCGCCGTCGAGGAACATCGACCTGCCGGCGACGCAGTAGACGGTGTCGCCGCTGACCAGCACGTTACCGTGCACCGGCCAGACCGATTCGAGCTGCTCGAACGCCCCCATGCGCCTCTCCGCCGGCGCGGCGCGGAATCGCCAGACGAGCTTCCCGTCGGAGGCGCGGAGGCAATAGACGCAGCCGTCGGCAGAGCCGAAGATCGCCCGGCCCTTCCAGATCGTCGGCGGCGAATCGACCCGCCCGCCGGCGGTGAAACTCCAGGCGCTCCTGCCAGTGCCTTGGTCCAGCGCGTGGACGGTGTGCGTGTCCACCGACGCGACGAACAGCTTGCCGCCGGCGACAACGGGACTGCTCAGCTTGCCGCCGAGCTGAGTCTGCCATGACTGCTTCAGGCCGGTCGGCTTGACGGCCGCCTTCGTCGAGCCGCTTCGCGCCGCGTCGTGTCGAAACGTCGGCCAGGCATCGGTAGCGTCGATCGACAATTGGCTGCCGACGACTTGCCCGTAGGCCGGACCGCGAACCAGCCGTTCGCTGTCGGGCACGTTGCGGCCGGGCCGGGCATGCCTTGACGGCGGGGCCAGGGCGGTGAACCCGAACAGCTTGGCCTCGATGTAGCAGGCGCACGGGTGCGGCGGGGCGTAGATCAGCCCGTTGCAGGGCATGATGCCGTACAGACACGCGCCGCGGACCCAATGATGACAGGTCCAGTGCTTCTTGGCGGGGTCGATGAACTCGATCCCGGTCCGCGAGAACAGCAGGTACTTGTCGGTGGCCTTGGCGCGGTAGCAGCGGTGGTGAAACCAGTGCGTCTGCACGTCGGGCGGGAACTCGCTGACGACCTTGCCCGTGTGCAGGTCGCGCCCCACCATCACGCCGGAGTCTCTGCCCTGGGCCACCGCGCCCTGCCAGACCACTCCGCCGGCGACGAGGATGTCGTCCGGCGTGCCCATGTGCCCGCAAGGCATGTGCTCGGCCTGCCAGAGCGCCTTGCCGTCCTTGGCCGACAGAGCGAACAACGTGGTGGACCGGGCGTCGTCGTACTTCTCGGCCGCCACCATGCCGCTGTAGAGGACCACGTCGCCGCTGAGCACCAGCGTCGCGCCGGACGAGCTTCTCATCTTCTCGCGTTTGGGCAGCGGCTGCGACGTCCACCGGACCTCCCCGTCGCCGCGATCGAGACACTGGATCCTCCTGCCGTCGTGGAACAGCACGCGATCGCCGCCGACGGCCAGCGACATCGAAACGACGTTGGCCTTCCTGCTCCAGAGCACATTGCCCGATTCGGCCTGAACGGCCATCACCGTGCGGGGCGCCTGCGTCCACAGCGGATCGGTGATCGCCGCCCTGATTCCCCTCAGGTCCGCGAAGGTCCGCTTCGGGTCGCTCCGCAGGGGCTGGCCCTTGCCGGCCACGCTCAGGAACAGCACGCCGCCGTCGCAGAGGATCTCCTCGGTGACCTTGGTCCGCCCGTACGTGCGGAGGGTCTTGCCGGTGGCGGCGTCGAGGGCCGTCAGCGGCGCGTCGGTGCCCAGCGTCACGTACACGCGGTCGCCGACGGCCACCAGACGGCGCGTCATGAGCTGCGGGCCGCTCTTCAAGGGCCACAGATGCTCGTGCCACGGGCCCATCTCACGCTTCCAGAGCACCACGCCGTTGAACGCGTCCCGAGCAATCAGCCGCCACCGCGGCGGGGTCAGGATCGACGCGCGGGGGGCCTCGTCAAAGATGTAGAACACCCGCCCGCCTGCGGAGACGACGGCATTGACGCTGGACATGTGATCGTGCTGCCGCGCGTACCGCAGCCCGCCGACCCACTGATAGCGCGTGGGAGGCTCGATGAGGCTGTCGTGCGCCACGGCGTTGTTGCCCGGATCGTGAAGGTAGTGCGTCCACTCGTCCATCTCCGCCGGGCGGGGCTTGACGACCTTGACCCATCGGCCCTCGCGCTTGACGTACGCCACGCCGTTCGGCACGAGTACGCGCAGGACCTCGGGCATCGCGACCGGCCCGAGGTCTTCCGCCACGACGAGATTGACGAGATTGTCGATGTAGGGCAGCCGCCCGCCTGCGAGTCGATCGACCGACACGGGCCCGTACAGCCCCAGCGACCGGATGTGCTTGCGGGCCGCCCGGACCTTCCCGGCGTCGGCGTCGAGGCCCTGGACCAGGAGGCGATCGCCGCTCCGCAACGCGGCGGTCAGCCGCCCGTCCCCGCAGCCGAGGTGGACCACCACGCCGCCCTGGACTCC
>Ga0180437_10000556_pt1 | contig 70800 bp, 119 predicted proteins | sample SS_ome_4_FD_132410 | JGI IMG/M metagenome (GOLD analysis project Ga0180437, IMG submission 132410) | Hypersaline lake sediment archaeal communities from the Salton Sea, California, USA - SS_3_D_1 metaG | ecosystem: Environmental > Aquatic > Non-marine Saline and Alkaline > Hypersaline >...
TGAGGTTGGCTGTGGATGAGTGGTGAGTTAGTCGCTGACTTTTTAATAGGAGAAAAAGTGAATCAATCTAACAAACTTTTAAGTGATATTGTAGCTTTTAGAACATACGCAAAATATTTACCCCATTTAGCTCGACGAGAAAGTTTGGAGGAAACTATTAACCGTAAAATGGTTATGGACCTTGACAAGTTTGGTAGCCTATCAAAATCTCTTTCAAAAGATATAATGAAAGCTTATAGTATGGTACATGATCTTAAAATTATGCCATCTATGAGAGGTATGCAATTTTCTGGTGAAGCTGTTCTTAAAAATAATATAAGACAATATAACTGTTCTTATCTTCCCATTGACGATGTAAGAGCGTTTGGTGAAACTTTATTCTTACTCCTATCGGGAGTCGGTGTTGGCTATTCAGTTCAAAAACGCCACATCAACCAATTGCCAAAAGTTCAGATTCCGAGGGAAGAAGGACGGTTTATTATTCACGATAGTATTGAAGGTTGGGCACAGGCTATTGATTTATTATTTGATGCTTTCTTTTATAAACGTATTCGTCCAGTATTTGACTTTACTGCTATTCGACCTAAAGGTAGCTATCTAGTAACAACTGGAGCAAAAGCTCCCGGACCAGAACCTCTAAAAGCTATGCTTGGAACTGTTGAAAAAATGTTAAGAAATGCTGAAGGTCGAAAACTTAAACCAATTGAAGTTCATGATGTTATTTGTCTAATTTCAGATTGTGTATTGGCTGGAGGTATTCGTAGAGCTGCACTAATTTCTTTATTTGATAGAGATGACCAAGAGATGCTTGATTGCAAAAAAGGTGACTGGTGGCAAAAACATCCCGAAAGAGCAAGAGCTAATAATAGTGCAGTTTTACCAAGAGGTGAAGTTACTGAAGAAGAATTTAGATATATTTTTAAGCAATGTCAAGATAGCGGTAGTGGTGAACCGGGATTTAGCTGGACCAGCAATCCTGATTGGGGATTTAATCCTTGTCACGAAATTGCACTAAACCCTTGCCAATTTTGCAATCTTACAACTATAAATCAAAGTAGAATAACCACTAAAAAAGAGTTTTTAAGTCGAGTATATTCTGCAACATTACTAGGAACGCTTCAAGCTGCATATACAGATTTTCCCTATATTAGACCTAAATGGAAACAACAAACTGAAGCTGAAGCTCTTATTGGAGTGTCTTTTACCGGAATAGCTGATGCTGCAGGAATTATCAAAGCTGATTGGTTAAAAGAAGGCGCTAAACTAGTTTTGGAAGTAAATGAAAAATACGCTAAAAAAATAGGGATTAATCCTGCTGCTAGAGCTACAGCAATTAAACCTGAAGGTTCAGCAAGTTGTGTTGTGGGCTCATCAAGTGGAGTTCATGCTAGACATTCACAATTTTATCTTCGTCGAGTCAGGATGAATAAAGATGATGCTTTGGCAAATTATTTAACTAGCACTATTCCTGAGCTAGTTGAAGATGATAAATTTTCTTCTACAGGTATTGTTGTCACTATTCCTCAGTGTAGTCCTGAGAACGCATTAACTAAAGAAAAAGAAACTGCTTTAGCTTTATTCCGTAGGGCAATGTTATATAACCGTAATTGGGTAGCTCCGGGGCATCGAAGTGGAGTAAATAAACATAACGTTAGTTGTACGGTTTCTGTTAAAGAAAATGAATGGGAAGAACTTTGTGATGAAATGTGGAGATATCGAGACTTATATTCTGGCATCAGTCTTTTGCCGTTTGACGGAGGAAATTACGAACAAGCCCCATTTGAAGCTTGCAATGAAGAAACTTTTAAACAGTATGAAAGTTTGGTTAGCGAAATTGATCTTAAAAAAGTAATTGAGAATGAAGATAATACCAACAGAATTGAGCAAATTGCTTGTGCTGGTGGTGTCTGCGAGATTGTATGATAGTTTATACAGTAGAAATGCTCAGATACGGTAATAGAGAAGGACACTCTTACATTATGGGTGTTTTTTCTGATAGAAAGATTGCAGAATTTGAAGCACAAATCCACATTTTATGGAGAGCAAATAAATATTATGCCGAAATTCACGAAAAAGTAGTTGATGGAGTTGGTAGAGGTTTAGTGTGTTATATTGACGAAGTTGAAATGTCAGAAAATCAATTAAATCAGGCAATTAAAAAACGTAAAAAGAAATTAGAAAGAAGAGAAAAGGCGAAAGAAGAATATGCAAAAAGACTTTTATCTAAACAGAACAGCGATTGAGCTGCTAAATGACGCTCAGTTTATTCGAGCACCTAAATTTATGACTTTCGGTAAGTATCATGGATATTTGGCCAAATTTGCATTTATTGATGATGAAAACCAAGTGACCTCTTTAGGACGACAATTCCTGATACAATGCTACGAAATCGGCTATCTCTAATATCCATTCTAGGCTGGCTAGGAGCCTCTCTACTGGCTTTATGTGGTTTACCTGCTGCCATAGACGTAATTGGTAAAGGAACTGCTGAAGGCTATTCTCAGGCGTTTATTGGCATGTGGTTTGCTGGTGAAGTCTTAACTTTAATATATGTCATCTTAAGGCATGGATTTGACAAGCCCCTAATTTTCAATTACGGATTAAACTTGACATTTATCTCTATTATACTGTATTATATGATTTGAGGTGAATATGAAAGTCTATAAAAACGAATTAACAGTATCGGTAGATTGTGACGATACTCTAGTTATGTGGTTAGACAATCCATATCAACCGGGTGAAGGTAAAATTGAAATTCGTGACCATGGCGATAAAGAAATTCCATTAAAATTTTTGTATCCACATAAAAGACATATAGCATTACTTAAGCGATATAAACAGAGAGGTTTTACTGTCACTGTTTGGAGCAATAATGGTTGGCAATGGGCTGAAGCTGTTGTTACTGCATTAGGTATAGAAAACTATGTTGATAAGGTTGAATCTAAGCCTATTAAAATTATAGATGATTTGCCTTATGATGAAACTTTTCCTAAAAGATTATATTTAGATTATGAGGAAAAAAATGAATAGAGTAGACCGCCAATATTTAGATATTATTGAAGACATTTTTCTTGATGGTCAGGATATTCAGTCTCGTAATGCTCAAACTAGACGTATTGTTAATCCTATAGTTAAATTTGATTCGACTCCGCTAGTATCTATTCGTAGAACGGCTTGGAAACAAGCTCTTAGAGAAATGGAATGGTTTTTGTCGGGATCTAATTATTTACACGATTTGCACGAATCTGTTATTCATTGGTGGCAACCTTGGGCAGATAATCAAGGTAGAATTAAAAACAACTATTCAATACAATTTAGAAATGCAAAAGGTCATGGCGGAGTTCCTTTAGACCAAGTTAATCATCTTATCGGTCAATTAGCTTATCGACCAGAGTCGAGAAGATCAGTAATAACAACTTGGAACACAAACGACATGGTTTGCCCTTCTACACCAATTACAAATTGTCACGGTACAGTTATTCAATGCTTTGTAAATCCCGACGATACAGTTGATATGACAATGTATCAACGAAGTGCAGATTTTATGCTTGGAGTACCACATAATTGGATTCAATATTGGGCTTTTCTTCAATATATAACAAAACAATCTAATAAATTACAAGAAGACTTAAATCGAAAAGTAGGAAAATTTACTTGGATTGGTGGAGATACACATATTTACGAACAGCACATGGAAATTGCTAATAAATGTCGGCATACTGAAATATCTCATATCGAGACACCACAGTTGACATACAATCCTACTTCTGATAAATTTAAAGCTGATGATTTCACGTTGGTAGGAGAATATAAACCTGTTTTAAACGAAAAATTGGATCTTATTGTATGAAAAAATTTATTTATCAAAATGTAGTTTTTAAGGGAAAGTGGAAACCTCTTGAAATATTAGAAATGGAAAAGCTTTATGATAAATTTTTTATTGATTTAATTATGAAATTAGAAATAAACGAAACAATTGAATCTGATTTTAGAATTATAAAAAGGATTAAATAAATGATTAGTGTTAACGGTGAAAAAATCAACGTAACTAAGTTTAGTGACCAAACAAGTCAAGTGTGGAATGTTTCTGGTATTTCAGGACTTACAGCAGTTGTAGTTTGGAATTTTGAGCTTGAAAGTGAATTTCTTCATTTAGCTCAATTGAAGACTTTATTAGATAAAAAAGGGATTCGAGCAACTTTACACATGCCATATTTACCTTATGCGAGACAGGATAAGCCTGTTAATAACCAAAATACATTTGCTTTAATCACTTTTGCTAAATTAATTAATGATTTAAAGTTTGAGGCAGTTTTTGCTGTAGATCCTCATAGTGAAGTTCCAAAAGAACTTATCAAGAATTTTACTCCTATTATACCTTTCAATTATATTCGTATAGCAGAAATCCATACACAATCTGATGTTATGTGTTTTCCTGATAAAGGCGCTATGACTAAATATGGTAAATATTTTAAACCTGAACGCTATGTTTATGGCGAAAAAGTAAGAAATCAACAAACTGGCAAGTTGGAAGATATGAAACTTGTTGGTGATGTTAAAGATAAAAATGTTTTAATTGTTGATGATATTTGTGATGGTGGAGGAACTTTTTGCTGGATGGCACAGTTGTTGTACGATGCTGGAGCAAAATCTGTTAATTTATATACAACTCACGGTATTTTTAGTAAGGGACTTAGACCGTTGAGAGAAGCGAAAATTGAGCGTATATTTACAAAAGATGGTGAAATTAGTGAATATCATAAACATATTGTTTATAAACCTATGGAGAATACAGAACTATGAAATACAGAAAAAAACCTGTAGTTATTGATGCTTATAAATATGAAGGAGATGGATTGGATGCTCTTTCTTGGTCAGCAGAAGTAAGCCCTGATCCAAAAACACCACTTATAGTTAAACCCGGAATTGGGTTATTTATAGAAACATTAGAAGGTGAAATGCATGTTTCTGAAGGTGATTTTATAATTAAAGGCATTCAAGGTGAGTTTTATCCCTGTAAACCAGATATTTTTGAACAAACTTATGAAAAGGTGGAAGAATGAAGAGATCAAGAACTGAAGTTTTGTTAAATCAAGTTTTAAATGAAATACACAATGTTCAATATGAATTAGAAAAAAAAGCCAAAATCGGTAAAGATAAAATTCAATATACAATTGATGGAAGAATGCGAGATGGGGCATTTAGATCTGATGACCCAAATGGTTATGTTTCATTAGAATTAACTATGGATGAAGAAAAATATATTCTTGATTTACTTGAAAAACATTACGAAGAATTAGGTTATAAAATAAAAAATTATAAAACATATTTAGAAATTGAGGTAAAATAATGAAAGGTTTAATTCCAACGCTTTTATGCGATTTTTACAAAGTCAGTCACCGAGAGCAATATCCTGCGGGGACAGAAGTTGTTTATTCGACTTGGGTTCCTCGTTCAGGAAAACATGCCCCGAATATTAAACACGTTGTTGCTTTTGGGTTTCAGGGATTTATTAAAGAGTTTATGATTGACTACTTTAATGAAAACTTCTTTGCTCGCAACAAAGATGAAGTATTAGCCGAATATAGTCGATATATGAAGTTTTGTCTTCAAGTTCAAAATCCTGATACAAGTCACATTGAAGCACTACACGATCTAGGTTATTTGCCATTAAAAATTAAAGCTCTTGATGAAGGTACTCTTGTTCCGTTTCGTGTTCCAATGCTTACCATTGAAAATACAGATTCTCGTTTCTTTTGGTTAACAAATTATTTTGAAACTCTAATGTCTGCAAATCTTTGGAAGCCAGCAACATCAGCTTCTATTGCTAAAGAATATCGCGATTTATTAGATAGCTATGCCAAAAAAACTACAGGGTCTACCGACTTTGTTATGTTCCAAGGTCACGACTTTTCAATGCGAGGCATGTCTGGTCTTGAAGATTCTGCTAGAACTGGTGCAGGACATTTATTATCTTTTGTTGGAACAGATACTATTCCAGCTATTCAATATCTTGAGCAATATTATAATGCGAATATTGAAAAAGAACTTGTTGGTTGTTCTGTAAATGCAACAGAACATTCGGTGATGTGTGCTGGAGGAAAAGATGACGAATTTGAAACTTATCGTCGTTTAATTGAAGATACATATCCTACAGGAATTGTTTCTATCGTTTCTGATACTTGGGATTTGTGGCATGTTCTCACTGATACTATTCCTAAACTTAAAGAAAAGATTCTTGCTAGAGACGGTGGACCAGAGTCGTTAGACAAAGTAGTTATTCGACCTGACTCAGGAGATCCTGTTAAGATTCTTTGTGGAGATAACGATGCTCCAATGAATAGTCCAGCAAATAAAGGGGTTATTCAACTTTTGTGGGAAACATTTGGTGGAACAGTAAACAAAGAAGGATATAAAGAGCTAAATCCTGCGATTGGAGCTATTTATGGTGATGCTATTACTCTTGATCGTTGCGGACATATTTGTGACAGATTGGAAACTCAGGGCTTTGCATCGACTAATGTTGTATTCGGTATTGGCTCTTACACTTATCAAATGAACACTAGAGATACTCTTGGATTTGCAATGAAAGCAACTTCTGTAGTTATCAATGGTGTCGAGATGCCAATTTTTAAAAATCCAGTAACTGATGATGGTGTAAAAAAATCTAATTTGGGCAGAGTTGCTGTTATTGAAAATAGTGCAGGAAATTTAGTTTGTGTTGACGATAATAGTCATCAATCTGTAGTAAAAAGTGCACAAAACTGTAATTTATTAACCGATGTATTTGTTGACGGTAAATTGGTAAAAGAAACAACTTTACAAGAAGTTAAATCTAAGATGGTATCGGAAGAAGATAGAGTTTCAGGATTTAGCATGAGTTTAAAAGCGGCAAAAATGGAGTTAGAACATGGTATTGGAACTGAAGGGTGATATTAGAGAAACTCCAATTCTTTCAATTGCTCACGGAGTTAATTGTCAAGGTGCTATGGGTTCTGGAGTTGCCAGAGCCTTATTTCAAAAATGGCCTGAAGTAAGAACTGAGTATCTAAAGTTTTACGCTGAAGCAAAGGAAGAAGGCGCAAAACCTGAAGATTTTTTAGGATGCACAAATAAAGTTGTAACCGATAGAAAATACATATATAATATGTTCACACAACTAGAGTTTGGTCCAGCAGATAAGCAATATGTTGATTATTCTGCCATTTTAAAATGTTTTGATGATTTACGCTATGAGATGCCTAGAGCAATTGCTGTGCCAAAGATTGGTGCAGGATTAGCTGGTGGGGATTGGAAAGTAATTAGAGATATATTAGTCAAAACTACTCAAAAATTAGGCATTGATCTGGTAATTTACAGCTTGACAGATGATAAAAAATAATATACATTAATATTTAAAAGGAGATTATATGAAAGTTCTATTACTTATTTCGTTTCTATTTATGACAGCTTGTTCAATTGTTGGTCCGGGAGAAAGAGGTGTACGTCTTAAAATGGGTGAAGCTCAGGATTACGTTTTAGAGCCGGGAGCACATTTTTGGATTCCAGTATTTCGTGGAGTCGCTAAAGTTGATGTTCAAATTCAAAAAAATGAAGTAGTTACACCATCAGCATCAAAAGACATGCAAGAAATTGAAACAAATCTAGCAGTCAATTGGCATATTGAAGCCGATCAAGTTGTTAAACTTTATAAAAGTGTTGGGCATGAATATTATATCCTTAATCGACTAATCGTTCCTGCGGTAAATGAAGTTTTAAAAGCCACTAGTGCAAAATTAACTGCAGAAGAGATTTTGACTAAACGTGTCGAAATGAAAGATGATATTGACAGTAGCCTTCGCAATAGACTTCTAAAATATGGAATTATTATTGACGAAATTAATATTGTTGATTTAACTTTTAGTAAAGAATTTACTCATGCTATTGAGCAAAAACAGATTGCTGAACAGGAGGCAAAGCAAGCTTACTATTTAGCACAAAAAGTTGCTAAAGATGCTGAGGGTAAGGCTGTTGCGCAAGTTACTATGGCAAAAGCCGATGCAGAACAAAGAGTTATTGATGCTGGGGCCAAGGCTAAGTCAGAGGTTCTTGCAGCAAAAGCTGATGCTGAAGCAAAATTATTAAGAGCTAACGCTGAAGCAAAAGCTAACTTAACTGTAGCAAAATCTTTAACGCCAGCACTAATTAAGTATGAAAAAATTAAAAACTGGAATGGTCAATTGCCTAAAGTAACAGGCGGTGCAGGAACTCTAATTTCAATTGATGGTGATAAATAATGAAACTAAAAATTAAAAAAGTTCACGAAAAAGCTAAACTGCCCAAGTATGAAAGTGCTGGGGCAGCATGTTTTGATTTAACTGCAGCAACTAAAGAATTTAAAGCTCACAAAATGGGACCAATGTTTGAGTACGATACCGGATTGGCTTTTGAGATTCCTGAAGGTCATGTTGGACTAATTTTTCCTAGATCGAGCATTACCTCTAAAACAACTTTATCTTTAGGAAATTGTGTAGGTGTTATTGATAGTGATTATCGAGGTACAGTTAAATTCCAATTTAGAAGAACTAATCCTGCTTTTCATCAAGATTATCAAGTTGGTGAGAGAATTGGCCAAATGATGATCTTGCCTGTAGAGCAAGTAGAAATTGAAGAAGTAGAAACTTTGTCAGAAACCGAACGTGGAACTGGCGGATTTGGTAGTACCGGGGCTTAATGGAAGAACTTGATCCACATGAGCTTTATCATCATAAATTTAATTGGGAAAAAGCTTATAAATACGCTAGAGAAATGGAGGATGGAGACATCTTTCCTCCTATTATTGTTAAAAGAGGATTTAAAGGTCACTTAAAAGTCCATGATGGAGCACATAGAACTGCTGCACACAAGCTACTTGGAAGAAAAAAAATAAAAGCATTTGTTCAGGATGTATAAATGTCTAAAACTAAAAACAAGAGTCGCTCAGAGCTGGAACATGTTCGGGGACAATTGAAAGCTGTTCGTCGAGAAAATCGACAATTGAGAAAACGTTTAAAAGAGCTAGAAAGACAAGCTCATTTTTATGAGGAAACAATAGATGATGTTGCCGAAGACATAGATCTAGATACTTGCCCAAAGTGCCAAAAAGGTCAAACTGTCGTTATAGATTTAAAACATCTAATACTCGTAAGTTGCAATCAGTGTGAATACAAGGAAAGGTTAAAGCCTGATGGGAAAAAAATTAAATAGAAAGAGTTGGGTTGTTCAAAGATTGAGACGACTCTCCATGAAGTGGCCACCCAGAAATGCAGTAAAAAAAGCAAATAGACGAGAATATTATAAAACTCGCAAAGATGGGTCTAAGTATGCTAAACCCAATTTTGAATATCAATGTAATATGTGTAAAAACTGGTTTGCAGACAAAGATACTTGCATGGACCATATTATTCCTGTAGTTGACCCTAAAGATTCTGAACAGTATTGTGAACAGGATTTTATTGGTATGTTTGTCATGGGCCTACTATCTTACGAAGATAACTGGCAAATTTTGTGTCATTCGTGTCACGATATTAAAACTGAAAAAGAGAATAAAATTAGACAAAAAACTAAGAAAAAAAGTTGACATTTGTCTCAAAATGATATATATTATAGTCTAGTAAGGAGAAATTATGCAAAGTATTAATGATGCACAAGAAAATGAAGTAGTAGAACGTGATATGTTTATTAGAGCAGAGGATCTTAGAGATATTACACTAACTCCAGAACAATTGTTTGAAATTCAAAAAAATAACCTTTGTGAAACTCTTATGGAGTCAATGGTTAAAGTTGCAACAAAAAATGGTGCTCATGTCTACGCTAGTAATTTACTAGAAGCTATGGACGAAAAACTTCGCAATGAAATTGTGGATCATTTTAAAGATCTTGGTTATGATGTAATTCTTTCTGAAAAGCTCACAACTAAACAACAAACTCAACAAGGCGTTAAAGAAATTGATTATCGAGTATTGTCAATTGGCTGGGCAAAAAAAGAACTTGCTGAGGTTAATAACTCTCCAGAACAAAGTTCAGAGGTAGAATAATGTATTTAACTGATCCCAAGGATGGCCAGAAATCAGTAACCCTTACTTTTGTAGTAACGGCATTTCTCCTTTTTTCTGGATTTGCTTGTGCTGGTGCCTTGGGATACGCAAAAGATGTAAATGCTCTATCTGAATTATTCTATGCTTCGGCAGCACTTTATTTTGGACGTAGAGTAAAAGTTGGTGACAAAATTTTTGAAACAGGAAAGAAAGATAATGAATCAAATTAAAATAACCCTAATTTTTGTACTATCGCTACTTTTTATTAAAGTTGCAGCAAATGCTGAAGTTTTAACTCCAAAAACAACTGCAGAATTTAAAAAGACCTCAGTTCGAGTGTATAATCAAGAAATAAATAGTGGTGGAACCGGATCAATTCTAAAATCATCTAAAAGTGGAAGCACAATTTTAACTAATAAACATGTATGCCGATTAATTGAGCAGGGTGGTTATGTCGAACAATCAGGACGCAAGTATCCTGTGGCATCTTATAAAAAGTTTTCAGATCACGATTTGTGTCTTATTAAGGTAGATCACAATTTCGGCATTAGTCTTAAAATATCAAAAACCTTGGCAAAAGCCTCTGACGATATATACGTATCAGGACATCCTCATTTGTTGCCACATATCCTTACAAAAGGGCACCTGTCAGATAATATGAAAATTCAGTTAATTATTGGAGTTAGACCGGATGACGAATGTGAATACAACGTAATGATTTGTATGATTCTAGGAGGCAATCCTGTATTACAGAATTTTGACTCTCAAGTTATCTCTAATTTGATTCAGCCGGGAAGCAGTGGTAGTGCTGTATTTAACTCTAAAGGTGAAATTGTTGGTGTAGTGTTTGCTGGTAGTGGTGATTTAAGTTTTGGCTTTATTGTTCCTCAGAAATATATTTTATATTTTATGTCAATGGCAGAATATACACCGTTTATTTCAGTAGGAACACCAGTAGATGATTTTGGTCTTCGTGGTCGAATTTTTAACTATGAGAAATGTGAAAAAATTAAAAAAACTAAATCTAAAAAATATATTAAAGCTCGTAATTTTTGTAAAAAATCTAAAGATAACATGATTAAGATTGGAAAATAAAATGCTTAAAGTAAAAATTGATTATTCATCAATTAGGAATGAAATCGCAGTAATTAAGAATGAAGCTTTTCAAGCACTGGAAGGCGATGATCGAAAGAGAAGAGATGCTTTAGGTAGAGTTGTTGAAAAACTTAAAACTCTTCAAGCTCGTTTAGATGCTGATAGTGCACAAATTGAGGTAAATTAATGGAATATCTAATTAGCATTATCGTAGCTTTGCTCGGTGGTCTTTTCTATTTTAAAAATAAAGCAGATCAAGTTAGTGCAAATGAACGTATTGCTGAGACTAAAGGTCGAGATAGAGAGTTGGCCGAAAGACAAGCTGACATTGAACAGGCAATTAAAGACCTTGATGATGGTATTCGTAAGATGAATGAAGAACGTGAAGCTGAAAGACAACGTGAAAAAAATATGACTCTTAAAGAAAGAGCTGAAGCTGCTAAAAATAGGTACAAAAAATGAAAAATCTATTAACTTTCATTTTAATATATACACTAGCTGTACCCAGCTTTGCTTCAGACTGTCGAGAATCGGTCACATTGATCGACAAAGGAACCCCTGCTCAGTGTACTGGTTTCCTATATAGTCCTGATGCTGACGCTCAAGCTGCCTCAGATCATCGAGATGCTAAATATTACAAACTTATTAATGAAAAGCTTACAGAACGTCACGACTTAATGCTTGAACAGAATAAAATCCTTGATAAAAGGTTAAAACTGTATATGGACCAAAGTCACGTTTTATCACAAGAACTACAACGAAAAGAGAATACTTCTACTTGGAAACAAGTAGGTTGGTTTCTTTTAGGAATAGGCGTAACAGGAATTGCTATATATGGGGCAGGACAACTTAACAATTGAAGAACTGTTAGAAATAGCAGAATCATCTAGTGACCCCACAGTAAATCCCAAAAACGAAAGGGCGATGAAGAAGTATCTAAATTTCTTCGGAATAACCTCTGGCCCAGATAAAATACCAGCACATATTATTTATTATCATTACCGAAAATGGCGAAAACAAAATTATATGACTAGTGATACCTTTTTTAAAGTTTTGAAAGGTATATTTGAGAGAGATAAAAACGTTGCAGCATATTATATTGATGGACCGTTTGATACTTCACTGGAAGGAAGTTTAAAAGCTCGTTCATATCTAAGGAAGGATAGAAATGTCAAAAGGAAGCAAAAAGAAAAAAGGGGCTAGTTTAAAAGTCCTCCAAAAGAAATCCACACGACTTATTCGACAAGAATATATGGATTATGATTATGTTGACAAACTTTCTAAAGAAGAGAAGCAATGGCTTGCTGATTTTACTGCAGAATACTATAATGCTTCAGTGGGCAGACAAGGTGATGAGGGTAAAGATAACAGATTTGCTAAATCTAAAGAAGAAGTAAAAGATTCACAACATCGAAATAATTTAGTAAACAATGACACTTATAGTAAAAAAAGAGCACATAACGATTTAATTTTTTCAAATAATGAAGGTGTTATTGATCCCCAGATAAGAAATAAATGGGCAAAGCAGCATTCTTACGAAGATGCTATTGTTAAAATATTAGATCACAAAAGAGACAATCTTAGCGATACCAGCTCCGATACCGACGATAAGAGCGATAAATCCTAAAAATTTAACAACCCCATCCAGTCTTACAATATGTTTTTTGATTGGTTTTAGATCAGTCTCTATACTATCAAGTCTTTTTTCAGCTAATTCTGTTCTTCTCATGTGTTCTTTAAGATTTTCTTCTTGTTTTACAAGAGTTTTATCAATATGATGAAGTTTCTCAGTTGTATCTTTTGACAACTGTTCTATTAACTTTTCAATTCTCGTAAGTCGCTTGAACATTCGTTATTCCCCACTATTCATTAACCCTAACATTTTACGATTGTCTGGACTTTGTAGGAGACTGAATATTAGGGCTTCTCTTCCGACCTTATCCTTTTCTGCGATCTTCTCAAGAGTACCAGCGAGTCTTTCTCCGCTTTTTCCATGTTTCTGTCTAATTTGATCTGCCTGAATTTTTAGTTCTTCAGGACTAGCTTTTTTTACATAATCAGCAGCTAATCTGTCTCTTTTGTATGGTTCTTTAGTATTTGTTTCATCCAATAGAGCAGAAGCAGTATTGGTAGCTGCAGCAGCAACGTTAGGAGCTTGGCCTTGCATTGCTTTCTTAAATGGACTATCGTCAATTTTATTTATCATATCTTTAGCTCTATTTAGAGCTTTTTGTTGTCTTAAAGCGGAATGCGTATCCACAAGTTTAGAGATATCTTTTCCTGCATATTTCTCAACTAATCTCTTGGCACCAACTGTAGCAGGACCTAAAAGTTTATTGTCAGTAACTCCAGAAATTACACCAGCAGCAACATATTCACCCAGACCAATCTTATTATTACTTTTTTGAGACTGAACCAGACCCCTTCCTGCAATTTCATTAGCGTTTAGCAGATTTCTGTAAGTTTTATTATTTTTACTCATTTGTTGACCAAGCTCTGGGGATACCTTACCAGCTAAATCGTTCATCAATCCTGAAATATTTCCTTGAGCAGAGGTTAAATATTCGTTATATTTTGAAATCTCTAAATTTTCCCAATTCACTTCATTCTGTAAATCTTGCTTAATTTTATTAAGTCTTTCAAATTTATTTGGAGACTTTAAAGCATCAATTACATCATTATATACTTTTTCTGAAGTTTTAAGAATATCAGAATCGAGTTTTTGTCCACCAGACTGAGCATATCGAGTAGAACCAATTTTATCCATAAGAGTTTGTCTAAAAGACTCTCTAAAGTTTTTAACAGGTTCATCCATTTTAGTAGAAGCCATTTGAGCAGAAGTTTCGTCTAATTTTTGGATTGTAGGCTTCATTCTATTGGTGTAAACCTCATCCAACTTATTAACTAAATCCTGTTTCAATTGTTCTGCTGTTTGTCTAGCCTTTAAGATACCTTCATCCATAACGGTTTTACCAGTACCTCTAAACGTATCGGCAGTAGCTTTTTTACTAGTTTTTGTTCCAAGTTCTTTAGCAAAGTCATTTGCTGTAGCACCCATAGCATTCATTGCAGTTTTGTTTATATTTTTAGGACCTTCATCAATTACTTCTTGCAAAGCTTTTTTAGAATTTCTAGCTCCAACTTTATCGGCAACCTTACCTAAAGTAGCTCCCATTCCAACACCACCAGCGGTATCCATAAGTTGACCAGTTAAGCTTTCACTTTCACTGCGACCAAGACCTTCTAGACCACCAGAAATTGCACCAGTTTTAGTTGCACTCATTCCAGCTTGTTTTAACGCTTCTTTACCAACAGCTTGACTACCCTTAGCCAAAGCTTTTGTTCCTTGTAAAGCGGCTTTTCCACCTTTTAATAAACCGGAACCGGGAACTGGAGCTAAAAAACCACCAACAATATCACCACTCATTGCTGCAGTTGGTTGATCGGTTTCTGCTTTTTGTAATTTAGTTCTTTCGATATCTCTACCTTGACGATAAGCGTCTAACAGTTTTTGACGGTCAAGTGTTGGTCCATCAGGAGCTAAAGATATATCGGTAACACTTCCGCTACCCAAACCTTCGATACCTAGAACTCTTCCAGCAGCATCCATTCCTCCAGCAAGTTCATCACCGAACCCAAAAGAAGCACCTTGAGTTAATTTATTAAAAAATGCTTCAGGCGAAGACATTTTATTTTCTGATTCAGAACTTTCGGCCATACCTGTTTTATTTTGTAAATAGCTATCAGGATCAAACTTTTTTGAAGTTTGTGTTTCATCTGTTTCTTCGGCAGACACACCTTTTTGTTCTAAATATTTATCTGGGTCAAAGCTCATATTAAAATCCGTGCATTTTTAGAATAGTTTCAGCTTTAGGGTTAGTTGGGTTACTTAATGCCCATTCTACAGCCATTTGATCTTCTTCGTCAAGATTATTTAATTCTGGCATCATAAGATCATTTACATCTTTCATTTCCATATTGTAAGATTTAGAGTATTTACCTCTTAAATCCATAGCTCGACTAGCTTTATTTCTCATTGCAGATTTTTTCATTACGTTAGCTAAGTCAATAACAAATTGTTGGTTTTCTGGAGTAAGTTGTCCATTTTTGTAAGTTTCCATAACTTGTTGGATTCTAGAAGAAAGAGCTTGTGAACCACCAAAAGGCGCTTTATCCCCTTCACTCAAGTTACCAACCTCACCAGCAGCTCTAGCCATAAATGTGGGAATAGCAGAATGCCCGATAGGATTGTCAGATTGAACTAATTGAATAACGTTATTAGCTTGACCAATACTTTCATTAGATTTCTGAACAACTTTATCTTTTTCAAATTTATCCACAATTTTAGCAGATTGTTCTTGTTGCGTATCTTCAAATTTCTTATCAAATTGATCTTTTAAACGACCTTCTTTACCAGTAAGCAAATCAAGTCTTTCACGACCTTGAGCAAGTCTTTGATCGGTTTGATTTAAGCGTCTTTGATCCATTTGAAATCTTAAATGTTGAGCATAGATATTCTGCATCCAAGGTGAAATTTTATATAACATTTGAGCTGGTTGTTGCATAACAGTTTCAGGATTAACTCGTCTACCCATTGCATTGTTCATTTCAATAAAATATTCTTGAACCATTTTACTTTGTGGACTATTAGGATCAGCAACAGCATCAGCGTTTTGAAAATCAAGATTTGATTTCTGGAGATCCATTTTTAGTTTATCCATAACAACTTCGTGTTTTTCTTGAGCACGATCTTGATCGTCTCTAGTTTGCTGCATTTTTTCTTTCATAGCAATATCACGAACTGGTTGATCTGCTTGTTTATTAAGCTCATCAAAAAGTTCACCACCGTCAGTAATTTTACCTCCTGCAGCGGTTGTGCTACCTTGTATAATTTTATTAAAACCTCGAAGTAATTGATTTGTTCTCTGAGCTTCATTTCTTTTAGCAATAGCGTCATCCATATTACCTCGATCACCGAGTTCTGCCATAGGATTAGCTTGAGAAACTTGTAATTTATCCATAGCTTCTTGACCACGAAGTTCGCCAAGGCGAGACATCATTTCTTCAAATTTAGCTCTACGATCTCCCATTTCCGCTGGAGGCATGTCCATGGGTTGTCGTTCTTCAATTAATGGTCTAAAATCTGGCATTTCTTCTTGTTCAGGAAGAGGTTCTGGTGCTCTACCAAAAATTAATTGAGGATCAATAAATTCTACTTGTTGTTTATCTTTTGACATTAACTTCCTCCAAACATGGAAACTAACCCTTGACCAGCTTGACCTATAGCCTCAGCTTGTTGGGTATTGGCCTTTTGTTCGTCATTAGCCAATTGTTGTCGTACACCCATCTGCATTCCGGTGAGATTTTTATTTCTATTATAATTATCTACTAAAAGATTCTTATTTGCAACTTGTTGTTGATTTTGTAGACCAACTTGGGCATTAGAAATGGCTTGTTTATTAGCAAGATTCATTCTCTGGGCTTCATTCCTATTAGTAACATTCTGATTGCCAACGTTTTGACTGTTTGTGACATTAAATTGATTAATTGCGTCTCTAGCTTGTGCAATTTGAGACTGTTCACCAAAGTCCTGAGAGCGCATATTTCCTGCAAGGCTACCTTGTTGCATAAGTGCTTGTAGTGACCTATTTTGAGCATCTTGAATCATTCTATCTGATGCAGCAGCTCTCATATCTGTAGCTTTTTGTGCAGCATTAAGTTGAGCAGCAAGACTAGCACCACTATCTTCAGTACCTCTAGCTGCCTGACCTTGTAAAATTGTTTCAATATTTGCCGTAAGATTTTGTTGATTACCTCTATCAAACTCTCTCATAGCGGCCTTATCTGCCTCGGTAAAACCACCTTCTGCAATTTCACCAACACCAGCAAGAGCTTCGAGTTGTTCAAGTTTTAATTGTTCGTCAGCAGTAACGTCTTCCATAGCAGATGGATCAAGATCCAAAGCTTTCATAACCTCTGGCTCAAATTCACCAACTAATTGTGGAAGCATAAGCTCCAATTCAAGATCAGAAACATCCGGCATCATGTCCCGAAGTTCAGCGATCATTGCATTTTTGTCACCAGCGGCAGCAGCAGCGGCTCTACGATTGGCACTTGCGGCTTGAGAATTGGCAACTGCAGTTCCGGCAGCAACAACTCCACCTACAATTGCAGCAGTAGCTAAACCCATTAAAGACTCCTTATAAGATGAGTCAACTCATTATCTGACTCAATAAATCCAGTATTTTTTAATTTTTCCATATAGCGATCACTTTTTGTCATCACCATTACAGCTTTGGCACCGTCTTGTTTAGCCCAATCACAAGCATGATTAGTTAACTGTTCCAAAGCATCTTTTCTTTTTTCCCAATCGGCATTTGGATTACCGACAGTCCATTCAATCATATAAATTGGTGTATTAGTTTTTATTACCCAAGTAGCTGCAAGTTTTTCACCATCTTCAGCAATAAATCCTGCATCAGAAATTACATGAATTGTATTTTCATCCCAACCTTGAGATTTCCACCAATCAGTAACATCAGAAGCATCTTTGTCCAAGTCAAACTTTCTAATATTAAGTGACATTAAAATTACCACCACTTTCTAAATCAGCAACACTATCATCTACAATCATGCGATTATTTCTGTTACTATCAAGATAATCTAAAAGTCTATTAAATTGATTTATATCACTTTGATACCAGCTTCGATATGTGGGATGATACATTCTTTCAGAATAATTTAAAGCGTTTTGTAACTGTTCGCGAGATGTAGTATCAGCGGCTTGTTCACCACCCCATCCGCCAGTTCTGAATATACCACTAGAACTTCCTGTAGAGCCAAGATATCCTTGCATCAAGTCATTAATTGTTGTGTTTTCTCGGTATTCATTTTTACCTTGATTATAATCGTTTGGATTATACATTTCTCCAGTATGGGTATTGTATAAACCTAAAGCATCATGTAAAGATTGCTCAAACACATTGTCTTCATAGTTTTGCATGTGTTTTGCTGCATCGCTAGTAAATTTATTAGCGTCAAATCCAATATCAGAACCTTCTTTAACACCGAGGTCATAATCTCCAACTTGTGTTCCAGAAAGAGCAGCAAGAGCATTAAGTCTATCCATATAATCGGCTCTATCAGCAACATCAGCCATAGTAACATCAGTATCACCCAGATTGATGTTTCTGTTTGCATAGTCTTGTAAATCCATAACACCAACATTAGTACCGCCACCAAGACCTAAAAGATTCGCAACATCGCTGCTCATTCTTCCTGCACCAAATTGGCTTCTAGCTCTTTCCAAGTTATCTTGCAGTTCATTTCTGCGAACATCTTGTTCTGAAGTCAAATCTCCATATAAAGTACCGAAAGCACCTTCAGCATCAGGATTAAATTGTCCAATTGCTCCTAATATATCTCTTTGAGCTTGTTGAGCACCACCACGAATGTCTTGTATTCCACCACCTAAATCTTTCTGCAAAGAACTTAAGTTTTGATTGGCACTACCAACAGTTTGTCCAATGTCTGAACTTAGTTGGTTTAAGCCTCTATCATCTCCGGCTTGTAAAAATAACTGATCTAGCCTTCTCTGACCCATATTGTAATTTGGTTTATAAGCTCCACCAAAGGTATCTTGCAAAACTTGAAAACGACCGGATTCTGTACCTAAATTTTGACCAAATTGTTGCAGAGGATTAATATTTTGCGATAAATCAGAAATAGCTTGCTGACCTCGACCTTGAAGCTGATTTGCTTGATTTTGACCTAAACGCAGTTGAGTCACATCTTGAAGGTTATTTTGAGCAACATTCACAGCATCATTCTGGATGCCTTGAGCCAACTGACCAGCTTGACCAATTCTAGAACGCTCATCTTGAATACCCTGTTGGACACCTTGAGCAGATTGAATGCCTTCTCGGACTTTACCCATGTAGTCTTCACCTTTTTGACGAATACCACCAGTTAATTGGTCACTAGCCTTCTTATTTGCCCCTAGATACTTCTGTAAATTAGTAAACCTACCTGACCCTTGAGGCTTGGCTTGAACGGCTTGTGTGGCAGGATTGGAGGTTGTAGAAGGTCCTCCGCCAGTAGACTGAACGCCATCATTCTGCTGCATAGGAGCAGATGTTTGCATTTCCTTATTTTTATCGTCTTCTTGCGTTAAAATATTAGCCATTCTACACCTTTTTTGGGGTACATCCCCAATATTATTTGTTAATTATAGAGTCAACAAACTAAGCCTATAGCTTACATTTGGCTCTAAACCCCCGATATAATTAATGTTTACAATTTGGTTGTTCTGCGACCAAGAAATAACTGGAGGTTGTTCAGCAAAAACTAAGTTATTTGAGGTAATTACAGTTCTAACAACAAGAATACCTTGCAGTCTATTAGCCAGCGTTGAGCTAAAACTTACAGTATTTAGTGGTTGACCGTTATCTCCAGTAGTAAACTCAATTTCTTTAATTTCTTGAGAAATATTGGTAAAATCTAAATTTCCAGCTAAAGCACTTCTAACTTGCTCATGGAAGGAGTTAATGATAAACGCCATTTTACGAACAAGAGGTTGATCTTCTTTGGCAAAATCTTCAACTGTAAGTCTTTTCAGATCAGGTATTCTAGCCACAATTACTCCCTGTAAGCCCTAGATGAAATTGGTCTAAGAGTATAAGAAATACCAAAAATGCCCCACTTTTCTCTAGCAGAATTGTGCTCAAATTGACATTGAATAAATCTACAACGTTGTTTTGAACGAGGAATGTAAGTTCTTAAAGGAACTCCACTAAATCCTCCACCCCAATTTTGTTCTGACCATAAGAACGATCCCCAATCACCTTTTCCTGATTTGAAAAAAGGAACAGATTCCACTCCGGGACTAAGATCGGATTTATAACCAACATCACCAGTGGTGAAAGTCGCATTTTCAAACATAACCGTACCTTCTCGAACTTGCTTTAATGCTGAAGGATCTCCAAAAGTTTCTGGAGCATACAATACGGTAGAAACGATTCCTTTAAATAAAGTAATATCGCCTTGAATAAAATTTAAAGAATATTGAACTTCAATATCAGGATTATTTACTTCTGAGTTTGTAATTAGAACTTCAAATTCAGTTTCACCAGTTGATTGTAGATAATTAGAATACAATGTTCCTGCATCTAAATTTAATTTATCAACGATTGCGTTGAAACCATCTTGGGTTCCTTCTAACGTAGTCGGATATGTATTTAATGTTGCCTCAAAATCATTTGCAACAATAGATGGATCATTGTCTAATTTAATTGCTAACAACTCTAGTTTTCCTCTAATATCATCTCCAGCAACAGCTTCTAGTGAAGATAAGAAGTCTCCACTACCTTGGGTGGTAACATTAATATTAAATCCATTACCTAAACCATTAGATAGGCTATCAAAAGGATCTGTAGTTTCACCGTTACGGATTGTTCTAGCAGTAAATGATGTTGCCAAAGTTGTATAACTTACAATAAAATCTTGAGTTACGGTTTTTATTGTGTTTTGAGTTTTATTAGCTAATCCGGCTAATGTTGAAATTCCAGAAACGTCTATTCTGATTTGCGTTGATCCAATTAGATCAGTAAACACTGTTTCATCTAAAACTGGCAAATTATCGAAAGCATCAAAAAATACTGCATATTTTTGAGCATCTGACGCAGAATAAACAAAGAAATATTTAGAATGTAAATCATTTGGAACAGAACCAGTATATGATCCAAAATCTATAGTAAATTCTTCAGCAGAACCAGTAAATGGATCTAGATCAAGTTTTCTCAACAATTGATTAAATTGGGTAATAGTTAATCTTTGAGTTTGAACAACAGAATCACCAGTTTCGGCAACATTTGCTTGAGATAAAGTCAGAGTTGTTCCATCTACAGAATTAGCTGCCAACTGTAAAAGAAAATCTCTATCAGCGTAATCAGTTCTGTCAAATAATTTTCTTTCTCTTTCAATAAAATTTTCGTCAGTGGGTCCTAGATAAAGTTTATCATCACCACCATTAACTACACCACAAGTTTTTCTAAGCAATAATCTGGTCCAAGTATCTTCGGCTGTATTATAACGATAAGCTTGGGTAGCTACATCGTCAGTAGTAACTGAAGGTAGCCACAAAGTATAAGATCTATCAGTTTCATAGCTTACACCAAAAGAAGAATACTCAAAATTATAGTTAGCACTAGTTAAAACTTGAATTACATTATCTAGTCGTTTAGAAATAATGTCAACACCTGTATCAGAAATTACAGCAACACCTTGATTTGTCAAACAGTATATTTGGTTATTAAGAACAACAGCAGTATCAGGAGCGATGATTTTAGTTGAAGCGTCAAATAAGTCAACCGTGAAAACACCGTTCAATCCTGTCAATCTGTAAATACCATCTTGTTTAAGAATAAATAGACTTTCTCTTAGTGCCAGTATCCTAGAAATTCCCTGATCTTCTGGACCAATATCAATAAAATTAAGTAAAGGTACTGCTTCAGGTTGTTGCAACTTAGAATACATTATTCTGTTTGGTTTAATTTCAGCTTCAGCAAGAACTGGACTAGCTTCAGGTGCCGGAGGAAGAGGAGGATTAAATTGTTGTCCAGTAAGAGCACTATCTGCGGTTAGAGAAAAACTATCTGTTCCAATATCTCGAACTTCCAATAGAATTTGTCCGGGAATATCATTAGGTCCAGAAATATAGAAAGCATTAACTACTTCGCTAGTGTTTTTATTTATAATGTTAACCAGAGATCTTGCGGTTTCATCAATTTGTTGTGCTGGAGTAGGAGCAGCAGACAATAAAACATCGTTATTTGCAGAATCTTCTCCATCTCCTTGCGTAGTAACTGTAATTGAGATTCCATTTCCAACAGGAGAAGTTACGCTATCGGCAGCGTCATCAGTGTTCCCATTATTAGTATTTGTGATCGTTAAGTCTTCTCCAGAAGCATATCCTACTGAAAAATCTCCAGCAGAATCTTGTTCAAAAATAGAATTTGCTGTAGCTTCAGCTAACTCGGTTGTGTTAGTTACAGTTCTACCAACACTAACTTTAAATCCAACTCGCCCATCGACCTCTGCATTCCCTGCAGGGTCTAAGTTTGCCGGAGTATTTATTTGATATTCAAAACCTTGTTCGATTGTTTCAATTACCTCGATATCTGTAAGATCAAAGGCATTTGTTTCAATTTCAAGAAACTCGTTCGTTGCGGTGTATTGAACATCGTAATCATTAAACACATTATTTGTTGTTAAAGCTGAAGCTGCAGCAGAAGCAACATCGGCAAGAGTTCCAGCAGCACTAATATCAGCTTTTACGCTTATAAGAGTTGATAGTTCTGTATTTTGAGGATTGCTTCCCGGATCATCAGTTGTTCCAGTAGCATCGAACCAAACATAGTAACCTCTAGATGTTGGTGTATATAATACAACATAATCCCCATCTAAATCTCCGGGAACAGTTCCAACATAATTAGTAAAGTCTAAAGTTTGTGTAGTAAGCGTACTATCATACCAAACATAGTAACGTCTAGTATTTGATGCTGAATTTAACAGAAAATATGTACCATTTAAGTCATTTGGTATTGCACCAACATAGCTAGAGAAATCAATTTCTGTAGTTTCTTTTTCTCCAACAAAAGTATATGTTTGAGCCGGATTTACACCGTCATCAATTATAAATTCAGATACTCCACTAGTAAAATTAGCAACACCAAGTAACGAGATAGTAGTTCTAGCTCTAGTTTCAGTATTCGCATAAAACATAGTGCTTTGATATAGAGTTAAATCTTTTGCAATAGGAGGAGGTTCATTTGCTTGATCTATGCCCTCACCAGAATTTGGATTTGTATATAAGAAAGCTCCGCCAGCCCTAAAGTCTTCAGGAGTGATGTCTGTTAAAGTAACCAAGCTTGCTGTTTTTTCTGCAGCAGTTGGAAAATCTTCAATGATAAGCTGCATTTCGTCACCGGGATCAATGTCGTCAACACCCAAAGATCCTGTAGCAGTAAATACAGCGGTACGATATAATTGATAAAAATAACTATCGTTAAATGTAGTAGGAATTACAAATTGCAAGTCAACATTAGCACTAACATCACTAAAGTTAGTAATAACTAATCTTGAGCTAGGAGAACCAAGAACTAGAACATCGTTAGCGTCTCGATATCCCCAAACTAATCTATATGCAACTTTACTATTTGCCGGAAGAAAACCAGAACTTTGTGTATTAAGATTTCCAGTTAAATCTAACGCTTTTATTGCACCAGCGTCAATAATAAAATCAGGATCGGTGGTGAAGTCTGCAGCAGTTCTAGCTGAAATCTTTTTAATACCGTCATTAGTTGTGAAGAAGAAGTTTTTATTAGATTCGGCACCTTTAATTCTTAGACCTGTTTCAGTTTCAGTATATGAACCGTCAAACTCTAAAAAGTTGCCGTCTACTTGTAAATTGTGAGGATTATCATTGAATAGTAGCTTATCATCATAGTGAATTAAGACTCGATCTTTATATACTAAAAGTTGTTTTGCTCTTTCAGTTCCAAGATTACCAAATGTGTTACCATATTGGTTAAATCCTCGTCTAGGTTCAATTACAGCATCACGATCAATAATAACATTGTCGGCAACAACTAAAGCTCCTTCAGGAACCTTAGAAAGCAAATTTGGATCTGTATATAAACCTCTGGCTTCGAGGGTTTTCTTTTGTGCCATATTATTCCTTAGCGTCTATTAAAACGTTTAGAAAAAATGCTTGTTCGTACTAAACCATGACGATTAACAATTTTTCTTGGACTATCATCAACTCGATTGTCAATAATCATGCCCATAGCTACTTGCATTTGTTGTAATTTCACCATTGCTGACTGCAAACCTTCACTATCACCGATAGATTCTAGAACTCTACAAGCTACCATTTGAGCCAACATAGGGTGCAAATCACTAGGAACTTGAGGAATAGAAGCCTCTCCAGCTAAAGAAATATGATCTCCAATCTCAAGATCTTCAGGGATATCTGAAGGAGCAAAAGTAATGGAGTTAGTTGTAGTATTAAGATTCGTTGCAGTTTTATCAATTTTTAAAATTGAATGAGGTGAAGTCGCTTTATACATGTCGTATTTAACACTAATATTAAAATTATCAGGAACATCATTTAAAGTCACAACTCCAGTAGTTCGGTTAATTCCTGTAATTATTCCAACGCGATCCTCTTGTACCATAACAGAAGGCTTAATATAATAAACCATAGTTAGGTCGCCATTCGCAGCAATATTACTAGATGTGCTAGTTAACACAACTTTATTATTTTTTACATAATATTGTCTGAGGTTAGTTGAAGTTGTTACATCATATTCACCAAAACGATTACCAATACCAATTCTAGTCATTTCTTGATAATTGTTTTCACTATGTTTAAGTTGTAAATCTCTAAGTTTATTACCAACAGCTCTGCTTGGTATAGTATAAGCTGTTTTTCCGTTCTCAAGAGGAACATCTTCCTCAAATAGTAAATGATCTTCATGCAAAGACATTAACATTGGAACTAAACTTATGCGCAGTTCTTCAGTAGCAAAATCTAAAAAATCAGCTTTAGTAAAAGTAGCTTGACTTTCAGGAACACTTGCTCTTCGTTTTACGCTTTCAACTAACTTGTCAGAGGTTAAAGCATCGCTCATTTATTACCTCTTTTCTTACATCAAGTCTAAGTCGTCTTTCTTTTTCATAAAATCTTGAGCCATGTCAAGACCTTCTTCAAGTCCTTCTTGGTCTGGAGCCATAATTTCAACTTTTTCCATTTCATCCATATCATCAAGGTCATTACCAAGAATATCAGACATCATTTGGTGAAGTTGCTTTAAAACTTCCATTTTAGACTCAAGTTCAGAACCTTCCATTTCCATTTCAGGCTCCTCTTGCATGGACATTTTTTCCATGAGTTCTTTCATATTTTTCCTCCAATTAAATTAGATGCAATACTAAGGATGCTAATAGTAAAGCACCCAAAATTAAATTAAATCTTTTTTGGTTTTTTAATTCTCTATTAAATACTTCTAAAGTTGGCTTAGTTCGTAGTTTTGATTCTAGTTCTTTTTTGTCTAGAAACATTTTTTGATAAACATCTTCAAAATCTTTAGTATGATCCCTATGAAACGTTACCTGTTTAATTTCAGGTTGATGAATCATTTCCATTGGTTCTTTCATATCCAGTTGATTTACCATTCCGGTTAATTCAATTAGATCTTCATGGTTATCGTCAACTTTTTCTTCAAGAACACCAAGATCCTGTTGCAATTTTTCGATAGCTTTTTTGTTTTGATAAGTTCTATCTGATACTGTATCTAAACGAGGATCGTGTTGTTTTTCTGCAACAGTTTCAGGTAACAATTCAGATTTACCAACTTGCATTTCTGGAACTTCCGGCAACTTAGCTTCTAATGTTATACCTTCACCAATTTTAAGAGTAGCCATATTACTTTCTCTCTTTTTTCATCATGTTTTTGAGTTTTTTGAATTTAGCCTCTTCAGTTTTTTCTTTAGGACTAACTTCTTTTTTATGCTCTTTAAGATCAAAAATTACTTCATCAATGGTTGGATATTTAGATTTTTTGTGTTTCATTGACTATCCTTGTCCTACTAAATGCACATTCAATTCTGAATTACCATTAGATTGGCTTTGCAAAACTCGAATCCTTCGAGCACAAATATCTACAATACTACCACATTTTTGAGAACCTGTCAAGCTAGAAACATCAAACCAAACATCACCTTGATCGACAGGACTGACTTGAATAGTTAAAGTACAGTCTTTTAAACCACTTACGAGTTCAACAAACAATTGAACCCGCTTAAGAGACGAACAAGGCAAAGAGGGAACAACCTCTTGATCCTGCGGTAAAACTCCCATAGAAGTAACAGTTAACGTATCAGGATGCGCTGTTACACTATCTTCACGGTGATTAAATTTAAGATCAAATTGGGTATCAACAATTCTACACCTTTTGGCGTTGTGCTTGCTGTCATGTTCATCTCGAACAATTCTTACCGGATCTTTTTTTGGTTCATCACTATACATAGTTTATTCCTTAGACAGTTGTGGTTATAGCTCTAAATTTAATGTCTCCAGACACAAATCCAGCTTCATCATTTGAAGTATATTGAATCTGTCCTGCAGAAGTTATGCTAAAATTTACTCCAGAATTATCACCTGTAGCACTTACAGACATATCCCAATCGGCACCTTTTTGAACACCACGAAGAGTAAATACTTCAAAGGTATCGGCAGTAGCATCTTTTTCTACAGAAACTAAAGCTTCAAAACTTCTTACAGTAGCGTTAGCAAAAGCAAATCCGGTTACATCAGTTGGAGCAGCTACGTTATTTGCCATAGCAAAGGTAGTTTCTGAGATATCTCCAGCAGAAGCTCCAGTATCTACAGCGGCAATTTCATCATCAACATATTTTTTAGTGGCAGCGTCTTGATCTGCAGTTGGATCAACAACGTTTACAATTTTGCTAGTTGAAACATCAACATCTGTTGCTGGGTTTAATGTAATATTTCCAGAACCAGAAGTTAATTGTAGACCGTCACTACTAACTAATTGTTTTGCGTGAACTTGAGTAAAGTTTGTAGACGCAGAACCTAAATCTCTAGTGTTATCGGTGTCCGGTAGAATATCAACAGAAGCAACTAGACTGTTTGTCCAATCTAATTTTGTACTTCCACCAGCGTTTAAGCTGTGTCCGGTAATACTAATAACGGCATTACCATTTGATGCATTGTTAATAGTATTTACATATAATTGGGCAAATCCTTGACCATTAGCACCGATATTTCTTGAACCACCAACATCGGGCAATAAGTTTTGGTTAATTGCTGTTGGAGAAGTTAAGTTGCTCAAAGTTTGGTTAGCAGCACTAACATCATCAGCGTCAAGAGTGACAATACCAGTTTGACCGTTAACAGAAAGAACTTCGTCACCAGCCTTAAGTAAAACATAAGCACTACCATCATAAATATATGAAGCGGCACCAGAGGTAATATTAGGGTCAGCAGAAGCATCAGTTACTCGAACAACATCACCTTCCTGAACCTCACCATCTCCAGAACCAATAGTAAGAGCGTCTCTAGCAGTAATATCAGCAGCAGTAAATACTTCAGTAATAGCAATAGCTGGAACAACAGAACTTAATAATTTTCCGTTAGCATCAAGACCAGCATAACCATTTGCTTGATCTTTATTAGCTAAAAGTTCAACGCCAGTTAAAGTGTTACTTGCACTATCAATTGTTTTATTTGTTAATGTCTGGGTAGCAGTATTAGTTGTTACTGTATCAGAATTGACTGATGCTGTTCCAGTTACCTCTACTCCATTTTTAAATTTATGTGGTACGTTAGCCATTATTATTTCTCCTTAATTATTTTCAGCTATTATAATTTTTCCTTCAAACCGAGCGTCAGGACTTTCAACAACACCGATAACAACGTTACCTGTTGCAGAATCAACACTAACCGCTACAGTTACTAATTCATAATCACTACCATTTAGTTCATATACTTGGACCACAGGATTTAATCCTTTTCCATGTGCAGCGGTTGGTATAGCAATCGAGTAAAATCCACCTGATGGGCTTCCCCAATCAGTTGTATCATTAAATGTATTTTGATAATTTGGATTTTGTGTAGAACCTGCACCAGTAAAATCTAAATTACCAATAAATGGATTAAACTTTGTAGCCAACTTTAGCTCCTAGTAATATTAGTTATTCTATTTTGAGCATCGTAAGTTAACGTTAATGTCGCTAACGGTGAACCATCTTTAGAATAAGTTACAGTTTCAATTTCTCCTAGACCATTTCCTGCAGCAACATAAGTAAGATCAATTTCATCATAACTTTCAGGAACTAAGGTTCCACCAACAGAAGTTACCGCTAAACCACCAGAAGGAACAGTTTGTCCATCTAGAGAAACCCCAGCTCGCTTAATTACTTGTGTATAGTCTAATTTACTTAAATTATCCGCCACAATTAACTCCCCGGCTTAGTTGGATATACAGGATTATGAACATCAACCACATTATCTGGTAAATCTCTTAATGCTTGTCTGTAAGCCGCATAATCATTTTTTTGTTGTTCAGTTAATGGGGCATCTGCTAATTGAGTAAAATCTGTATCAGCAAGCAATAAATTTCTTTTATTTCTAAGAATTTTCATTGCATTGTCATCTTTATTCGTTTGTCTACTCGCGGCATCAGCGTCTTTAGCATCTTGATCTACACTAATTTCTACACCAATTTGAATATCGTCTTCCATTACCGGAGTAGTTGTTAAATAAGGATAATCTTCTTTATTAATCCCTTCAGGAAGTTTCCCTATTGTGCCTTTAGGTTTAAACCCATTGGTCGAAATGACATGTAATGTATCATTTTTATTTATCACATATTTAGTCATTATTTAATTCTCCTTGCCCAAAGTTTAGGACTAGTTTCACTTCCAGTAATACCGCCAGTAAAATCAGAATCTTCCAAAATTACAGCAACATTAGTGTTACCAGTTGCAACTTGAACTATGTAATCTGTGTTTTCGGTAATAGTTATTTCAGTTTTATTTGAAAGCATTACTGCAATTTCTTCATTATTTGCTAAGCTATGATACAAAGTTGATCCAGTGAGCGATACTGCTGCGGAATTTGTATCGTCGTAAACCCTAACATTAGTAGTTCCAGCAATAGAACCACCAGTACCATTGTTCATTCGTAAAAGTACAGAATATCCGATCTCCCAAGTTCCGGGAGTTAAAGTTAATGATTCAGTTGAATCAACATAAGTATTTGCAGTTGAAGTTGTTGGTCTAGATTCAAGAGCAACTTCTAAATATTCGCTGTTTGGATTTAACACACCGTATGAAGAAAAATCTGGAAGCGAAGCGATTGTCATGTATGTTAATGATTCACTACCTCTAACTATATAGTCGGCATCCGCTGTTGAATCAATAGTTGCAGTTATTAAATCTCCTTTTTCGCAAAACAAAATTTTGTCAACACTTACTGGACCGTCTGTTGGGCCAGATCTAGTTAAAAGACCAGCGACTCCTACTCCATTTTGTCTAATAGAGACGGTAACTCGCTCATCGGTTACAACCGAAGCATAATTAACGCCAAGATTAACTTGATAATATCCATCTTTAGGAATAACAAATCTATTATTTGCTGAATCAAATCCATTGTGAGTATCAAACAAACTATCATCAAATCCAATATCCGTTGCTGCGGTACTAGTCACAGTTTGGTCAGAATTTAAGTGCATTTCGACTCTAACCGTTCTTTGTGTTAGCTCGTTGTTGGAAATTACAACTGGTGTATTTGGTACTGAATATGAAAGCGATGAAAAACTATTATCAGTAGTTTGAGTTTGTAAAGTTCCAGAATAATTTCTATAGTTAGATCTAAATGTTCCGTTTGAAAAAACTTCACATCTATAAATTAAAGATGTATCTGTAACACAAACATTAAATCTATTTACTTCGGGAATTGCCCAATCAGGAATCACTCCTGCTGCTGAGGTCGCTGTAGATAAGGATGCGTGAGTCAAAGCTGTTTCTGATTGTATAGTTACTTGATTTCCTACTCTTCGTACAGAGATAGTTCCTCCAGTATAATCTCCGCTACCAGTAAGATCAATAATTTCAGATCTTTCATAGGTTGCCGGAATTAAATTAATCGGACCAACACGAACATTATCAAAATCAAAGAAAAATCCATTAAGAGTAGATACAGCAAAATGAAAAATTAGACGATAATTTTTTGAATCCGTAGTTTGAAATTCTCCCACAAATCTTCTAGATGGATCTCCATGAGCTTGAATATCACCGTCTTCGTCATTAGTAACAGATCCCAATAATGTTGCGTTGTCTATGTCATAAACAAAAACTTTTAAAAAACCAGATTCATAATCACTTATTAATTTGTAATCAAATGATACTTGTAATTTAGATTCAGTATCGGCAGTGTCAATTTCAAAATCTGTACTAAATCCTTCACCTTGAGGATCGCCAAATCCAGCACTTACTGAAGCTCTAAAAAAGTAATCTCCTCGCAAATCACTTAAATTAATTGGTGATAAAGAAAAAGCTCCGGGACTACCACCAGTACCATCAATAGGAGCAGAACCAGAAGCGTCATCATAAGTATTCCAGCCAGTTGTTGCATTATTTTCGGCATCGGGATTTGTTATGTAGTTAATACCGCCCTGACCAGAACCAGATTGGATTGGATTAAAAGCAGAACCATCGTCTAATACTAATGAATCCAAATCAGTATCATAAGCAATCGTTCCTTCTTTTCTAGTTAAAGCTGCTAAATTTGCTGTAGTGTTAGAAGGTAACGTAATTCTATTATTATCGGAAGCTGTTCCTCCATCGATATCTTTGTTAGTTAATTGTTGTTGAAAATCTTCTAAAACAAAATTATCTGGAGTAGCAGTATCAGGAATAGTTACAACCTGTTGATTTCCTGTATTTCTAGTAAAACTGTCTGTACTTGCTGTATCAAGATTGTTTGAACTATCAGCCAAATCTTTGTTTGTTAAAGCTTGAGAACTAGAAACGTCAGCAACTTCAACTTCAGAACCTAAAGTCCCAAGTTTAAATTTAGAAGCAAGGGCATCTTCATATACCAAAGAACCGTCTATTCCAGTTCTTTCAACAGTTAAACCAGCGCCTTCAGAAGAAGCATCATTTCCGTTATTGTTTACAGTGATGTTAGTATCTTCGACATCAAGAGTTGCTGTATTTAAAGTTGTGGTTGTGCCATTAACTGTAAGATTTCCTCCTACGGTTAAGTCGTTAACTCCGGTAACATTATTTGAATCATCAATAGCAATTCCTGTAGCTTGAACGTTATTTGTATCAACACCATCAGTTTTAACTAAAATATTATCAGCATGTGTTCCGGGACCATCAAGTTTGCTAGATTCAGCAGTATCTAATCTACCAGCAACTTCTTCAAACCCAGCTTGAGCATCAGTCGCAGTTAGAGATGATGTTGCTGGATTTAATGTTACATCACTAGCGTCATTTAAAACTGTATTGTTGCCTGTGGCATCAGTACCATCAATAGTTTTATTTTCTAAAGTTTGTGCATCAGTATCGCCTACAACAGTTCCACCGGGAACCGCGTTACCAGAAACCACACCACCAAGACCATCACGAAGTAGAAACTTTCCAGCGTCAGCAGCTTGAGTCTTAAGAGACGGTAAATCAATATCTTGCAAAGTGTTATCATCGCCATCAATCGTTTTATTTGTTAAAGTGTCAGTTGTTTGTCTACCAACAAGAGTGTCATCAGCATCAGGAAGGTTGAGTGTTCTATCGGCAGTTTGTGCAGATTTTAAAGTTGTTCTTGTTGCTGTAGTTGCTGTGGGATCAACTTCAACGCTAAGTTGTTTGGTTCTGTCGGTCGTATCTTGAATTAAAAGACCTTTTAAAATTCCCCAAAGTTTAATCATGTTTTATCTCCAATATATCTTATCTATTCTTATTGTTGTAAAGCTTTAGCAGTAAATTTCATTACGCCAGTGTAACTAACTGAACCAATATCATTTGACTGATATTGTATTTGTCCGGCTGGAGTAATCGTAAAAGTCACGCCAGAATTACCTACAATTCCGCCCAGACCTAAATTCCAACCATCGTTGTTGTCATATACTAAGTGCATTTCTCCAGTTTCAGCAAAACCACTAGGATTAGAGTCAGAAATTCTATAAATTGCATATTGGATTACAGCAGAACGCACAGATCCGGCATTAAAAACTAATCCGGTTACATTAGCGTCTGTAGACTGGTCATTGGCAATATTAAAAGAGGTTTCTAGAATATCATCAGGTCCAACAAGATTATTTAGGACTTTTGTGACCTCTTCTGCCCATCCGGTAGCATCACCACCCCAACCCGGCTCATCTCCTGCCGTTGGGTAATCAAAAGGAGTATTATTAACTATCAAAGTTTTTGGCAATTTTCACCTCAGATTTAAAGTATGGCTCCATCTTTATTTGTTAATTTGGATTCTTGACATTAATAGATTTATCGGTTATTATAGATCAATGTTAGTGATTTTATTGATATTTTTAGTATTTTTTATAATTCATTCAATGACTAATCTAGATGTCAGAAAAACACCTTGTTATAAGCTCAAAAAACCCCATAGCTGGGAGTATCAGGGCGAGGAAGGGTCAGAGTATATGGTATGTAAAGAGTGCCGTATGATGCCGGGAGGAGGCTTTGATGAGAAATCTTAAAACGCTGATTATGTTAGTTCTAATTACTCTAATGTGGGCTGATATTGGACGATCTGAAGTTCAATTTAAGACAGATAGAATAGAACAAGAATTTGAACAACTGTACTCTAAAAATCTTGAGTTATATCAGATAGTTATCTTTGCAAATTATAAACTCACCGAAATATCTAAAAAAAATTTAGTAATTACAGAGATTTATAGAACACAAGCTGAACAAGACAAATATTACAAGGGAAAGAAAAAGTTTAAATCTCCACACCAACGATGGTTAGCTGTAGACATTAGAACTAGGCATTTATCAAAAAAAGAAGTTAAACTGCTGGTTAAAGCCATAAATAAGCGATATAATTCGATAAATAGATATAATCCTTCAGCATTTTATCATAGCATTGGTCGAGGACATCATATTCACATCCAATTCAAGGATAGAAATGAAAACTAAGATTATTAATTATTTTGGAGGTCCCGGAGTTGGCAAAAGTACCGATAGTGCGGCTCTATATGTTGAAATGAAACGTGCAGGATATGATGTTGAGTTGGTTAGAGAAGTTGCTAAAAAGTATGCACATAAGGGTCAGAATATAGGGGCTTTCGATCAAATAGCTATTATTGGTCAACAAATCGAAGAAGAAAGTAGTCTTATTGGAAATGTTGAATATGTAATAACTGATGGACCATCATTTCTTTGCGCAATATATCTTTATACAAATCACGATAAATATTTTATGATGGATTCAGTTAAAAAATATTATGAATATTGTCAACAAAAGGGTGTTATATTTAAGAACTTTGTTATACCTAGAACTAAAGAGTACAATCCTAAAGGACGATTTGAAGATGAATTTACTGCAAATTTTATAGACAGTCTTGTTAGGGTTCAGTTGACAAAATACGATATTCCTTATACAGTAAAGAATCCGACGATTAAGGACGTTATTTATGAAAAGAAGTGAGATGATAGAAAAAATTGAATTTGCTTTGTCACAAATCGCTTATGCAGAATCAATTGATCGTAAAAAGTTTGAAAGTGAATATATCGCCAACCGAGTATTAGAAGTTTGCGAAGAAGCTGGCATGTTACCGCCAGCAATTAATAATCTTGTTCCTTGGGAAAGTATTGAATTAGAGTGGGAATCTGAAAATGAAGAAGAGTGAAGTTATTAAAGATATTGCTTCTGAAATAATTATATGGCAATGTCAAAATGATAAAAATATATTAAACTTTGACAAAGCGCAAGATCTAGCGGAAAATATAATTGACAGTTTGCAGGATAAGGGCATGGAACCTCCTGAAGCTGAAATAAAGCAAGAATGTCGATTTATGAATAATGTTTATAGATATGTCAAAAAACGCATTTGGGAGAAAGAATGAAAGATTTAGATACTGATTATGATTTAGATGAAAACATGACTTCTCAAATTATGAAAAAACTAGATGCTCTAGAAAGTTGTCATTTTGCTAGATTTCTTGAAAAAGATAATCAGTTTGGACATAAATACTTAAATGCTGTTAAAAAAGTTGATGTAAAGTTGCATTATTGGATAGACGATACTCTTAAGATTTGGTCAGGGATGACAGGCGTTGAAATTAATGCAGAAATTGATCCATTTGGTGCTATAGGCGGTCCATATATTCATGTTGAAACATTAAAAAAGATTTTATCTGATATCGAAAAGGAATATAAAAGTGACAAAAAGTAAGTGGTGGAAAAAACAATTTGAATATCATTATAAAAAATTTGGAGTATGGTACTAATGCGTTATTTATTAATTTTTTTATTTTTAGTTGGATGTCAATCTCCGGCAGAACGGTGTGTTGAAATTTGTTTAAAACAAGGATTAACTGTAGATAAATTTGAATATGAGAATAGAACTACCGCAGTTTGTAGATGTTCGGAAGGATGTTTAAAATGAGTGTGTCGTTTATGATAATTGTGGTTATTTTACTTTTACTGGTAGGACGATGAGTTTTTATATTAAAAATATTAAATTTAGATTAGGAAAATTTAAACCTGTTTATAGAAATTATGGTAGATGGAACTTTGGCTTGACTATAATGGATAAGGGAAAAATGTGGATTTTTCGTGCATTTCAATATGATTTAACAATATGGTATAGAGGATAAAAAAAAGGACTTGCATTGCACAAGTCCCGATAAACAAGGAGAGTAAATGAAAAAATTAATTTCTATAGAATTAGAAAGAGAAATAGCAGATATTATAATTGAATTTCAAAAAAAAATTACAGAAAAAATGAAGATTGGTAATTTAACGTATTCACAAATAAATACTAATTATAATATAAATTCAACTGGACCAGTCATTTCAACCAAAGTAGAAATATCTAGAACAGAAGAATCAAAATTTTATATAGAAAACAAAAATATTATAAAATGAAAAAATGTTATAGTTGTGACATATTCAAAGATAAATCTGAGTTTGGTAAGCATAATCAGAAGAAAGATGGATTAGATCCTAACTGTAAAGCGTGTAGAAGTGCTAAGGCTAAGAAGTATTATCGAGATAATGCCGAAAAGATTAAAGCTGCTAGACAAGAATATTATCAAAATAACAAAGAAAAATGTATTAAGTCTAATTTGGCTTGGCAAAGAAAAAATGAGAAAAATAACCCAGAGTACAAATTGGCCCGAAGATTAAGAAATCGTTTATATTATGCTTTACAGAAAAAGTATTGGAAAAAGAATACCCATTTTTCAGAATATATCGGTTGCACTAAAAGTGAGCTAGTTAAACACTTAGAAGATCAATTTGTTGAGGGTATGACTTGGGATAACTATGGTGAATGGCATATAGATCATATTATTCCATTAAGTTCAGCAACTTCTGAAAAACAAATATATAAATTATGCCACTATACAAATCTTCAACCATTATGGGCATCAGATAATATAAAAAAAGGGAATCACATTGCATGATTCCCACAAAATAAAAGGTTCAGAACGAACCTTCTAGATAAATTGAATAATATTAGTTAGTGATTCCAGAAATTAATGTATTCTTTCCGGGTGCATAACAAAAGAGCGCCTGATCACTGTAAGCGCGAAGTTCATAACCAGCAGAGTTTTCCAACTCACGGAAGAAAGTATCACCTTGATCTGGACGTTTGAAAGTGATATCAGTAGAACCGATTCTCAACATTTCTTCCATACAAAGGATATAAGCGTAACCTTCTTTTACGAAAATTGAAGGAACGATTTCAACCTTACCATTTTGACCGTGGAAAGTAATTTCCTCAGAACCATTCTCAGAAACAGACACTTTGTAAGAGCTGTCATACTGACGAAGGGCAGCTTGCTCAGTCAAAAGATCAGTCCAAGTACGAGGGTTTACGAAAACGCAAACAGCACTGTCAAGACCTTTTTCAACACCAAGAGCGATACCGTCTTGAACTGCACCAAAAGATAGTGGATTACCACCAAGGTCACTTTCGTTACCTTTCCAAAGAGTGTAGTTAGCGGCATTGATACCAAAAAGAGTACCAGTGTTAGTAAGAATGAAGTGAATACCTACAGCTTCGTTACCCTGAGCAGTTTTGTAGTACATAACGTCAGTAGCAACAGTACCAGCAGGAACAGCATCTACAGTGATAGTGCGAGTAGCCATATCAACAGCAGTTACTTGAGCAGTACCGCGAAGAGTAGTAGAAGTAGCATCATAAATGTCAATTTTCATTTGCTCAGAACCAGCCCAGATACCGGGTGCCCATTCAGCAGTAGTGATAGTAATATCAGTACCAGCGATAGAAGCAACAGTTCCGATTCCAACACCACCGTAGAACATTCCAACTTCAAGTCTTCGAGCCATAGATCGAAGCATGTTGCGAACTAGGAATTTAGTAGCGTTTTCAAAAGCTTTAGGCTCACCACCAGCAGCGCGAGAAGCGGCAGCGATACCCAAACGAGAACGAAGCATCATTTGAGAACCTTGAACGGTAGCGTCACGGATTACACCGTTAATAGCATCGTCAAGAGCGAAAGCGTCATCAGTAGGACCAGCATAAGTAATACCGTGCTCCAAACCAAGGACAACAGGTTGATGGTAAAGAGAACCAAGTTCTTTCTTACGAGCAGAGAAAGGAACTTTCTGCATGAACTTAGTACCTTCAGGGATAAGATTTTCTAATTTGTCAGCATAAACTTCTTTAAAAAGACCGTTTAGCGTAGTAACTGTATTTTCACCAGCCATTATTTAACTCCTATAAAAAAATAGTTTAGATTAATAAAATTTCAACGTTTTTCTTACAGTACAATTAAACCTCAGTTTCATCGCTGGTTTATTTCTGGGTCCGAAGATTACCAAAAACTCCTATGGAGTCAACACAGATTTTAAATACCTGTAAACTATATGGGCAATACCCCATACAACATTATTTGTTAAAAATCAACATAAAAAATAGGCACTTATGAAAAAAAAGTTATAAGTGCCCGAAATTACTAATTAAAGATCACCAAAATCATTGAAGAAATCTTTAGCAGAAATAGGCTTCTTTTCCTGTACTGCTTCTGTTTTCTTAATCTCAGCTTTTCCTGTCTGCTTAACTTGCGCTGCAGTTTCAGGAGCTTTCTTCATTTTGCTAAGTCTACGTTTTCTAAGTTTGTTAGAAACATTTTGACCTAGAACCTTTTCAACGATTTCTTCTGGCATAGCCTCAAACATTTCTTGAATTTCGCGTTTGATTTGCTTTTCAACCAAAGGAACTGCATCTTTCACTTCAAATTTAGGGTTCTTTTTAAGACCAAGCATCATATATTCAGCTAAACGCTTAACAACATAAGGACTTTTTGGCAATTCAGAGTTAGAAAGAGCATCAGTAATTTCTGTATCTAGCTTCCTAGAATATGCTTCTTGGGCAACTTTTTTCTCAGCTTCTAGTCTTTCATTTTCAAGACGTTCTTTTTCTTTCTTAATATCCTCAAGCTCTTTTTGAAGCTTTTCACGTTCAATCTGTTCTGGAGACTTCTGCATCTCCTCTAAACGTTTTTGCATGTGCATTTCAGCAATAGCATCAGGATCGTGTCCTAATCGTTGTAAAGCAGCAATAGGGTCATCCTGCATTAATTTAGCAAATTGTTCCATTTGCTTGCGCATTTTTGCAGCTTCTTGGAATTTTTGATCTGCACCTTCGCCTTTTTGAGCCATATCTCTAAGTCGTTCAATATGCTCATCATTTGATAGGTCAAATTCTTCTTCTTTACCGTTAATTTTCATTTGAAGACGTTTAGCGATCTCTTGTTGTGCTTCAGCAACTTCTTCATCAGTTGCATCTTCATCACCAACAATGTCGGCTAATTCAGAATCAGTAGCCTCTTCAACATCAGTTACTTCTTCGGAACCTTCAGGTTGTTCAATTTCTTCTTGTGGATTTGCGTTATCAATAGATTCGATAACTTCTTCAGCGGATTGCTCTGGACTTCCTTCAACAGGATGAGCACCGGGATTTGCGATCTCAGACATAATATCTCCTAAATGTTAATATCCCTTATAGGGGTAATTGGTTAATTAGGCTCTCCACCATTGGAGCTACCTTAGAGTATATCTCTATAACTTTATTTGTTAATTCTTTTGTAATATTGGGATCATAAATATGCGTTCCCATGCAAATATTAGTTAAAATACTGCATCGTAATGCTGTTTTTCGCATTTTAAGTTTGAAATGTTCCCATTTCTTCTTTCTTCTAAAAAACTTAGTTCTTCTTATTATTTTTGCCATTAATCTTGTCTATCTTTTCTTGAGAAACCTTTTCTCCATGTTTTTTAACCAAATCATGAAATTCTTGTAATCCAAAATCTTCAAAATTGTGAGGAAGTTTAATAATTTTACTTAGGACCATTCCACCAGCTTCAACGCATACTTGAGAGTAATCACCATCTTTAAATGGATTATGTTGTTTTCCTTTTAGCCTAAATAATCTATTAAAGAAGTTAAAAAACCTCATAATACCTAAACCAATTATTGCCTTGTATCCATAAGGTTTTCCGGTCATATCATGCGCTTGTTGTTCAATTTTAAATAAGGTTTCATCATCAACGTAAAAGTGATATAGTTCAACCACTTCTGCGTGTTTTTTAAAATTTACGTTACTTAAGATTCTAATTCCAGATCCAACTGCTTCAAAAACTTTTCGTCTATCAATATTAGTGCATTTCCAAGTAACAAAAACATGAGAATATGAAGTTCCCTCAATTAGTTTTATCAACTGAGCTAAAGGTTTCCATTTTTTTGGACGAGAAAAACCAACGGTAATTTTATTCATTTTAACTCTCCGTTAAAGGTAATCCTAGAAAAGTTTCAATCTGATTAATCATATTTAATAATCTTGCGTCAGTTATAAAAGGACCTAGTCCTGTATATGTGCTAGGATTAGCTCGAATATATCCAAGAACCTCTAATGCTGCATATAAACTTCCGGTATCAAGACAGTCTTTTAAACTAATGGCCTTAGTTTTTCCGGGCATTAAATGTTTTTCAACTATAAGTCCCAAAACATCTACTGTTTTACCAGCTTGTGTAATTCCTAATTCGATATTTGTTGCCGACTCATTATCCATCATTTGCTTAATAAAAGGTTGGACATCCATATTTAACTGAGTAACAATGCTGTCATGCAGCGTTGGTGTAGGAACATGATTATTTACAGTCGTTGTTATATCAGTATCTTCTTGCATAGTTGGTTCTCTAAGAAGTTGCACAGTTACTTTAGATATATCGCTGTCATAAATTATACAATGAAATAAGTCATTAGCAATTAAGTTTAATTCTGAATTTAATTTGTTCATTAAAATTGTTTTAGTAAACACTCTTTCTGTAACCATCATTATGATACTCTCCAAAATTCTAATTTAGCTGTTCGGATAAACGCGGCAATTGATGCGTCATCAGTTCGATACTGTAGAACATAACTATGAGATCCTGCAGTCAAAGTTCTATTTATAAATCCGCCAGTTTCATGTTGTTGGTCAACCCCAGAATCTTGCGGTTCTTGTAAATGAAGCATAATTTGAGTTGCACCATCCTCTAAAACTCTAGCTTCAAAATCATCTGCCGTACCGTTTAAACTCCAATTGTAAGACCAACCAATACGATAAGTTCCCGCAGGAATAGTTCCTGTATTTAAAGTTACTTTTGTTTGAAATGTAGTTGAGTTACTTTGAGATTCTCCTAAACTTTCAGCGTATTGATATTCTGTACCAAAAACTGGAGTATTTGTTAAATCATTATAATCTCCACTTGTAGCTACTGTCGCTAACGAAGATTCTAAAGCGTAAGCTGGATGTGGATCTGCTGCTGCTTCATGCGTTGAAATTGCATTATTTACGGTTGTTGTTACTTGTGCGCCAGTTTGGTAATTAGCATCGTTAGTTAGGTCTGATACATTATCTCCGGGCTGAACTGCACTATCAGCTAATGCTCCTTGAGCGGCAGTAGCAAAATCACCTTCATCATTATCAGCAGCAGTTCCCAAAGTTGGGAGATTCTGAAGATTATTATAATTAATATTACCTTCAACGATGTCTATATCAATTTCGTTATTTGCAACATCATCAGTTACGCTAATCTTATTAGATCCTGCGTTAATATTTTTAAATTCTAATATTCCGCCATTATTTTGTATAAATGGACCTACACCACCAACACCTTCATTAGATCCGTCAGTAACCGCACCAACTGTAGATAAAACTGCATTTCCTCCAGCAGTTGTTCCATCACCAATAAATACATTTCCGGTATCAGTTTCATATATTAATTCACCGATATCAGGAGTGTATGATGTTCTTGTTGCACTAGTGGCTCTTAAAATTTGAATTTTAATTCTTTGTGCCATTACAATTCTCCTGCATTATAATTAAATAAAAGTTCTTCATCGGTAACATTCGCTCCATCTATTCCTAAAATTACTTGATCTTCGGTTCTTTCTCGTTGTGGTACTACCATTAAGGCTGTTCCGCTTCCCAAAGAAGTATTATTACTTCCTTGTATTCTTCTTGACACAATACGAATAATATCTCCAATATTTACATCAATTAATGCGGTCCCTGTACCTGTTTGTCTATCAGCATTTGCTTGTCGCTCATAAGTGTAAACAACAGTATCTTCGATTTCAACAAAACCTGAACCAGTATTTATTTGTAAAGCGTTTCTGGAATTAGTTCTACTGTTATTTGTATTATCAAAAGTAACATTATAAGTTACATAGAATTTTCCAGCAGTTAAAAATTGTAATTCTCCGCTTGCCAAATTAAAAGCATTTGTATCACTAGTTGGCGTAGATTGAGTTAAAATTAATGGAGTATCTACGTTATTTATAACTTGTCCACCAGCATTACTATAAGCTTTATAATGTCTATCACTCAAAAACTCACCACAATTAATAACATTAAAGGGAACTCCACTAATCTTAGCTTCTTCAATAGCTTCTTGTGTATTTTCTGCAGTAAAATTATTTTCTTCATTATCAAATGGTACAGCTTCGGCAACTGGAAAAGTAAAAGGACCGGGCATGTTATTTCTCCGAAAACGCTACATCAGCGGTTCCACTATCAGCTTTAAAGTAGATAGTACAGTTTTCGCCAACAGGTAATGCAAAAAATTGATTTTTAAATAAATCAAACGGACAACTAGGATCATAACCCCATTTTACTCTTTTAGTTAATGCCTGCATTTCAACAAATTTGCGATTTTCTAAAGGTAAAGCATTTACTTTACCTTCAATAGCTGTAGTTGTTAAGTTTAAAACTCCACTTACTCCGGCTTGATTTGGAACATCAGCAACTTGTAAATCAGCTAAAGTTGTAGAGCGTACAGGAGTTTGTTCTGTACCGTCAGCTTGTGATCCTACAATCTTTACCGTTTCTGCTGCTTCTATATCGCTAATATCTGCCATTAATTATCCTTAGTTTTCTTCACCTAATAAAGTAGAGTAAACATCTTGTGGCTGATTATCTCTGTTAGTTATTGTCATTCGCACAACTTCAGCAGCACCAGCTTTTAATAACTTTTCAAGTGGAATACGAATATTGGGATTAGACGTAGAGTTAAATCCAACAAACTTAGTTGCACCATCTACCAATAATTCAACCTTAAGTTTACCACTTCCCGAAATCCAAGCTTCTTCACCAGAAAAAGTAGTACCACCCGTAACAGTGTAGTCATGGTTTACTGAAGCATTTTTAGCAACAGAAGAACTTGTTTGATAATCACAAACTTCATTTCCAGCAACACTATCAACAACATTAACATTGATTGAACCGTCAGTATTAACAGCAAGAGTGTCTGTTCCATCAGAAATAGCAACATTGTCTTGAGAAGCATTAAGATCTCTAATATCTAGATCGGTTGCGTCAACAGTAATAGAGTTTCCACCATCTTGAATGTTAACAGCAGCGGCACCAGCAGCATTATTGATAGTTACATCACCAATATCGTTACCGTCAACAAATTTACCATATAAGCTAGACAAAGCAGTATTTGCATCGTCATCTCTAACTTGAAGTTCACCAGAAGCATTTACATTAGTAAGATTTGTTCCATCACCTAACCGAACACTATCCTGAGCATGATCTAAATCTCTAATATCTAAATCAACAGCATCTATTGTGATTGAACCACCGTTATCTGTAATATTTATAGATCCGTCTGCATTGACCGCTAGTTGTTGCGTATCTGGATTAGTTGCATCAACTATCTTCGTCTGTACTCTTTCATCAACATCCGCCTCTGAGCGAATTGGCAATGAACTGTTATAATCCGCCATTTAATTCTCCTTCTATTTTCCTCTTTCGTTCTTCCTGTAATTTAATATGTTCTGTCATCCGTTCGATGTCAGCTTTTCTTTCCTCTATTTTATATTCAAGTTCTGCAATAGTTGCTTCAACTTTTTTAAGTTCAACTTGTTTCTTCTTTTTTTCTAAGCTCATAATACTTCCACCAAAGTTGCTCTAGCGTTAAAATCTCCCGGCATAGGTCTTTCGTGTATTACTGTAACCGTTAATGTTTGACCCGGAGATAATCTATATCCATTATTTAATTGTCCATCATACCTAAATCTAGCATTTAATCCTGCTCCAAAATAAGTACGTTTTTTATCAACAACACTTCCTTGTACTTTTATTCGATATTCTGCAATATTTTCACCAGAAACATCAATTTTTTGTATATAAGTTTCTCTTCCAGCAAGAGCAGTAAAAGTTAACAGCGTAGTTTCTGTACTTTGTGCAACTGAAGATACTTCATTAAAATTATTAATCTCAGTTACATTCGCGGAACCACTTATAGTTACAGGCAAAGAACCATCGGCATTAATATTTAATCTATGACCATCATCATCCTGTATAGCAACATTATCTTTACTAGCATCAAGATTTTCAATATCTAATTCATTAATAACAGATACGTCTAATCCGGTTTTAGGACCAACAACTGTTGATGTAAAGAAATTAGTGCCATCACCTAAGCGAATGGAATCATCGGTATGTGTAATGATTACTTCAAAACCACTACCACCACCTGTAGATCCTTCAACAACACATACCCTTAAACAATTCGTTGCTGGATCAAATACACTTTTTAATACTTGAAATCCATCAAGTTTATTGTTCAAGTTATTTGGCATCAACTAATCCTATTAGTATTTACGAGGTTTAATTGCTTCGTATGTTCTTGCTCTTTCTTTTTCAATTAATTCTTTACGTTTCTTCTTTTCTTTTTCTTCATCAGACATAGTAAACATATTTTTTAATTTTTCAAAAGCAGTTTTATTGCTATCTCTAGCAGCTTTACTAGTGTCTTTTAAAAATTGCTTAGATCTTCCCATTATATCCCCTTAACTTTGTGGCAATACATCTTGTGCATTAGTTGGTAAATTATCAAATGGAGCTGGCGGTGTTGCTGGTTGAGGCATAACTGTACCTTCCATTACTGCAGGATTTTGAGCTGCCATTTGCGCTGTTGCTTGTTGTTGCATTACTGGATCAAGTTCTCCCATACTGTTGGCTGGAGGACCTTGTGCTCCGGGAGCATTTTGTGGATTAAGTGGAGTTCCACCGGGAGGCGACAAAGGCTGTTCACCAAGTAGTGCCAACAAGTCAGGATTAGTTGTTTGTAATAAATAAATGTGTTCTTGTATATGAGTTTGAATACGTTTAACTAATTCTGGATCATTTTTTAAATCTGGATCAGCCAAAACATCACTATGCTCTTTGATGTGAATAGAATGTTTTTCTGTAGCAACAGCAACAACTGTTTCCCCTTGTAACATTTTTTCATTTTCAGCTTTAGTTAATAGCAACTGTTTATCGACACCATCAGTCATCGCTTCAAGTTTACCTGTGTTCATTACGGTAATGTATTGCTCAGGAGTTCTGATTAGTCCCATTTGTAACATCTGCTCTGCCATTTGGACTCGACCAGCGGTAGTTTTGGCTAGAGGATTTCCAACATCAACAATAACACGATTAACATTTGAAAGATCATCACCACTAAACTCTTTCATATAAGTTCGGTTAGATTCACCAACGATCTGAGCCACTCTAGGAACAGCAGCAAAATCCTTTAACATGTTTACTAAACCAGTACCAACATCTTCAATCATCTTAACATAAGACTGCTGCAATCCTGATACGAATTGAAGTGCCATAGATTGAACTAGTGCTAATGCGTTACCTGATTGTAAAGAAGATTCTGGATTACCTCTAGATACAGAGTTAACCCCAGAAATAGTTTCTGCGGTTCTTTCTAAAATAGAAATGAACTCATAAGTTTCTGGTGCAGTTTTAAGTAAATTTAAAGCTTCTGGCTTTTCTCCACCGACCGGATTATATTCAATAAAGTTTAACGAAGAACTAATCTGCTCAATATCAACGTCAGCTCCGCGAGGAGAAAGAACGTTTTGAACAGCAAAAGCGTTTTGATTGGAAAGTACAGCAGAATACAAACTATTCAAAGCGTCTTGAATTGGAAGAATATCGAAGGTGTCACTGTAACCATAAGGAGTACCAAGAATGTCTGCAGGAGATACTCTGTAAACTGGAAGCTCTCTGTACGGCATGTTTGCGTCATTTAGAACAACGTTACTGTCAACGAAAAGAACATATCGACCTTCAGGCATAGATTCTGTTCTTTTGTGATAAAATTCATAAACAGCAATATCATCAGTTTCATCATGGAAAGCACCGTTAAAATCATAACGTTGCATTTGGTCTTTAGTTTCCATACGAAGAATGTCTTGAGCTTTTTCTGGATATTTCGCAGCTAAATCAAATCTATTTCTAAATGAACGACAAAGAACCCAATCATGTTGAGAAGAATCTTCTTTTGTGCTATCAAAAACAACATCAAAAGGAGAAAGATTGCTAAACTTAACGTCACCTTCATAGATAGGACTATCAGTTTCTTCATTATAATCGTAAACTTCACCAGAAGTGGCGTTCCACTCCATCTTGATATATCCTGAACCAAAAACAATAGCGTATTCAATGGCTCGATATAAATAATCTTCAAGTCGCTTCTCTCTCATATAATAATCGAGAAGACCATTGGCTAATTTTGTTTGAACTAATGATTTGTAATCTGTATTGGTTGCTCTGGCTTCCATCGCTGGACGATTAGCAGTAACCATAGTTAGAATATGACGACAAATATTTCTATAGTGATTTACTGGCAAATTAGTCAATTCACCTTGTTCACCACTAAAAGTAATTCGATGCCCCGATCCGATATCTGTATAGTAGGCACCGTGATATGCAGACCAAGCCTCTTTTAGCTTGTCCAAGTAACCGTTGACATCCAAGGAGTGAAACCACTTATCTGCCTTGGCTAGAACGATTCTAGCGGTGTCTTCGGCTTCCTTAGCTGCAAAATATTCTTCATTATGTCTCATATTTCCACCATTTGAGTTAATAATATAGCTCCAATCTTATTTGTTAATCTTAATAGACTTCTGTATTTTCAAGGACTTGGCGAGCTTGTCCATGCCTCGAATCTCTAATTTTCTCTGAAAATGATTAGAAGTACCCATTGCTGTGTAATTCTTCGGATATGGGTTTTTGCCTGTTACGATATTCCTCACAAGGTAAATAAAAGCATCTAGGGTATCATAGTGACCACCTTCAACGTCTTTTGCAAATTCTTTGTACCCATTCTTAAGATGATCTGCCCATTTTCCATTTTTTAAGTGTGATATTAAGGTCTTACAGCGAGGATGAATCACTATCTGTCGATTTTGGACCCAAAGCTTAACTTTATTAATAGCAGCTTGTTTATTATCTTTTTTGGTTGGGATAAAATTTAGTTTGTGATCGGTCCTTAAATCGTTTAATAGAATAATATTGTTGTTATCTGCATACATCATATATGGAGGTTTTTCATCAAAATGTTCTGTCAATCTTTCTTTTATACTTTCAGCAATTTTCTTTGTACCTTGTTTATCTTTATGAACAATTTCATCAATTACAACAACACTATCGTTAATAAAGTCGTAATAGGCAATAAGTATTGACGTAAAATCTTTTCCCCCAATATCCATAGAAACATAATAGTCATAATATGGTGGATATAAAATTTGGTCAGTTACAATATCTCTTTCTGCTTCATGGTCAAATTCAGGAACAACAGTTTTAGTTTCATCTCGAACAATCTCACAAAGATACTCTGCACGAAAACGAATATCTTTTCTACCTTTAGGATAACGTTCGATAATTTTTCGAATGTCAGCCTCATTCAACATTGGGTTATCATCAATTGTATATTTGAATAATTTTCCTTCAGTTTTGGCTTTCTCCACAAATATCGTTATAAAAGGATGTTCTGGTTCGTTGGGGTCAGGAGTAGAAGATAACAATCCTCGACCATTTGTCATTGTAGTTGTCGGTGTAAGGACAGAATAAATAACGTCTTCTAAATCACTACAGAATCCTGCCTCATCAACAATCCAAAGATCACAAGTACCACCACGAATATTATCATAGTTCTGGTTATCTGTACCAGCAGCTTGTATCTGGCTCCCATTAGGAAATTGCCAAACTTTATCATTTTCTTTCCATTCTGGGCGTATATCGGCTGGACAGCCTCGAAGAATAACTTTCATATTCTTATTCAGAATATTTTTTACCATTTTTAACTTAGGTGTAACAAATTTAACAACCGCATCCGGCTTTCTTAAGCATGTTTCAATTGCAAGAATTGCTAACAGATATGATTTACCTGTTTGTCGAGAAATAAGCATAGTTGTGAAATAATCATCACTACTATAAAACTTATCATAGATAATTTTTTGCTGTGTATGGAGTTTGAATCGTAGTTGACCTTTTCGCCAAAGAATTTTTTGGGCTTGACTAGGACTCGGAACCTTCCGTTTTGTTTTCGACACTGGCAGCAATCCTCTCTAATTCCTCATCAGACATTTCTGCTGGTAGAGTGAGTTCATTGTTTGATGTGCTTTGCTTTTTTATCAAACGTTTGTTCTTGATTAGCAAGTCTAAAGTCTTTACTTCCTCAAGGGTTAATTTTCTTTCTCTTGAGATACTATTTAAGTTATTAATCTGAACTTCAAGCAACTCTTCTTCGGGAGTTAGAATTAAACTTGTTTTTTTTCGATCAATTTCTCTTATTCTATCAATTTCTTTACATAATTTAGTTACGGTTTCTTGTAAAGCATTGTTTTCTTTACGTAATTTAACAACTTCTACTTCAATAGATGCTGATTCTGTAAATTTTTTCTGTAAACTTTTAGTATTAGCCATTAAAAATACCGAGTTTTTTCTTTAGATGAAATTTTGGCAACATTTCCTTTAGTTAAAGCGCCTTTAATCTCTTTAACATCAGCTTGAACCTTATCTAGCTCAGTTTTTAAACGATTTGGGGCTTTCTGTGGCTCTTTAAGAGCAATAAATCTTGCACCAGCATACACTGCACCTAAAACTGCCAAAATCGCAGCAGAGGCGAAATTTGGAGCAATAAAAAGATTTTTTACACCAAAAGCAAGAAAAACAACAAGCAATAAGTTAATTTTCTTCAATCCGTGAATAGTATTCATTAATTTTTCTTTCATGAAAAACACCTTAAGTTGTTAAAATTACGAGCATTTTGACGTAATAGCCCTGTTTTTCAGCTTTTCCCCTTTGGGTCATGCCTCTTGTCATATCTCTAACCTTATTTGTTAATATGGCATAATTCTTGCTATTTGTCAAGTTTTTTGACACTTGATTTATAAAAAAAGTATGTTATTCTACTAAAAGTAGGAGAAACTATGATGAACGCATTTATTGTATCCACAGCAATAGCTTGGGGTGGAGCACAAAACCAAGGCCAAATCGTTTATGACAATCCTGAACAAGAAGCAATTACGGCTTTAAGCAAAGCTTGCTACAAAGAGTTTGGATTAGACGATGTTGCTAAACGTTTAGAAAAAAGATATGTGCCTGAAGAGGTTAAGGAGTACGGAGTTTGGCCAGTATTAGTGATAAAAGCAGTGACAGAAAAAAGACTAAGCTACGAATGGACCTTCTAGATCGGCTAATAGACGAAAATGAACGTTACAGGATTATGGTTGAGGTTTTTTTAAGTTACATACCAGAAAATGAGAAGAACATAGCGTTGGCCCACGTTGCTGAAAGAATTTTTAACGAGGTAAAGAATTGTGAAGTCACTGATACTTGAAAAAATTTGGGATATTAGAATATTTTTTCGATCTAACTATGAAAGATTGTGTCGTATGTTGTATTGGGCATGGCACATGCGAGATAGTTATGACTTTGATGCACAAACTCTCTATGAAATGACATATAGAAAACTAGATCGAGTTTATTACGTTATGAAAAATCATAGCCACCTTATGTGGAACAGCAATGAAAATAATAGATTGATGAGAGAATTGCGAGAAGCTAGAGAATTAGCTCGTCGCATGTGGCAAGACGAATATGGTATGAAAGCTTTTTATGAAATAGAAAAAAGATTCGGTAAATTAAAAACATGGAGCGAACCAGCAGAGTATTCTAGTAAATTTGGTCAACTATATCGTTATAGAAGTTTCTGGGGAGGAACGCCCGAGATAGATGAACAGGCTAGACCAGTCTATCGAAGAAGAATCGAACATTGGGAAAAAGTTAAAAGATTGCACAGAAAACGCTTATTTTATTTATTAGAAAAAAATACAGAAAGTTGGTGGGATTAAAATGGTTGCAGTAATTGATGATTTATTGGATGACTTTGATTATTATTACAATCAGGTTAAAAAAGCGAATTTTAAAAGTGTTGTGAGTCAGGGCCAAAAATATAGTGACATGAGTCAAGAAGTTTTACCAGTTTTAATCTATGATAAATTACAAAAAGAACTAGGGATAAAAACCGCAAACGTTGAAGCTTTTCTTAGAGCATATATAGATCGTCCAGAATATAGGCACCCAATGTGGATTCATTCAGACGCTTTATTTTCTGAATATATAGGAATATTCATGGTTCAGTCTACTGAGTTTCCGCAGGATGATGGTGTTTGTGTCTGGTTCAACAAAGAATTAGGAACTTACAAACTAGATATAGACAATCCCGATACTGAGGCTGGTAAAATTATAGACGGTCAAACAATGGACCCTGAAAAATGGACAATAGTTCGTAGATTTGAATTTAAACCTAACAGATTGGTTATGTTTCCAGCATCATACTTTCATTCTAAAGCCACTGTTGGAAATAGAGGAAAAAATCTTGACGATTGTCGAATTGTTCATGTATTATTTTTTAATGAGGTGAAGAATGATTAAATTTAGCATTGGTGTCAATCTTTTAGGCAGTTTTATTTGGTTCTTTAATTATATTACTTTAGGTTTGACATTGGCAGCGGCTATTGGTATTCTACAATTGTTAATTGCTGCATTTTTAATTGTAAATGAGGTAAATAGTGGCCGATATTAGTTTTGATGTTAAAAAAGCTATTGACATGTTTAAGGAACAGCATAATTTTACGTTTAGAGTCCCTAAAACCGGAATATATGAAGTTAGTGGTTCAGTTAGGATGGTTGATGGTAGTAAAAATCCCATAGAAATTGGTTTACCTGAAGGGTACTCTATAAATGATTGTATTATTCCTTGGGATGAAGATTTTGACCAAGACGATAATCAATGTAAACATCATTGGCGAAACTATATTGGTTTTACTGAAAGTTTTAAATACTGCACAAAATGTGATGAAAGGCAAGAAATAGATGACACAGAGAACACCTGAAGAAATTTTTTTAGAATTAGCAGATCGTTGCGCTGAACTAGATTGGTTGTTGGCAATGAACGAAACCGAAGATGGTTCGATCAAAGGAGTTATCGTTGGAACAGGAGAATATGTTTCTCAAACTTTAGAAGATTTGCCTGATGGCGAACAGTATTCAATTTATCAACATGGTCCTGAAGATCAGAAGGAGTTACACTAATGAGTTTTTTAACTTTTGTTTTATATTTCTTTGCTTCACATTTAATCTATACGATTGTGATGTCGGCAGTAATGGAAGTATATGCTGCGTATAAACGCAAACAGATGAAAAACCAATTTCAAAAAATGCTTGAAAGTGGTCAAATAAAGATGGTACAATTAGACCAGTTAGGGGATGATGGACAATGGCATTAATAGATAGTTTAAAAAAAGAAAGAAAATCTTTGATGTTTGTTTTAATCGGCCTAAATAACCAAACGGTTTACATTAAAACTGAAAAATATGAAAGTTCAAAAGAAATGATTAATGATCTTGCAAATTATGGAGTCTTGCTTAGACGAATTAATAGTGGTGAAGTAAATGTTGAAGTAGCTTATGCTCCGGGATTCTTTATTTCTGCTCAGATCATTGGAGAACAATCAGTATCAACAAACCATAATAAAATTTGGGAGATTGCAGAATGAAAAGATATATTTACTTACTAATTGTTGAAGAAAAAAATGTTGTTGCTGCGTATGATAGAATTGATCTAATTAATACATTAAAGCCGCATATTGAAAAAAAGTTAGATGTAAAATTAACAGTGGAAAAAGTCCGAGTAAACGTTGATTTGGCACATTTAGATGGATGATTTAAAAAAACAAAGAACAAAAAGAGTTAATAAAATTTTAGAAAAGGTTTCTGAAGACTTTTCAGAAGCCTTGAATCGACACGACTTAGATAGGCTGTATGAAAGAAAAGAAGTCTTAAAAAGAAAAATTAACTCTGACACAACCGAGATGAATAAGGCAATTGCCCGACAACAATTAAAAGATGTTGAGCAATCAATTGATCTATTGTCGGAAAAAGTTGATATTTATAGAGATATTGACATTGATGTTGACGAAGAGGCAGCAAAGAAGTATATTGAAGATAACCCTGATATTTTTCCTGATGGGTTAGGAGATTTTGATTATGAATAATGATTTTAAAGCTACCATGATATTTTTATTAGGAATGATTATTAGCGGATGTGGATCACTTCACAAAGCTGATGGTATATACAACCTAGATCCTGACTTCGGAGCATACACTAACGCATATCAGGAGTATAAAGAACGTTATTTGGGAACAAGAGACGTTGAATATGCCATTGACGTTGAGTATGGACATTTAGAGGAACCAACAATAGGCCGATGTCGTCAACCTGACGTTCCTTTCTTAAAAAGAACAATAACTGTTGATTATACATATTGGAATGATGCTGATGATGAATTAAAACTACGATTAATGTTTCACGAACTAGGTCATTGTGATTTAAACTGCGACCATCAAGATGAAGAACAAGGAATAATGAACGAATCTATGGGACATTACTCACCAAGAATGAGTGATAAAGAAATTGAAGCCATGTTTTTGGAGTGCAAATAATGTTTAAAAGATATAACTCAATTGAAAACCATTATCGTCAAAAGTATATTTTAAATTCACTATCACAACAACCTGAATTAGAAAACTGCAAATATTCTATTAGAGAAAAAGTAGATGGGGCAAACGTTCAATTCTTTTTTCAAAAAGGGAAAAAGATGGAGGTCGGAAAGCGTTCTTCCTTTCTAAAAGAAGAAGATTCTTTTTATGATATTTGGTCGGTTGTTGCTAGAAATGATTCAATCCTACAACGTTTTCAAGATTTTGTTGATGCAGGGGATTTCAAGCTTAGGGTTTATGGTGAACTTTTTGGACCAGCTATACAAAATCGAGTAGACTATGGTCCTATAAAAAATATTTTATTTTTTGATATTGAACTTGATGGTCAGATGGTTTCTCAACAAAAATTTGAAGAGATTATGAAATTACTTAATCTTGAGGACGAAATGGTTCCCTTAGTTGGATACGCAGACAGTTTAACTGAGGCTTTAAATTTTAGTTGCGATTTTGATAGTAAGGTAATTGCTAAAGAAAACAACCCTGCCGAAGGAATTGTCATCAAGCCTTATGAAAAAGAATATACAATGGGTAATGGATCTCGTTTTCTTTTAAAGAAAAAATCTGAAAAATTTAAAGAGAAAGAAAGTAAAGGGAAAGCACCAAAAGTAGAAGAAAATTTACCCCAAGAAGTCGTTTCATTAATGCTTGAATTTCGGGGCTATGTTAATAAGAATAGAGTTCTTAGTGTTTTCTCTAAACATGGCGAAATTGAAAGTCCAAAAGAGATTGGCAAATATATACAATTAGTAATGGATGACGCTAAAGAAGATTTTTTAAAAGACAATGAACTTCCTGAAGGATTAGAAAAAAAGGTTGAAAAGAAAATATTTAATGTTGGTGGACATATTGTAAATCTGTTGAAGGAGCATTTATGAACTTAAAAAGTCGATTGGATCATATTGCACATTTACTTGGATCAACTCGTCGTTATGGTAAAACTACATTAGCAGCTAGAGCTTGTAAAGAACTTGATGGAGTTTATCTTTGCGCTAATTATGCTCAAGCCAAATTAGTTAATCGAGAACATGGAGTCCATACTCAGTCAATTGAGAAGAATTTAAGTGGTTTTAGAGGCCCATTCTTTATTGACCACTTTGCTGTAGAAAATTTACTATGTCGAGCTGCACAAAAATTAGACAATAGTGACAAAAAAATTGACGAATTAAATACAACTGTTTCAAATAAAGATTATGAAATAGAATCTTTACAAAACCGCATTCTTGAGTTACTCTATGATAAAGAAAGATTAGAGCAAGAACTGCGGAGAATAAAAGATGGATTATGAAAAAGAATTAATTTTAATGGTAGGACCGATTGGTTCAGGCAAGACTACTTTTGCGAAATCTCTGGTGAACGATAGTGCTATTCGTATCTCTCAGGATGAAATGGGTAGAAAAGCCTACTTAAATCATTTTAAAGAAGCTCTCAAAGATGGCATCCCTAGAATAATCATCGACAGAATGAATTTTGATCGTAAACAGCGAGAGCGTTTTATTAAACCAGCTAGAGAAGCTGGATATTGTGTAACAATTATGGAAATGGACTACAATCCTCTAACTTGCTTAAAAAGAGTTATTGATCGTAAAAATCATCCCACTATTCAACAAGGGTCTGCACAGTTGGCTAAAGATATTATTCTTCGATTTATGAAAGACTACGAACATCCTGAAAACGATGAGTACGATAACTATAATCTTATTCCTTTGGAGGAATAATGGAAGAATACTTAAAGATTAGTGATGATATTAAATATCAAAATGGAAAATTTTATTATAACAAAAAAGAATATCATTGGGGATCGGGGTATAAAGACCAAGATCGATGGTTATTAATTACCCCATTTACTAAAATTGAATATGGATACTATGAAGAAGAGTGGACAGAAACTTTATGTATCGATGAAAACACTGGTGAAAAATTTTGGATTGAAAGGTTGGGAAACATTAAGTAAGTATAAAACAGGTGTCGTTAGGCGTTTAGTTGATAAGGGTATTAAATGGATTTAGTTGGTGGACAATTTAACTATTTAACCGTAAAAAGTTATAGTCATTCTCGACGAGATAGATACTGGAATTGTTTGTGTGATTGTGGTAACCAGTGTTTAGCAACAACTAATCAATTAACGTCTGGTAATAAAAAAAGCTGCGGCTGTTTAAGAAAAAAGACGACAGCCCAATTATTTAAAAAAAGAAAACCATCAGATCCTGCAACAAAAAATGATAGTAGTATAAATAAACTTTATTATCGTTATAAAAAAGACGCTAAAAAACGAAATTATCAGTTTAATTTGTCCAGAGATGAATTTAAACAATTAATTGTTGAAAATTGCTTTTATTGTGGAACCAAACCCAACTCAATATTAAATGAAAAAGATTTAAGGGGTCAAATTAAGTATAATGGAATAGATCGAATTAATAATGATAATGACTATAATTTAGACAATGTAGTTCCTTGTTGTAAAAGATGTAATGCAGCTAAATCAAATATGACTTTAAAAGAATTTTTAGATATTATTGACAATATTCAAAAAAATATGTTAAAATTAAGAAACATACAAAGGATAGTAAATTAATGGCTAGACTTTTTACCAGTGACACCCACTTTCGTCATCGTAATGTTATTAAATACTGTAATCGTCCTTGGGATAATACTGCAGAGATGGATGAGGCTATAATTGAGCAATGGAACTCTCAGGTTGGACCAGATGATGAAGTATATCATCTTGGTGACGTTGGTATTGGTAAAGGAATGGCCTTAAAAGAAGATCTTATCAAGCGTTTAAATGGTAAAAAGCATTTAGTTCTAGGAAATCACGATGCAATGTTTAATACGTTACATAAAAATCCTGATTGCGTAGAAACTCATGCTAAAGTTGCGAATAAATACTTGAAGGCAGGATGGTGTAGTGTCGATATTATCAAATATTTGATGTTAAAAGACGGTACTCACGTTGTAATGACGCATCTACCTCCTGATAATGGGATTGATAATCGTTATTCGCAATATAAAGTGAAAAATAATCCTAATTTTAACTATCTTCATGGTCATTTACACGCTCATTATCTTAAAAAGAACAACATGCATGATATGGCATTTGATGGCAATCTTCGTTTATACACTGAGGATGAAGTTATTGCTATAATTAAAGATGAAAGAGACTTTATTCCTAGCAGAATTACTGAATATTACAATAAAACTGAAGCAATTATGTTAAAACCGTTTGAAGAAGAGCGAAAAAAGGGCAACATTCGTCGTCAAGATAATTTTAACGGTGATTTGTGCTTATATAACTATACCGATCAGTGTACTTTTGATAGAGCATGGAATGATGTCACTAGAAATTCTAGAGGAATCGTTTTTGAAGTTGCTACAGGTAAGATTATTGCTTTACCTTTTCCTAAATTCTTTAATCTAGGAGAAATGCCGGAAACCAGATTAGAAAATCTCCCAGACGAGGAGTACGTTGTCACTGAAAAAATGGATGGATCTTTGGGCATTCTCTATTATTATAAAGATAAGTGGCGCATGAATACCAGAGGCTCGTTTGATAGTGAACAAGCAATTAAAGGACTTGAAATTTTCAACAAGCAATATGATTCTCATTTCTTTAACCAAGATTATACATATTTAGTAGAGATAATATATCCTGAAAACAAAATTGTTGTAGATTATGGAAAAGAAGAAAAGCTGGTACTTTTAGCGATTGTGGATACTAATAATCAAAAAGAGGTGGTTGTTCCTGATATGGCTTGGCTTCCTGAAGTTACCGCTGGCGGTATGCCTTATCGAAATGAATATAAATATACTATTGACGAAATGATTGAGTTACAGCAAACTTTACCAAAAGATGATGAAGGCTTTGTTGTTCGTTTCAATAATGGATTACGAGTAAAAATAAAAGGAAAAGAGTATCTTCGAGTTCATAAACTAATTTCTCACATGACACCATTAGCATTTTGGGAATCTATGGAAGGTGGTAAAGTTAAAATAGATTACTTACAAGAACTTCCTGAAGAGTACAGAAAAGATGCTGAAGAACTTAGTGAAATTTTACAAGTGTCTTATAGAACTGTTGAAGTCTATGCTCTAGATTCAGTTGATCGAGTTATTAGGCAAGTTGGATTTGGCGATATTAATACTCAAGAATACAGAAAGAAGATTGGGCTTTATTTAAAAAATAATAAGGTTCCTCATCAAGGATTTATTTTTCCATATCTTTATGGTAAAAAAGAATCTTGTGAAAGATATATTATGAACCAAATTAGACCAAAAGGAAATGTTATAGATGCCATACGTTGACGATAATAAAAGAAAAGATATTTTTCTTAGTAAAGAAGATGGTAATGCGTTTGATGCAATTGTTCTTGAATCAATTGATTGTGCTGGAGATTTACAATATGCAATGGCGATTATGTTTAAAGAATATATTGAAAGAAACGGCTTGAATTATCAACATTGCAATGATATAATGGGAGCATTAGCTGGGGCACAAATAGAATTTTATAGACGTACAGTAGCTCCTTATGAGGATCAGAAGATTGAAGAAAACGGTGATATTTGAATGTGACGAATTACCTGATGAGATAGAGGTTGTTTTTCATAAAAGCAGATTAAAATCTCTCCAAGGTGGAGTTTATACTCAGTATGTAAAACATGTTGTTTTTACCAAAGAAAGGGAATATGTAAATGAGCACAAGCAGAGCAAAACAAATTGCACAAAAAAGAAAGACAAAAACTAAAAAATCAGGAAATGGTGCCAAGACTAATTACGCAAAACGTAAACGAATGAAAAAAGGTTCAACGAAGCACTTTACTGGTGGGAAAAAACGATAATGGAAGACTTTCCTTGTCCTGAGTGGGAAGATTATGAAGAAATTAATAACTAAAGAAAGACTGTGTACTTTAGCAACAATAGCTTACCACTGTTTGTTTTTAAGTGGTGCCAGTTTTTATGTTGCTGAATTTCAAAAAACCAGAGATACTATCGTTAAACAAGTTGATCGCGTTGAGAAAAAAGCTGATGAATTAAAGAAAACTGGAGAAAGTATAAATAGCTCAATTAAATCTGTTGAATCAAAGTTAGATAAAGTTAAACGAACCTGTGAAAAGTTGAGATTTTAATGTTAGATAAAAAGCGCATTATGGAAGTTATGGTGGCTTATGGAAAGCAAGTCGGCTACCCTGATAAGATTGGACCAAAACAATTTATACAGGGACATCTAAATAACTGTTTCAAAGTCTTGATGATGAAGAAACTTGTAAAACCAGAGCACTATAACTCATATCGCGCAGCGGCAATTGAAGAATATAAAAAATGGTGGATGAATAACCGATGAAGCAGGGCGACAAAGTACATCTCAAAGGTCGAGAAGAGGTTACTGGAGTTATTGAAAAAACTAAATTTGACCACATGTGGGGAATTAATTACACACAACACTATGTTAAATACGATAAAGATGACTTAATTCCTCCAGCCGATTGGCACGAAGAAGATGATTTGGTATTAATTGAACCTTTACCTAAAGGTAATAATACTTATAAACATCCTGTTTGTGAATGTGGAGTAAGTAAAGTAATGCATAATGGTAGGCATAGTGATTATTGTCCGTTATATAAGGAGTATAAATAATGGGTGAATTAAAATTATATGAAGAGCCAGCCGGAACCAACGAAGTTATAATTGATGAGCCTGAGTTTGGTGATGGTGACGATGGTGGAGAAGGCGAAGGATTGGATGCAATTAACATTCAATTTGTAACTAATGGTGTCATTGTAACATTCTCTCTACTTGAAGGTGAAGAGCACAAAGAAGTTTATTATACACTAGATGAAGCTTTACAAAGAATCAGTCAAAGCGTAGGAGCATATTGTGAAGAGTAGAAAATTGTATCCTAAAAATATAACAAAGTCTTTTCGTAAGTTTTCTGGAGAATTATCTATTCAAGTTGATGGTAAAAGATGGATTGATGTTAAACCTTCAGAAAAAGCTGGTCCACAAGTTATTGATGAATTTATTAAAGCGAGAAATACTGATAGACTGGAGTACGTTGAGATTAATGAAAATCAAGAAATTGTTGATTTAAAAATTGATAAATACAAAAATGCAGATAAATCTGTGGTTGATAAAGTTAGAAAGATATATAGACATGGCTAAGATTGCATTAACATCAGATCTACATTACGGCTGTACCGGAAATTCTGCAAATAAAATACAGAAAATGTTTAATCGTTTGAATAATCAGGATTTTGATGTTTTAATCTTAGCTGGGGACCTAGCCTCACATACACAATATCACTACAAAAGATGTTTAGAAACAGCGCGTCAGTGCATACCAGACAAGCCTATTCTGACAGTTCGAGGCAACCATGATTTGTGGGATGGTTTACACAAAAAAGATAAAAAGTCACAGAGACGAATGTTATATCAAATATATGAAGAACATGAGCAATTATACCGAGACAATAACATACAACATCTAGATACGCCATTTAAGCTCGATGATGTTACTATTTTTGGATTTGATGGATGGTATCATAAACCGGACCCCAAAACTAACGACAGTCATTGGATGCCTCTTATGCACGAAAGTTGTCGCACGTTAACATATTTATCAAATAATAGTTTTAAAGATTTTGATAGAGTTTTAGATCAATACGATAAACAAAAAAATGATATTAATGTTTTAGTTAGTCACTTCCCATCAATTGCAATAAAAAATGATAGACATGAATTTAATGCGTCACCGCGTTTTCTTCCAGAAATAAAAGAACGGTTTGATGTTGTTTGTTATGGACATTCGCATAAATTTATGAATATAACCGAAGATGGTACACGTTTTTGTAACTCTGGTTCTGACTATGGTAAACCTTCAGCAATGATTATTAATACTAAATTGTCCTCTGTCTGACTGGCTGGACTTGCACCAGCAGCTTTCCGCTAATTTTTTTGAGGGTCTAACGCTTGATCCTCAAGCTTTCCCTCGGTCTTAGTAGTCGCCATTAAAATAACAGATATTTCAGTCCACTTAAATAAAAAAATTGAACTAATATAATAATCATTAATCCACTCATTAATTTAGGTCCATACCAGCCATCGATAAAAGAACTCAATAATAAAAAGGGCCAAAAAAGAATGCCTAAAAACGCAAAAATAATTAACTCAAAAAAATACATTATATCTCACCAAGTTCTTTTAGAGTTCCCCTAGCATGAAATTTTGCAGCTTCGCTCTTAGCAAAAGATGCTATAGTTTTTAGCGTTTCAACGGCTTTTATATAATCAGCCTTTATTTCGGCCAATTCTGCAGAGTGAGCCTTCTCTCGTCGCTCTAAAGCCCTCTCGCATTCCTGCTCCATAGATCTTCTACCATCCTCAAAAGCTTGGTCTAGGGACTCGTCTCGCTCATCTGGAAACATTATATCTCCTTAATACTCATACCAAAGCCACCATAATACCCATTATGTTCATTATGTGCAGCAAATGTAATAGAAGACTTATTGCCTTGAATTTCTAAAAAACAAGTTTCATGCTCGACCCAACCTTCTTCGTCACTTTCATCCTTGTAACCTTTTTCCATAATGTGAACTAAAGTTTGTCCGACTAGATCTTCAATATTATCATCAAGAGTTAAATACCGATGTTCGCAACAAGATTGACCACCGTCAAAAATTCTAATAGTCACACCATCCTCAAACTCAATATCAACGAAATCCTCATCAAACTTTGCAGATTTAATTACTCGACCAGCGTATTTATCTGAACGTTCTGGTGAGCCGCCACCTAATATGTGGAGCATAGCTCCCATTCCCAATTGACTCATCGTTCAATCCTTGTCAAAATAAGTTTATTTGCATCCAATTGTTTTCTTGATGCTCTGCGAAAAGCTAAAGCTTCTTTTGAGATACCATTAGGACTAACTGAAATTTCTCTTCCACCAAGACTATATTCTTTTCGCTTTCCTTTTTCTTCTTTAACTAGAATGTATTCTACATGATATGATTGTTGTTTCATTTTTTTTCCTTTATGCAACTAAATAATCTTTCAGAATTAATTATTTCAGATCCACCAATTTTAAATATTCGTCCTTCATTCTTTGCTTTACGAACAACGCAATCGCTATACCATTTTTGGCAAGAAAGAACATCTTTATCACTATACTGCTTTGACGAGCCAATATAATTATTGCTATTAGTAACTGGAGTTCCGCATAACATGGCAATTGCAACTATTAATTCCATTATAATCTCCCTTGATCTAACAGATCACAAAAAGTAGCAAAGTCTGGCCTTACCATTGCAATACCACCGTCATTTGTTTTAATATAAGGCTTCTTAGCGTATTCAATAATCGGAGTAGGAGCAACATTGGTTTCCATGCTCTCTTTTTTAAAACTGCGTTCCCAACTAGAATATCCTTGAAAATTGGTACAATATGAATTGTATTTAATGTCAACAAGAAGTAAATCCCTTAATTTTAAAAATAATTGATACTTTTGTTCCAAAGTATAGCTTGGAGAAACTGGTTCTGGTTTAAAGTCGTTAATTCCAAGAATAACTTCAATTGGTGGCAACACTAATGTACTCCTACGATAAATGGCGGTGCTAGAGGGATTTGAACCCTCGATCTCTGCCGTGACAGGGCAGCGTCCACTCCAGACTGGACCGTAGCACCACAATCAGGATCTCATCATTTTTTATATTTGTCAAGAAGTTTTTTTTCATCTTGCTTTTCTTTTTTCTTTATTGAGCGACGAACAACTTTATCTTGGCGATTTCCTCGCTTCCTATCAATTGCACAATATTGACATTGACACCCTACCCTGTACTTTCCTTGATGCTTCACCAGAGTAACTCCGCTATAGGATGCAATTCTTTAATTTCTAGATTGTAACAATCATTTCTAACAGTGTAATTATTGCGACTATCAAATTGTCCCTTCTTCATAAACTGCGCTTTGTTCATATATTCTTCAGGACTGATGTATCCTAATATCCAACCCTTAAGAAACTTATCATTTTCTTTATACACTCTAGTAAACACATAAAAATCACAATCCTGCTTACCAGCAATATAATCAACCAATGAACATTCATAATGTAACTCAGGAGGTCTGCTGTAGGTGGTCGCCTTTGTTTTAATTTCTAATCTTTGGTCCTCAAACAAGATATCATGGTTCACTGTATTCATTGACGTTGCATGAGTTCCTAGACTGGTGATAACGCCAGCCTCACCATAGCATCCCGGATAAACTCCAGCGCCTTTCATAAAAGAACGCTTAGTTGGTGCAGGGGCACTCTCTATCATTAGCTTGGCCAATTCTTCACAGCGTCCGGTGACATTAAATTCTAAATAATCAGTCTTTCCTTTTAACGACAAGTCCTATCCCCGGTTTAATAATTGAAGGGTCAGTTAATCCTCGGCTCATCTCAATGCCAACCACTTCCCAAAAATGTCCTTGATGATAAATAGTATCACCAACACTAATCGGTCTATCGCCTGACTCCATATCGAAAGTCAAAACAATTCCTCTTCCAGCTATATGATGTTCATCTCTGAATTTCACTTACAACTCACTACTTTTCTTTTTAACTCTGTAGGAAATCGAAACCAACCATTTGAACGATACTTCACATTGTAACATTCACGCTTATCACATACCGTCCTGTAACAGGTAGCTGGCATATACATCTCTAAAGTGTTGCTATATCTCATGCAAGTATATGGTTCACTGTGACTAAGAAGACATCTAGATTCAAACTTCTCATATTCCTTGCCACGTTCAGTACATGCGGTAGCTGCGAGTAAAATTAATACCAACAAATATTTCATAAAAATTCTCCTCTAAGATACCGTATCATCCATCTAACGCTAGGACGATTTTCGTCTATTTCCATCATACCATCACCACAACTATCAAGTCCAGCATATTCTTTATGCACTAAAGTATTGGGCTTTCCCAGCTCCTTACAGAGCTTGAGATACTCAATCTCCATTTGATCGTATTCTTCATCAGATATGGACTTAGCCAACTTCTTCTTGTACTTGTCACTAGGTTTATAGTATATAACCTTATGTTTCAGTATATCCCATGAAAGTTTATTAAACCTCTGAATCGACATTAATATCGCTTATTGTGTAGATTTTTGGTTTGTAGTCCCATTCTCTTTTTTTCCAAGCAACATAGTTTTTATGATTTTCAACTATTTCGATCAATTTTCTCTTTGCCGCAAGTAAACCGTCAAATTCGTTGTCGATATAGTTACACCACTTTTCTCCCAGCTCTTCCTGAATGATATAGGTTTCTTTACCATTTCTATGAAGTCTGCTAATAATTCGGAATTTCTTGTCATAATCAATTTCTTTATCTAATAAGTAACTCATACTTCTCCTTAAGATCGGCCAGATAAGGTTTGCTCTGGGCTTGTAGTCCCAGACTCTCCTCTGCTGCTAGTTGGCGAGGCTCAACCAAGGGGCATCTCATCAATGCTTGCCTAACTTACCTGCTAGTCCGATGATAATATAAATGCTGGATCAGTACGTTCTATGCCAATCCCTGTCCAGCACACCTCTCTTCTGATAGTTTCCAAGAGGCTTATGGCAACCACCTGTACTAGATTCGGGACCGCTATCTCGATCTTATTCCTCTATCTAGGGTGGAGATCATCCTAAAAATAAAAACTGGGGATATAGGCTAGACGCGACTCTAGCATCAGCTCGTCGGGGCATGCTTCCCTGCGCTGGCGTTCAACTTAATGGTCCATGTGTCTCCAGAGGATTCCCTCTTGCCTCCCACATCGCTATATCCAATATATTAGTTCTCTTTTTCATCTTTATCAATTTCGTGCATAAACAACAATGCCAGTTGCCTAGCCAGTATGTTTTTTTCATTATTAGGGTGTCCCCACCAAGACTGTCCATGAACCCTACCATCATCACTAGTATAAGGACTAAAATAATCATAGTATTTCCATCTGGCATGATATTCGTCAGTATAAGGATTGGGACTATCTTCTACGCACACTTTGTTAATAGCCCAACAAGAGTATTTATGACTCATTGTATCTAACACAATAGCAGCTTCTAGATAGATGTTCACTCTAAACCTTTCATAATACCTTTAAATATAGGCTACCACACCTTTTATCTATTAGCAACCCATTTTTTAAAAAAAATATGAGACCGACTTCACCTCCAGATTGAAATAAAGTGACGTACCCTTTTTCAAAGGGAAAAATCTCTTATTTATAAGATAAACGGAAATATGGCTTAACTCATAGATTTATAAGCTTAGTTACATAAGATTCTAGTATTTTCAGGTATATACCAGTTTACAGTTACTTATAACAAAAAAATGTTATATAATTTGCAAATTGTTAAGTATTTGAATTTAAAGGATTTCCATGAATTTTCTATCATATTTTACGTTTATGATAATCTATTAGGTTTATTTTTTAAGCATACGCTCTCTGACATAGTAGGGATATTTTCAACCCAAAAAAGGTATGTACCCCCCTACCCCCTATACATTTCACCTGAGCGTCTCATCCTGACACAGGTACTCATCTTGCATCTGCAACATTCATGCCAACAAACTCTGGCATATTATTTGCTACTGCAAGAACTATACACAAAATATCATGGGACATAAGATGGTTTTATAGCAACCATAAGAAGATAATATATTGAATGAATATATCTCATCTTGAAACATGAGAACTATTAGATACCTCTATTATATCAATTTGAGTCATATCCTGTCAAGAAAAAAATGTATCTTTTTGAAACAATTTTCTAAGTGCTTTATATTAGAGATGAAGTTAATAGATTGGAATGAAACTTGCAATATAAAATTGCATATATTCTTTACACTTTATACTTAATAGATTCTCAGGATGATATGATCTTAAATGCTTGAAATTGTTAAGTAATTAGCTATTTTACTTAGATTTATAACATATTGAGATCATTAAAGAAAATACAGTGTTTCAGGATAGATCTATTATAGTCTCGAAATGAGTCAGTTAATAGATTGTTTCATATTGATATTTTCCTGAATACTTAAGAATATTTATTTGTCTTATTCTGAGATTTTAAACGCAAGCCATTATATAATTAAGACTAGTCGCCTTAAAAAATTAATAGAGTTTAGAGTCAACTCTAATAGATTCGTTCATGGTCAAGTGTTTCCTTAGACTTGATGCTGGCTATGTATCAAATTGGGACAGAAACGACAACTTTTATCTGTCTCAAATTTTAGCGTTTAGTGTCTCTGAAGGCTTCAGTAAGCTCTCTTTGTCTCAGTTTTAAACGGTCCTTTCGGAGTCTCGTTTTGATACACAGTGTTGTGGTGCCCTTGTTTTTCAGACTATTAACAGCACAACTGTTTCAGTAAGAGACACTTCCCTTACACCTTTATTTGTTAACTTTAGCACAAATCATGCCATGTGTCAATGTGAGACAATATAATAAGTTTTTATACTAGCTATTAAAATAAATAATTAAAGTTATTTGACTCTGCACCGATAAAAAAGTATAACCTAACCAACAAAGGTGGTAAAAATGAAATTTTCAGATAAAAAGAATCTTCCTAAAGGTGTCTCCATTTACGATTTTAATGGCAAAACCAGCATTAAGCTTTACGATACCTATATCTTTAAAATAGACCATGAAACTATGCAAATTACGTTGAATAGCGGTGGATGGAATACAAAACACACCAAAAAGTGTATAAACATGAGTTTTGATAGCTGTCACGTTAACGCTCACTTATTTCAGAAAAAAGGTGAATGGTTTGTATCATTTAGAGACAAAATTGTACCTTTTACTGACAGTATGATTTTAGATGCTGCATAGAAAAAAAATAAAAGGCTAAAGGTTTTAAGCTAAACAACCGATAAGAATATATAATAAAGGCGGTAAACATGACAAAATTAAACCAAACTAAGAAATTTCAGAGACTTAGACGAGAGCTAGACAAAAAAGCCGAGAATAGCTCGATATTTAACATCGACACTAAAGACATCAAATTGCATGAGCAATTATCTGATATCCAGTATTTAATGAGCAACGTTGACGCTGCATTAAGACTTCAAATTGATAATTTAGTGTTAACATACGGCATTCAAGCCTTGCGTAAGGCTGTTAACAATACAGACCTTAAAACCATTAAGCAATCTAAAAAGGTGGCTTAAAGTGAGATTATGTTGGCAAAACACACAATATGCAATGATATATAACAATGTGTCAAAACGATATACATTGGTAGACATTCAAAAATGGCGTTTAAGCCGTTCAAAACTTAAGGTGGTGCAAGATGCAAACTAAGGCAGAAAAACTCATAGCAAGGCAAAATAGACGTTTAAATTGGCCTTTAGAGGTATTCTCTAGACTTATTGGCTGGTCAACTATTGGTATATTAATTTTTTATGTATATATGCAAGTGAGGTAACAAATGAATAAATTTGAAACAATTGTTTTTAGTGGTTTGTTGGTAACAGGATTATATGGTATTTTCTGGACATTAAACTTTTTAGGCCAATATTCGGTCGCATTGTGAGGTAAACATGGAGCTAAACGGTATTGCAAATTTAAAGATTTTATTAGACGATATCAGGCAAGGTGCTGATATACTTAAAGATAGCTCATCTAATGAGATAGTAAAAAAAGCATTAATTGAAGACATTAACTCATTGGACCAGCAAGTTAATTATTTACATGCGTATCTAAATGAGATTTTTGAGCTAATAAGAGTTTATGAAATTGAAAAGAGTGTCCCAAAATGGCATCAAATTAGAGCAAAGGTGGATCAAAATGAGACAACATAGTGATATGAAACAGCGCGACATGATAAAACTTTTAGAAAAGAATGGATGGGTTTTAGTCCGTAAATCCAAACACTTAATTTACGCTAAAGGTCAATCCAGAATAGCAGTAACTCATGCAAAAATTATAAAGCGCAATACGGTAAAACAAATGTTGCAAATTATAAAAAATGAAAATAATTAAAAAAAAGCTAAAGGTTTTAAAGTAAACAACCGAGTAAATATTGAATGTTTTGAAAAAGGTGGTAAAAAATGAGTTACACGATTGAAATTGAGGATATAGAGCTAGATAGAGGTTATGGTCCTGAATATGGAGTATTGCAATTAGAAGTCAGTCCAATTTTTACGGATGAGCGTTTTGAGGCGCATAATGGGTTTGGTGACTTACAATTGTATGGTAACTCTAATGCTTTAACTGATTTTGAAATTGATGATGCTGTTATATTTCTTATTGACCGAGATGGTGGCGAGTATGCAGAAATTGATGATTTGTCAAATGATGAAATTTTTGAAAAATACATAGATAAAGATGATTTATTAGAAAAACTTATTAACTTACATTATTAAACAAAGGTGGTAAAAAATGAATACTATTAACACACAAAAAGCATTAGATCTTATTAAATCTTCAAACGGTAAAACCTTTTCGGTGGTTTACCTTAAAAAAGACGGTAGTCGTCGAGTTCTTAATGGTCGCATGGGAGTAAAAAAAGGTTTGTCTGGTAAAGGTATGGCTTACGATGCAACGTCTAAAGGTTTGTTGCCAGTTTACGACATGAAGGCTAAGGGCTATCGTATGGTAACAATTGCCAACATTCAAGGTCTTAAAATTAATAAAACCGAGTATGTTGTAACAGATAAAGTGTCTCAACCAGAGACTAAAACTCTTTGGCAAACTATTATTAGCTTTTTTCAGTAAAATCAAGGGGCATTAGCCCCTTTAATAAAGGTGAATATATGAACTTATTGACTCAAAACTCTAAAATGAAAAAGTCTAGCACTAAAGAAAAAGCCGTTTATAACTGGACTATACCAGCTTTTAAAGGTCTTGACGGTACGTTGACCTGTCCTAATGCTAGCAAATGTGTTTCAGGATGCTACGCTCAAATGGGTGCCTATATTTGGTCTAATGTGAGGCAAGCGCATCAAGCTAAACTAGACTTAACTAAAACGCAAGATTTTGTACCTTTAATGATAAAAGCTATTCAAACTAAACTTAAAAAGTCTAAAACTGTTTATATTCGCATACATGATGCTGGAGACTTTTATAGCCTTGACTATACTTACAAGTGGTTTAACGTTATGGAGTTTTTAAAGGTCAATCGGTAGTGTTTTATGCCTATACAAAGCAAGTTAAAATGTTTAAGGACATTGTGCAAGATATACCAGCAAACTTTAAGCTAATTTTTAGTTATGGTGGCAAACAAGACAACCTTATCAATCCTGAAATAGACAGACATTCATGGGTTTTTGAGTCAACGAGTGATCTAGACAGCAAAGGGTATATTGATGCGAGTCAAGACGATATGTTAGCATTAACTGACAATCCTAAAGTGGGTTTAGTTTATCACGGCAATAAGTCTTATAACAATACAACATGGAGTAAAGTAAAATGATTTGTAATATTTGTAATAAAGAGATAGACGAATCTCAATATGATACTGATGGAGAGCATGATTTTCATGCTCAATGTTGGGAAAATGAACAAATACAAGGCGCTTTATTAGCGGGTATTCCTATGTCAGTTATTCAGGGCAAAACAAAATTAACCGATCATTTTAGTGAAAATTATATTAATTATAAATGTAATAGAGAGGATAAACATGAAATTAGCAACTAATAAAAACAACTTTAAGTCTAATATAGACAATGTTCAATCTCAAAATTTTGGTATTGGTGACGCTAGTGTGGTTATTGACATTCTGCGAAATAGACTTTATAAAAACAAAATCCAGACCTTAGTTCAAGAATATATCTGTAATGGTCGAGACGCTATGAGGGAAATTGACAGTCAGCAAGACATTGACATTATTGCACCGACTAGATTTAGTCCGACTTTTAAGGTCCGTGACTATGGTCCGGGCATTACTCCAGACAGGATGGCAACGGTTTTTGTTAACTATGGCGCATCGACTAAGCGGACTAATAACAAACAGACAGGCGGATTTGGTATTGGTGCAAAAAGCGCATGGAGTTATACCGATAGCTTTACAATTGTGACTTTTGTTGACGGTACTAAGCGAACATACGTTGCGCATACTGGTAAAAATAACAACGGTTCACTTGATCTTATTAGTACCGAGTCAACTAATGAAGTCAACGGTACCGAAATACAAATAGCTGTTAACAGCAACGACATTGACAAATTTCAACAAGCTATCAATCGTTGCGTATTTTTCTGGCAAGGTGGATATAATGTTAAGGGTATGAACAATTTTACAGTTCACACTAAAGGTGAAATGTTTAATAAATATTTAGAGTTATGTCCTAATACGAGATTTTTATCTAATATTTCAGAAGTATATGGAAATGATTTAATTTGTGCAATTGACGGTATCTCTTATAAATTAACGTCTTTTAGAGATAAAATTGAGAGTTTACGCAAGATAGAAAAAATTGTTAACGGTAAATTTGTTATACATATACCAAACGGACTGGTAGAAGTATCTGCAAACCGTGAGGAAATTTCAGACAGTGAACACACAATTAAACATTTAACTAGACTATTAGACAAAACGTTGCATGAGGTAGAAACTGACATTAAGTCTCATTTTAAAGGTATAAAGTCACCTTATGAATATTTAAAGGCTTTTTCAAGCTATAAAGGCAAGTTTAACCTAGACACTTATAGAGTTTTCGGAGACTATTACATTGAGCGAAATGATAACATTTCTAGTGCTTTATTTGAAAAAGTTATGTTTTATAAAGTCTTTACTAATAGAAAAGGTAAATTTGTTAAACATTGCGTTAATAGTGATACAAGACGCTATGATAAAGAGACGTTTGACATTCGAGACGGCCAAAAAGATAGATTGTTTTATAACAGCGGAGAATCTGCAGTTAAGATAGGTCAACGTTTAAGAAAATACCTAGAAACGCATGATAACGCTATTCTTATAGAAGATAGCGGTGACACTAAGGTATTTAATAAACTTATAAAAGACTTAGGTTTTAAGGATATCGCATCTATATCATTGCCAGCTAAAGTGAAAAAGGTTAAGGCAAAAAAGACAGCCAAAGAGTTTTGTCTTCATACTTACAGTTATTACAGAAAACAAACAACTTATACAACTTTAGACAGTAATACAGATAAGTGGTATTATGTTGAACTTAATGGTAATAGTCTGCCTAATGATTTATATGGAGCAAGGATAAGACGTTTAGAAGAGTTTTTTAACATTAATATTTGCGCTTTATCTCAGTCAAGTGTTAAAATTGTCAAGGGTAATAAAAATTTTATTAGTCTAAAAGATTTTATTGACAGCTATGAGCCAGACAAAAAACATCTAGGTTATGTTATTAAACAAAACGCTATTCATACAGATATATATGAAAACATTAAAGGTTTAAAAGGTATCAAGGATAAGGCTTTTAGTGAGCTAATTAAACTTTACGACACAATACCAAATAAAACTGAATCTTATCCTAGAAATTTACCTTCGGAAATTATTGATAAAATTGTTAAACATGATGTTGTTATTGCTTTTAAAAAATTAGATAAAAAACAAAAAGATTTGTCTAAAGCATATCCATTACTGGATGAGTTAAGTTATGATTTTATTAAAAAGAATAGTAAAGACGTTGTAACTTTTATTAATTTACAATACAAAGGTGGTAAATAATGAACTATATGGTAACTAAAAAGTCTATCGTTCTAAATTTTGACGGTCGGACGGTAACTTTAAACAATGAGGATAAACGTTACAATGATGTTATTGTTGCAATTAGGGACGGTCGCCTTGATGAAATACCAGACTTGCTAGACGTTGAGACTAAGGTTTTAAGGGCCGGGTTTGAACTAGTTGATGGTATGGTCCATAAGAACGGTAAAGAGCTACCTAAGTCTTTAAGCGACCGATTGCTTGAACTAATGGACGCTGGTCTACCTATCGACCCATTGCTAAACTTATGGGAAAAGCTAGAAAAAAATCCAAGTTTTAACAGTCGTAAAATGCTTTATAAGTTCTTAGAACACAATGGGCACCCAATAACTCAGGATGGCTGTTTTATTGCTTATCGTGGAGTTACTTCGGACTTTAAAGACCCTCATACTAAGACTTTTAATAACCGACCGGGCGCAATATGTGAAATGCCTAGAGATGAGGTAGACGACAATCCTGACAATACATGTTCTAGTGGTTTGCATGTGGCTTGTTTTAGTTATGCTAATGGATTTGGTGCAGTTACCGTTGAGGTAAAGGTAGACCCAGAAAACGTGGTATGTGTTCCTAGAGACTATAATGGGACAAAGATGCGCGTATGTAAATTTGAGGTTTTAAACGTTGTGCAAAATGAAAACAATGAACAATTATACGGTTTTGTGCCAGAGGATAAAACTGTAGAACTATTTGACGATGAAACTTGTGAGGATTTTTGCGACGATTGTTTGTATGAACATGAATATTGTGAATGTGAGGAGTTTTAATGTGACTATAGTTTTATTTTTTTTATTAATATTTATTTTAACTGAATATTTTATGGACTAAATTATGAAACAAAAACTTGCTGTTAATGACATTTATATAGAAAAAATACTAATGGACTGGAGGTATAGAGTTAAGTCAGACGGCACGTTATGGACTCGAATAAGTCTTAACGGCAAGGGTTTAATGCCTAATGGTAAGTGGCGAAAATGTGGTAAGAAAAATTGTTATGGTTATAATAGATATCAACCTAGGTTTAACGGTAAAAAAGTCGATATAAAAATCCATCGACTAATTTATGCAGCATATAAAGGACCTTTAAAACAAGATATGGTTGTTAATCATATTGACGGTAATAGGCTAAACAATTCTCCACTTAATTTAGAATTGGTAACATGGGAATATAACTGCAAATACCGGAGTGACTAATGGGACTTTTAATTATTATAATTATTATTTATTTAATTGCTGAATATGCAATTGATTAAAGGAGATATAAATGAAAATAACTATTGATTTAATAAAAACATTCAATCCATGTATATCAGGAATAAACAATTTTGAAAGTAAATATCCTAATTACAATAATGAATTAACTCATTTGTTGTCTTTAGAGGATATTTCTTATTCTGATAAAATATGGCTTGCGACTAAAGTTTGTAATATTGAAGTTTTACAGCAATGGTCAATCGAATGTGCTGAAAATGTAATAGAAAATTATAATTTGCAATATCAAAATGATAGAAGAATTTCTGATTGTATTCAAAAAGCTAAAGAATACCTAAATGGAGAGTGCTCTATTAGTGAATTAAAAGCAGCATGGTCAACAGAGTCAGCAGCAAGATCAGCAGCAAGATCAGCAGCAAGATCAGCAGCAGAGTCAGCAAGGTCAGCAGCAAGGTCAGCAGCAAGGTCAGCAGCATATTCAGCAGCATATTCAGCATGGTCAACAGAGTCAGCAGCAAGATCAGCAGCAAGATCAGCAGCA
>Ga0180437_10000557_pt1 | contig 70695 bp, 125 predicted proteins | sample SS_ome_4_FD_132410 | JGI IMG/M metagenome (GOLD analysis project Ga0180437, IMG submission 132410) | Hypersaline lake sediment archaeal communities from the Salton Sea, California, USA - SS_3_D_1 metaG | ecosystem: Environmental > Aquatic > Non-marine Saline and Alkaline > Hypersaline >...
CGGGCCATATCACATCTCCTCAGTTGGGGTTGGACAAATTCCCAGAATGGGATAGATTCTCGGCAGAGAATATCTGCCGGACACGGCGACGAATACACGCCCGGGACGCATGGTGGGCATCTCAGCTGGCCTTCCGTGCGGGGTGGGAATCGACCCGCCCGGCTCCCCACGAGCCGCCCGGGTCTTTGTTAATGCGCCTTCACCCTTGCACATTCTCGCGGCCATGTCAAGCCCATTTCTAACAATTTCCCAACGCGGATAGTGTGCGCCCATTCACTGGCAAATGCAAGGGGACACGGGGCACAAAATGTGGGGGTTTCCGGCGGCTGGAGACTACGGCGACACGTTTGGTCCGTGACTTGACTACGGGACCCCAAACGGGATAATGAACGTGGAATTGAACCCCGCGGCCCACCGCCAAGGGCCGCGCCACCCGGCGGAACCACGCTTCGCACGAACGCTTAGGCAAAACCCTGCGAAGGGCCGTTGAGCGGACGCCCCCATTAGTTTGGGGGCGTCTTTCTTTCTTGAATTCAGTGCCGGACGTGATAGAATGAGGGCTGCAAGAGGGCCTTTGCGGGCCCCAAGATAGAACGAGGCCCAGTGCTGGAGATAGGCACCAGCGAAGTCCCGAGACACAACGGGCGGCCCCTCGGAAAACTCCGGGGGGCTTTTTTGTAGATCACGGCCAGTGGCCGCTGAGCCGGCCTAGCGAATCAGCGGTTTTCTTATGCTCACCATGCTTTTCTCCTGCGTTTCTGGGGGTTTGCGGGCAATTTTTGGGGCGTTCGACCCTAACATGATCACCACGCCCCCACCTTGAATTCGGCGATGGCCGTGATAGAATGGGGCGGTGTTACCACCCCGGAGATAGTATCTCCGGGCCGACGCCCTGCGCGAATGCGGGGCGTTTCTTTTGGCGGCAACTATTAGGGATTCCCCAATAGTTCGCGGCCTGAACCGAAAGGAGGAGGGAGGTGGACGAGCCCGAACTCAACCGCTAGGGGCGTTCAGGCGCGCAAAAAAACCCCGCCGCGCCGGGGAGGGCGGGCGGGGGTGGGGAGAAGGTCAGTTCTGTCCCTGGTATTCTTTGCCGCACACGATCTCGTCGCCAGCCGTGGCAACCTCGTCGCCAAGCTCGGAGTCGATCAGGCACAACGCTCCACCTCTCCATCGCTGGACGAGCGCCGTGACTTCATGTTCCACGAACTAGATATCGACACCAGCAGCGGCCACTTTTTCCTTGGCGGCACGAACGGAAATCTGCCCGTAGCGCCAGCACCGATACAACCACCGAATCCGTGCCGTGCTCCCGTTGATCGACAGTGATGGGCGAGGACTCATATGTAGTCCCCGTCGAAAATCAGGATACAATTGCCAGAGCGAATGCATCACGCCGTGCCATTCGTCGTGTTCGCGGTGGGCACGGGTGACCACACGATGGATGCGGTGCCAGTGTCGCCAGCGTTCGCGGGGTGTCATCGTCTCATCTCCTCGTGTTAGGGTAGTGCCCCGGGGGGCGTTAGTCCTCGGCCACCGGGTTTTTTGTCAGTGTGCCGCTCCCGGCAAATATCTCCGCACTGTATCCGTTGTCTGCTGCCCATTGCAGCACGCGCTGTCGCATTTCCTCGTAGGCATCGTCGGCGGCAGACGAGCCAATCTGTTGCACCCGCCCATCGGGATGGATGAGTTTGGCCCGCAGGAACCCGTGCCCGTACATTAGTGATACGCTGATCTGGTCGTCTCGCATTTCAGTCGTCTTCATCGTCTCGTCTCCTCGTTTGGGTTGAGCCCCGGGGGGCGTTAGTCGGTGGGGACACGCAGCCCGGGTAGGTGTCAGCAACCAATGATGATCTCCCTGGCAGCGTAGGGATCGTCGTTCTCCACGATCGCTACGCCCGTGGCCTGCCCGCCAACGACGGCATGGGCTGCTGCAATCGCTTCGTCGCGGGTTGCGATTGTGGTTTCCACTACGCCCCAGTGATCCGTGTTCGCTACGCGCTTCTCGATTCGATAGCTCATCGTTCTCCCTCCTCGTTAGGGTTGGTGCCCCGGGGGGCGTTAGTCGTCGAACAGGTCGTCCTCGTCGGCCGTCGCCTCGGAGCCTTCGAGCAAGTCTTCTATTTCGTCGAGGTCCTTGTGCGTCTTGGCCTTCTTCAGGTCATCCCACAGCGTCAGTTCGCTTTCCGGCTCCAGGCGAATGTATTCCCGCTCCATAATGCGTTGTCGGCGGGTCTCAATGTCCATCGTCTCACTCCTCGTGTTAGGGTAGTGCCCCGGGGGGCGTTAGTCGTCGCTCGCTGAGCCGGAAGTCCAGTTCAGGTAGGGGTTGAACGCACCGCAGCCGATGACCCGTCCGGTGATATCGGTCGCCAAGCTACCGGGGCAATCGCCCGCGTCCTCGTCCTGGTACGCCTCGCTGTCCTCGGGGGGCAGTCGTCCGCCGCAGCATCCGCATGTTTGCTTAGCCATCGTCTCGTCTCCCGTGTTGGTGTTGGAATAGTCTCGCGGTCAACCCATGTCGACCACTGAGCCGTCGGGCTCGTAGCCCAGCGTCGGCTTCGTCTCCACAAGCAGCAAGTCCTCCACGTCGTCGTCTGTGAGTACCGCGTACCCCTCGCTTTCGTCCACGTACAGCCACCACTGGCCGCCGAGGTGCCGCACTTGGGCGTCGTACACGTTGACGCCTTGCTCGTCCACGACGTAACGAACGGGGGTGGTTGCACTGTCCCACACGTCTGAGAGTTCGCCGATTCGTGCTGCGTCTGTCATCGTCTCGTCCTCCGAAAAAGGGTTGGGTTGTCCAAGCGCCTTTCGGCATCAGAGGGGTGCCCCGGGGGGCGTTAGGCGTCTTCGCTTGCGGCCTGCTCAAGGGCCTTGGCTTGGCAGTCGTCACACTCTAGCCCGTATCCGTCGCCGCCAATTGGCACCTTGGCCCAGTAGAAAGTTGGGTCGCCGTGTTTCAGGTCGTCGGGAGTCGGTTGCCGCCTGCATGTCACACACAGAACCGGGCTCCCTCCGAGGTAATGCCGTTGCGTCATCGTCTCATCCTCGTGTTGGTGTTGTGCCTCGGGGGGCGTTAGTCTTGCAGGTTCGCAGGCAGATCCGCGTAGTCGATACGCGAGCCCGCCTGCCCCTGGACGTCGTAGTCGGCGTTGGGCGTGGCCCAGTAGTCCTCGCTGGTGCCCACTTCGGCATCCTCCCAATCCAGGGCCCCGCGAGCATCCTCCGGCACGCGGGTGAACATACCATTCGTCGTGAAATATGCGGTTCGTTCAGGGTCCATCGTTCTCCCTCCTCGTGTTGGTGGTTGGTGAAAGCAGAGGTTACATCCACGCCTCAAGCACCACGAGGCGCTTGCCGTCATCGGTTCGTTGCGGCCCGCGAATCCCGCAATCCTGGGTAACGCACGTACAGCCACTCAACCCGCACAGCTTGCGGCGAGCCCGTTTGGACTGCGACTCACTCAGCCGGATCGTGCATTCCCCGGCGATGTGCGCCAGGCCATCGCACCGTACTACGGCCTCGGTGCCGTGGAAATTGTTTCGGAGGGTGTAGTTTCTCATCGTCTCGTCTCCCGTGTTGGTGGGTGGTGCCCCGGGGGCGTTAGGGCCGTCGCAAAATCGTGAAGCACATTTCGCACGGCGTCATGCGGTCGCCGTCGTTGGTTTCTCCCGCGCCGGTGCATACCGCGACGACGCGAAATGACGGCAGTACCACGACGTGTAGCTGCTCGTCGACGTATGGAGGCGCGACTATTTCATCGCCCGGGTTGCCCAGATCGTACGATGCGACCATGTATTCGCGGGCTATCCATTCGTCTACCGTGTCTCGCGGCGCGTCCAGGTGGTGCGCATTCTCGGCCGTGATCCGATCCGGGCGGCCGTTGCGCATTGCGGGATGAATCCGTGCCAGCCGTTCATCGGTCACGCTAGCCGACAATGTGAGCCCCTTTGTTGCGGCTCTCTTTTCCAGTTCGCTGCGGTTCATGTCTCGTCTCCCGTGTTGGTGGTTGGTGAAGCAGATTACATCCACGCCTCAAGCACCACGAGGCGCTTGCCGTCGTCGGTTCGTTGTGGCCCGCGAATCCCGCAATCCTGGCAATCGCACGTACAGCCACTCAACCCGCACAGCTTGCGGCGAACCCGTTTCGATTGCGACTCACTCAGCCGGATCGTGCACTCCCCGTAGATGTGCGACATGCCATCGCACCGTACTACGGCCTCGGTGCCGTGGAAATTGTTTCGGAGGGTGTAGTTTCTCATCGTCTCGTCTCCCGTGTGTGGTGTGGAATAGTCAGAACGTGGTCGTACCATCTTCGTTCAGCCATGTCCGGGCGCGACCAACGGGATAGACTTTGTCGGGTTGCACATGGGCCAGTACGTCCCACTCGTCGGTCAGCAGATCGGGGTCATCGTGAGTCAGCACCTCGACGGTGCCCTCTTCGTTCCGTGCCACGTATCGCCCACCATATCGTCCAGGTGATTGTCGCGCGGTCTTCATGGCTGCCCTGCACGCCTGCGTTACTGCATGGAAATCCATCGTCTCGTCTCCTCGTGTTGGTGTTGTGGCCCGAGGGCCGTTAGGCGGTCCCAAATCCCGCCTGTTGTAGTTCGTTCGCTTCCGCTGCCTGGGCAGCAGTCCACTCCTCGCCGCTCGGGATGCTCCCCTGGTTGACGACCCGCAGCACGCGGGCCAGATAGCGCACCTCGCCACGCTGGACCGTGTGCCACAGTTCGCCGTTGTCGAGCACCACGCGAAACCGCCCATTGGCTCCATGTTTGCGGATGAGCTTGTTGAGTAGTTTCCGCTTGGCGATGTGTTCCCGTAGGTCTGCTGCCAAGTCCTCCGCAGCAACCCTGTCTTCGCACTCGTAGCAAGATGCGTCTGAATCATGGCCCGGGTCGGAGCACTCGTGCCAGCCAGGCAGCACGTCGGCCGGGTTGTAGTAGTCCGTGGCGTTGGCGTACTTGCTGGTATGGTGCCACTCGCACGGTTCCATCACGGCCTTGATGTCGGCCGTGGTGATGCCGGGAAAATCGACTTTCAGATACTTTGCCAGCCGCGATACGGGGAGCTTGCCCTCGTCCTCGGCTCGTTCGGCTCGCTTGGAGCGAGACCAGCCGGAATAGCCGCTGTTCATGCTCATCGTCTCCCTCCTCGTGTTGGTGTTGGTGCCCCGGGGGGCGTTAGTCGGTGAACCTGTCTGGCGAGTGCGTCTCGCAGGGCGAGCACATTCGCCGCCCCTCGTGGGTCGCGCCAAGCACACCCGTGGCGTGCCGCCAGCGGAGGACGCACCCGCAGGAGGCGCGTTTTTGGCGGGTGTACCAGCCCCCGCCGTCGTAGTCCGCGCCCCCGATGCGCTCGACGGACACGCCCTCGAATTGTGCCGGCTCTTCACGGCGCACTTCAAATTCCATGTCTCATCCTCCTCGTGTTGGTGTGGTGCCCCGGGGGGCGTTAGGGGGGTGGGCAGTCCCTACATTTCCAGGCAGTCCAGGACGTACTCAACACGATATTCGTCCATGTCCGCCGGCCAGTCGAGCGGAGCGTCCATGCACTCGGCCTGGCGGGCTGCGGCTAGTGGCGTTATGCAGGCCCGTGCGGCCGGATCGAATCCCCACTCGTCTGGTGTGCCCCACCAGTTGGCGTAGTAGTTGTCGTCGCGCGAAACTCGCATCGGCCGCGCTCGGCCGTGGCTGTCTCGGTTTGGCCATGCGTCTAGCATCAGCGTGTGTAGACGCCGGGTGTGATCTGCTCGTCGTTGCTCGGCTGTAGTGAGTAGTTCGCTCATCGTCTCACTCCTCGTGTGTGGTGTCAGGAATAGTCAGTCTGCCCCGCCTCCGCTCCAGTGTCAAGCGAACAGAGCCCGCACCTCATCACGCACCCGCTGGTCGATCGTGCGGGGCTCGTGCAAGGGCGTCATGCCATCGAATGCCGCGGGGGGCCAGTGATATACGTGCCCCTCATCCCAGCGGCCGTAGTTGTTCTCCCTGGCCACAACTGCCAGAGGTTCGGGGCCGTGGCGGGTTATCGCCACGACTCGATAGGTGTTGCCGGCTCGGCTGCGGTAGCGGTCGCCGGGGTAGATAGTGGGCATGGTTTTGTCTCCCGTAGGTTAGAGTGGTTGGTGGTTCCGAGGTTAGGCCAAAGATCGGCGGATTTCGGTCAACAGCCAACGGGGCTCGTGGTCAATTCGCACGCCGCCGCGGTAGCAGAAACAGTCGCACAAGTGCCGCCCTGCGCGGCTGTCGAGAAAGTCAACCGCCTGGCTCTCACTTAGGCCGTACTTGCCGCAGAGTACGTCGTGGGCGTAGTTGTGGTATATCTCGGTGGCCTCAGCCTCGGTGCAACCTGCCTGCACCAGCGTGCCGAAAAAGCCCCACGCCTCGTTGTTGGTCTTGATAGTCATGGTTGTGTCTCCCGTGTCAGGGTTAAGGGTATCGTCTCAAGCGCCCCGTGCCGGAATTGCACCGGCACGCTACGCGGGGCGGTTAGTTGTCCTGTATCTCCACGCCGTTCTCGTAGGCTCGCCACTCGTCGTTTCCCAGCCTCGGAATGCCCTTGAGTTCTGTTCCCGCAGGCCAGCACCCGCCCCCGTAGGGGCTGGCAACGTCTTCCGTCAGGCGAACCCGCACGCTCTTGCCGTAGACTTTCGTGATAACGCCAGGGCCGTCGACCCGGAACCCGAGGCCATAGCCCCAGTACACCCGAACGGCCACGCCCTCGGCCAGTTGTGCGTTTTGTGCTGCCCAGCGTCGATAGGTTTCGGTGAAAGTTGCCATGTCGTCTCTCCTTATTACTTAGTGGTGGTGTTCAGTTGCCGCGGGGATCTTCAGTCTCACCGTTAATGATCGCCTTGGCCAGCTTGCGGTAGCGGCCGATTGCCCGGCGGGTGTTGCGTCGAATGTGGGCCCGCGTCTCGGGGCCCGCGAACCGATTCAGCGGCGTGTCTTTCCGTGAGCAGTTGCAGTGCCGGCAGCTCGTGACCAAGTTGTCGGGGGTGTTCTCGCCGCCGTCGCTGTCGGGGGTGACGTGGTCGAGGGTGATGTCGGTGGGGTGGGCTCCGTGCAGATCACGGAGGCAGTACAGGCAGGTGAAGCCGTCTCGGAGGTAGATGGCCAGGCGGAGGTCTTTGCGGCAGACGACGCCTTTGTAGGAACCGTTCGAGCGGCGGTTTCGTTTGGTTGTCATGGCTTGGCTCGTTTTGTTTTGGGCTGTGTTTCTCATGTCACTTACATAATATACAGGCCCCGCCGTGGCGTCAAGGTGGCCCCATGTATTTAGACGTGGATTCCCCAAAGTTTTTCCCCCCGAGGGGCCGCAAGTGCAGAAAACCCTTGCAAAATAAGAGGTTACGTCAAAACGGCCATTTTTCGGCCCCCAAAATAACTGGATATTTTCCCGATATTGTCATGGGGCCGACTTACTGGACACTTTGGAAATAGGAAATTTTGGGGCAAATGCCCCTATTTTGCCACCCTTGGGGGGGGCTACGACCGTCCGCCAAGCGCCCGAACGACCAGGGTGGCCGACAGGCTGCGACGATCTTCCGCCGCCAGCCGCTTGAGGGTGGCGTATTCGGCCTCGGTCATGCGGACGTTCACCGTCTTGGGATAGATTGCCCCAGGCGGTCGGCCCGGACTCCGCTTTTTCTTCGCGCTCATGGGTGTTCTCCTTTTCTGGTGGTATTATAGCGTTATCGTGGCCCCAGTCAATAGCCCCTGGCAACCTCGCCCCTCAGACGCCCCCAGCGGCCCGTATACGCCCGTTCAGTATCGAAGGGTAATCAGGCACGGGAGCGGGGAACGGCTAGGAGGCGGCTACGGGGCTTGCCTGGCGGGGCGTGGGGGGGTAGGATGGGAGTGGATTCACTGTGCCCCAAGAATAAGGGAGCCTCTACCATGTCAGGCAAGTCTCGCGGATTCACCCTCGTGGAACTCATGGTCACGGTCGGCATTATCGCCATGCTGGCGGCCGCAATGCTCGGAGCTGTCCACGTCTCGCGTGAGGCAGCCCGGAAACAAAAGACGCAGGCGACGATTCTCAAGATCCATGACGTCGTGATGGCGCAGTATGATTCCTATCGTACGCGCCGCATGGAAGTGTTCTCCGACAGCGCCGAGCCGAAGGAACTTGCCCCGCTACGGCTTGTCGCCGTCCGCGACATCATCAGAATGGAAATGCCCGAGCGATGGGCCGACGTCGTGATGAACCCAGTCGCCGAAACGTCACCCGGCGGCCCTCCGATCCCCCGCCCCGCTCGTTCACGTACCTACCTCCGCCGATACGAGATGGCCCGGGCGCGCATGGATGCCGCCTATGGCCTCGGCCTCGATCGCGGTGAAGGACAAGAGCGACTGAACCGTTACGGCTCGGCCGAGTGTCTTTACATGATCGTCGGGAGGAATCCAATACTGCACACGGATGGTGGCGAGCTTGCCAGCGGCGGGGGAGAGTTGGCCCGATTCCACGACAACGAAGTGGGCGATGCCGATGGCGACGGGTTGTATGAATTTCACGACGGCTGGGGCAACCCGATCATGTTCCTGCGCTGGGCTCCCGGGCTCGTCGGCTCCCCGCTTCAGAAACAGGTGTTTTTCGATGCCGACGACGACAAGCTATACGAGCGGAACGCAGCAGCCGCGGAGAAGGCCGCCGCGGTCGACCACGACCTCTTCGACTCCCGCAACGTCCAGGGCAGCGCTTACCGACTCGTCCCGTACATCTACTCCGCTGGGCCTGACGGGATCTATGACGTGAATTTCGAGCCTGGCTATCAATTCACCCAGCAGCGCGACCCGTACTCATTCGGCCCTGTCGGCAGTCCGGAACCCAACGAAGCGGGGATTCCGGTGAACAGTTGGAACGTGTCGGTCACGGCAATGGACCCGCCGGAAGATCCTGCGGACTTGTTGCACGGCCCGAAGCGGACGCCGGACTCGTTGGACAACTTCGACAACATCGACAATCACACGCTGCTGGGAGCGCAATAGTGGTAAGCATGGCCAGTCTCGGGCGCGGCGGAGCGAAGGCCGCACCCGGCGGGCCCAATGCCCGCGTCAGACTGGCCACGGGGCGCTGGGCGTGTGCCAGACCCCCTGAACCACCACGCTCCTATACACGTCATGGGACGGGGCAAACGCCTCTACCGGTGGCCGCTCGTGGTGCAGGTGGCAGCCGCGGGCCGAACCGAAAAACGGCTCCAGCCCGCGACCCTTGGTCAGACAGTCTACGAACCACACGTCCTCCCTGCCTGGTGCAATAAACCGCTCGTCATTCCCCCCCACTGCGTAGAGGTCGCTCCGGTACACGGCACCCAAGAAGAACAACGGCCGCCGCCCCTTGGGGCCGCATAATTCAACAAGCCCCGGGTTCCGTGGGTGTCCGCACCCCTTGGGGCGCAACATCTCGTCCGTATTGAGCACGGTCGCCAATACGAAACGGCCGGGGGCCATTTCCTCGACAAGCTGTTCTATCGCCTCGCCCCGGTGAACGACATCGTCGCTCTGACAGATAATGATCTCCCCACGCGCGCGCCGATACGCGGCATTGCGAGCGGGGGCGGGGTTGCGATATTCGTTATCCCACCGCCGCCTAATGTAATGCACCCACTCATAGCCCCTGCACACCTCAGCAGTGGCCACTGTTGAAGGCCCGTCGTCAACTACAATCACCTCAAATGCAAAAGGGGGCTGCTGAATATAGATAGAGTCGAGCACCCGCCGCAAGGGCTCGGGCTTGTCGTGTGTGGCGATACAAATGCTAGCCTTCATTCGCACACCCCCATTTCGCGCAGCGCACCATGCACCTCGTCCCAATTGGCCACGATCTCCGAATATGGCCGCGTCTCCTGCTTGTGCGTTGCCGGCACCGGGTCGTTCCATCGCAGCCCCAGGTGCTCGTAAATCCCGCGCACGGTATCTTCCCACCGTTCAACCAGGTCTTCATAGCGGACGGCAAAGTACGTTGACAACAATGCCCGAACCTGCTGCTGGGCTGATGTCAGCCGAGTTACATGGTAGCGAAACGCTGCCATGTCAAACAGCAGAGGCTCCGGGTGCGTTTGCCTCGGGCGCTCCGAGGCCCACGCCGCATAGTCGCCGCGCGTTAGGTCGCGGTTGGCAATGGAGACAGACAGGTATTGCCCTAGCACATCGTCTCGCGTCAAGACTATCACCCGGTTGTGAATGCGGCGCAGCTTCGTCCAGTGTTGGTGCCAGGCGGCGGGGTCCGGCGGGCAACGGCGGAACACGGCCTCGTGAAAATGCTCCATCGCGCCCACGGTCGCGTCGGGGTCAAGCCGCTTGTAATATTCCGCCAACTCGGTGGGCAGCGCACCCGGCCGCGTGGCGTACCGGCCCTGGTAATCGTGCCACGCCGCAACGTCTGGGTGCGCGCGAAAGATTGACCGCAGCATGTGCGTACCCGACCGGCCGGAACTGACCAACAGAAAGCGCATCGCTCATCCCCAGTTCTTGCAGTGATCCAGGCACATCTTGCATGTACCCGCCTTTGTTTGCGCGCGGAACTCTTGGTATTTCGGGCTGTTCCACACCTCTTCCCACGGTTGCTCCAGCACGTTGCCAAAGCCATACGTCGGCGGAATGAAGCAACAGGGCTGGACCGTGCCGTCCATATTGATTACGAGTTGCTGTGAGGGGCTTTGGCATAACGGCATTCGCTGCCTTACCACCTCCCGCCGCTCGTCCGTCGTCAAGAAGCCTCGGACGACCTTTTTCTCCTTGCCCATGATTGCGTTCGCTTCCTCGATGGCCTGGAGGTTCTCGGGCGTTTCGTGCAGCACAAGGTCCTCGTCATACTGGCCGTTCTCCATCCCAGTCTGCACGGGGTCGCATAGGGGAAGGAAGCGCATTTCATCGGCCCCTACCTCCAGAGCGAAGCGGGCTAACGCAGGAGCCTCCAGGACGTTCTTTTGCGTGACGACTGCGGCGATAACAGCACGGTAGTCGTGCGGCCTGGCCATCATAGCTCGCGTGTTCGCCACGACGGTGGGCCAATGTCCTTTGGTGCCGGTCAGGGCGTCATACGTGTCCGGCACAAGGGAGTGCAGGGAAATCACGATCTCGCCCAGCCGATAGCGCCGCACCAACTCAGGCCGCAACCTGTGCCCATTGGTCGAGAAGCAAATGCGGCCCGGCTTGGTGTCAAAATACTCCAGCAGTTGCTCGAAGAACGGCAGTAGTGTTACCTCGCCGCACCCGCCGATGTTCAGGTCTTTGGCGCTGCTCCACAAGGCGTCCAGCTTGGTAGTGATATCCTCATAGGACCAGTGCCACATATCTTTAACGTGCAGACGGTTAGAGCAGAACCGGCAGCGGTAGTGGCACACTGAAGTGAAGACGGCTGTAACATTGCTTGGGGGCTTCACGCAAATACCCTACTTGTATATGGGGGTGTCTAGTGACGGGTCAATGGGCCTGCGAATTACCGAGCGGCGAAAGTAGTCTTCGGATGAGCCGATCAGGCTCATGTCAATTAGGTCGCGCTCCGTACAGTAGTCGTAAAGTCGTGTGCCCGGCAGCGGGAAAAACCAGGTCATCTGGCTATGATTCGGCCGAAGCCGGTTGTTTAGCCGCCGGGTCGCAACAGTCAACCGGTTATCAAACGAGACCGGAAACCCTCGCATGTTGTAGGTGGTAATCCAGATATCGGGAATGGTCCGCAGCAACCGAAAGGCGGCTTTGAGTTGCGTGTTACTGTCGCGCCGATTTAGCCAGCGCCTCCGGAACTCCTCGTTGCCGCACTCTACACCGCTCGCCACGTACGTACAGCCAGTGCGACGGAGCAGGTCAACCAAATCGTCATCCACCGTATCGGCCCGAAACATGCAGCCGTAGGGTATGCCGACTTCTTTGTGTACGGCCGTGAACAGCTCGGCAACGAATCGTTTGTCGAAGGTAATCATCTCATCGCCGAAATACGCCAACTCCAGCGGATACGTGTCACGCAAGTGCTTGAGTTCGGCAATTACCGTATCGACACAATGGGTGCGCAGCAATCCCTTGCGATACAAACGGAGAAAACTGCTGTTGCAGCAGTAGGTACAACTATATGGACACCCGCGCGTAGCGAAGACGTAACAGAACCCGGGGAACAGATTGCCGCGCTCCCGAATGACCGAGCCCGGATTCCACGCCTCATAATCAAATCGCGGCAACGAGTCCAGGGGTGTTGGCGGTCGGAGCGGGTTGGTGACTACGCGGCGGCCCACCCGATAAACGAGATTGCGGATGTTTGTGAGGTTCCTGCCTCGCTCAATGGAATCTAGCACCTCGACTACGAAGCCCTCGCCCTCGCCGACACAGAGATAGTCAATCGCGGCACAACTGCGCAACAGGTCACCGCCGCACACGGTTGCGTGCGCGCCCCCCAGGATGATCGGTACATCGGGCAAGAGCGCCTTGATCGTGCGGGCCGTCGCCGCGGCCCGCTCCCAGTATAGACTCGTGGCCGACAGGAGCACAGCGCCGTACTCGCCGCCAAGTATCTGGTTGATGGCCCCTTCGTTGCCGATCCATACGGTATCCAGCAACTCCACGTCATGCCCAGCATCCCTGGCACACTGGAGCACATACCCCACGCCACGACTGATGAGCTTGTCGTTGTTGAAGTAGATCAGCGCTGCTCTCATTCTTCCAGTTGCCTCCAGACGTTGTTGTTACAGAGGCATGCCCCGCAAATCGGCAGGTCATCAGCCCGTTTGTGAAACCGGGCATTGAAATCCTCATCAAACCCACAATGCAACGAGCCTGCGTCCGCTCCGATGTGCCGGTGGTTTGCGAACGCCATGCAGCAATACCACACGTTGCCATACAGATACATGAGCTGTCGTACAACGCGCCCGCTGCTGTCACGCCGTTGCGAACAGTCCGCCGGCAGGCAACCTACCTGCACCTCCGTAGGCGGCACACGGTGCGGCAACTCGTTCCAAGTAACCGCCACCCCGAGCCGCCGGTGTGTGTCGGCGTCCTCTGCCGTGCATTGGTTAGCCGAGACGACGTACCGTAATCCATAGCGGTTCGCTGTTTCTGCGACGTTGGCCGCATCGCGTCCGTTCGTGACAAACGTCACGGCGTCCGTAATGCCCGACTCTTGTAGTAGGCCGATACTTTCCGCGAACAACGGCCAGAGCGTAGGCTCGCCGCCGGATAATTCAATGGTCGCAAAATGAATCCCACGCGATCGACAAGACTCTATGAACTGTTCTAGCTCGTCCCGGCCCATTTCGTAGTCAGGCCGTTCGCTTCTCGTGACAGCCTGGTTACAGTGCGGGCACGCCAAGTTGCAGCGACTCGTAACCCACAAGACCAAGTGCAGCGGCGCACCGTCCCACGGTGCGTGTGAGTCGATTAGCTCACCCCACGGCCGGTTGACGTTGCGCACGAGTTGCCCGGCGCGTTCCTTGCGCAAACGAATGTTGTACGCAAACCCGGGATCGGCCTCTAGCTCTTTGATACCCCTCCGCCCATGGTACAAATGGATTGCCTCTGCGCCCGGCGGTGCGTACACGTAGCGGCACCCGATAGCCTGTAGCCGGTCGAGTAGATCGCAGTCCTCCGAAGCGCACCCGATGAAGTCCTCATCGTATCCACCCACGTACAACAAGTGTTCACGCCGCACGGCCAGGAAGAACGGTACATCAGGGTTCGCCGGATAGAAACCGGGCGGGCGGGGGCCCTTGCGTATGCGGTCCACTACTTCGCCTAGGTGATGGGCGACCGTGGCCTTGGCCTTACCCAAGAGCGTAACCAGCCGGCCGTCGTCGTCGTACACGTCGTGCAGCGTGCTCATGGCCATGCGGTCGTTTTCGGCGGCTGCAATCACTGGCCGCAGGGTCTCGCCGATATGGAAAATGTCCGAGTTGGTTAGGACGACGATTTCCCCCGTCGCCTGCTGAATCCCTACGTTGGCAGCAAACCCCATACACCGCCAGTATGCTTGTGTGCGCGTGCCGGTGTGAATGTGACGCACGTTCAAGCCGGCCACAACCGGCGAGGTGCGGCACAGCGACTCCGTTTCTTCGCGGTGCCCGTCATTGGCCACAATCACTTCGTGATCCATTTGCCCCAGCCCTTGACGTTGGAGGCTGCCAAGCGCGTAGCGCAGGAAGGTGTCGCGGTTGCAGGTCGTCATCACAATGGAGAACTTCATTGTGCTTTACATCTCCCGTATTCTTCCTGCCACCTCGTGACCCATCGCCATCGTGGATCGTTGGCCTTCAGTCGCGGGCTCCACGGGTTCGCATTGCCGCCCGTAAAGTGAATGACCCGTTTTGCATGGTCCGGGACTCCCGGCATGTTCACGTCGTAGCTCTCGTTGTACTCGACAGGCAGCACGCCGGTCTCGTAGCGGTGCAACTGGAAGTAGTGGTTGAGGTAGCCTTGATCGCCCCCGTCGTATGCTAGGCACACTCCATCGGCAATGTCGCGCAGCAGGTCATCGTGAAACGTGGACGGCAGGTGCCGGAAGTCGAATACCATTGTGCCCGCGTTGAACAACCGGCTACTATCTAGGCCGATCGTCCGGATAATCTTGTCGTAATAGACGACGCTGGCCGTGTCCCGACAAGCGTAGAAAGGCAATCGCCCGATAGAGCCGCTCCACAGATAGGAGCAATCGCCCACGCAGAGCATGTCTGCATCCATCAAGATCAGCCGGTCGACCCCAAGGGTCAGTGCTTGGAATTTCTTTGCCACCTCGGAGAAATGCGTCTCGCTTACCCGTACCCACGAATAGTCAACAGACAGCGGATACGCTTGGGCAAACGTGCAGGTATCCATCCCCACGGCGTAACAGTCGACGCTATCCGGCAGGTTGCCGTAGCGCCGCAACGTGTGGAACATCACCTCAGCCCCAACGGCATAGTCACCTGTTGCAAGGATGGCAAGTGCGGTTTTCATCACACAAACCCTACATGGGGAGGCAAGGGGGTCAGCGCGTACTCAATTGCGCGATTCTTCTCGTTGAACATGCAACGGACACACCGGCGGGGGTCGAGATTGTCGAGCACCGCGCGGACTTTTTCGGAGTCCCACAGCTCGGCAAACCGCTGCTCTTGAAACGAGCCCAACCGCCCGGCCTTGTTGTAAGCGTAGATACAGCACACGTAGGCGTTCTGGTCCGCTCCCAAATACGTTACCAGGCGACTCTGCCCGCAACGGTCGTAGTCGGGGCTTGCCTGCTCCAAGTCTTCCAGCCGGTCGCCAAACAGATCGAACACCCGGAACGACTCCGTTTCCATGGCCTTGGCTTCGCGGCACAAGTCGCGCGCGGCGTGATAGAACGATCGGAAGTAGGCAATGCCCCGATTCTGAAACAGCGCGCTAATCCGGAAGTTGTCGGCCCCGTCTTCGCGCGCGTGCCTGCATGCCTGTGCTATCTCTTGCCAGTTGTACTCGTTGACGACGAACCCCACGCCCACAACGCAGTCCGGGCCTTTCTCGCTGGTGAGTCGCCGCAAGTTGCCGCGCACTCTCTGGTAGGTGTCCAGGGGTGCCCGGCGATATCGGCCGTATGTTTCCGGGGTCGCAGCATCGAAGCTGAACCGCACCCACGCGGCCTGTTTGAGTAGGTCAACGTGGCGCTGGGACCAGCTCACACCATTCGTCACTAGGGCCAGGCTGATGTCGGCCTTGAGGATGCAATGACACAGATCGAGAAAGCGGGGGTGTACCGTGGGCTCGCCGCCCCCGGTCAACTGAATGGCCTGCACGCCCATGGCCGAGCAGTCGCGCACCACTTCCCGGAGCTTTGCCCAAGGGATCTCGTCGCGCTGCTCAAAGTCCTGGCCGGAAGTGTATTCCGCATTGCGGTAGGCGCACCCGCGGCAGTTCTGGTTGCAGCGGTTCGTTGGGATCAACTGGACGTGCAGCGGTGGGGGGTGCTGCCCTGCCTGGATGGCGTCAATGCGGTCCCGATGATGGAACACCTTGAGGGGACTATAGCAGTGCAAATCAATCATTGATCCACTCCGTTGCGTCGAAAGTCTCGCCGGGAAACGTCTTGGCCGTCGGCATCTTGGCGCTGCCAAGAGAGCTGCGCTTCCCGGTGTGCTGAATTAGGCTGGGAGCGTGAATGTATTCCCGCCACTCGTTTAGGTTCATCGCCGTCACAACGGCCCCGTCAATGCGGGAATAGGCACGCGGAAGGCCGTTCTTCGTGCCGCCCTTGTCCCTGCCCTGGTAGTCGTGAAAGCGTCGGGCCAAGTAGCCAGAATCGAGTAAGGCAATCATCGCCGCTCGGTCGAACACCAGCCCCACCGCGCCCCGTCCTGTCTGCCACTGCTCCGACTTGTCTAAGGTGCTCGCCTCGTACCATCCCGGCGGCTTGTCCCGTACGAGCGTCTCGTTGGACTCTTGGAACGTGTAGAGGTTGAGGTAGCCGTTTGCTGGATAGGGTGTGCGCTCTAGGTACTGGCGTAGATGCCGCACGGCTAGGAGGTCGTCTTGAAAGATGGCGTAGCGGTCTGCCTCCGGCGAACGCAGGTACAACTCCCACGCCGACAGCACCCAATGCGGATAAGCATGCACATGAGGAAACCGCGTGGTGATGGGCAGGTCGAAGTGCCGGTAGTCTACGTCAGTTTCCGCACCGTCTACGAACAGGCGAGGTTCCCCGAACCCTGCCAGTGCGAGGGAATGGAGCGTCTGCGGCAAGAGCGCGTCCAACCGCTCGGGCACCGTCGTGACTCCATATGCCCATTTCATTCCAGCAGCTCCTCCAGTTCCTTTGCCGCTTCCCGGTTGCCCCTGAACAGCCCCCGGGCTTTTTTCTCCACCCATGCGTGCAGGAGGTTCAGCCGCTCCTTTCGCTCCTTGCACCTGCACGGCCGCCCCACCCACCTTGTGACGCGCTCTGCGGTAATGCCTACGGCTGTGAGTGCGGTTTCTACGTGGTCCCCCAGGCGTTTCCTGGGGGGTGGCGTAGGGTTTGCGACAAGGTTCGCCTCGGGGCGTTCCCTTACAACCCGTGAACGAAGTTGCGTGAGCGCATTAGATGCCCTGCACGTCCTTTTACGGCTTAGCTCCATAGGGCTCTTCCGATCAGGGTCGCATATTGGGCAGTAACCTAAACCGCCCCCAATGTCCACTAGTCTACAGATTTGGCTCATGTGATTACCGGAGTGACGGTAAGCGTATCTGGATAGCTGTCTTTGTCATAAGGGTAGAAATACTCTAATTCACCGGCATTAGGCGGGCACGGTTCCCTAACCTGACCATCATCCCGGTATGACTCGAAGCTTAAAGTCTGTTCACCGTTCGACCCAGGGAACCAATCATAGCCGTATGTCCATTCTTGGAGAAATTGATTCCAGCCAAATCTGTCATGCCTAATTGCAACAATCAGCGACCACGAGCAATAATAGTCGGGCGCTCTACACCTCACCCCTGCTGATATGTAGAGGTCCCAAGCATCACCACAATCGCAGTCGGGGTCAACGCAGTAGTTGTTCTCAGTGTATGTAAAGTCAAAGCACAACGTAGGGAATATGCCAGTAAGGTTATAGTCCCCACTGAAGTCACCACAACTTGTGCAGTAGTCCGGTGCAAATGCCCCGGCAGGGATGGTTAAGTCCACTGTCATGTTGCCTGCTGGCCTACACTTAGGGACACAACCCCCTTCACAGGTGCCAACACAGCAACTACAATCCCCATCAGTACCGTTGTACCAACCCATCACGGCGTCCCCGTTCCGGTTCCGGCGTCACTTGCGTCACACGCCATCTGGTACACTTCCCACCGCGCCATGTCGTCCCACCACTCGGCCATTCCCAGGGTGCCCGCGTCGCCCTCGAACTCGCTCATGCCGTCGTAGACCTCGAACTCTGTATCGGTGGCCGTCAGGCTTCCGCCCGAGGCTTCGACGAGATACGCAGTGGCGTGATCGTCTGCAACCAAAGCATCCTTCAGCTTGAACCGCCGCCGCGTTCCAATAGGCGGGGTTACAGCCAGCCACCGTCCGGACTTGTCGCGCACTATCGGTACATACGCGCTCCCGGGCACCGCCACCCCGGACACGTTGTAGACAATCACATCCTTGCCCATGTCGCGCAAGTCGGGCACGGTGTCGGTCTCGTCAATTACGTAGATGTCACACGTTGCGCTGCCCGGCTCGTCATATCCCCCTGTGCCCGTGCCGCCGTCCCCGAGGGTTAGTCCGTCGATACCGCCCGCCGGCGTCTTAGCCACATACACTTCCGGGGCCTGGTGATCGTCGTTCTCCGCGTGTTGCCGCTCGCGAGGGAAGCGCCCGCGCGTGTTGAGCCCCTGTTTTTCGGCCCACGCGATAAGTCGCCGCAATACTGCTACGTCCCCAGAAGACAATCCGTGCAACGGTTCGGGCATGTCATCACCTCGGGAGCGCGTGGAGTATGCAGCGAACCTCGCCGCCGGGGCAGGCGACTTCTACCGGGTGCTCTGCACCGGCCGCCCAGTTGGGACTAAAGCGGGCAGACTCACCCACAGGGACGCGCCAAGAGAAATGGCCGGACACACCGCGGGGCCTAACAAGCACAGCCAGGCTTTCCGGGTCGGGCTGCTTCTCTTGGATGAACTGCATCCGTGGGAGGCCGCGGTTGTCGAGAATGAACAGGCCAGGCTCGTCAATCCACCCGAAGTCAAGGAGCCGCCATTCGGGGCCCACGCTGATTTTGCGGGTGTACGGCTGCTCGTCGCTTTCAAGCGTCCGGCTGAACGTAGCCTGAAAATGTTCCGGCTCATCCCCCGGAACCTGGTAATAGAGGTTGTCGACCACCGTTAACCGCGGCTTGGCATGCCGCATAGCGCCGAGGTCGATCTCTTGCTTTTCGCCGACTCGCTCCACGTCGGACATTGCTCGCTCCCTTTGTCTCTACGCCTCGAATGCCCCCACATAACACTCACACGCCGCCGTATCGGCTTTCAGTCGCAGCGAGTTGCCCGAGCCAATGGTCCCCGTCCCGGTCCCCGTCTCCTGTCCCAGGTATCGCCAGAGGCGAAGGTCAACCCATTCACCGGGCAGTAATTCGCCCAGCCCGAAAAAGATGCTGTCGGTGGCGTCCCAGATTCCATAGGCGACGTGGTTTGTGTCGTCTAGGTTCATGATGCGGCACGCGCCGGGCGTCGACAGTTCCGTCAAATCAATGTTGACACCAGCCACCGTGGCCTGCACCGCACCGGGTACCGGGCCCTTAGCCGTCCCGCTCACGTCAAACGTGAAACTGGTAGGGTGTTCCCGCCAGTCCACATTGCCCTTTTTGTATGACAGGCTGCTGCGCCGCGTAGCTTCGTCACTCATATTTAGCCCCCTAGAAGGAGGTTGGAATTCCGAGAGTCAGGAAGTTGCTCTCGTCAAAATGCTCGATGTCGATATACACTATGTCGTCCCCCGTGCCTGTGCCCGTACCGCTGCCCGATAGCGGCCGGCCGTATCCGTTCAACAACACGCGGCAGTTTTCACCGTTCACGTCCTTGAACCGCATAAAGTCCTGCGGGTTGTCCTCATCGACCCCGCTCGCCTCTGTCCACACGGGCGGGTCTACCTTTCGATTCCAATCGCCCTTGATGCACATATTGGAGTAGTCCGGCGTCTGTCGATCCCAGGTGCCGTAGTCGATGTCAAAATCAAACGTCCGTTTATAGTAGTAGTCGCACGTTCCATAGATCAGCCGCTGCCAAGAGACGTTTGAAAGGAGGATGGTGCGCGTGGCCAGGCCCCAGAGCGTGTCATCGTTCACCGTGAGATACATGGAAGCGAACGTGCTCAGCCCCAGGGCCGCCACGTTCTGCGACACTCGCACGGTCGGGTTGCCGGCAGGGAATTCCACGTCCGGCCCCTGGAGCGGCTGGTGCGACGATGTCTTGAGCAGAGTGCCGTAGCGGTCTGTGGTAATTTCCTGGGTATACTTTACAAAACTGCCAGACACGTCCTGCGGCTCCAGCAGCGGGTCCTCAATAGACTCGTCCTGGCACCGTTTCATGGGGATCGTGGAAAACGTCTGCTCAACGTGCCACAAGCGAGCCGGGTGGCCGGGCGGAACGCCGGGAGCATGTGTTACGTTCATCGTCGGCAAACAGTACGCAAACGAATCTGCGCCGCCATAGTTCCATGTGCTCCCAATGGCCGGCAACCCCGTCGCCGACATAATGACGCTCGGGCCATCCGACACGTCCGCCGACACGCACCACGTTACGTGATAGGTGCGGTGTCCTTCGCGGTTCCGCTCCAGCCGCCACGCCACCCGTCGCAAGTTGCTGTCACCGTCTAGGGCGGTTGCACTCATTATGCCATGCCCCCCAGGTCGGCAGCCTCCAGCCCGTGTGACTGCATGGTGGCGTTCAGAACGTCCAGTTTGTTTGCCAGGGGGGCCGTGGCGTTTGCAATGGCCCCCAGTTTCCTGCTGTCCTCTTGTGCCTGGCTGGGTTCCTGCGCGCTCATCGCAAGGCGCGACTCTTGGATGAGAAGCTGCTCGGCCACCGAACCGCGGCGGATCGTCTGCACCGCTTCGGGCTGGATACGCTCAACACCCCCGACAGCATTTTCGTATTCGTCGATGGCCGCCTTGGTCGCGCGCCGGAACGTCTCGCCGAACTGCTCCTCTCCGAGGACATCGAGCATGCGTTTGTAATCTGCGATCTTCTTTTGGGCAATCTCAAAGGGGGTGGCGAATTGCTCAATCAGTGCCTCGCCTTGCTGCTGGGTTTCTAACTTCTCCCGGTCGGCTAGCATACCGGCCACAGCGTTTTCGTAGTCCTCGAAGAATGCCGCGGCCCCGCCAAACGGCGCGAATGCTTCTTCGGGAAGCTGGTCCATCTCCTCGTGGATACGCACCATTGCCTGTTCAAGGTCAGTAGCCCCCTGCAACTCAAACCTCACATCGCGCCACTGGTCTTCGATTTCACCAAGAGCATCCTCTGGCCCTGAAGTATCAATCTCTAACGGGATGGGTGCCATCATGGCTTGGCGGGCATCTTCGGCCTTCTGTCTCAAGCGGTTTAGCCGTTGCTCTTCCTCCTCGATATACAAAGCGGCAATGTCGAGCCCGACCCCCATGCCACCAATCTGTACGGTGCCAGCGCCCGGCACCTGCTGGCGCACTGACTCTTCTTCATAGGCAAATGCCTTTTTGATTGCTGCTAGTTTCTCCTCGGCCTCCGCAACTTGCGCAGACAAAGCCAGAAATTGCTGCCTCTCTACGGGCATTTCATTGACTGCCCGCGAAGCATTGCGCACCGATTCCGCATAGCCATCCGTTGCCGCCGCAGCTTGATCCATGGCCGTTTTCGCCGCGCCGCCCATTTTGGCTACCCCTTTTCCCGACTCCTCCGCTTCTTTGGTGGCCTCCTGAACGCGGTTGCGATATAGCATGATAGCACCAGTGGCAACCGTGAGGCCGCCAGCAATAGCAAGCCACCCCTTGGGACCAGCCATCGCTTTGAAGGCGATCGCCGCAACCGTCGCCGCCTGCGTTGCGATATAGAACGCCACGGTCTGGATCTTTGCGGCCAGGGCCGCAAAGCTATAAGCCTTGAGCCCTGTCGCCAGCCAGGGAAGGATTTTTGCCAGCGTGGACATCGTGAGCAAGACGGGGCCAACTGTTGCAGCGAGCCCGGCCGTAACAATAACAACCTCCTTGATGCTTGTGGGTAGGGCATGAAACCACCGCACCAACTCTTCCACCACGCCAATAAGCGGCTTGAGGTACTTGGCCATAATCTGCCCAATTTCCTCTTGCAGCACATCACCCATTACGTTCTTCAGTTGCTGCAAGCGCCCCCCAAATGACTCAGCCTCAGCTTCTGCAACAGCAAACATCGTGCCCAGCATTCGGTGGGCCTCGGCAACCCGCTCTTCCTGGTCTTCTATCAAACGCAGCGACGGAAGGTAGCGATTCAACATCATTGTTTCGCCTTGCGCCAATGCCGCGGTATATCGTCCTGCGCTGCGTGCGTTCATGCCAACGGCCGCCGCCAATGCCTTGGCCTCGCGCGCAGCCACCTTGGCCTGCTCGGCCGTAAGCCCCAGGGCAAAGGAGGTACGCAGCATTTCTAGGTACGCCTCATCGCCTGTAGTGGTGATGAGTTGCAGGCCGCTTGCGAACTCCTGAAGATCGGCAAAGCTCTTTTCTGTGTATTGATCGGTGGCCTGCATGATGCCGCGCAGGGTGATCTCGGCATTCTCCTGAACCGCATATGCCGCAGTAGCCACGGCCGTCATGGCTGCCAGGGGCGCAGTAACGGCAAGCGACATTTGCTTGCCAAGGTTCTCCAGGTCCGCGGCGTAGCGTTCGATTCTCTCGCCCGCTTCCTCAACCTTGTCAGCGGTCTCTTCCGTCCCTTCCTCAGCCTCCTTGAGCATGGCAAGATAGCTCTCGGCATCGCCGATAAGCCTCATCACCATCCGTTCAAGTTCAACTTCGCTACTCATTATTTCTCGGCCGCGTCTTGTACTTGATCTTGCCGCCCATCGCCCGCATGATCCCCTTCCACAACCCCTTGTCGCGCTTCAGCTTGTCTGCCTTCTCCTCTTCCGTAAGTGGTTCTTCGGGTTCTTCAAACTGAATCAGTTGGTCGTCTAACAGGATTTGCCCCGGCTCCTTGGACAACACTTGCTGCACGCGCTGGCCAACACGGGCCAGGAAGTACAACACCGGGTCCATCATTACGCGGTCAATGGGGCCGGGCTGTGGCCACCTGCGCTTTTCCACCTCCAACCAGGTACGGTATTCCCTCCAGGTGACGGCCTTCATCGTCTGGCGAAGCGGCAAACCTACTTGAGCGGACAGACGCATCCAACTCCCGTAGGTCACTGCGCGTTTCCCAGCGACTCCTCTTGCTGCGACATGGATTCAATGTGCTCGTTCAGCTTGTCGCGTTGTTCGCGCAACGACTTCAGCGTACCACGAACTTCGGTCAGCTCGCTGATTTCCTCTGCCTTCTCGTAGAGTTGTTTGACGATGCGAGCGGGCCAGGTGCGGATAGTAGCCTCGGGCACGCGGACGGGGTGACTGTCGCCGTTTTCTCCGTCCACCATCTTCCGGCGCAGTTCCCCGCCGTGATCCTCGGCCTCGAACAGGCAGAGGTGAACCAGCAGCGGCTCCCGGTCGGCGAACCCATGCACCCCGAACTCCTTGCCCTCTTTGGACGCGCGCACGGCCGCGAACGTCCAGTTGCGGAACTTGGTGCCGGCCTCGCCGTCGGCCTCGCACAGAAGATAGACGTGGCCCCCGTACCTTACCGGAATCTGGATCGGGGTCAGGTCGTCAAAGTTGAATTCGCTCCCTTGTACTTCACTCACGGTTCGCTCCTTATAGTGTGATTACGTGCCGGCAACCTCCGTCATAACAGGACCGGCTTCCAGGCGGTTGACCGGGTCCCAGTTGGTCGGGACCAGGACGATATCAGCAAGAGGGTAAGTGCCCCGCGCAAGTCGCTGAGCCTTGAAGGATCGCAGGTATCCCCAACAGTCCAGCGTAGAGCCGTCGGGGAATTGGATCGTGAAAGACGAGTCGGAACTGTCGTCCTTATTGCAGATCGCTATGCACTCGTCGTAGGCGTCGGGGTCGTAGCCGACCACCGCAGACACGGGCTCCAGGTCGATGAGCGCTTGCGCAATCTTCGTTATGTACGTCGAGTTGTGCATCGTCGTAGTGTCGATCGGCTCGCCGCCCTCGACGCCCGGCGGCGTCACCTCCTTGATCCACAGCGAGATGTTCGTGTCTTCGCCAAACCCGATAAGAGTCTGGTAGCCGTCCTTCAGGTCGATACCGTCGGGAGCCACGGGGGTAATGGTGGAAGGGTCGGCCATGGTATATCTCCCGGGGTTTAAGCTGTTTGTCTCAAAGCGACGTCGTAGTTAAGCGCGAACACCACACGCCCACGGCTTTCCGGTTCTGCGCCAAGGGCCAGGGGGCCATTCATGCGCGAAGCGTTGTATACGAGGTAGGTAGCACTGCCGACGTTGGTGGACGTTAGCCGGACGCTCTTGTCCAGAGCCTGGGCGGCATCGTTTGCCTTTGCGTAGCCGGTGTCGTCGGAGCCCGAGCGTACCCGTACCTGCACGCCGAACCGATCGCACACCAGTCCGTCTTGCATGTGCGAGCCCTCAAGGGTTACGCCCGAATCCAAAACGGTGATGCAGTTGTCGGGGTCTCCCGGTTCGCGCGTGGCGAACACAGGCCAGCTCCCCGCGTCGGCCGGGTCGGTGCCGATAGACAGGTCTTCCAGCAATTGCCGAACAACCCGCGCCGGACTGTGGTCTAATGCTCCGCTCATCCGGCCACCTGCTGGCGTGTCTTGATAACGTCTGCCCTGATGGCGTCGGATTGGGCCCGCGCGTCTGCCGCGGCAGACCCAGCGTCCTTTTCCAGTGCCGTGAACGCGCTTGCCTTGAGGGCGCTCGTGTCAACCGGCGTGTTCGTTTGGCTGTCCCGCTGGAGCCTTAGCCCAGCCAGAAGCAAGCCCTGCTCAAGGCCCGCCTTGGAACGCATCGCCTGCCGGACAATGGCGGGCAACGTCGTGCGCAACGCGGTGGCCGCACGTTGCAGATACTTCCATCCACCCACACGGTAGTTCCTATCCGTCTCGTGAACCCACAGGGCGTAGTTCTGTGTGTAGCCCACAACGACCGAGACGTAGCGGTGCCGTGCTGCCTTGGCATAAAGTTGCCGCAGTAGGCGAGTGACGTTCTCTGCTCGTTCGAGTTTGGCCATTAGTCCCTGTTCGCGTAGTCGGTCTGTGACGATGGAGGCAATCCAAGCCACGTAACGTCCACCGTGGTCACTCCCTCGTCGAGGTCGCGGAGGTAGCCGGTCACGTCCATAATCATGGCTGATTGGCCCCACTGCGTGGACGAGAGCCCCATGCCGAATTGCCCCTGGTACGTTGCAGAAGCGCCGCCTGTAGATTCGCTCGCGTATTGCTGGTGCCGATGTGCGGCAAAATGCGCGGCCAGGTACTTCTCGATCTCCGCGAGCATCGCGTCGGTAAGCTCGTCGGAGCTATCCTCTGCGGCGACCTTGTCCGTCAGAGCGTTGGCCGTGTCGAGAAACGGGCGCATGGAATCCGTGTCCTTGACCTCAATCAAGTCGCGGATCTCCTGCTCGTCCGACACCCGCCATCCCATGTCCTTTACTCCTGGTCACGCTCTTGCCGTACCATGCGAATCCACTCGATGATGTCTGCCTTCTTTGTGGCCTCGCCAAGGTCGATCTCCTCGGCAACGGACAACTCCCGAAGCTGCGCCACGGTCATCGCCTCCAGCTCGTCCACGGGCGGTGCGTTGCCGTCGTACTTGTCCGGCATGGAATCGTCGACTCGCTCGAATTTCTTCGCGCCGTGGGCGGGGTTGTGCTTGGACAGGTCGCTGCGAGAGGCCACGATGTCGCCATCGACATAGACGCGAGGGCTGAACATCGGCGCTCCCGTCGGGTCTCTCCGGTAGGTGCCTGGTATCGCACCCTCGGAATGAACACCCTCTTTGATGCGGAATTTCCCGACGACAGGACGAAGGGACCAGGGGTCAACAGCTTCTTTGACCCCGGTGGGGGCAGAACTCATAAGATCGCTCCTTATGGTATTTACGCCCCACTGGGCCCTGCCCGCCCGGTGGGGCGCGGGGGTGATGGTTACGACGTGGTTCCGTGGACGATCGACGCATACTTTGTGCTCGTCGACGTCCCGATGTATCGCTCTCGCATGGCCGGGACCTGGATGGCCATCACGCGGAAATGTACCATTGAACCGCCCTGGCTTTCCCACTGGACGGTCGTCAACTCCATTCCGTTAATAGCCTCAAGCGTGTCGTCCCAACCAACCAGAAGCAGTTCATCCGTGCTGGTGAAGAACTGGAGGGGCTTCACCTCGCGGATCTCTTCCAGCTCCAGCACCCGCTGCTTGACCGTCTTGGTCGGCGCGGCACCGCCGCTGGTGACGTAGGTCCAGTAATCTCGGTTGAGATACTGGGCCCAAGAGGTTGAGTAGTACAGGGTGAACGGGCCATACATATTCTGGGCCCGAGCCAATTCGATCATAGCCATCACGTCGGTCAGGAACGTGGTGGCGACAAACGAGGCGGTGGCCGTGACGTCGGTTTTCGTGATCCGGCCGGGCTGCGTACGGAAACCGTAGATTCCCCGGCGCGTGTAGGTGTCGGAACTTCCAATCGTGAGGCTTGACAGATCGGTCATGCCGATCGTTACCTTCTCGATCAGTTCGCCCACGGCCTTGCCGGCTTCGGCCGCCATTCCCGTCTCAAGCGGCGTGCCGGCGTTGCGGGCCACGGCCAGTTCGCGCTGGTCGAACTCAAAGCCGCATTGCGTGATCGGCAGGGGCAACGTGTCGAGGTCGTAGAGCTGCCGGTCTTGACGCGTCTGCGTCGAAACGTGCATGCTCATCGTCGCATCGGACGCCCCGGTGACCCGGTGCCTGGACAGGCCCATGACCCCCATGGCATCGAAGCCGCCGTACGTCCCGTGCGCCCGCAGGTCCGCCCACGCCTGCATGGGCTTGCGCGCCGCAGGAATGACGCGCTGGTCGATCTTCTCCCACGCGTCCTTCGTCAACGCGGTGGCGTTGTAGGTCGGCGGCACCAGCCCCTTCTGGACGAGGTAGTCTACGGGCACCGCTTTGACTTCCGGCACCTCCTGGCCAGCGGCGTTCGTCGTAAACTTGCCGGTGCGAACGTCGCAATAGGCGCGACCGTCTCGCCGGGAGAGGAAGGGGCGCTTGAGACCGGGATCGAAATTGATCCGTTGCATCTCTTGGGCGACTTCGCCGTCACCGACAAACCCACCGTTCCCGTTCGGGGTCAACCAGTCGAGTTGAGCGTTGCTCACGTACATATTAAGGGTCTCCCTTTTCGGGCTAGGGGTTAGGCTCCATGTCCGCGGAACATCACCCAGTTGTGGGCATCCGCAGTCAGCGCCGTGGTCACAGCCTCCATGATGTGGAACGGGTGGGCCTCGGCGTCCGAATCGCATGCCAGCAGCTTGCCCGTGCCGTCGTCCACCATGAGTTCCTGCCCGAGGGTAAACGTGTCACCCGTGCCGGACTGGTTCTGGAGGATCATGTTGAACTCTTCGCCTGCTACCGGGATGTACAGGTAGCACATATCCCCGGCCGCATAGGCGTCGTCGTAGGTCTTTCCCTCCTTGTAGTTTTCAAGGAGGATGGCGATCAGTTTGCGGTCACCGTCGGCAGTGACGAAGTTGCCGCCGCTCGCGGCCGTGACGCCGTAGGGTGTCCAGTAGAAGAAGCTGGAGACCGCCGCGGTGGCCGTCATCTCCATCACCGTTCCCGGCTTCGGAGTCTGGCCGGTGGCGATCAACCCTTCTTTGTAGATCCCCTTGGCAGCGCCGCCGGGATGGGACACTTGGATTCGCGTTCCCTTCATACCCATATTTAGGGCTCCTTATTCGGAAGGTAGTTGTCGGTTATTCGGCCGGCTCGAAATTCCACGTAGGCGTTCCAAGGGGCGTTTCCTTTTCGCCGCCGGCGTCCGCTGCGGGAACGGTGCCATAGTTGGCCGTGGGGCGAGGCTTGGGCACGAGTACGGCGAAGTCTCGAATCTGGTCGAGTGAGAGCGTGGCCAGGTGCTTCTCCACCCTGGCTTTCTCGTCGCCTGACAGGTTGGCCGTGACGGTGTCGATGGCCTCTTGTCGCTGCTCGGCCATGACGTTGGCCGCGAAGTCCAATCGATCCCGAATACCCTGCGGCGCTTGTGCCAGCCACTCCTCTTCGGTGGGCGGCGACGTGTTTTCGGTCTTCTTTTTCTTGTCCACGTCTTCCTCCTCCTCCTCCTCTTCGTCGCCACCCTTTTTGGCAGCGGCTTTCTTGAACGCCTCGGGGAGTGCGTTGACCGCAACGTCTCCGAGGCCGAAGGTCTCGCGCGCGGCGTTGGCTACGAGGTCCAGTTCGCTTTTCTCTTCCGCGAGTTTGGAAAACGCCGTCAACTGGTTGTCCGTCAACTGCTCCAGCTCGGAGCGGTCGTCTGCGTCCCAGCAACAGCCGACGAGGTTGTCAATGAGCGACTTGCGCTCTGCGGCGGTCATGGCCATATCTGTCTCCTCGTTGGTAGAGGGTTCGTTGTCACCTGTTTTGCCGGGCTCGGCTCCGAGCAGCCCCGCTAACGTGTTCGCCGTCTGGTGGTAAAGGTCCACCAGCTTCTCCAGCGCACCGCGGTTGTCTTTGTTGACGTTCACTCCGCATCCGTCGTCTACCGAGCATGCCCCCGTCTCGTCGGGGAGAATCGCCAGGTGGTCGGGGCGGTAGTTGGTCGCAACGTGCGTGTACGCGCGCCCGTTGTGCTGGCCGTTCTTCACGGGTTTGTTTTCCGTGTAGAGGCCCGTCGATAGTTCGCCACGTTCGCCCGACTCGATAGAACGCAGCAGTTGGGGCGATTCCTTTTCGAGGTTCGCAACGTCAAACCACCCCTCGGCGGTCAGCTTGTCTTGGTAGGTGGCGTTGCGTACGTCGCCCAGAACAACCCCGCCCTCTCGCGCGGGCACAAGCCGCCCGTCTTTGCGCGGATGCCGCAGCGTGATAGGCACGCCGTTCCACGCCTCCGTGGTGCGCTGGATCTCATCCGGTGGGTAGTAGAGCGCACCCTGGGAGCCGTTCAGCACGCCCGGGACAATGAGCGTGAGCGGGGCAACGATATAATCGCGCCCAGCCTCGGACACCCGACGGGGAGTTGAGAGGTTAGCTATTACGGTTTCCATACTCTATGAGAGTACGGATACCCGTAGGAATTGCGTTGGGAACAGGGTGAAACGCACCCACAAGAGGGTGTGTCTACTTTGGGGACGGGGAAAGAGAGGCTACCCCTTTGTGGAGGCCGTCGCTCCGTTGTTTCGGAAAAGCGCCTGATAGGCAAACGGACACAACTGGACCCAGCAGTATTCAAAGCGACGATGGTGGACGACGCATAGAATGTTCTGTCCCTGGGGCCTCAGCAGCTTGCGCATCGCAGCCAGGTGGGGCTTGAGGTTGCTGCGCTTGGGCCCGCACAGGCACGCCTCCAATTCTTTGCGCTGGTGCGGCTTCCCGTCTGCCAACACCTTGAGAATGCGCAGTTGTGTCTTCGTAAATCCGTCGAGGTTTACGCTCACTTCTTCAGCCCTACTAACGGTTGCGGTCGTTTGCGCCCGATCTTCGTATCTGCTCCGCCCCAACGTGTCTTCGCTCGCTTCTCTTCTAGGGTGCGCTTGCCGCCTACCTCCTTGCGGATCGAGCGGTCAATTGCCTTGCGTATCTCGGCGCGGGTGCGCTTTTGTTCCTTCGTGGATTCGCCGACGTTTGCCGGGATGTAGGAACAGCGGCAGTTCGGATGCCTCGGCAACAACCCCCGCGCCTCCTCCAGTTTCATTACGATGCCTTGTAGCGGCGCGCACACCTCGCACGGCGAAGGGTTTCCCAGTTCCGTGACCCCGAGCCCGCTTGTGCTCCACTCGACGGCCACCCCCAACTCTTCGACCCCCAGCATTTCCAGGGCGTCGAGTTGCCCCTCCGCGTGTGCGCGTATCGTCTCGGTCTGCGCGATGCGAAACGCCCGCTTCCGCCCGATCTCCACCTGCTTGTTGAGCCGTCGCGCCACCTCACGCGGGTTCATGCCCTGCACCAGCCCCTCGGTCAGTACCCGCGTCATGCGCGTGCCCATATCTTGGGTGATGCCCTTGAGGTCGGTGAACACGCGGCCGGCGACAAGCTCCACCTTTTCCTTGGCAATCGGGAACGCGAACGAGTCGAGCAGGAATTGCTTTTTCGTCCCGGCGTAGAACTCGCCCTCGCCTGCGCCCCACTTCCAGCGGCGGGTGTCCTCGAACGCACGCCCCGCCCCTTGACGATAGCCCCGTTCGATGAAGTCGGCCCAGTAGGCGTCCGCGGACATGCCGGGCCCCGTAATAACATGCAGTTCATCGGCAAGCCATCGCTCGAACTCGGCTATCTTCTGGGCTTGGGTGCGAAAACGCCAGCGGATGTTGAGGGTGGTTGTTGGGCCGCCCGGAAACGGCGAGCCGAGTTTCGGCACCGCCGCCTCCACCCTGTTCGCCTGCTTGAGCCCCAGAGCATCCTCCTTGACAATCAGCTCCAAGATCCGGCCCTTGAGTTGCCGGAATCGCTTGGAGAATGCGGCAGAGAACGTCTTGCGCAGCATCAGGGTCCGGGTAGGATCGCGGCGGAGTGGGTTGGGGGGGCGGCGGGTAGCATTGGCCACGCGCTGGCTTGCTTTGATCGCGCGCGCCTGCTCAAGCGCCCGCGCGACCGCGCCCTCGCCCACGTAGCACTTCCCGCGGTCGCCCCACTTCCAGCCGAGCTTGCCGCGTACTTTGCATCGTTGCAGGGGCATGCCTACTCCTTGTCCCGCTTGCGCTTGTACGGCAGCGGCTTCCAGCGCCGCATCTTGGAACTGCGACGCCTGCGCCTCGCCATGCGGATCTCAGCCCTCGCCTCCGCTATCTCTTCGGGCGTCGGGTCGGGCTTCCTGTTGCTGGGCTCGTTGCGGGGTTTCATGGGAACTAGCCGATAAGCGATGCTTTGGAAATATCCATGTTCTCATGGCGTGTGGCCATTGTTACATGGCGCTGCGCTGTGGCTTTGTGGCGTTCAGCGGTTTTCTGGTCCCCCGCCGTTGTTGCCTCTCGGTGGACTCGCATATTTGCATCGCTTGCTTTCAGGTGGGCTTCTCGCGCTATGTCGTGGTGCATGCGTGTCCCTGCCTCAATAGCCACCTGTGTCGCAAGATCCGCTTGCTCGCTAAACTCTTCTGCATCACTTAGGGCTGATGCGTCGAGCGTCGCTACGCCACCTCCACTCCCAAACCGCCCCTGCTCGTCTCGCGGCTGGTCAGGGTTCCAGTTTTCGGCAAAGGGGTTGTCGCCTTCTTCTTCCTCAACCTCTTCCTCTTCCGCCACTTCGTTTTCCTCGGCCTCTTCCGCCTCACGTTCCGCCGTCTCCTTTTCCTCTTGATCGGCCGCCTTAATGATCTCCATAGCCTCTTCCTGCGAGTAGTCCATCTCGCGCGTCAGGAAATCCAGCGGGGCCATGAGCCCAAACACCGAACCGCCCACGTACTTCGCCATCGCCTCCACGCGAGTGGAGGCCATCGTGGCCTTTTCCTGCGGCGACGACTCGCGCAAGTTCGGCCACACTACCCCGTATTTCTCGGGCGGAGGTAGAACACCGAGCATGATGCAACGGTCAATGAACGGGACGATAAGACGCGGGGTTATGTAGCCGTTCTGCCGGCCCATCATTCGATCGGCCCAACCGCGCTCGTCTTGAGAGCTTGCCAACTCGCCACGCTCCGAGCCCCAGAAGATACGCTCCGGAACCCCGAGCTTGATGCAAATCAGCTTCACTTGCGCTATCAAGTGCGCCGTCGGATCAGCCACTGCCGGGTTCAACGTCTTGGCGCTCAGCCCCGCAAGCCGTAGGTTCCGCTGCAAACCCGTCTGGAATTTCTCCACCTCGGAAAGCATGTTCGACGGGAACCGCACCTTCCCGCCAAGCTGCGGGTGGGTTTCAAGGATCAGGTCCCGACTACCATGCAACCAATAGAACTCACCACTCGCCCCGCCAATCTTCCGGCAGTTAAGCAGCTCGTTGTAGACCGGCCGCATGCGAGGAATGGCCAACACGTCACTCGCCGTGCTCTGGTGGAAGATATCCGCGACGTGCAGCACACGTGACCAGTGGACCTTGACTGACTTCGTATCGGGCAACGCCCCGGAGGAAGTCCCCTCGGTCTTGTACCCGGCCACGTTGATCGAATACATGATAGGGTGACCGTAGCGGGGGTTGCTCTCGTCCCGTTCGTACCCGTCAACCCGCACCTTCGTCTGGTCGTACGCGCGCAGGTACACCAAATCGTTCTTCGCGCTTCCCTCCTGCCTCCCGTCCTCGCCCACGCCCGCCGCCGGCTGCGACAAGTCATCATCACCAGCCAACCCAAGCAGCAGCACCCCAAACTCCCCCACACCCGACAACTCGTCCACCTGCTGAAGCGCTTGCCAGATCGGGTTGCCCAACTCGTCCTCTTTCGATTCGTACCAGCTATCCCCGCGCAGGCTCTTAGCCAGGTCGCCCCAGGCGGTCTCAAACGTCGTCGTCGTAGAAGCGTCCTCATCCTCCTGGACGGACGGAGGGGTCTTCCACGACTCACGCGGCGCTATCTCCACCACGCGCGCCGCAACCGAGCACCGCTCGAACAGATACGCATAATCCTCCAGATTGATCTGCCCGCGGCGAGGAAAACCACACTCGTCGTCAATGTCACGGCGAGGACTGCCCCCAGGGCTGTACGTGCCCCCGCGCGGAAGCCCGTAAGTAGCATTGTGAACCGCCTGGTTGGCGGTCACCTGCGCAACCATCGGGGTATGCCAATGGGCACCCGCCCCGCTCACAAATTGGTCTGGCATCAGTCTATTCCCTGGGGTTCAGTTCTCGAATCCGCTTCTCGCAACGTGCTATGTCTTGCTCCAAATCCGCCAACGCCTGTTTGGACGGGGCTAGGTCCAGCCGATCGTGTTTGGTCAGGGGGAGGTACGAATCAAAGCCGTCGTCTCCCACACGCCGCGTCCACGATACCGACCGCATTTGCAGGGGCATGCTCTTCCGCACCTGAATGCTCTCGACCATCTCGATATAGTTGCGGTGAGCATCGCGGAACGTCCGCAACTGGGCACGGCACGCCTCGTAATACGCCACCTGCAACTCGCGCAGCTTGTGCGGCTCCTGCGGTGGAGGCAGCTCCGTCCCGCCGGGATCGTACGCATCACAACGCCACCCGTCTTCCCACACCAGCCATTCGTCAATCTGCACGGGACAGCCGCCGTGCTCCTTGTTGAACTCCTCTCGGTAGGTGTCCCAGTCCATCTCGCACGCGGCGAGATTCTGCAACGCCATGCCAGGCTGGCCGTAGAGCGCCTCCCCAACGGCACCCTCCGTCTGACCCGTGTGGTCAAGGAAAGGGCTGGGAGGAGTGACTTCAGGGGGAATCAGGCGGGGGTCAGGGGGCATAGCGGCGGCACCTTTCTAAGTAATACATTGAGGTCGACTCTGGGACGTCCCGGGTGAACCGGAATTGACCGGCCGGGGTGCATGGTCACGAATACAAACACCGCATACCCAGTTTTGCGGGTGAAGTCGAACCCACCGATGCGACCGTCTTTTGACATGCACAACATTCCACAAAGCTGCTGCGGCTCAGGGCCACACTCTACGATAGTGATATCGTAGATCTGTAGAGTCCCCGCAGCGTGGCCAAGATAGGGGAGGGAATTGACTTGCCCGCTACGACCCATTAGGGCTTCCGGAAGGAAATCGGGACGAACACTCCCGTTACATCGCCTAGGAAACTCCCCGTAAAAGCCAGCACACCCGCTTTCATTCCAGGGCAACCGTGGCTTCATGGCCAGCCGAATGTTCGGGCTCTCGTCTACCCCACGAACAACAACCTTCCGGCGGCGCTCCCTGCCCGGCAACAACCATCTCACAACTGCCACCCCACACATCGCAAATAGGTTTCTACGGTTCATTGCTTCGCTCCTCGCTCTCCGGGGCCTTTGGTTTCAGTCCCATACGCTCGTCAAGCACCTCGTTGACTTTCGTCGCAACAGCCGGCCAGTCGTCGTGCGCGTCGGGGTCGATCCCGAGGGCCTGGGCCAACTCCAGAAGGCGTGATTGATTTGTGTCGCTTGTACATGCACACTGGCCATAGTTTCGCACTTTCCTGCGGCGATCAATGGCATACTTGGGCAGTCGCTCGATGGGGTTCTTTTGCGCAGGGGGTGGAGACGACGATTGGCCAGCGTTATCGTCACTTTCGTCCGCGCCTCCAAATATGAACCGACACACTGGATCTGCGCTAAGGTACACCGCCGCAACTGGCATCCATATCGGGCTTGCGACCCACGCCACGCAGCGACAGATAGGCACCCAGGTCTCATCCGCCACACACCGCACGACAATCCACGCAAACAAGTACCACGCCACAATTCCGCCCACTGCGTACGCCCACGGATTAGCCTCCAGCCAGCCCGCTATTTGGGCCCAGTCAACTTCTACTCGTATCATCGCTTCGCTCCTCTAAAAAAGTTAGTAACCCACCCCCACCGTCGACCAACGATCCTCCGACTCCAGCCCGTACACCGCCAACGCTACCGCGTCCAACTCGTCCGGACTGCAACCCACCAACTCCGTCAACGTCTCTCGCTTGTCCTTCTCGTCACGACGTGTCTTCGGACGAATGCAAATCTGACCCTCTTCGTTGTAATCCAACGGCACCGCCTGCATCTGCTCCCGTAACGATGGACCCCCGTCCGCGCGCGGGCGGTTCAGGACCTCTCCAGGCAGCGCGAAGTTGTAACCCTCCGCAGGGTTCAAGTATTTCCGAAAAATCCCGTACAACTCCGAACGCTTGTTCTTGTACGCCGACCTGCGCTCCCCGTGGGAAATACGCTCGTCCAACGTCACCACGCCAGGCTCCGGCTCCGGCGTTGCAGCCGCACCGAAGTAAACCGTCCGAACGTCATAACCGTGCTGCCTCAGAACACACGCATGCTGGTACCCTCCTCCCCCCTGGTCAAAATAAATCCGCTCCGGTCGCAGCAACGGGTATCGACGCAACAACTCCACCGTGCGGTCCACGATATGCGTCGTGTCGGGGGTCTTAAGCCCGTCCAGCGCCAAGAGGGCCTTGCGATTGGCCGCGGCAAACGAGCTGTTGTCCCCCCCCTGCGCACTGTCCACGCCCGCAGACTCCGCCTGCGTCCCATATCCACCCTGCTTGGCTAGCTCCTCCGCCCGGTCGATCCATTCGGGCGGGAACATCTTGACGTGCTCATCCTCGGGAAATTCCGCGTCCAGTGAGACCTGCTGCTGGATAGGGTCCCACAACTCCCGGTTTTTCACGTACTCATTCCACGGCTTCACCCCCGGGATAATCACCTCGCCCGTAGGCTCCAAGCCCTTAGCAAGCTGAATGCGCGCAAGGCGAATGTTCGGCGACACCTCCGCCGGCATCTGGAAGCACCGCCGATAGAACCCGTTGCCATCAGGGCGAGGGATATCGCCACCCCGATCCTTCGTCCCAGGCCGCCCCTTCAAGGCCCACTTGTAGAAATTCTCGCAGGGCCAAGTGTTGCCGAACCACCCGCCACGACGCGCCCACGAAGTGGTCATCTTGTGAATGCCGTTGCGCAGGCTGCTGGCCTCATCACCGAAGATCGCCGTCCGAGGTATCCCGTCCCCCGTGTCCGCAATATGGTGGCCCTGGAAACTCTCCATCGTGTCGTCATTGGCCACCATGCCGCGGACGTAGCTCAACGGGCACTCCGTCCCGTCGACCACCTTTTTCAACTCCCTCTGATTGACGATCAGGTTCCCGTTCTGCTTGACGGACAACGGAACCACGCTCTCCTGAATTGCCTTGTGGATCTCGCCCCATAGAACGGCCAGGTGAGCGTCTTTCGTGGAGGTGGTGATAATGCGACAGGGGTGCCGCGTGAGGAAAAACAACACAACCCCCCGCCCGAACACGAAATCCTTGCCCAGCATGTTCCCCGCGTAGACGTAGGTTTCGTCGTTCTCCCAAACGCTACGTAGGATCTCCTGCTGCTCCCGGTAGAAACGCACCTCGGGCCAGAGGGCTCTAGCCAGGCGGAGAGGGTCGTAGGTGCGTGAGGTTTGGATCATGGTTCTGTGCCAACGAAAAAGGCCGCGCAGAGGTGCAGCCCTGCACGGCCTTCTCGTTGGCGTAAACCCGGAACGTCGACTTTCCGGGGATCGGTTAGGTTGTAAAGGGGGTTAGGTTGGGGGCTCCAGGGATCTGTTGCGTTCGGCCAGCATGGCGTCGGCGGCCTCGTAAGCGCAGGCTGCCAGGCACGCTAGGTCTCCTTCAGTAAACGGATTCTTCCACTTGTCTCGCCAGAGGTGGGATTGCATCGCCTTCGCCGCGAAGTAGTCACGGAGGGACATGCCGGGGCAGCCCGGCTTGAACGCATAGTCATTCGCGCCCGCGATAGTATGGGGCATTGGAAATGCCGAGCCACCATCGTCAGTCGACATCATTTCGCTCCTTCGCTTCGCTCCTTTTGCCGGTACTTTTCCCGCCTCTTCCGCCTCCGCTCCATCTGGTAGTACGTCACCAGCCAATCTTGCGGGCTCCGCGGCTCCAGGTCACACAGGGCCATGAGGAGACGGTAGAAGTTGTAGCGGGCTATCTCGCGGGACGTGGGCATTTAGGTAGGCTCCCATTTTCTCGCCTTCACGGCGTCTATCACGGCCTGTGGGGCTATGTGGTCTAGGTAGCGTGCCGTCGTAGCGATCGACGAATGCCCGAGCTGCCGGCTGATGACCCCGATATCCACGCCCTCCGCCCTCATCTCCGCTGCCCCCGTGTGACGTAGCCCGTGGGCATGTACGCGCTTGTCTATGCCCGCCTTGCGCGCGAGACGGGGAAAGAGCTGCCTGATGTAGGCTGGCGTCATGGGCCGCCTCTGGAGCGTACAGAATAGGGGCTGTCGGCCGTTGGCCCCACACTTGCTTCGGGCCATTTGCCACAGATCCACAAGCGCCCAGCCCGCCTCGTCCATGGCCACGGTACGGGCTTTGTCGCCCTTGCCGTGGAGCACGCGAATCGTGCCGGCCTTTCTATCCAGGTCCTTCGGTCTCAATGCCAGTGCCTCGCTAATGCGCAACTGTGCCCGGTAGAGCACCGCTATCAGGGCTCGGTTCCGTATGCCCGTAGGGGCACGCTTGGAACATGCTTTCAGGAGCCGGTTCACCTCGTCTGCCGTGAGTACCTCTGGCGGCAACTTCCGCCCATTCTGTATCTCGCACATTTCAGGGCCCTCCGTCGTTATAGTTACGGTTTGGCGTACAACCGTAATTATATACGCCCATTTGGGCCCGTCAATGCAGAAACGTAACTCTATGCCCCTATTCAGGCATCCCCGCTACCCTCGGCTCGAACAGCCCGCAGGCACGCTCACCCGGCAGGATCGGAGGCCGCGCACCCGCCGGCTTCGGCCCCGTAGGCGTCATCACCGCAACCACCCCCGGAGGCATCGCGTAGCACACCCCCGCCGATCCGTGGGAGTTGAGCACCCGAACACCAGGCCCCGCTGGAGGCTTACCGAACCACTTACACCCTCCGCACGTCTCACTCATCACCCACCTCTTCGCTCTTGTCTTCGATCGCCCTCTGTTCCTCGGCTGCGAGCCTCCCTTCGATCTCGTCGGGTGGGAGCGGCTCGGACAGCTTGGCGAGGATGTTTTGGGTCGTCCCAACTTGTACGTTCACTTCCTCGGGCGCGTTGAGTCCCAGGTGCTTCATTGCCTGCTCCCTGGCCACGGCATGCGGCGTCAACTTGTACTCCACCTCTCGCATTTCATCGCCGTTCTCTGCTGTCCACAGCACCTTGACCTTGTAGCCGTCGACGATAGACCGGCACCGCTTAGGCAGTTGGTGCGGCAATTTCGGCGTGCCGTCTTCCCGACAAAAGTCGGCCAAATCCCTCGTCAGAGCATAGTACAACTGCCGCAACGCTTCGTGCCGATCCAATTCCAACTGCTCAACATCCAGTCGCTCTAGCTTGCCGATGTACGCCTTGATAATTGGGTTGTTCAACAACTTGTTGGCGGTCACCGCCGCGCAGCTTTCGGCATACCCAGCTCGCACCGCGGCAGCCTTTGGTCGTTTGTCGATAAGATACTCAGCAACGAACCGCCTCTGCTTATCGCTTTTAAGGCGACCCAGATTAGCACCCCTTTCCCTTAGTTCCGTTAGCATGGTTATTAGCCCGCGTTACCCCTGCCTTACCTCTTTACTATGCCAATTGCTGTTGATATTACCCACCCCTTACCACTACTCTCGTGTTAAGTTAGGTAAGGGTTGTCAACAATTGTTGACGTTTTGGGGTTACTTGTCTGGCAGGGTGGGGGTTGTTCTGCCTGCCGCTTTGAGCACTAGTCGCCGTCGCACCTTCAGGGCTGCGGCCAGCACGGCTCCGTAGATACCGTTGTTCCGGTCGTGTTTGTCCAGTTGTTCTTTGCTGAGGCTGCTTCGGTCGACTTGCAGGCTTCGCTTGTGGGACCTGCCCAGTTTTCTTAGGGCAACCTTCCGTTGTCGGTGGTTGTAGTCGCTGGCGTCCTCGTCTGTGCAAATGACAAGGGCTCCGTGGTCGTTTCGGACCGTAACGGGCCTTCCGCGGTCAGCCAGTTCCCTTTCAATCTGCTGTTTCAGGTTGAGGGATTTCCAGACGAAGTCCTTGTGACCTTCCTTGATTCGGAAAATGTCTTCGAGTTCGGCTACCGGGAGCACGTCACCCTTGTTGAGGGCGTCGAAGTCTACGGGGTAGCGGTTTGGTTGCCCGGCTGCAACTGTAGTTGACATAGTTTCGCTCCGAGATTGTGAGTAAAAACCCTTCCTTTCCCCTCCGATCCGGTCCTGTCCACTCCTTTCCGCTCCGCTCACATCCAGACCATTCCATTCCAGTCCGCTCCAATCGCCTCCCATTCTATTGTATGGACAATTGCAGCCCTTTCCCCTCCTTTCCGTTCCCATCATCTCCGCTGCGCTCCTATCCGCTCTCTCTCCCCTCCACTACCGAAAGATGATGACAACCTTTCCTTTCCTCTCCGCTCCCGTCCTATCCGCTCCTCGCCATTCCTTTCCCATCCTTTCCTGTCCAATCCTATGCCGAAACATCCACAACCTCGAATAGCCCATATTTCCGCTGCCAATCGCTCAGCCCCACCTCGTCACCCGCGATTGCCAGCCACCCCTCAAGGTCCTTTGCGTTGAACTTGGACGGGTTCCAGAGCAGTTCGCATTTCAGTTCCCATTCGGAAAATATGGGCCGCGTTCGCATGACCTTGACCTGCCCAACCCTTACCAGTTTGGAGAACCGATACTTCGGGTCAAGCGCCCACAGTTCATCGGCTGTCTTGGGGCCGTCGTAGATCAGCGGCCAATTACCGTTGCACCGAAGGCCCTTGTCAACCTGCTTGCCCATTTTCTCGGTTTTGGCTGCCGTCTTCAGCATGGCCTCGATATTCTCGCCCGGCCAACATGGGGCCCCGCGATCGTCTACGTACAGCCCGCCGTACCACTCAAGCCGCATCAGTTCGGCGAGGTCCTCCGCGGTCTTCTTCCGCTTTGAGGTGATCTCCTTTATTGCCCTGGCCCATTGGTTCATCGGATCTGCCAATTGCCCGTTGTGCATGATCGTCGGCACCAATCCACGAATCCGTACCCCCATCGTCTCGTAAGCCATTTTGTTCGCTCCTTTTTCGTTACCCCAACTCTGGTAGCGTATCGCTGTACCTTGCCAGCGACAGTTCTCTTCTCGTGGCCCTATTCCTCACGCACGGCGTATGCACTCGGTCGACCACCTTCATCAGGTCCACGGGTGGGGTGGCGAGGTCTTCTTTCTCGCCTAGCCACATGATGGAGTCTAGGGGCACGTCCCGGTCGACCACTACCTCGGCAGTGATGGCCACAGTGTTCCCCTGCGCGTCGGAACCTTCCCGTTGCACCTCCACCCAGCGGCAATTGACCTCTACGGCGGCGGCGACAATCGGTCGTCCTTTTTCATCATGTTTCGGGGCCGTTGTGGCCGCCGCCCAGAGGACAGCTTTCTGGCACAGGCCGTGTTCTGCTAATCGTGTCATGCTGTGTCGTGAATTTGGACCCTGAAGTGCCCTGCCTCGACCGGAAACGATTCGCCCAGCGTACCGTCATAGACCACAAAGTAGGCATGGAAGGTGCCGGCCGTGTCTACGTCGGCGGCCGCGGGGGCATAGTACACCTTTCCGTTCGTGGCGTCGTTCACCGTGACGTTATCGGTGGTCTCCGCGACAACCGCTGTCCCCTGGCTATCCACCATCTTGAATTTGACGGTCAACCCGGTCACATCTACGGCCGTTCCGTCCGGGCGGACAAGTTGTGCGGCGATCGCTGTACGCCGATCTCCTACCTGTCTATGCTGCGTTTTTCTGGCCATTAGGTGGCCCCCGTGATTTTCATGTAGCCCTGCTCGGTGCCCGTGGTTTCCTGGTACCCCGATTCCGTGCCTATTGCCGTCTGGTAGCCGGTCTCTGCGCCCTCGATTTCCAGGTATTCATCAACCGCCACTACGGGGCTGGCTGATTTCCGACCCGTGACCAACGCCAGCAGGTCCCAGAATCCAGCCATCACGTTACCCCCGTGATGGGACTAGCATCGGCGTCCACGGTAACCGTCTTCGTGGCGTGTGTAGTGCTGCCGTCTGTGCGTTTGATCGTCCAGGTAGTGCCGCTGATGGCACTTTCGAGCATGGCCAGGATTACTGTGCCTAGACAATGCTCGGGCATCGTAGCCTCGACATTGTCGACATCCCGCTGCACAATCGCATCCGCCACGCTGTTGCGCTCACCTGCCGTCAACGCCATTGCGTCCCCCGCGACGGCAAACCCCGTTGCCTTACTCGCCGTGCGGCTTTCGGAATCGGTAGTAACGTCCGGCAGGTTCGTAAACGTGCTCCCGTCCAGTGTTGCCGGCAGGCAGTCCACGTATTCGCTAAGCGCTGTCAACTGGGTGTCTAGGTCGGCAGAGGCGAGCCCAATGGCCCCGCGTATTCCGGCCGCATCAAGGGGCGTCCTGGTGTTGGCGCTGTCCGTGCCCCGCATGTACCGATTCTCAATCGAGAATTCCCCAATCACCCTAACAACCGCCTGCGAGTCGACCGTCTCGTCTGGGCTCAGCACCACAGAATAGTCACTCCCGGTCGCCCAGAAGCCATCGTCTCCCGTATCGTTCGACGTGTCGATCGCCAGCAGGTGTAGCCCGGTGACTGAATCGAACGGGCTCGTCATCGTGAGGCCGTTGGCCGTTGTCTTTTCGTTGGCCGCCCCGTTCTTGTAGATTTTGACGTCGGTGTTCTCGAACGCATCGGACGGAGCCACGGCCCCTCCGTCTCCATCGTGCGTGGTGAAGAATACGTAGACCGTCGAGTCTTCAGCGAAGTCGCCCTTGTAGCTCATCCAACCAGCCCTCCATTTATCAGCACGGGCGCTCCGCCACTGCCGCCCGCCGGCTGAATCGCTCCCTTCCACGGGTAACTGGGATTTGCCGCCAGCCACAGAGCGAAGTCCGGCCAACCGCCCTCAGCCCCAGTGCCCAACCCCTTCACGTTGCCGACATCCGCCGGGGTAAAGTTACCACTTCCCGCGTTCGGTAGTGGATCATTGCCGCCGGTCAGTGTTTCGTTGTCTTCCAGGAACAGGCAGTTCGCGGTCACGCTCGCGTTGTATGGGGTCGTGCAGTTGTACACGGCGTTCCGAGCAATCATCTTTGCCTGGAGGGACGTGGTGGAGTGCTGGTCTATTCCAGTGCACCCAACACCGCTCAACCCTGCTACTATGTTGCCTATGACTAATGAGTTCACCCCATCGGTATTTATTCCTATTTCGTTTGCTGCCCCGCCTGTCGACCAGATAGTGTTGTGGAGAATGCAAGTCGATGTACCACTGTTGTAGATGCCGCTCGTACCAGAACACACTACGATATTTCTTTCGACGACCGCAGCCGACGACACCCCAATCATCCTATTGGTAGGTGTGGCGTCAGTTGGATGGACGTAACAGCCCGACACCACTGCGTACCCTTGACCCGCAAAAATTGCGTAGTTACCACCGCAGCCGTACACCTCGCAATTCAGCACCGTCAGGAATTGGTCCGCGTCAATTCCACGCTCATTCGTGCTGCCGTGGATTTTGCAGGCCCACACACTGCCGTAGTCGTCGAACTGCAAGACAGGGTTTGCCCCTGTGTTCCGAGCGGTCAAAGCGGAGAAGACGATATGGTCTAGGGTGGTGCTTGCCCAAACAGAGGCGGAGGCGTTCCCGTCCAATATGCTAGACGCAGCCCCCTCGCCGCGAAACCAAAACGGCTTGGTGATTGACGGGGTGTAGCTCCCGAAGTATGCACACGTCGCCAAGTTTTTGCTCAACGTGTGGCTTCCCCGAATGTTAAGCCTGTCGCCGCCTGCGCCTTGGGCAACAATGCCCGTGTCAAGGGCATACTCCGGCGTGGCCCAAGCGTCACCCCACGACGTACCGCCGTTGCCGTTGTTGCCGGAATCCGAGACGTAGTAGTCGGTCAGAGCCACGAATCACCCCGCATTCACACCAACTGCCTTGACGAGTAACGGCCGACTTTCTTCCTGCGTGCCCATCAAGCCCCTTGCAATTTGCTGGAGCGTTTGAAACTCCTCTTTCGTTAGGGGCTTTGCTCCTGCAAGGCCCGTGCTGCTTGGGATGCGTTCCCCCGGGTCGAGCGAATCGACCACAGCATCGACGTTGTCGACAGCAAACTGATTCCACGTCGGGCCGTCGGCCTCTGCCGCCAAATGAGCGAGCGAAGAAAACACGCCTCGCAAAAACGTGTCGTATCTGCCGAGGTCTGCTTTCTGTTCAACGGTCAAGCTATCGTAGGTGGCCACGATGTCTCCCCTTTTCGTTTTTGGATTGTTCAGTTATCGCCGTTTCCAGTTCGTACCGAAACGTCTCGCCTAGTTGTTCGTTGTCAGGTTCCATCACACAGAGTCCGGTGTCTTGCTTGGGTTTCGGTTCCGTCGTTGGCCCCAGGTATTCAGTGCCTTCCAGGCCGTCGAAAACCGATAGCCCGGAGCCTTCTCGCTGTAGTCGTGACCGTATAGTTTGCGGAGGGTCTTACGTGCCTTGCGGATTCTCACGGCAGCACCACCTCCGAGTTGTGTCGGTTGTCAGGTTCCGGCTTCCCGTTTCCGTTCTTGCCGTGCAGTCTGGGTTTCTTCAGTCGCCATAGTTCGGCGTCCACCCCGAGGCTACCGGTTCGCCGTCCGATAAAGTCACATAGCCACGCTCTTTCACGCGCTTGTAATCATCCCAACTAAGGTCGCGCACCTTGACGACGCGCCCGCCACACGGACAGCGCGAGCCTTGCCCAGGGAAAAGCCCACCACAAACGCACTGATACTCTCCGCACTTTTGGCACTGCATAACTCGCGGGTCACCAAGCGGCGTGCCGCAACCTGCAACCGCAAAGAACAACACCGCTGCGCCAATCACTCCCAGTAACCACTTCATCGCTCGCTCCTTATGCTTCATTGCGTTCACTCGCCTGCGCTTTTCCGCTCTTGCCTTCGCTCGACGATCGCCACCTTTTCCTTGAGAGTGCCTATCTCGTCGGCATGCTCAACGCACCGCCGGTCTCGCTTCAAGAAGGCTCGCTGCACCTCCTGAATCGCCTTACGGTTTTCGTCCAGGTGCCGCGCGGTGCTGTCGAATTTTCGTTGCCACGGCCCGTCGCCGTTCAACGCCTTTTCGATTGCACGCAGCTTGGCTGTCCACTCCCCTGCCCGATAGGCGACTATAGCGAACGTGAAAAACCCACCGCCGCCAAGCACTAGGCCGCTAATCCCTATCGCCAGCTCCATGTCAGTCCCTCACCAGTTTGTCTTCCGTGTCGACCACCCGCTGCTGAAGTCGCTGCAACACCGCACGGTGTTCACACGTCAACAGACCATTCGGGGCGGCATCGTCATCCAACAAAAGGGTCCGCAGTGCATTACGCGCCTTGCCCAATGCCTGTATCGCTGTTTCGCGGCTGTCCTTTTTGGTGGGGCCGGTGCTGGTGGTCTCGGAGAAGCTCATCTCTTAGTTCCTGCGGAACAGGGCTACCAAAACATACGCGCGATAAAGTCGATTATGGGGTCACCTATCCAATACAGCGCGGCGACAAACAGAAGGATTGGCATAAAAACTGGAGCCAAGGCCCATGCCGCCGCCCATGATTCTGGCTGCCCCCAATCCACTGGTATATCTCGCCATTCTGCACCCGCCCGCGCAGCATAAAGGACGGGCCAATACAACAGGTACGTCAGAACCACGTAGCAGCCGATGGCAAAGCCTCGCTGTTCACTGCTCATTTCTTCTTTCGCTCCCCGGGCCACGTTAGCAGCACCGTAAACAGGATCCCCATACCGCCCGCGCCTGTCATAATCCCAAACAGATAGGCCATGCGTGTACAAAGTAGAATTTCTTCCTGACTCATTTCTTCTCCTTTACACGAGCGTAGCCCAAAGCATTCAAAGCCGCCTCGCGGCCACGATCAATGAGAAAGTCATCAACCTGCCCGGGAATCGTCCGCTTTACCCAATTCAAGAACGGATCGACTGCCAGCGGGTCGCCAGTCTTCTTGTAATCCTCTAGGTCGGCCTTGACGAACCTCACCGCCCGTCGACCAAACAACGCAACGACCGCCAACACCACGGTTAGAATAAGCGACCAGAGCATGTTGCCACCCAGCGCCCACTTGATCCAGCCAAACGGAGCCGTCGCCACAGCCTTCGCGCCGTCGATAGCCTTGCGAATGATGCCAGTGCGTTCCGCCTTGGCTTCCTCGGCAACCTGTTTCACCGTAGTCTCGATGCCGAGCGCCTTGGCGATAGCCTCCAGAGCTTTCGCTTTCGCCTCCTTGGCTTCGGTCTCCGCGGCCGTCGCTTTGGTGATAGCCTCGGTGCCCGGCTTGCCCGCGTCCTTCTCCAACGCTTCAAGCCGGGACGTGAGGGCGTCCACCTCAGCCCGCAGTTCCGCAACGTCCTTTTCCACTCGCACTGACACGTATTCTGTTGGCGGCGGGGCAGGAATCGGGCCACCGTCTCGCACCTCCTGCTGCACTTGGTCCCTAGCTCGGAACCACAAGAACGGATATTTCGTATCAGCACACAATTCCCGAATGGCATCGAGTGAGGCCCCCCACGTTCGGTCTGGCCCCATTGGGTTGCCGCGCGTCGAACGGGAAACGATGCTTACAAGCTTGTCGTCGCTGTCGAATATCGGCCCACCTGAGTCGCCCGCTTGCGCCTCGCCGCTCATCACCATAATGTCCCGGGGGCCGCACTCGCGCCCGCCGTAGCCCTCGCCGGTGTACTGCAGCACCTTGCCGCGTATGGCCCGATACACGTCGTTTGGGCCATAGCCGCACGCCCACACGGTATCGCCTATCGCGGGCTGCTTGTCGGCAATCCAGCATTGCGTATCGAGCGTTTCCTTCGACTCGACTTTCAATAGGGCGATATCCGCCGCCTTGTCGGCCAGAATGCTCCCGTCCGCCCGAAAGTAGATATCGGCCGTGCATTGTGTCCCGTCCGGCAGCCGCACGTTGAAGCCTGTGTACGGGTGGCCCTCTACGACGTGATAGGCCGTCAGAATGGCCACCTCCTGCTCGGCCATGCCTGCAATCACACCAGACGCCCCAAGGACATGGACGGCGATACTGGGCGGCTTGACTCGCTGCTCCTCTGACTTGCCGAGGATAGGGTCGACGAGCCGGCCGAGCATTCCGGGCTGTTCGTAGCCGCTACCAGGGCGTGGGCAGTAGGTACCGGGGGGGCACTGGCACTTCACGGTCGTCGGCGTGGCCATTGCCGCCCCAAACAAAAACGCCGCCAAAATCAGGCCGGTTAGTAATCGTTTCATCGTGTTTCACCTTTGCTGGGTTACGCTGTGAATTCAAACTCTCGCTGCAACAACCGCTCTTTTGCCGTGTCGCACCACTTTTGTTCTATGTCTATCCCGATACCCCGCCGCCCAAAGTTCCGTGCCGCGCGTAGCGTGTTCCCCGAACCCATGAAGCAGTCAAGCACCGTCGCCCCCTCTCGGCTGCTGGTCTCGACGATGTGCTCCAACATGGCCAGCGGTTTTTCGCACGGGTGCTTGCCGGGGTAGTCTTGGACGGTGGGGAACGTCCACACGTCCGTGTAGGGGCGGTCAGGGGTGGCGTTGAATGGACGCCGTAGGTCTTCGTACTCACGCCGGAGGTCTTCGTACTCACGCCGTAGGTCTTCGTACTCGCGGCGGAGGTATTTCGGGCCGCTGCCGTTCATGGAGGGGTTGAGCACCTGCTGCAACCACTCATAAGCCCAGTCGCTTGGCAATTGCCATTGCACCTCGGAAAACCAATGTCCAGCCTGGCCCGTGACGGTACGGCTGCCGGTCTTCTTTTGAAATGCCTCCGCCACCCGTCGCGTCGTCCATCCCGCTTTATCCCGTTCCCCCGCCAGATACGCCCTCAACGGCTCGAACACGAACCCTCGCAACTCGTCGCACTTGACACCGTACCCCGCCTCCCCTTTGGCGTGGTTGTCGGCGTTGTAGTGCTCGGCGAATAGGATGGTTTCCGAGGCCGGGAAAGGTGCCCGCAGTTCCTCCTTGACGAACATTTCCGCCTTGGTGCTGAACGGCGGCTTCTGCCAGCGGATATTGGTCAGCAGGTTGAACCGCCGCCTCACCTCCCCCTCAACACCCCACGCCATTTGAGGAGACGCGAACACATAGAGACTCCCGTTCGGCTTCAGCACCCGCTGCCACTCGTCACACAGCCGCCCTATCCATTCAAGGAACTGCTCGGGCTTGTTCCACTGCCGGTCCCACCATTCGCCCTTCACCTTGTAGTAGGGCGGGTCGGTGACGATAAGGTCGACGGGTTCAAGGTGGGGCAGGATCTCCAGAGCGTCCTCGCAATAGATGGTTTGGCCGATGAGTTGGTGGTAGGGGGCTATCATTCTGCCGGCGGCTCCAAACACTCGAACGTAATCTGTTCCACGTACTCACCGGCCCGCTCTAGGAATGCGTCCAGTTCGTCGGCGTGCCGGTAGCCGCGTTGACGGGCGAGTCGAGCCATTGTCAGAGCGTAACTATGCACCTCGCGTGCGAACCCGATAGACTCACGGGCCCGTCGCCGGGAACCGTTCTCCAGACCCGCCACGGCACCGCACACGTAGGCCGAGAGTTCATCCAACAGATAGAGCGGCTGCCGGTCCCATTCGCTCCAGGCCAGCATCACGCGGCCACCGATGCCCCGACGCCGCACCTCCGAGAGCGAGACGTTGGGCTCGGGCAGGACAAGCGCGCTCCCACCAGGGAGATAACTGGCGTTGACTTTGCCGGTGCCGCCGTGTCGGTTGCGGATGGCTGAATTGATGGCGTGCCCGAGGTAGTGTCCCCGTGTCACCACGTCGGACGAGTCGCCATAGAATGCCGCGTCTCGGGCCGATAGCCGCTCCCTTAGTTCCTCCAGCATCCCGCCCCGCATGGGCCGTACGGGCTCCACCTCGTAGAGTTCGCCGAATAGCGGGGTGGCCAGCCAGAACGCCAAGATCCAGGCCAACAACGCACCGAGGATGTCACGCCACCAACCGTTCACAGCCGCTTCTCCTCGTTCATGGCGTATTCGGTAACGGGGGAAGCGGGACCTTCGCCGTGGATGCGCTTCAGGGCGGCGATTCGCTCAAGACTGCGATGGATGCTCCTCTCCTCTTTTTCGACTGCCGCATCAAGCGTTTCCACCTCAATAGTAAGCGGGCATCCGGATGGAAACTTCTGTTCAATTTCCTGTACGAAACGCACCAGTTCCGCCCGAGGAGTCGCGTCCCGATAGCCGGACAAAGTGACTGTCAGGTGCCCATCCCCGCCGCCTACCGTGCCGCCGACTTCTGCTCGATCCATGATGTAGCGTCCGATAGCATCACAGTCCGCCCTCGTGCCCCAACCTGATTCATAAATCACCCACGGCTGGTGCTCTGGTTGCGACTGATGCCCCGCGCACCCCACCATCCCCGCCAGGCACACCACCATGAGTCCCGCAAAGGCTTTCATTCGTCCGCCTCCCCCCTGAAGTACACGTTCCGCCCGTCCCATCGGGCCAATAGCTTGCTGGCCAACCGTCGGCTCCGCCGATCTGATGAGCGCGCCAACGTAGCGAGATCGCGACGAAACGCCTCCAGCACCAGAATCCGCAGGCTACACAGGGCCGCCGCCAATTGCACGCGGCTAATGCAAAAGTCCCACTCAGGGTGAGGGGGCATAACACCCGACCAACTCCAGTTCACCCTGACACCACCGTCGCCATCTTTCGTCACCCGAAAGCGTCCGCAGGGGGGACCGTGGCGGGTGAGGCTATCCGTAATCGCAGCTGCCCTTGTCATTCGTCCGGCCCCTTCGCTGCTGCGCTTTTTCTAGCCAAATCTCGGACGCCACAAACAATACACACCACGCCGTAGGCGGCTGTAATTACTACCAGCAGCAAGTCCCAGTGGTCCCCGCCCGGGCCGAATTCGCCGTCGCCCCAAATCGCCCACGCCCACCAGGCGGAGGCTAGGGCTGCGCCGAACAACGGACCGATTAGGGCCTTAGCGAGCATTCCCTCACCCTCCCCACCAGCGAAACAGACTCACCAGTCCCCACACCACCAGCCCAGACGAAACGACTACGGCAGCAGCGCAGGCAAGGAAAACCAGGGGCCTCCATACCAGAGCCGCCACCACGGCGAACAACGCACGGCGGAAATCGTCTCGATAGGGATCAGTCACGGCGTACTCTCCCCGGTTCGGAGTCTCAGTTCCCGCCCCTCCAGCATGTTGGGGCGGCCCGATTGCTTGATGAGTTCGGCGGCAGACGCCGGGCGGCAGAGGCCGCTAAGAATGCTCCAGCGCAACGGCGGCAGGCCACGAGAACACAGGGCCTTTAGGTCGCAGTTGTCGGCAATGATGGATCGCTGGTTAGTCACGGCGCACCCTCCCCGAAGAATTCACACGAGGGGCCCACCCCAAGCAGAGAAACCGCACAGACACTAATTCGGGGGGGGCAAGAAAAAGACAAGGGACGCTCAGCTCACCAGCGGTTGGTGGCACAGCGTCCCCTCGCCCGCTATTGTAACCTTTGGGGCGGGACTGTCAACCCAAAAGATAGGCCCGGCCGGCGGGTGGTACAGTGAGGGAACACTGCGCCTTGGTGTCCGCTCGGCCGGGCCGTGTTCATTAGTACGCCCACGAGCCCCGGTCGCTTCCGCACACGATACGGCCAGGCACGTCTTCGTCCATTCCGGCAGGCAGCGGTATCTGAGGGAGGCCGTAGGCGTCGCAGGCCACTATCGGGGAACTCAGGTCCCACTCACGCACAACAGGCACGCCCGGATCTCCGCTCCGCCGCCCGCTGGCAATGCCGAGGGCAAACATTAGTCGCCCCTTGTCCAGTTCGTCCCACTCGTCGGGCCACTCGATCTCGAACACCTTTACCGCCATATCGGCTCTCCTTTCATTCTCGTCCCGCTCGGCCGGGCCGTGTTCATAGGTCAGCGCCGCCGTTGTGCTCGAACCCCGTCAAATGCCCCGTACCCTCCCGCTCCATCCACGCTGGCCGCTCCGTGTCCGCCAGCCCCAGCCACGCGGCCTCTTGCCGAAACGACGAACGAGCCAACTGCCAGTCCCATACCGGCTCTGGCTGCTTGCCCCCATTCTGAAGCCACTCCCACTCGGCATCGCCAACAACCTGATCTATCTTCTTGACTTGCGGCTTGTGGAACGAGCCAATCGGCAACCCAAACCGCAGGCACACCGCCTCGCCAACCCGGAACTCCAGCCACCGAAACGCTTCCATTTCGTCCAGGTGTTTCAAGTCGCACACCATCTCGCCAACGTACGCCTCGGCCGCGTCGTGCAAGAGAAGCATCTTGGCAAATTCCTTGTCTCCGTCTCGCCCAATAGCTAGCCGAACGTTGACGGAGTGCTGCGCCACTGAATAGGGCACGATGCCCCGGCCACCGAAACGGGTGAGTTGCCCGAGGGCGTGGGCGATGTCGTCCAGTTCAATCAGCGCCGGGTCGGGACGCAGGAGGTTGAACCGATTGCCCGAGGGGTACATTGTGATTGTTCCGGGGGCCATTCGCTGCACTCCTTTTCGTTGTCTCGGGGGCAATTACGTGGCTTGCGTAATCACGTTTTCGGTTTCAGTTCCACACCAAAATACTCCGCCAACAGACTCGCGGTGCGCATGTTTAGCCCTTGCTCACCACGTAGCCAGCGGACGAGACTCGACTTGTCTATGCCCGCATCGCGTTCAAAGGCATAGCCTGTCACGCCCGCTTCTCTCGCCTTCATCACCAGGGCCCGCAACTGCCTATCCAGCACGTTGCCCGAACGCGCCCTGAGCCACCGCGCCCTTGCCCTGGAGTCTATTGGTGGCGGCTCCTCGGCCATGCACTTTGCAAGTTCAGCCGCTATCTCGTCGGCTGATATTCTGTTTCGCTTATTTCGTTTACATGCCATAGTTCGCGCTCTCTATTGCTGGCCTGTCGATCTTCCAGAGCTTGTGGCGGGTGTATACGTCTTCGTCGCCAGCCCTCACGAGGGTGCCGCCTATTTGGGGCTGTGTCTGTCTCGCCCCGGCCACCTTGTAGACAAAAGGGGTCTTCAGTTGCCAACCGGCCGTGGTGCAGGCTGTAGCGAAGCCCTTATAGGACTGGATGCGGGTCTCGACGTTTCGGTGTCGATGGCTGCGGACTATCACGTCCGGGATCTCGTCATTCCACCGACCCGCCTCCACGAACGACTGCTCCATCTCTTTCTGCACCGCCGTCGTTTCGTAGGCCAGGCTCCCCGCCGTGCCGATGTGGTGCATGATGTGGACTAGGCCGGGCTCGCTTTTCGCGCCCAATTTGAACCACAACTCCCACCGCGCGTGGTTGCCCTCCGCGTCCGGCTTGGCTCCCAGTTCTTCAGCAAGCGTCTCCTCTTCCTGGCCGCTTGGGCCAACATGGGCCTCGGTCCCGCGAATGTGGTAGTACCTGCCTTCGCACAACTCGACAACCGGCTTGAGCAGGGCAAGGGCAATGCGGCGTTGGTCGGAAAGGTTCTGCGATACTTGCGTTACAGATCCGTGGTGTTTTCCGTCAATGGCATCCCCATTGTTCACCACGGCGAACGGCTCGCCGCGCGTCACCTGCGGCACCCACACGCCCCAGAATGTCTCCCACCAGCCGTAGACTATTTTCTGAAGTCGAGACGGCCAGTAAGTGCCACCCCCGTCAAGTGCCACAGGCCCCGGCGGACAGAGCCCAAACCGACAACCGCAGTGCTGGTCCGAGATGACGATGAGGTTGGATATCGGCGTCGGCTTCCGCTTCACCCGCCCTGGTTTCTTCGCCGTTCGTTTTTTGGCCATTACGCTTCCCCTTTCAGCCAGTGTAAATAGGCTTCAAACACCTTGCCCCTTGCCGCCTCGAACCACTCCCCGTGATCGTCCACGTCCATGCCCCACGCCAGCGCGTGGGAGTATTCGTGCAGCAGCACCCCGAGGGCTGCATCTGTTTCGATATGCCGCTCCACGCGAATGTAGAACCGCTTGTCGCCTCACGTGCAGTCGCCCCGTGACTGGTCTCGCCGTGGCATCTTGGACAACCGTACCGACACTGGAAACACGGTAGGGACGTGCTCCCGTAGGTGCCTGGCAAGGCTGTGTATGCGTCGTGCGTCCATCACATCACCCCAGCTTGATCCTGTTCATTGCCGCGGCCTCCAGTTCACCGTACCCGCATTCCGGGCAGGGTGTGTATTGTTTGCCGTCTGTCCACTCGTGCCGGCACAGTGGGCAGGCGTGGTGGTATCGGCCCGTGTGTCCTACCTCCCCCCGCCAGCGACGATGACACCACAGCCGCGCAAGGCGCTCGGCAGGGGTTTCGTCGCTGTCGCTTTCTTCGAGGTGCACCCGGTCCAGGCGGCGGCATTTCTGGCAAAACAGAAATGCCACAGAGCGCTTTTGGCCGCCGCACTTGGGGCAGATGCCGGGGGGCGTGGTCTTTATCGTGGCAAGCGACATCACTTCTCCTTAACCCAAATGAACGGCCCGCTCTCCATCCGAATCATCCGCAAGCAGGCCGTGCAGACGTGATATATTTTGCCGTCCCCGCGGCGCTCGACTATGTGCGGAGCCAACTCGCCGCAGAATTGACATGGGGGATAGCTGGTCAAGACTATCATGTCACCACCTTGTGGACCAACTCATTCGCAATAACAATCGAGAAGAAGAACACTGCCAGCACGGTAATCGTGAGGACGTAAATGGCGATCTCTATCCGTCCCAGTTTTCTCAGGACGTCCTCGGGCGTCGGCTCACTATCAGCCTGTTTCCCGGCCCACGCCATCGCCTCAGCTTGATGCGGAAACGTCTCCACAAGCGTGCCGTCTATGGTATAGACGCCCCAGCCCTTTCCGTAGGTGAGGCGGCGAATTCTGTAGTCAGCCATCATTTCTCCTTTCGTCCCCAGCCAGGCCCGGCGGGGTTAGGGGGTTAGGCATCGTCTTCTCCAAACGGCAGCACGCCCTGACGGAGGCGCTCTACGGCTATGTCGCAGTACGCTTTTTCAGCTTCAATCAGCACACATCGCGTATTCATGTCCTGGCACGCCTCGCCCGTTGTTCCACTCCCGGCGAAGGGGTCCACAATCAGATCCGTTTGCTCTGACCACCACTTCACCAGCCAGCAAACGTGTTGGGGCTTTCTTGGGCACGGATGCGACGACTTGTAGCCGTTCCTTGCTGTCGGCAGGCACCGCCCCGGAATGACACGGCGGCCGGGAGCGGAGGGTGGCGGCTCGCCGTACAAGTACGCCACATCCGACGTATACAGGAGCCGTCCCTTGTAATGCGGTGGAACATACTCCAGCCAGCAGACGCGAAAGAACGCAAGGCGAGGCGGAACACACGACATCAACATGGGGTCTGTGTCACACCCCATCTGGACCGCTAGTCGCTTCACCGACCCAGGCAGTGCTTTACACATCTCGCCGAACAACTCAAATGGGCGGTCGCTACCAAGTAGCGGCACACTGGCGTTGGGCCATACGGGATCTGTCACGATGGTATCCGGCTCCAACAGCGGCAGGACCTCCCTACAGTCGGCATGGTACAGAGTAATCCCGTCCTTGCACTTGCACGGCTGCGACTTGCAGCGGTAGCAGGGGGGAAGCGTTGAGAGCTTCGCCCGGCGTTCAGGATCGGGGGTGGGGTTAGTCATTCGTCTTCTCCAAACGGCAACACGCCCTTCGCCTGCCGTTTCGCAATATCGTAGGGGTCCAGCCCGTACAGCCGTGCGGCTTTTGCGAGGAGCGAAAACGTAGGAAAGTTGCGTCCTCGCTCGACGTTGCACAAGTGGACGTTCGACACGCCCAGGCGTTCCGCCGCATGTGTTTGCGTCAGTTCAGCCATTACCCGTGAGATCCTGAATCCACGCCCAAGTGCTGTCCGCAATTCCTCGCAGGACAGCGAAGCAAGATCACGCGGACTGTCGCGGTCGTCTTTGGGTATCGTCATTGTTTCACCGCCCGGCGCTCAGTATCGGGGGTTGGTTGGTCAGTCATCGTCTTCTCCAAACGGCAGCACGCCCTGACGTAGGCGCTCTACGGCTGTCTGGCAGTATTTCTCTTCGATCTCGATGCCAATGCAGCGGCGGCCTAAGTCCTTGGCGGCGCGGAGGGTTGTGCCGGAACCCATGAAGGGGTCGATGCAAAGCCCGTCCGGCGGTACCATTGCGGCAATATGTTTTCGGATAATCCCGAGCGGCTTTTGTGTTGGGTGGTCGCACTTTCCGGGTTGACCATATCGGTAACTGTCAGCAACCCAGACGTTGCGGCGTTTAGTATTTTCATCACAAAACCAGGGGGACTTGCGGTATCCGTAATAAGCAAGCTCAAAGGCTGATGGCCACCAATTGCCGGGGCATGCCGGCGGCGGGCACGCCTTGACCCATGCTGCCGGTTTCACAACAAAGCCCGCCCGCCTTGCTGGTTCTGCGTATCGTTCAGCCGAGTCGAAGCCAACCCACACAAAGCAGGACGCCGTCGGCCTGCATAGTCTGAACGCCGAAGTCAAGCCGCTTCGCACGTCATCAACGATGACTTGTGTATCCCACTCGAATTGCAGCCTACGGTTCCCGTCCAGGCGGTTCTGTGAACCAAACTGGTTGACAATCCCATACGGCGGATCGGCATACACCACATCCACACTCCCCTCCTCCAGCAGAGGCAGGATGTCCCGGCAGTCGGCGTGGTATATCGTGCAGCCGTCCTTGCAAACGCACGGCTGCGAACGGCAGCGGTAGCAGGGGGGGAGGGTTGAGAGCCCCGGCGTTACCCCCTTTCCGGGGTCTTGCTCGGTCAGGGGGCTTAACGGGGAGTCACCACCCGCCGCCGGGGTATTCGGTCGAGTGTTCATCGGTTCACGGAAGTGCTTGCACTATTCGGCCAGTTTGGTACAATGAGGGCAGTCGGGAGCCTTCCCGGCGGAGTCACGTTCTTGGAATTGGGGTCTTGAGCCGTGGTTCTACCCACCACAGAACTCGGTATACAAAACGTGCGGTGTTCAACTCCACCGCAGAGTCGCCGTAGCCTAAAGGCTGTTCCCCCGCCTAAACGCGGTTCTTTCCCGGGCAACGGGCACAGGTTGTGTGTGTCACCCCCGACGCCCCGGTCCACTTGGCCCAGTAATGGAACGGCTGTCACTACGGCGCAGCGGCTCGCCACCGCTGCCACGGCTTCTCGAAACGCAGTCGCGCTGACAGAGCAGCGGCGCGTCTGAACTCCAAGGGCTACCGGATAGCGCTCTATATGCCAACCCGCTGGGGTTGGGCCGAGGGATGGGGGTGTGGACTGAGAAGGAAGGTGGTGCCCCCCGAACACCCACAGCCCGAACAGAAACCCCAGCCCCACCCCACATAGCACCAGCCCGACAATGCACAAGGTCTCCGCCCGCGTCCACGGTGTCTCTCGGTTCTCCATCGCGTCAAGCCAGTCCTCGGCCCGCCACTTCTCTCTGAACCACACTGCCGGCTCGCCGTCGCAGTCAATACGCCAGAGGCCGCCTTCGCGGTCGATCGTGTATTTGCTCATGGGTACGTCACTCCGCATCGCTCGAACACCGCCCCGAATCGCTCCCTCACCAAGGCGTCGTACCAGCCGGTCAGCCAGCCGGTGCGCTGATTGTCGCCGATCGGATATGGGCACTCGTGTTGTGTCTGCCCGTCTGCGTGGGCCTGTTGCCCCTCCTGGCATTGAGGGGTGTCGCGGGGCACGTCAATAATTTCAGGTTCGCTCATCGGTTCGGCTCCTTTGTTCGTAGCACGTCCGGCGCGCCGTCGCCGGACTGCACCCACTTCCGCAGCTCGTCCAACGCCCATTCACGCTCGGAGTGATCGATCGCCAAAAATTCATCCCAACACCAATCACGACTGATTAACACGAGCCCGGCGAGGGACCGCTTGGCGACGACGTTGCCAGCGGCGCGGCGGAGGATCTCAGCGATTAGGTCGTGAGATTGCCAGTTTAGTCGTGCTCCTTCGAGCGAGGCTCCGTTGAGCAAGGCTCTGTTGAGCCAGGCTCTGTTGAGCCAGGCTCCTTCGAGCGAGACTCCGTTGAGCGAGGCTCCGTTGAGCAAGGCTCTGTTGAGCAAGGCTCCTTCGAGCGAGGCTCCGTCGAGCGAGGCTCCGTCGTTGACGGCCTGCCGCAACGCCTCGGCTAACGAGTCGGCCTCGCACTCGTACAGCGTTCGGCCGCCGAATCGGTTTTTGATCGTCTGTTTCATTTTCTCCTCCGCGTCGTCAGTCCGTCACCAATCCCCGCCAATTCTCCGGCGGCTCCCATTCCCAAATTCCCTGCTGCCCCCTCGCCGGGATCGGCTCCCTGAACCGCCGCACGTTGTCCAGGATGAGCCCATACAGCCCGTCGGCCGGGCACAGTGCGGCCTTCGCATCGGCGTCTGTGAGGCGTCTATGGGCTATGACATCCGCGAGGCAGACGATCACGCCCGAATAGGCGATCGCGTGGTCGAGCGCCTCATTCATTCGCGCAGAAGGCACCTGGAATTGCCGCTCGATGTAACTGAAGGGAACGAACACACGCTTTTGTCCCCCATGAATCGCCACCGTCTCGCCCACCAGCCCACGGAAGCGGTCATGCCGCCGCGTCTCGATCGACTTGAGGCCGAATGCCACGAAGGATGACCACGGCCGGTGGAGGGTAATAGATTTCATTACTTCTCCTCCTGCGCCGCTTCCACGGCTTCTCGGGTGCTCGCAACACGGAACACTGGGAGCCACACACGCACACCGTTGTGCGTTTCGCAGAGCACGTCACGGTAGCCGACAGCCGCAACCACCAGTTTGCACGCGGACACGAGCTGCATTACCGCCTCTCCGCTCGTGCAGCGTGTGGCCGGGAAATTGAACACCTCACTACCAGGCAACAATGGCCCGTCCTGCACCAACTCCCCGGCAGCGTTCAACCGCCAGCACTTGGGCAGCTTAGCCTTGAGGGCTTCGAGTTCGCACATTGGGCATGGTGATTGCATCGCCGGGTCGGAGACATCCAACCACTTTGTTCCGCACCTATCGCATTTGACCACCTCGCTCCTCCTTCGCTGCTTCAGCGGCTGTCAGCGCCCCATCAATTTCTGCCACGATCCCGCCCTCTGAGTTCGCGGCATACTTGAGCCAGTCGCGGATACGGGAGAGTTTTTCACGCAGCCGCTCCACCTCGTCCTGCACTATGCCGGGAGCAACCACCTCGGTGGCCTGCTGGATATCATCGAGCTCGGCACGCAGCCGCTCCACCTCATCCTGCAACCGCCGAAATTCCGCGTGAGCACACTGCCGGCAGATCCAGCCGTCGATGTCCAAACCGATCATCGGCTTGGTTTGCTCACTCCACCTATCGCACTTCTTGCATCGGACCATCTCACTCCTCCTTTCCCTTGATCGCCGCCGCGATCGCTCGACTGGTGGCGAGGGCTTCGGCTTTGGCTCGGATCTCCTCGTCTGTGTCGCCAGTGACTTCGCGGAACATACATTCCCCGCTGTAGCCGCCGCGAATAACACACTGGATGCCTACCAGGCGCTCGCCTTCGGCCAGGGTATCCAGTAACCATTCGCCCGCCTTCCGTCTCGCCTCGCCAGCGTGAGCGGCAGTGGTGGAGGGGGACCAGTACCGCACACTGATCCAATCGCGTGTTCCCTCGCCTCTTTTCCACGCACCGCATCTTGGATATTCACGCTTAGGGCCACCACCTATCTGAATCTCATAAGGCGGCAACCATTCCCACCCCATCCACTCCGTCGCTATCCACGCATCCAGTTCCGGGCTAGCTTGCAATTCGGTGGGGTCGATGTCTTGTGGGTTCATGGCCTGGGTCCTGTTCAAAAGCACTCTTCACAGACTGGCTCGTCGGCTTCGTCTTCCGGCTGTGCCGCCTGACACTCCAGGCAGACGAATCGCCCACACCGGCAGCAGCCGACGAAATCCTCGGTTTCCTTGCCGCATCGTTCGCACTTCATCATGCCAACCTCCCGACTATTCCTCTATGGGGACGCATTTGACTCTCTTCCCATTGCTGGACGGACACACACCTCCTGTGCAGTTGGGGCCTTGCGGATGTGGCTTCCAGTGTTGGTGCCAGCATTCCCGGTCACATGCCCCTGCGTGGTCGCAGACATAGAGTTGCTCGGGTTCGGCGGGGTCGACGTCTTGTGGGTCCATTATTCAACCTCCCTTGATTCGCAAGAACCACGCCCACGGATTGGCTTCCCATTTCTGTCTGGGCGTTTTGGCGAGGCGGGTGTCCCAGAACGCCGCGAAGCGTTCCCGGAATTGCTGGTCGCCGGAATCACACACGGCTGTTGGCCCGGCACCAAAGCCGTCCTCTTCGCCGTCACGAATGCCCACCCGCTCGATGTCGTCGATCGTGATACTCTGCACCTGCCGTACTTCGACGGAGGTGAGGAGACGGCGGATGCGGGAGGCCCGCTTGGGCATGTTGGAAGGGGGACGCCACTTCTTGGCACTCGTCTTGATGGTGGTTCCAGGCTTTAGGCGTGACTCAACTTCCAAGTGCCCTTGCGGGTTGTCGGCCCGGTACACCACCGAATGTGTTTCCGCCTGCATCTTCTTACTGCCACACCCACACCAATAGCCGTCCCACAACGGGCAATAGTCTTGCCACGGCTCCCGCCCCCACAGCACCGTGCCTGGGGAGCCGTAGGGACATGGCCAATCGTGCGTCTCGGCCGGAAAGTCTCGACAAAACCCGCGGCAGTCCGACATGCCCATCTCTCGCGTGTCGGGTGGCGGCTGCTTCTTCAACGGCCTCACCACCAGCGTCAACCGGCCGTCAAGAGCGGCGAGGACTTCGGCGGGCGTGAGAATTATTGGGCGGGTTTTCATTTGCTCGGCTCCTTTCGCCGTTGTGCTTAGTCGCAAGCCTTCAGCAGCTCCGCGATTCGCGTCTCCCGGCTCCGCTTCTCCGACCCGTACGCAAACGCCGCCATCGACTCCCAGAGCGTTTGGTTTCCGAAGCCGGTCAGCCCGAAACTCGATAGCTCCTGGTCGTTTTCCTCGAACGACACCGAATACACCACGAGCACGTCCCGAATGCGGTGCTTGACTCGCAACTCGGCCAAATCGTCGTAAAACGCTTTCGCCGCCGCCTCGGCATCGGCTCGCGTGGAATGCGGCTCGGACGCCTGCCGGTATCGTTTCAGGTCGGGCTCGAATCCGCCGGGAAGCGATTGTTGTTGGTCGGCCATTACTCAACCTCCTGTCCTGTTTCTATGTGTCGGTCAATATCTCGATTTCCAGCCGCGCCACCCAGTCCCACCGTTTTCGGAGCGTCCCGTCTCCAATCCGCTCGTCGCGCCTGAATAGGCAATCGAGCACGGCCTTGTCGACGTTGTCCCTGTCCGGTTTGCTCCGGTGTATCGTCCCCATCACTGCCACCCGCCGCTTCTTGGGCCACGACTTGGGCGGCTCAAAGTACGCTGTCCAGTTCACTTCGGCGACTTGCTCCTCAGCCGGGAGCGAATCGCCGACAGCCTCTCGCACGCGGTCGCACCAGTCGCGGTACCGCATCACGCACGGCCGTTTTTTCCACTTGTCGCGTTGGGTCATTCTGGGCTTACCGGGCGCAGGGCCGGGAACTACGATCCGCATGGTGCCATTGGGACGCGCCTCGACCGTGACCATCTCCGCGCGGCTCTTGTCGGCCTCGGACAAGAGCCTGCCGTTGACCGCCGCCGTAGCAATTAGGGCTTCGGGTATGCCCATGCGTCGTAGTTCGTCGGCCGTGTTCATTCGCTCGTCTCCTCCAGCCTTGCCCTACACTCTTCCACCGTCGCCCCCTCTTCCAGCCACCCCAATACTTCGTCCACCTCGGCCTCGGTTACAGCGTCGGGGGCGCGCCGTCGTAGTCTATTGACTGCCTCTCGGTCGTAGTGCTCCGGGTCGGCGCGTTTCTTCAAGGCGAGTTGCACGGCGATTGGCATGCCTGACATCTCCTCGTGACACCCGCCGTTCAATCCTTGGCAGAGCTGAAGCCACGCGGCGGGGTGCTTCAGCGCCCGTTGCCGGTGAACGCCTCTTGGTATTTCGTGGCACTCGAAGCGCCATGGGCCTATGTCCTTGTCGTAACTGTTGCCGGTGAAACTGCTCCTGCCGCAAGCGAAACAGAACAAGTAAGTCCGGGCCCATTCCTTGCGGGTGATGGTCATTAGTCGTCGTTGATTAGTTTGACGCCCCAAAACAGCGCTATGCCGCCACAAAATACGAATGATGCAATGTTGCCTGGTGCAGGAAAGAACGGAATATTGATGCAAGCACATCCCAGAGGGATAAGAACTCCCAGCACATACGGTCCAGTTTTCATCACGTTTCTCCTTTCACGTCGGGGTAATGATTCGTCGATCAGGCCCGTCCAGAAAATGTTGCGTACCCGCCCCTAGCCGGCTCGCAATCCGCTTGTCGTACAATTTCTCCAGCGTCCCGAGCGTATGGTTGCTGATGTAGATCGCTGGCCGGTTGTCTCGCCAGTCAAGGAAGTGCTTCACCGCGTCGTATTCCCAACGGCCTCGGGCGTCGGCGTGAGTGTCCCGGGTGCCCAACTCGTCCAGAATCGCAACACTCGGCATTCCCGGTCGGCCCCATGAGCGAGTCCACGGCGGCTCTTTTTCAGAATCAGCCATCAGGTCCAAGACGTTGCTGACCGTCCAGTAGCGGGCGAATTCCGCCAAGTCGCACACCACCAGCGCCGCCCGCGTTTTGCCGACGCCGACGGGGCCGTGAAGAAAAAGCGGCCACGCAGACTTGCCCGCAGTCAGTTCCCGCAGGACGACACGGAGGCCGTCATCGACGCCGGCGAGGTGTCGTTCCACATCGGGACGGACGCGGAACTTGTCCACTTTTCGCGGCGGCACTCGCTCGAAGCAGCCGGGCCGGTCAGTGTACTCGGCCATCTGGGCGGTTAGGTTGCTGATTGGTTCGAGGGGCATTGTTCTTTTCCCATGTGCGGACAGCGGCCCGCCAGTCTTTCATCGAAACACCGCCCTTGAGCTTCCAGCCCCGTGTGGCGTAGTAGTCGACGAATGCCTGGGGGTCGATCCCGTTCCGGCGCTCAGTGCAATAGACACGGACGTCCGCCACGCTGGGCGGTTGAAACCTATATGTATTCTTCTTCTCTTCTCTTCTCTTCTCTTCTCTAGGTAACGCTTTAGTAACGGTCGCAGCGTTACCCTTTTTCGCCTTACATCGAGCCACTCGCCGCGACGTAAGTGCCCGCGTTTTAGCACTTTCGGAAATATGCCTCTCAAAGTTCGGGATGCTGATTCCGGCGTTCCCAATGTCCAACCACCCCGCTTCTTGCATTGCGGCGGCAAACCCGGTAACGCCGAGGTAACGGTCGAGAAACGTTTTGGTAACGCCGGGTGCGTTACCATCTTTCGTCTGCTGGTCGCCCCAAATCCAAAACCGGAGGAGCTTACCCACCACCTCGTCCTCAGACAAATCAAGGGCCGCAGCGATGGCGATCACCGCTGGGTCGGTGGGCAGGTCATGTCTAACTTTCAGCCAGTCCCCGGCCATCCCTCACTCCGTCATTTTTTCTTTAGCCGCCCTCAGCCGGACGGCGTATTCGATCCGCATGTCCACCAGTTCCTCACGGCTGAACTGCCGTGTGGTAGTCTTGAGTTGCTCCAGCCGCTCCACCGTCTCCTCCCCCCTCGCAAGCAACATCCACTCGCGGAACCGTTGCGGCGCACCACTCTCGTAGCGGTTGCACCGCGAACACTGGGGGGCCACGTTCTCTTCCTCGAACAGAATCGCGTTCCGCCGAGATGCCAAAAAATGCCCGGTGTGAAATCCGCCCAAGCCGCCGCTCCACGGCCCCACCTTCCCGTAGGTGACACAGACGCATTCCCCTTTGTTGCGAGCAACCAGGGTCGGCTCCCCCTGTTTGATGCACCATTCAGAACGCGCTGGCTGGGCCGCGGCCTCTGCGCGGATCATTTGCTGAAACACCGGAGCCACGTACCTGCGGATATACGTCCCAGTGGAATACTGGCGAGCGGTATCGAGCATCCGTTGACGTTTGCGTTCGGCTTTCTCTTCGGGCATCATTCGTCTCCCCAATGCGACTTGCCGCCTCACTCCATCTTCCCCAGGCAGTCGGCGGCGGTGCTCAGAACGGGATATTATCCTTCCCTTCATTCGCCGCTTCCTGCATTGCCGCATTAACAGGATCTTCCCTGGGCGCGTCCTTCTCGACCGCCGGCGGCTTCGGCGGCTTGCCTTTAGGGGTGGCAGCGTTCCGCTTCGCATTGCCTGCCAGGGCCCGCAGGGCCGCCCCGTGTTGCGTCTTGAGAGCGGCCACGGCTTCCGGGCTCATTTCCCGTTTTCCGCCAGGGGTGGCATCGTAGGCGTTCACGAAGGCAATCGGAAACTGGTTGTACTGGGCTCGCTCTGGATTCGTCTCTTCGTTGATAACCACTTGGCACGGCGTCGGCTGCCACGTCCGGCCCGTGAACGAATCAAAATCACCGTCCCATCCGGCATGGTCGATGAGATTTTGAACGGTGGATTCGTTCAGGCTGCCATCTTTCTTCACGAGCCATTGCAGCCCATCGGCCTGCATTTCATATTCGGCCCACGGCACCCACTCGCCGTCCTGTCCAGCATCGGCGTCCCACATCTCGGTGAGTTGCACCGTGATGGACAACGGAATAGCTCCGCTCTTGAAAGGGGCCATCAGGCAGTAGTCGGTAATCTGGGCACGGAACGTGCCCTCTCGATCGAGTTGTTGAGGCATTCTTAATTCTCCTCATCGTGAAAGTCTGTGCCCCGAGGCATTGGGGCGTTATCGTCACAACAACAGTTTTCCAACCACTCGTCACACTCAGGGCAAACGTCGTCTTCCATGCCCCATTCTTCACACTCGCAGTCTGCAAACATTTCTCCACATCCGTCGCAGATGTCCGTTAGGTCGTATTGGTCTGCACCATCGCCCATGTCATTCCTCAATACCTAACAATTGTCGCCAAAGCGTAGCATCGCCCTGGAGATAAGGAATGGGGTCAAACGGCGTCCTGGACTTGGCCAGATAACCCGGCAATTCCTTGGAGTAAATGGTCCGTGTACCAACGCCTTTGCCCTTGCCCGCTTTGTCCTTCTCGCCCTTGCTGACACTGGTGTCGTAGCCGACGTAGAGAAGATGGGTGGCCCATTCCCGAACCTTGAGGCGAATAGATGCTTTGCCTTTGCCGGAATGTTGAAGCCGTGGCGCAATTTGAATCCAGTCGTCTCCCATCGCGTTGGATACTACATCAGTGCAATCATGGGCCGTGCAAATGATGTGCTTGCCGGTCCGAAACACCTTGTCAAGGTCCTGCAACAACTTCAGGAACGTGCCGTAAATGTGAGTGAAGCCTTTGCCCCAGCCGTAATCTTCGATGTTTTCGACCGTGCGTGGCTTGTCGACAGAATACTTGATATTGGCCAGGACCCACGCCGAAGCCATCTCTTCTGCCTTGGTGAAGCTGTCAATTACTACTGCTCCAAAAGGCTCCAGTAATGCGGTATCCAGCAAAACTGCCCGCAGGTCATTCCATGAGTCGATTTCTATACGAGCCACATCGAGATGCCCTGTCTCGTTGTCAAGGTCGATGAATAACGGGGTAATGCCCACCTCCGACAACAACGAGCACAACTCCGACTTCCCGACGCCACCGGGGCCATAAATCACCGTCTTATGATGGGTGAGTGTTCGGCCGGTTTGGATTTTGAAATCCTTGGCCGCTGGCGTACTGTTGGCCGGTGGGGGCGTGCCCTTAGCCGGCGGCGGTTTCTTCGGTTTGCTCGGTGGCGGTGCGGTTGCCATCATTCATCTCCAGTTCGGGGTGAGGATTGTCTATTACCTGAAAGCCTTCGGGCATCGGATCTACACTTGGGTCAAATCCGGTAGTACACAAATCAAAGTAGCTGCAATATGGACAGGTGTTCCGATTGACTGTTCGGAACCACCGATTGTTTCGTTGCGCTTCCCGAATCGTCTGTTGGATTTCCCACAGCTCGTGAGCGCATTCTTCAAGCTCGCAATCCAGCCTGGGAATTTCGACACGAGCAAAGTAGAAATCCGGGCGAGCTGCAATGTCGTCGTTCAATTTCTCGCCCCATTCTTCGACGGTCATCGGGCGGGTGTTCAGAACGTAGCCTTTTTCCTTATCCGCTGTCTGGCGGGGTTCTCCGTTCTTCTTGAACACCCGCATGTTAGTGCGGTCAGTAACAATTTTGAGGCCGTCCTCGTCCGTCAACGGTACATCGGCCGGCTTGATGGTTGGCTTCCTTGCCACGTCGTAGAGAACCGTGGCCACGTCGTAGCCAAGCCTCCTGGCCGCGTTGACGTAGAAGCTGATTTGGTGGTCGATACGAAGACGCTTCCACAACGGAGCATCAATGCCGATGTCTTCGCCAATCGTCTTGTGCTCCATCACGGCAAGCCGTCCGTCTTCCAATTTCACGATGCCGTCGATCTTCCCGGCCAACCGGAAAACAGTGGTGGACTTGCCTGTGGCGGGGTTCTCCAGCCCCAACTCGAAAGCCTTTTCAGCGGCGATGTATTCCAATCCGTCATCCTGCCAACGCCAGTCGTAGCCACAGACAAGTCGCACCAGTGTTTCACATTCGTAATTCCAATCGGTTTCGTCGAATTGCTCGGGGCAATAGAGATAGGCTTTTCGGATGTATTCCACGGCTGAATCCAAATCCGTTACCAACAACTCCAGGGCCCGATGCCAGACACTTCCCATCCGCAATGCCCTCGCGTCGTACACTGGCCGAATTCGTTTTTCATAGCTCCACCAGTGCTTCTTGCGGCACGATTTGAAACAGTCTTGACGAGAATAGGTTAAGAGTTGCATGGCCGTTCTCCGTGGATAAACTCCGTGTCGTCTTCCCGAACCGCCTTGAGGGCCTGACGTCGCAGTTCGGCGTAGACTTCGGGGTGGGCCTCGTGGAATCGCCGGAAGGCATCCTTGCGGGCACCGTCGAAGAGGTCGAGTTGCTCGGTCATCGGTCACGATTCCTCGGGTCCATCTCGAGGGAAATCGGATCAGGGCCACGAAACGAACCGTGCTTGCGCTCCATGTTCTCTTGGATGGCTGTGTCTTCGGGGCGTTCGGGCGGCACCTCGGCGCGGCGGATGTTGACATTGCGCGGGGCCTCAATCCCTAGCCACACCGAGCCGTCGCACACCCACACCACCTCCACGACAATGTCTTCGCCGATGATGATGCGCTCGTGCCTCTTGCGGGATAGAACTAGCATGGGGGCTCCTTTCGCGTCGGCCGAATCTTGCTCTCGTCCCAGTAGCCTTGCTCAAGCTCCTCGGCCGTCACGCCCGGTTCGGCAACGATAGTGATGCGGTTGAACTTGGCACTAATGGATTCGTCTTGCGCGGTAGCAATCGCCGCCATCACCTTGCATGTTTTGGCGATGTTTTCGCCTGGCTCTGGTTCGTAGGTCTCCATCGTAACTTTCTCTGTGGGTTTACCGGCGACGTGCCGGTGTTTGTGGTTCTCGCGTCGGCCAAATCCACCCGACCACCGCCACGACAAACGGCAGACAGGCAAGTAGGGCGAGTGTGTAGTCGATGTCGGTCATGGTTTCCTCCACTCCCCTCCCGGCCTCATGCCGGCGATGACGCAAGTAATTCGTCAACATCCTTGTTGGCCTCAAACGTCGACAACTCCTGTCGGCTGAAATGCAGGTGTTGCACCTCTTCACGGTACGCTTCTGCCTGGGCCACGGCCTCGTGTGCCAGATACCAGTCGGCGGGGCGTCGGTGCAAACTGCTTCGCATCCTCGCAATGGCCCGCAGTCGCCTATCACCAGCGTCATACGCTGCCAACAATGTTCCAACGTCTGACCTTGCAGTATCTTTTAGTTGTTGGTGCAATCGCGTGTTTTCGGCATCAAGCCGCACCATGACCTTCTCGGCCCTGGCGATGTGCTTCAGACACGCCCTTTGTTTCTCTTCGAGGTGATGCACTTGTTCATTGGCCGCCTTCAGTTTGCGTGTCAATTCTTCTGCTTTTCGGGCCAACCGCTCGGCTTCTTCTTGGGCCACGGCAACAGTTTGGGGCTTCTTTGCAACCACGTTTCACCTCCTGGTATCATTTGGAATTCATGGCTTCCACTCCCCTCCCGGCCTCATGCCGGGTCGGGGCTGTCTCCAATCGCGTCGGGGATCAGCCGTAGCGACGTCAATCTCCCCGGGGATCAGCCGAGACGATACGCCCGGCGTCGTGCCGGGCTCCTAACCGTCCGCCTCTTGAGCCCACTCAACAAAATCACGCAGAACGTGCCAGATATAGTCGTAGCGACCGTCCACGTACGCCTGGGGCAGCCCTCGTTGATCCACAGCGCTCTGATTGCACCGGCCGAACTCGTGGTATACGTGTGGAAAAATGTGGTGCCGTACGATATCGCCGTCTTTTGCCTTGTCGCGGCTTGCAGGCTGTTGTCCGGCCGGCAAGTCAGCGCAACGCACGATGGATATTGGGCCGTAGATCGTTTCCCACTCGGCGGCAAAGTGGCCGTCGATATAGACGAATGACACGGTCTGTAAAACGTCTGTCTGTTCGCGCGTCCGTTTGTCTGGGTCCCATCTCGCGTTAATACACACTCGCCTGTGTTCATCTTGGGCTAACTGGAGTACGTTCTTGGGGTATGACATCAGTTTCTCCTCGGTTCTGTAAGTGCTCCCTGGCCGGAATTGCACCGGCTACCAGTTCTTATGCACCGTTCGCATTCGCTAGTCCCTGGTGCGTAACAATACCTGGCCTCGTGGGACTCGGGGCGCGTCGCTGTCCGCGCCGCAGGGGGCACGCCCGGGCTTTCCCCGGGCTGGTTGCATTGTCCCGTCTCCTGTTTTTGGGGACCGCTGTGATACCATGTCTCTAACTTTGTAAGCGCTCCCGGCGAGAGTCGAACTCGCATGGCACTGGCCGTTTTGCTGGCCGCGCCGCCCGGACCGTCAGAGCGGTTTTCGGCACCGATGTGCGGTCCCTTGGTGCGGCGTGCGTCTACCGGGCCCGGTCGGGCCGTTTGCGCCACGGGAGCAAACCCCGACACCCGCGCTGCTAGGCCACGAGTGCCGGGAAGAGATGCCCGCGCTGAGTCAGTTAGAATCCACCCATAATTGTCTCCTTGTGCTTGGGGTAAAAAAGCCCCACCCACCCCCGGCACCAGCATACCGCCGGGTAGTCGTACTTCTGTTCTCAAGAGGTGGGTGGGGTGGTGAGTCATTTCTGGCGTCTTAGTTCAAGTTCCGCTGCGTTTTCCAGGGCGGTCGCAATTCTCGCCGCGTGGGCATTTGTCTCCACGGTCAAGTCGTTGCGCCGCCTTAATTCCGCGAGAGAGTCGGCCAGGTTGTCGGTAGCGATCTTGTGGTGACGGCCTCGCCCGGTCACAAGATCTGTTAGCGGCAATAATAGACAGAGAAGCAGTAGGCCGACTGTCGCACCGCACGATGCACCGAGCCCCCAGAGAAACGCGGTCCAGATAATCATGGTTCGTTCCTTTCCTTCCGCTTCTTTCGGTCCGCCTTCACGTCAACAGCCGAAATCGTGTAACGATGCAGGATCTTTGTTCGCTCGCTCGCCGTGCAGTGCCCGCACTTCGGGCATTCCTCGACCGCGCTGACTACCTGATACGAACACGCATTCACACGTCCGGCATCGTCAAAGGAGCTGACACACACCTCTTCGCCGTTCCACTGAAAGCGCGAATCAATGCACAGTCGGTCGCGTTTGCGGCGCACGATCGTATACTTTCGACCGTGGCTTACGTTGTCCGCGATGATCGGTTTGCGTCCGCAATACCGCTCGTATTCGATACAGCATGAAATATTGCCAGACCGAACCGCTTCGGTGTACAGCTCTTCCGCGTCGACGCATCGCCAAATTGTGCTGTAGGGGCCGCTCCGGAATTCCTCCGGCAGCCGGTCGAGGTCGCCAGGCTCCCAGTCGAAACCCTCGGCACACAACAGAAGCGCAGCGCGCACCCGATGATTGAACCGCTCCCAGGAATGCGTACGGTTCTCTATGGTCTCCCACGCCTCACGAATAAACCGGATTACCGTGCTGTCTGGTTTCTTTCGGGTCACTGAAGCGTCTCCGCTATTGGGCTAGCATAGTGAGGTGACTAGACGGGCTGAGAAAACGCCGCCGACCCGTGGTTGCAACATTTGTGGTTCGGGCCGGCGGCGCAAAAAATCGGCCGCGGTGAGAAGGGTTGTTTTGGAACACGAACCCGCAACGCCAGCGGCCGGGAGGAAAGTCAGGTTGTGGGCGGTTGCGTTCATGTTCGTGCTCCGACAGAAAGAATAACGTCTTCTCCGATTAGCCAAATCCCACTAGTGGTGACGGGGTGATAACCCCACGGGACTGTAAACCCGAAACTCGGGGTGAACTGGACAGGAACTCACCGGGAAGTGGACGGATATGCCCAGGCGAAAAAACTTGGAGAAAATTTCGGCGAGTGCGGAAGACGGGGCGCGGGGTGGACAGCCAGAGAGAATTCACCCCAGAAGGCAGGGCGCAACATTTCCAAAGTGTCCAGTTCGCGGCCGTTCACAGAAGTGGGCAGTTTCACTCCGCAGTGAACGGGTGAAACACCCCGCCGACCGTCTGATGCAGAATCAGAAGGTCGCCGGCTACCCTAACCTTAAAGTGACCTTACGCTCGAAAACCTGCGCCCGCCGAGGTGAATCGCAGTTTCGGGCAGGCCATTACCCCCGAGTTTCCGGCGAGTTCGCCCCCAGTTCCCCCGCGCCTTTTTACTGGGGGTCAGAAGGTCGCGTGTTCAAATCACGCCGCCCCGACTTGCTAAGCTCTTTGACAACCTAGACTTACAAAAACCCCCAAGAGGGGCAGGGAGGGCTGCTGTGACCTTAAGTCTGACCTTACGGTTTTTCGGCGGGTTCGGCCTGTTCGTATGGCCGAATTCTGAGCACGGCCTCGACGTACTCCACGGGCTCGCCAAAGTCGTCTGCTATCTCTGCGGCGGATGCACCCGCGCCAGCCTCGGCCATCCACACATCCCAGACACGGTGCCGCTTGTCCTTGTGTCCGCAAAACGCACAAGGGCCGCACGGCTTGTACCACCTGTCAAGTTGGGCCACGTCCGTCCCCACCTCACTCCTCCTTTTTCCACCCCAACTTCTCGGCCAACGCCTCAAGCTGGGGTGTGCGGTAATAGTCTGCTGTAGTCTGGGGCGATCGGTGACGGGCGATCTCGGCCAAGTCCGCTTGGCTTAAGTCACCGGCCAGTCGAGTCGTCCACGCACGTTTCCCGATATCGTGACACGTCGCCGTCTTCGGGTTGCCGATCCCGGTCGTGACGCTCTTGCCGCACTTCGCAATCACCTTGCCGACCCAATCCGGGTCGCACGGTTCCATTTTACGGTTGAGCATCATGAACGGCTGCCCTACCGGCGGCTCCTCATTGATAAGGGCCCAGAACTCGGGTGTGATGAGCTGGTACTGATCCTCGCCCCGCTTATGACCCTCACTGGTGAATCGTACCAGAGGGAAGCCCACGGGCGGGGCGGGTGGGAGAATCACAGCCGAGGCCGAATCGTCCCACGACAGGTCGAGCAGCTCCCGGAGCCGGAAGCCGGAGTGCCAGTACCCTTTGAGCAGGTAGTGCCACTGCGGCCAGTCGTTCGGCCGCACGGTTTTGGTGTTCTCAAGGATCTCCCGGAACTCCGCGTCCGTCACCGCCCGAGAGCGGGCGAACTTGCCGCCCTTCCGTGCTTTCCTTGGCAGTTTCACCTTCACCGGCTTGCGCATCAGCCCGATGTTGTGGGCCCACGAGAAGGCGGCCAACAGTTCCTTGAGGTAACTGCTGATCGTCGAAGCGGGGGCCCGCTTGTTCTTGTCCATGAGCGCCGCCCGGAGCCTGGGAACGAACCGACTCACCGCTGAACTGTTCACCTCGTCCATGAACTTCGGCTCCATGAGGTTGGCGTACCACCCTCGGGACGTCGCCCAGTGCGCCCGAGTTTTCTTCGGCGCGTCGGCCAACTCCTCGGCCTCATATCGGGCCGTGAAATCGACCCAGGTAAGGTCAGCATCATAGTCGGGTTCCCGGATCTCCTCCGACTTGGCGATAGCCACCTTTCGGGCCTCGCCCTTGCTGGTGAGCCCGGTCGTTTTGGTGTGGACCTTGCCGGCGGCGTCCCGCCAGCGCAGCACGTAGTAAATACGTGTCGCGCCGTCGGGCTCAAGCAGGGTTACGCCGGGGTGGAGGCTCCGGCCTTCGCGTCGTTTTCTTCGGGGCATGGAACAGAGAGCCTTTCGACGAATCGGTGGAAACATGCCCCTGAAATAAGCCGGTCCTGCTGGCGGGTCCGTTCGTAATACGACAGCCCTTCCCGGTAGTATTCGTTCAACTGGTCCTGGGAAATATGGAGAATCAGCTTGATTGCCTGCTCGGTGTAAACCTTGTCAGCGCAAATAGTTCCGTCATAATTCATGTCGGCCATGAAAAAATTCCTGTGTTGGGTGTTGACACCACCAGGCCGGCAGCCTAGGATATCAGGCGCGTACCTGTTACGTCGGGGCCTGGCAGCCTCGTTAGTTTCCCGGCTCGGTGGCGTTTTTGCGGATGACACCTCGCCGGCCGTCGCTTGCGACAAACACGGGGTCCTGGCAGGCCCCGTTTGTCTTTCTTGCCTAGCTCAGTTCACACGTCACCTCCTGGCCCTCTGGCCGGCGAGAGACTCCGCGCGGCAAGCGCGGGGGAATCCAGAGAAATCGGTATAGGCTCATGTTCTTTGGCAACCTGGACTGTGTAGGGGCGTGTGTAGGGGCGGTGGACGCCGTGCCAGTCGGACGCAGCAGGCAGACGATTTTGTTGGTCGCGGTGGGCACTTCAGTCCTCCCCGCCCTGCTGGGCGTCGGGATCAAACAGGTTTTCCTCTTCGCCCTCAAGCCACCTGGCTGGCGGCGGAGACTGTGCGGCAAGTTCCCTCAACCTGTCGTTTGGGGGTGTTGCGGTCGCTCCACTTCGGGCCACCTCGAACAGGCCCGCGAGTTCGGCCGGCGTGACCGCAATGGCGTCTGGACCGAGGCTCATTGGGGAAATCATTATCCCGGTTGGCTCGCCGTCGCGATTGAGAATATCCCATTTCATATAGGGGGCGTTTACCCTGCATGGGATAAGCACAATCTCGCCGCGTGCCACATCGCGTGTGTCGGTCGCTAAGCGCATGGGTTAGGGCTCCTCGGTTGGAATTACTCGATACGTCCGCCGCGGGTACGTTTCTAGGTCGATCTCGATCGCTCCCTTTTGTTCGAGGGCGTGGACTGTCGGGTAAGGTACTGTTTGGAATTCGCCGCCGCGGCCGCAGCCTCCCTGTTGCAGCCAGTAGCGGCCATTCAACGTCATGTCATGGCCGAGCTGCCAGCCGTGGCGCATTTTGTCGAGGACTCGCTGTTGGGCCTTCGTGAGTTTCATCAC
>Ga0180437_10000559_pt1 | contig 70619 bp, 63 predicted proteins | sample SS_ome_4_FD_132410 | JGI IMG/M metagenome (GOLD analysis project Ga0180437, IMG submission 132410) | Hypersaline lake sediment archaeal communities from the Salton Sea, California, USA - SS_3_D_1 metaG | ecosystem: Environmental > Aquatic > Non-marine Saline and Alkaline > Hypersaline >...
GATTAGTAAACACATTGTTGCACCATTACTTTCTTACACAAAGAGCAAAACATAAATCAGTGAGCGATGTTATGAGAATCCGTAGCATTAAGAATCGGTGAGCGATGTTATGAGAGCAACCAATTAATAACATAGATTTTTCCATTCGTACTTCCAATGTATAAGCACGTGTCATAGACTACTGGTGAGACCCCATATTCCGTAGGAGATGTCCATTTGATCGTCCCAGTGGAAAGATTAACTGCATAAAGAATACCGCTGTTGGAACAACAATATAATATATTGTTCTCAATAACTGGCGCTGAATTGCCAAAAGACTCATTTGTGCTAAGTTGCCAGATGATGTCCTGTGTCTTGCCGCAAATTGCTAGGACACCTTTCTTTTCATCCGTTTGTGATTTTTCAGACATACCACAGATGATCACGTCCAAAATGCCGTCATCATTAACATCCCAAAAAACAGTTTCTTCCGCATCGACGTTTGAAATAAAGTCCCTTAGATAGGGATTTGTTATTGGATCGCCTTTGGTATATCTTGTATGTGTTTCATTTGCTCCATATGTTGGCCATCCCCAGTTGTGGTATGCATCCGATATTGAAACAAGTGATTTCAGTACGAAGGTGATGTCAGACGTCGTAACCCAACCAATTATCCCATTCCCTGTCGTGATTTTGTACCAACCATATTTACTGTCTGCATCACCTCTCTTCTTACTGAGAGTGTATAATGCTGTAATTTTTTCACCTTTACATAAGTCTGAAATGGCTTTCGCATTATAGTCAGGACTTTCGAACAAAGAGCAGCTGTCTGTTTTAATCCCCCCTCTTTTTAGTTTAAAAGAACGTATTTCATTCAACCTGTTTTGTACTGCTGAAGACGATACGTAATCGTAATAACCACGCATTGTTGATGATACCCCCCATGACCCATGAAAGTATTTGTAAAACATGTTGTATTCATTGATGACCTGCTTTTTGCTTCCGGATGAGTAATCAAGTAATTCCGCTTTGAAAAACATGGCTGCCCGGGCAAGATCTTGATCTTCATTTTCATTATAGATTCTCTGACATATGTCTCTCGCCTTTTCTGGATCATGCAGGTCTTCGAGATAAATTGTGCACAAAAGATCAAGAGCACTTACACTGTAGTGAACTATATCTTTAAAAAAGGACATGGATGCCGATGGATATTTATCAATTGCGGTCATAATATTTTCTATTGCTTCACCGAATTTTTTTTGTTCTCTTAGTATTGTTGCCTTTTCAATGTATGCCATCACTTTTATTACCGAAAAGGTTGAAACCTCGATTGTCTGTTCGTATTGATCAATCATAAATTCGTTTTTCAGTTCAAATTCATCCTTGATTTTCGGTATCTTGCTCATAGCTTCGAAATCAATTGTTGAACTCCATTCAAACCCGCTTATTTTACTCCCAGGATATTCTCTTATTACTTCTTGATACTTTTCAATTGCCAAATATGGTTCGTGCATATATTTCCAATATATTTCCGCGATTTTATTCTTTGCTATTCCAGCGGCTCTGCCTGGTCCAGATATTGCTTGCGGATATCGAAAAACGATTTTCTCAAGGTTTTTTATTGCTTTCTTGTACTCTTGCTTATCAATACATATTTGAGCCATAAGCTTTAATGCGACTACGCCTGTATTGATTCGACCTCCATATTCATCCATGATATCTAACACATTCTCATTAGGGTACTTTTCGAACAAAAGCTCGCATATTTTCTCAGCAGTATTCAAGTCATAATGGTTCCCCCATTTGATATCGGACCACCGCTTAGCCAAATGTCTCCCAGCACTGAGTAGTAGAATATCAAAGGAGATTGTAACATCAGATGCCATGACCCATCCTGTTTGACCGCTATGCGGAACATAATCCTTAAAATATTTGATTTTATAGTATTTTGTTATATCGTCTTTGTCCTTTTTGATTAGATGTTTTACAACGACAAATTCGTCATCAATACTCTTCATAGATATTAAATTACCATCAGGAAGAGAATCATACCAACTGTACGTATCCTTCTTTCCTTTACCATGTACCAGGCCGATATCCTGCAGGCGAAAATTATCAGCGAAAATCCAACCAAGCACAAAATCGGGGAGAATTATTCTACACCATTTGTATTGATCTCCGTTTTTTTTCTCAAACTCTATTTCATGTACAAAGAAAACATCCCCCAAATTTACTGTTTTTATCACCTCGGAATTCCGGTCAGCATTTACATAGATTGGTGTATTTGGTTTTATTACGATACCAACAGTATTAGCTTTATAATGTATTTCCTTACCAAAATAAAAGCTATTGCTATAAATAATATTTAATAGTATACAACCAATAAACAACGGGATAGTTTTGCCGATCCTGAATACAAAAACCTGTTTTTTATTATCTATGATAGCTCCCTTTTTATTTTTAATATTATAGTATCCAAATCAGATTTGTCAATGTGGACAGGATCAACTTCTATCAACAATTTCTATTTTCTCTGTGCCAAACCTATACCTGTTTGTAGTCTATAACATCCTGGTGAGTTGGACAATTAGCAGGTCGACGGAATACTCGTCCGTGGTGTTATCTTGCCTTTTTGAATTCTGTTAATTGGGAATTATTTCACAAAAAAGGCTTGAGCCGTCGATCTCGGTAAAAGAAACATCGACATCGAATCTACGGACTAATGCCTCGAAGTCATACCGGCGTACGGTACGGGCAACAAATCCATCTTTCGACACAATGATACCGTCTCTTGTCTTCTTTAGATCGATCGTGCCGAGCAATCCAGCATCGGATTGAATCTGGAACCACTTCAGGCGCTCGTGCCAGAATTCGTCCACGTAACTTGAAAATAGTATTGTACCCCCAGGCTTTGCGATACGAATGCTCTCACGTATCAGTTCCCTTTGGTCAACATGGAACGCAGAAATACCGTTTTGTATACAAACGACCACATCGAACGAATGCCCACGCAGACCTGTTTGAACGGCATTCATATTCACTAATGCCCAGTTGGAGAAATTTCGCATTGTTTCTTTACATAGCACTAAACTCGCATAGGAAGTGTCGATACCAACGCAAAAACGGGCACGCTTGGTAAGTCGCGCAAGTACGCGTCCATATCCGCAACCCAACTCTAAAACTATGGAATGCACATTGATCCTACTGAGGACATAGTCTATTTCTGCTTCAAGGTATTGTTTAACGCGCTGGGGAGCGATTTCATAACACCGCTTCAGATTATCAGCGGCAAGTTTTTCTTTATAATATTCTTGTTTCATATTTAAATACAACTAAGTCCGCCATACAGCATTAAGAGACAATTACTCCCGTAGACCAATACATTCATCATGTCATGCAGCTCCAGTTTTCATGGATAATTATGATTGATGAGACATAAAAGTCAATCCCAATACTGGTCCTTCTGGCAGCAGTTTAATAAGCTTTTGGAGAAGGTGAAAAAGTAGAGCAACTGAATGTTTCTAAGTGGGATTCCTATTGACATACAACAAAAACCTTAATATAATTATAGTGTTGGACGCGATATGAGTTCATTTTGTAAAATTTACCTTACCTTATTTTTATTTTTTCTTACTATCTCAACTGCATACTATCGCGAGGATGAACCCTCCTTAGTGAATGGAAATTTAAAACTCGCAGCACTTGGCAACTTAAATCTTGTTCTTGAAGAATATGAAAATGAAATTAACATCTATGATTTTGGAGAGTTACCAGCAGGCATAATTGACGATAACAGTAGTAAATCGTCAATCTATTTAAAGGGTAAATATGGCTTTGATGGCTTAAAGGAGAAGGAAACAGAGACAGAATGGTCTGGTGGTAGTATTGCGATTGGTGGAATTTACAAATATATGAGCCGCTGGGCACTTGGCGGTTCATTTTCAGGTTTAAAAAGAGATCTGGGATTTTATTCGCCCTGGGAGATGACTAATCTAAGATACGATATAAAAAACACCTGTGATACTGTAATTGTAGCGTTTCAAGTCTTCAAATGGATAAATCTTGGTCTACGCGGTGCATACCGCAGGGACATGATAAAAACAACTGAATATATCAACTACTGGGAGGATGACGATACAACCTGGCTGGTTGCTCCATCAGTGTCAATAACCTTGCCTGGCGGAAAATGGTCTATCGGCGCTGGATATACATATACAGATATGGGGTATTACTCAAACGTCAACAACGCTAAAGCCTTAACAATCACTGATGTTTTCGTGGAGATGATCTAGCCATAGGAATCAAGGTGAAACATAAACTCAGTTATCGTTCCGATGGATATATGTCTGATAAAGAAACCTTCGGAGGCATACGAAGTATTTACAAAATACCGGTACACGATAAGACCATAAGTATTGGTGCTATTATTAACCGGGATATTTTTTGCCATTACTGGGAATATGGTGACCCGATTCGCAATTGGTTTATGGATTTTGGAGGTGGTTTCGCATTGATTAACAAAGATAATGGTCTTGTTGGCGTAGAAATGAAACATAGGATATGGCAACGCTATGCACCTGCTTATCCCAAACAGACAACACTTAACTTTGGCCTTGAATTTGTTCCACTTAAATTTTTACCAGTTCGTATCGGTTACCTATATCATTGGTGGAGCCCGGAATATCCATATACAAAGCAAATGATTATAACAATGGGTTTTGGTATCTACCTTTTCGAGAGAACAAAAATTGACTTTGCATACAATTACCGGATATCATCAAGCACAATAGATCAAGTTACATATTATGAGACCTATCACGACATGCAAAGTATATTGGGATTATCTGGGCGTTTTGTTTTCTAAAAAATGCAGTATTACATTTCGTGATTAAATTATTTGCCACTAATTCAAACAATACATGCAATTTTTTGCCTGTTTGTTACCTATAACATCCTGGTGAGTTAGATGATGCGAGCGATAAATAAAAGAAGGGATCGGCAGTTTTTGACCACCGATCCCCCATCTCTGTTGGCAACTTTGTGCCATATCGGCACCTTTTTTTCGGTATTCGACGGTATTCCTCGGTACAAAGGAAAAGGATAGTAAAGACAGGATATTGATTTATTTCGGTATTTCGAGGGATTGCAATGAAAGATTTTTCTGCATTTCTGCAGAAAATGGGCCCGGAGGGACTTGAACCCCCGACCCGCTGATTATGAGTCAGCTGCTCTAACCAACTGAGCTACAGGCCCTTGCCCGCCTGGGGCGGGAATGATCAATTACAGGTGATAAAGTACAACCATGGATAATTATATCTTGTCTGTGAAAAATGTCAATTATGTATTCCCGGCTATTCACTGATACTGAATTCTTCCCATGTTGACAGCCGGTATAATAACATGTACAATTACAAAAAATAGAGTACCGTCATGCATAAAATCGAGATAATCCTACACAAAGGTTTTTATCCAACCACTGAGGTCCGAGACTTCATAGCAGTCATATGCCGCAGGTGGGGATTCACATCCAGGCATGCATACCAGATCAAAACCGCAGTCGATGAAGCCTTAACCAATATTATCCAGCATGCGTATAAGAACGGACAGGGCATGATAAAACTGCAGATAAGCTATAACCGTGAGAAGATGAAGATAATTATAAGAGACCGGGGTAAGCCTTTAGAGCAAAGACCAAGAACAACTCCTGTCGATCTCGTGATAAAGAAGAAGGATCGTGGTCTCGGTCTGGTACTGATCGAGCGGTTGATGGATAAGGTCAAGAGAATACGACGGAAGAATTACAACGAACTAGTTATGGAAAAGACCCGCACCGGAGCGAGATAATGATTGAAAACGAAGAATTGCACATAGCTGAATCATTCATCGGTCACGACAAAAAAACCGTTATACTGGTCATGAAGGGATCTATCGATACCAATACATCCATTAATTTAAAAGAGAAACTTCTTTTTCTCAGTGGTAGCGTGAATTATTACATCATGGATTTTGGGAACGTTACCTATGTTTCCTCAGCAGGGTGGGGCGTAATTCTTTCACGACTAAAAGATACACGCCAGGGAAAAGGCGATATACTACTTGTGAATATGAGAAAAGAAGTATATTCAATATATGATCTGCTGGAACTTAACAAGGTGGTGAAATACTTCCCTTCGGTCGAGGAAGGCCTGGAACATTTCGGTGAAAAAACAACTGATCTTCCTGTGGCACGACAAATCGCCGAGCCGGTCGCAGTTATTGATAAACCATCGCAACGCCCGATGACACTTGAACAAGCGATAAGGAAGATCGTGGGCAAAAATCCACTGCTCAATGCATCCGGGATTAAAAAGATCCTGGAACTCCCGGAATACGATTTTTCACGACTGAGTGTTATGAAAATTTATTTCAGGCTGCGCAAACTCGGTCTCAATACTAAAGAGGGAAAGCTATATTACGCATGGCAACAAGAAAAAAGGAGTAATAAACAGTAGCATATGGATAAAGTCTTTGGACTCGACAGTGCCGTGAAGATCGCAGAGGATGTCTATCATATCGAAACCTTTGCCGAGCCAAAGCACTTCAAAGTCATCAGTCAAACATACAAATCAGGTAAAATATTAGGTGTCAAAGAAAAAGAATATGATTCCCAGATCACTGAAAAGGCCATGTTGCAGCTCATTCAGACGACTCATAATCATCAAATAGAAGAACTCAGCCATCTCCTGCGTATCGCCGAGAACGTACAGGAACAACTGCGAGCCAATGCGTTCAATAAGATAGGCATGCTGTTCCTTAAAAAAGGATTTTATAAAGAGGCAAAGAAATCATTCGAATCGGCAATCAAAGCGGATGGTAAACTTACTGATGCTCACCGTAATCTCGGAACTGTCTATAAAAAACTGGGTGATCCTGATCACGCAATTGCCCAACTAACGCGTGCGCTTTATCTGGCCCCGAACAATGCGGATTATTATCTTGACCTTGCGCTCGCCTACCTGGAAAAAGATATGTATGATGAAGCATTCACCGAATTAAAAAAGGCTATAAATATCAATGAAGATTATGCCGATGCTTATTTCAATCTCGGATTGTTGATCCTTAAAGAAAAGATCGTTAAAAGAAAAAGTGTCGATCAATATGACATAAGTTCAGCGAAATTATATTTTAAGAATGCCTCTATCATGGACGACCGCTACCAGGATAGAACCTATCGCATTGCCTTCAATCTACTGTGGGATGATAACTATTCGGAGGCACTCTCACACTTTGAACAATTCCTTATTGATATGAGAAAAGTCGATGTCCATGAATTCATTGCGGATTTTGAATTGTTCTCCAAATTAAGCGGTCATAAAGATACTCCGATAACTGTTGAGGAATATGTCGATCTGATGAATTCTAAGATCGAAAAATACCCTCGTTATCCAGACCTGCGTAACGCTTTAGGTAAAGCCTATTTGATAAAAGTACGTGCACTGTTCAATGCCGCACGTCAGCAGTTCAGAAAAGCACTGGAGATCAATCCGGATTATCATGAGGCGAGGAAAAACCTGGAACTTTTGGAGAATGAAATGAAAGGTTTCATACTTTTCCTCAGGGCAATACTGAAATAGAGACTCTATGCTTGACAACGAAAAAAAAATAGATAGACTTACACCGGAAGACAAATATGAATAAAGAAACTTATGAATATCGAAATCTGAACGTATTCGTTTTTTTTGATGATGATGCTGATGCCTGTGCTATGGTGATGTTCGGTTCAATGGATACGGATGCTGTGATCGAGTTTCGGACCCAGATCAGGGATAAGCTGCTCCTCCGTCGTTATGACTACATCATTGACCTCTCCCAAGTAACCTATTTAAGTTCCACTGCGCTTGGTCTTCTGATGTTTCTTGCCGCACATAAGAAAAATGCTATATATGTCATGCAACCTCCAAAAACCATCGCCACCCCCCTCAAGATCCTCGGTATTCATCCGATGTTCAAGTATTTTGACAATTACGACACTCTTTCGAACACAACTGCGTTTCCCGCTACTATTATAAAAAATGTTATAAACCTGTTCGACGGCAAAGAAGAGATCGTTTATAAGGATCGCTGGCTCAAGATCCTGCATGACTATCTAACAAATGAACAGATCCTCGATGAACTCAACATTATGATGCCCTTTATCAAACAAGCAGAGGAAAACAAAAAGATCACTATCCCGAGCGATAAGAAATTTACTTGCGTTGCATTCCATTTTCTCGACCATGTGTTCAGGAAAGTCGCTCAATTCGATAAAGATGAAATCGACGATTATACGATCGAGCTTATCGTTAAAGAACTCATACAAAATTCGGTTGTACATGGATATGATAACCGAAAAGAGGGTATTATCGAAATCCAGTACGCGACCGATCCAAGCCAGCTTATCATAGAATTCATTGATTATGGCAAGGGTATAACGGATAAAAAAGAAGAACCCTTTCCTCCAGCAGGATTGGATCTGCTCAGAAAAATTTTCGACGAGTTGAAGATCTCTGAGGCTCCACAAAAGAAGGTAGACGGACTTGTCCTTGGAAAAGGTACCAAGGTTACATTGGTAAAAAAATTAATCCCCACAGCCTGATCGTTTCTTGAATACAGAAGATACATTCCAGCCAAAACTCAGCCTTAAAACAAAATTCCTCTTCTGGTTGATACTGTTCATCATAAGTGTCATGATCGTTGTTTATGTATATTTTTCACAACATGTTACCAGGGTCTTGGCTGAAGAAGTGAAACTGCGCGGAGAAACGATATGCAAGAACATCGTATCCAGCGCCGAAGATCTCATCATTATGGGAGATGATCTTGCTCTGGCTAAACTCGTATATGACACGGAACAGAACAATAAAGGTTTAATCTACTGCTTTATCATTGATAGGAATGGTAAAATCTGGGCGCATACTGATATTACAATGGTTAACACAATATATGTACCGCCAAAAACCCTGCATAGACTGGGATCTGGATCATTACTGGTACAGGACCATGTAACACCGGATGGAACAAAGGTCTTTGCCGTAACCATGCCGATTGAAGTAAGCGATACAAAGATTGGAGAAGTTCACCTTGGAATATCCCGTGCATCTATCAAGAAAGCAGTAGCCCAATCGCAAATTGGTATTGCCCTTGTTGCCGCGGGTATTCTTGCGGTCGGTATTGCCGGTATCCTGGTCCTTGTATCCTTTATCATTGGCCCGCTCGGTAGAATCACCCATGATATTGCCGCGATCGGTGAAGGTGATCTTGACCGACCAATTGTAGCACAACGTCGGGATGAGATCGGAAATATCACCCATGCGGTTAAAATTATGGCAAAAAAGCTCAAAAAAGCTCAGGATGAACTGATCGAAAAAGAACGGATTAAACGTGAAATGCAGATCGCAAAGGAGATCCAGCAATCATTATTACCACGCACCCTGCGCCAGAGTAAAGGATTCAAGATAGTTGGTTACTACCAGGCTGCGCAAGAAGTTGGTGGTGATTACTACGACATCGTACCGATCGATGACAACCGGTTTGCTGTTATTGTCGGCGATGTGGCGGGCAAGAGTGTCGCTGGTTCCCTGGTCATGGCAATGGTTCGCAGCACGGTACGAGTTGAAGCCCCTTCCACCCCGTCACCGAAGGATCTTATCACGCTCGCGCACAGATCACTCAGAAAGGATATTCCTGAAGGCATGTTCATGACACTCTTTTGCATCGTATTCGACAACAGCAGCGATATTATTCGCTATTGCTGTGCAGGACATAATCCAGCATATTTTCTAAGACCACAGTTTGATATTCTCCACACCCTGAAACCTGAAGGAGGACCGCTAGGTATCAGTTTCGTGGAAGAAGAGGACTATGCTTCCCAGTTGAAAGAAGAAACACATGTGTTCAAGTCCAATGATATGCTTTTACTGTACACGGATGGTGTTTCTGAAGCCATGAATAAAAATAAGGAGCAGTTCACCGAGGCTCGTTTAGAACAAATCATTAAAGCCCCCGGTGCTACATCCCCGGATAAATTGAAAAAAACGATCGTTGATGAGTTACAGAATTTCACCGGACAAGCACCACAATCCGATGATATCACATTCGTCATCGTTAAACGCGAATAAACAGCTATTTGTTTATCTTCAGTTTTTCTTCGGCTCTTTTGATGTTTCGTAATGCATTGCTGTGGTCAGGATCGATCTCAAGAACCCTTTTCCAAAAGATAATTGCCAGTTGATATTTTTCCTGAGTATATGCATTAACGCCTTTCATATACAACTCATTAATATCTCCCCCGGATACAGGTTTTTCCTGGGATTTCATTTTATCCAAATAGTTCTTTGCAGTAACATTACTGCTTTCATAGTGCAAAGCCATTTTAAATTCTGTCTCAGCCGCAGCATATTTCTTCAATTTAAATAAACGTATTCCCTCCTGTGTATGATTGACCGATAAAGCCCTTAACTGCTCGCGTACCTTTTCCTTTTTACTCAAGGCATTCTGATTCTGGGATTCAAGCAAGAGAGCCCGATTGATCTCGGTCTCGGCTGCAAGCCACTTTTGCTTGTTCATATAATTCTGGGCATTGTTCAGGTAGCGAGCCACCTGTTGTGCCATTTGTGCGAGAGCCTTGGAAATATATTCTCGAGCTTCCTGATGAGCCGGATCAAGAACCAGGATCTTATTCCATTCAGCAACCGCGGCTTTGAAATCCTCTTTTGCATAAAAAGCCATTCCCCGCTTTAGATTATTCGCAATCTGCGCCTGCAAAGCTTGTTCGTGTTGTACTTTCTCCATGTGCATTTTTACCATGGCGTTGGTTGATGCATTCATCCATTCTTTGGTCAGTGTATGGCTACTGTCAATCGCAAGGATACTTCCGAATTCAAGTATCGCTTCAATGTACCGAGCACTTCTGAATTCGGCGATGCCCCGGGCCAGAAATTCATTGATCTTTATTTCCTTGATCCTCTGCTCCACGCTCTTCACTGCCAGAATTGCGTCAGTGTAATCCGGATACCAGATCAAGGCCATATCATAGTATTGTAGCGCCTCTTCATACTTCCCTGCATTCTTTTGTGCCACTCCCTGGGCATAGAAGGTCTCGGCAGTCAATCTCGCCCTCTTTGCCAATTCCTGTACAATCCTGTCTTCATCTTCACCAATCTTCTTTTCCCCACCGACTATGTATTTCAAAGATAGATTATGGGTCAATCCAAGATCTCCGTATAGTGCAGCAGCATAGTCGATCCTTATGCTGCTCACCAGAAGACCAATCCCTCCAGCGAATCCGGCCATACTGCCATTTGCTGACAGACCACTGCGGTAACCGATACGCAAGGTGATCCGGTTGATCGGTGATACAGCACATCCAACACGAAACTCAGTGTCATCCTTGAATGGTTTATTGACATTTATTTCAAATAGTAATCGGTCCTTTGGAAAAACATATCCCAAACCCGCACACACACGGGTGGGTAAAGAAAAGGTTCGATCAATGAATGTGACACCAGTACCAATATCATTGAGTACCAATCCAAATCGTAAGCCGCCGAGAATGTCCCTGGCGCCAATGCCTATATCACCAGCTACCGAAAAGGAATTTTCTGTAGCGATATTTTGAAGTATTACTTTAATATTAGTGCCTAATCCAATCTTACTCCCTAATGGAAATGCCGCTGTTATCCCGGGTGCGACTGCATACGCCCCGAAGGTCGCGATAGGATATTGAGATGGTCCAGTACGCTCTTCCATGCCCTGAACAAAATATCCCTTCACAAAGAATCCAGTGCGTATAAATGAAAACCTGTGTGCAATACCTAAATGTTCATGCCGGATTGATTGAAAGTGTTCAGCATGGGCGATGAATATCTCTGTATTATCAAACCAGCCTAAATTACCCGGATTCCAGAATAGCGCGTCTGTACCGCTAGCCAATGACGTAAATGCACCGCCCATACCGATCGACGGAGCGCCGGCATCAAGGGTTAGAAATCCTGCACTGGTCTCACCGATATCAGCATTTACTGAGTATACGGACATGCATATCATAATAACAACCAACCCAAGAGTGAGTTTCATATTCCTAGTGCACGATCGCAAATTTTTTCATGACGGATCTCGTTTGCCCATCCACATCGCTGATAGCGGTCAACCGGAAGATATACACATCACTCGCGACATCGGTAATATTCCATTGGATAACATTAGAATCAATTTGATGAGCAGGTCGACCGCCCTGACCCCTTCCGGTAAGGGTGATCACCTTTTTCCCTTCAATGGTGTAAACATCAACTGTAACATCTGCATTCGCATTTACATAAAAATGGAAATTGACCGTGTTATCCTGTGCTGGATTTGGCCAGGCGTATACCTGGTCCTCGGGCAGGAATTCACCCTGCAGGTTGATCGCAATTGTATCATAGGCAATGCCGAAATTTGATAAAAGATCGTAGCCGAAAACAGTAAGATAACAATCACCAGGCTGGTAGCCAATCGTACTCACCATATTAGAATAACCAGTTGTGTCTCCCTCAAGCATGAATACGAGAACAGTATCATTCGTTATCAGTGAACACATAACCACGGAATCGGCATGCAGTGTCTCGCTGGCGATTGCAGTGATCAAAATCGTATCCCCGACATACGCTGGAGCAGGCGTCACCGTAATAAGAAAACCAGGTCCGGTCGTATCGACAACACCGCTGATGACAACAACCGCTGAATCATGTAATCCCCAGTTCCCGTATTCATCCTGCCCGTGCACATAGAATGTATGGGTATCACCAACTGCCCACCCGCTGACCGGAATCGTATCATAAACAGCTTCAAAAACCTCATTAAAAACACCGTCCACCGCTTGCATTGAATATCCTGTCCCGTTACTACCAATCGAATCAAGGAATGCTTCTGCACCAGCAATGATCGATACTCCGGTGGTACTGTCAGAAATATCAGCATACACGACCACCTCAGTGATCCCGGCAGGTGGATTGGGTGGTGATATCTGCACCTGGGTAGTCACAGGACCTTGGGCATCGTAAATGACGATCAACTGTATTCCGCTCTGTCCCTGGGTACGGTCGTCCGGTTCATTGAAATCAAAATCATTGTCATATGCGTAGATCTCATATACGACATTAGCATCCGCGTCCTGTTGCGGAATCTGAGTGTCGGTCTGGAATGTATCCCCACTCATCAATGACATCTGCATCTCCTGGTAAGTGATCACGATCTCCCCATCATTATCCCAGAGCAAGAATACACCCTGACCACTCGATCCGGTTGAATCATCATATACTCCCGAGGAATCAGTGATTACACAGGAAATATGAAATGCAGAGGTATCAGGTACTGAATCAGGAGTGAATCCGGCAAAACTCGGCCCGGTCGTATCATCGTCAGGTGTTATGACAAGTAATACAGAATCATATGATCCCCACTCACCTCCGTCAAAACCATGCATATGAATCCAGTGATCCCCCAAAGATAAAACAGAAATATCCGTGATAACACTCACGTCTTCGACGATCTCATCCCATGATCCATCGACTGGATTGAGTGGAATACCAGTACCATTCTGCCCGGTACTATCGAAGAATATTTCTGCATCCTGGATAATTGACATGCCGGTCGTGCTGTCAGATATCGTGCCCAAAACTACTGCGTAGTGCGCTCCCTGACTTGTATCGGGCACAACACTGATCGTCGTGACCAGTGGACCGATCGTATCTGAACTCATCGCTGTGACAAAATAGAAAGAATAGGGTGTCCCCATTTGATTACCCGCTGTATCCGCCAGAGTAGGAGAAACATCTACCGTGATAGTCTCGGCTACTGCAAACAGGGAATCAGGATCAAGCACGGCTGTGAATGTAAGCGTGTCATAGGTGACTGAATACGTATAGGCAGGCGAAACACTCCCGCTAATATAGAATTTGGTAGTATCAATGATCGATGTATCCATTGGCTCATTGAACATAATATACACATTGCTGTTCACAGAAATATTGGTCTCTCCGCTATCCGGTATAGTAGAAACGATGTATGGCGGTATAGTATCAAGCGTATTGAGAAATACTGTCACACTATCCTCATTATAACACACAACAGCAATATCCATTGCCCCATCAAGATTGAAATCCCCTGAACAGACACGAAGAATGCTGTCACCACCGTAAAAACTGCTATAGGAATTGAATTGAGCAGCAGAGTCATTCAACATGACCGCAATTGAATCACTACCGACCGTGCTTACGATGATATCAAGCGCACCATCTGCGTTCATATCACAAACTGTAATACTCTGTGGTCTTGCTGGTGTGACAAACTGGTCGGCGGCAGTAAAACTACCGGTTCCAGTACCGAGAGCAACAGAAATATTATTACTTCCGGAGTTGGCACTGACCAGATCAAGATAGTTGTCCACCGTATCAAACGATGCGAGCATCACCGGATAGGGGCTGGTGCCGGTCAGTACATTTCCGGTATTCGTGAATGTGCCATCGCCATCATTCTGAAAGAGAACGATACGGGCATTTCCGGTCCTGGTAACGACCAGATCGATCCACCCGTCCTCGTTAAAATCGCCACAATGTATCCCCTGTGGATTAGGTCCGATTGCATATGTTGTTACTGACTGAAATGTACCATCTCCATTACCCATCAACACGCCCATATCATTCGTTCCATTATTCACGGTCGCACAATCAAGATACCCATCGCCATCTAAATCAGCCAGGACTGCCTGGAGCGGACTTGTCCCGGTCGCAAACTGTCCGGTGCTGGTCCCGCTCCCGCCACCGTCATTCAAATAGCCATACACTGCATTATCAACCCGCGCTACAATGACCCAATCAATAAAACCATCATTATCCAGATCGCCACAAACAACATCGACTGGTTCGGAACCACTGAGCGTATTTACCGGGGCATAAAATCCCCCGTTTCCATAACCAATAAGAACGGAAAAATCATTGGTTCCCTGATTTGCTATGATAAGATCCAGAATGCCGTCTTCATTCAGATCTGCAGTACTGATGCCCCGCGGATACCCATGAGCCGCATATTGCCGCGCCGGTTTCAATCCCCCGGTTCCATTCACTGATGCGATCGTAAAATTCCAAACGAATCCCGCAAAAAAGACTCCCAGCGTATCCTGGATCGCACTCGTCACGTGAACCGCGACGACCTCTCCGTCGATGAAATTCTGGACAGGATCAAGGGTTGCCGAATTCGTTATCGTATTGTAACTTATCGTCCCGGTATGCAGACCTGATTGACTGGCCATAGCAAAGAACGTCGTGTCATTGATCGTCCCGGGATCCATCCCATCATCAAAAGTCACGGATAGTGCTGTATTTGGTTGTATATTGATTGCATTCTGCATCGGTGATACTGATATAATCTGTGCTTGCGGTATACCCTGCCCGTTTCCTGGATATACAAACAACAAACAAACGATCCCGATTGCCACAATGGATATCTTTGCTTGCCGGGAGATCATTACTGCTATCATTTCACCGTCCTTAATAAGTAAATTATAGTAGTTTTTCATTATTTGTCAATAAAGCTCCTCTGTATAATCCCCCATTCATTGACATCCCTTAGGTATTATCTATAATATATTCTTCATATTGAACAAGGAGGATACATGTTGAAGACTAATGAAAAAAGTTTGGTAATAATGTCAGTTCAGGGGAAAGTGTGCAATCCGGGCGCACGCCGCAGCCCCGGGGTCGATGCTGACGGTAAACCCTTCCATTTACCCGGTACAGGTGGCATTGTATTCAATATTAAGGTCGGAGATCCAGCCTTTGGCTGGGCAGCCGATCATATCGAACCCTGTGTCTCCTCGATCCTGGATGAAAAGAACCGTTATGAAGGACCGAATACCGGTTACGTATTTTATTCCTGTGTTGGCAACGAGGCGATTATTAAAACCGGTGATGCAAAAGGTAAAAAAGGTGTTGTGACCGGACACCACGGCGGGGCTGAACATGTAATGATCGATTTCCCGGATTACGTTCTTGATAAACTGACCCATGACGATAAGATCATTGTCAAAGGACATGGGCAGGGTCTGCAGCTTCTTGATTTCCCCGATATTACGATCTATAATCTTGATCCGCGAGTTCTCGGCAAAATGGGTATCACATCACATGGCAATAAAATTCACGTGCCAGTTACGGCAAAAATCCCTGCCCAGCTTATGGGATCGGGAACAGGAAGCCTGATGATGACCGGGGGTGACTACGACATCATGACAACAGATCGCAAATTCATCACGAAATATGGTATTAATAAGATCCGTTTCGGCGATTTTGTTGCGCTCATGGACCATGATAACCTGTACGGTCGCAGCTTTCGAAAAGGGGCTGTAACAATAGGTATTGTTATACATGGTGATTGCCGTTATGCAGGCCACGGTCCAGGAGTGAGTACGATCATGTCAGCATCAAAATCAGTGATCGTCCCGGTGGTCAAGAAAAATGCAAATCTAGGCAAGATCCTCAAGATCGGACGTTTTCGGGGAAAATAGGCAGTTTAATTCGCTCTGATCTGTATCGAAACATGATCGGGCAGGATGTTCGCCGGAAGCTTATTGCATGATGAACATAAACTCAATAAGGTGCCGCTCGGTCCTCAGCAAATCCAAAATTCCGGGGATAGATTACGCCATAAATCCATATATTGGGTGTGCACATAAATGTCAATATTGCTACGCTGTTTTCATGAAAAAGTTCAGCGGACATACTGAACCATGGGGCGATTTCGTCGATATCAAAGAGAATGCTCCTGAAGTACTAACAGGTCAGCTACAGCGTCTTAAGAAAAATTCCCGTATTAATTTCAGCACTGTATGTGATGCTTACCAACCGATCGAATCCAAAAGCAAAATTACTCGCCACTGTTTGAAAACATTGCTCCCTTACCGACATTCAGTATCGATCCTGACAAAATCACCACTTGTTCTGCGAGATATCGACATCCTGAAACAATTGCATGATATCGAAATTGGATTCACCATCACTACTATGGACAATATGGTCAAGCGCGTTTTTGAACCACGCACTCCCCCGGCACGCAAAGTACTTGATGCGATACACGCCCTTTCTAAATACAAAATACCAACTTGGGTATTCGTGGCTCCGGTGCTGCCAGGACTAACTGACCATCCCCGTCATATCAATGATTTGATCCGATCAGCTCAGGATGCAGGCGCACGGTATGTCATGTTCGACACCCTTAATCCCTATCCTAAGGTATGGCGGAATGTGAGAAAACTTGTATCCTCCCATTTCCCCGCTGCAGCGCAAGAAATGGATCTATACAAACAAACCCCGGAAACACAGAAAAACCTACTTAAAAACACAATAGAACGGGCCGCTCTGGAGCATCTTATCCCCTGCAAGATCGCCTTTGGCTGTGGATAAATACGTTGTCAACAAATAAAAACCCGGTATATGTGGAGTTACTAATAGGAGGTTTTATGGTACATAGGAGAATCATTATTTTATTTATTGGTTTTGTGGTGTTCCTCTGGGCACAATACTCTAATGAATGGACAAGCAGCAACCTCGGACAATATGGATGGGGCGGCGCATACGGTTATGATATCGACAATGATGGACTGGTCGAGTATTATGTCCGACAGGCTGGTCAGCTAACTTTCTACAACGGTGATTACTCGGTCGAATGGAGTATTTCAGTACCAGGCTTCGATTATGTGAGTATTACCAGTCCCCGGGATATTGATGGAAATGGTCTCAGTATTCCACTGAATACTGACAATGATGCCGCTGGAGAGATCATAATCACCGCATACTATTACAACACGGGGAATAATACCTATTACGGAAAATTCCGTATCTACGACGCTGCTACTCGTATCATGGAATACGAGAGTCCGCAGATCACCGGTTTTTACGGCAGTGCGACTCAAGAGGATATTGATGGAGATGGCCGTGATGAGATAATCTTAACGCGATTCGGAAGTTCGGCGAATACGTCTTATGTTGACGTGTATGCGTATACCGGAACCGGAATCAATGAAAATACTTCCTATGCTTTGAAGGAAAGAATAATCGTTAATCCAAATCCTGCAACAAGCAGTACATCGATCATGTTTTCTATCACGCCGGATGAATGCAATGATCCTGTCCGGGTTTCTGTACATGATGTATCAGGTCGTTGCATCAGGGTTCTGTTTTTTACTGCGCAAGCAATACCTGGCACTTACGAATTTATTTGGGACGGCATGGATGAATCTGGTATGGATGTGCCATCTGGAACCTATCTTATCACCGTTAGAACAGAACATAAGAATCAGTGTAAACAGATCCAGATCGTACGCTAGATCAACGTGCGCTCAATTTGACATTGATATCACCGAGCTTGCGGATTATCGCAAGATTGACCTGCTGCTTGATCTGATCAAGCTCCTCCGGAGTTGTGATGAAATACCTCACCAGTATATCAAACGCACCATGTGTAAAACCGGTTAAAGAAGCATAGGGTTGCTTTTCTGTCCCCTCTGTTGCTTCGATCGCCTGTTTTATGGCCTGTATTGCACGTTTTACCGCCTCATCAGTTTCGCTTGTAGCGATATAGATATGAGTTATGATCAATCTTCGTGAGGACAGCTGTTCACTGCCAGTATGGAGTTCTGGCGCTATCCTGGTGATCTCGTTTACGAGCATAATGAAAATAGCTGCCAGGATCAAACTGAGAATCAATGCAGGATAGACCTCGTAGTATAAAATCACTATGATCATTGCTGTTGCTACAATACAGATGATCGAATATATTGTAAGAATCTTTTGATTTATAACTTTCAAAATAGTTATAAATGCTTTTTCCCCACCGCTCATGAGCAGCCACCCTGCATTAATGAGTAATAGTATCCCGGGTGTTCTTCCTAGCATATCTGCTGATACGAATGGTAAACGCAGAAAAGTATAAGCACAACTATATGCAGTGATCACAACAAACATCATGAATGGACCGAACAACCCATCGAATAGCAGTAATAGATATTTTTTCTTTTCCGCAATCACCGCGCGCAATGCTTTCAAGGCTATTGCACACACATACATGATCGCGAATCCCGCGATCAAAATACCGACAAAAATTAAATTAGTAAGACTGAAGTAGTATCCGAATCCCCTTGTCATCGATCACGTCCTTTTCATTATGGCGCGAATGTACAGTTCAGTATTCTGACATCAATCCTGCCTGACCAGTTTGCTGGAGCCTGACTGATATCGATCGTAAAGCGGCGTGTTCTCTTAGGCCCGAGTTTTTCGGTTTGGAGGGGATGATCGGTCGATGTAAAACAGGGACTGTTATCATTCGTATATCCGATAATATACGCCTCCACATCCGATAATGCTTTACTCCCCGTATTGTGCAGGGAAAAAGAAAGACGCGCCTGGTCATCCTTTGTATAATGAACACGGACATTACTTGTTTTGACATGGGTATTCAGGTATTCTAGACGTTCCTGTGCAAGTTCCGTTTCGATCTGCCTCTGCTCTTCCCAATTCCCGCATATATACCAGGATCCATCCTCTTTGATCATTTGGAGGATACCTCGACAGGATACCAATGCTATTGCGTTTGATTCCGTTATATCTGATGTGTTGACTTTGATGATCGTATCAACTTCATAGAGCATGAGTTCCACAATTCCTGCCAGGAATACAGGTAAATCCAATGTGATTTGGGAACGCATCGTATCACCCGACTGGTTTACATTACTGATGTTATATCCAATTTGATCCCTAAAAACATCGATCAGGGAAGACTCTGCTTGCGAAAATGTATATTTTTGTGAGAACTCATCTGCCGATATCGTTACACGGTCTATATACACAAAATATTTATGAACCAAGGATAGATTATTATCGAGCAATGCATAAAAACATTTTTGGAAGCGTTCTTCAGGCGGATCAAAAGTACATCCGATAAGAAGTAATGCAAATAAAAATATATTCTGCCCAAAAAATCGTTTCTGCTTTCCGGTCCATCTCCATAAACTGTTATTCTTATCCATTATGCAAGAAGTCCCTAATGTGGTACATCTCTGTTTACGGTTTACTGCTTACGATCTTTTGTCTTTTCGTTAAGTCGGTGCCGGATATAATCAGCCCGTCGGATATCCCGCTCGTGCTCTTCAAGTATTTCGTTAAAATAAAGTTGAATATTTGCCGGGCGTGAAACAAGCAGTATCTCATTCACCATATTGAGTGTAATGTCTTTAACAATACTGACTCCTATACCGAATCGAACTGCAGAAAGGAGATTGAGAACCTCATCAGTGCTGATTATGCGCGCGGATCTGAGTACGGCTAAACTGCGGAAGATCTTATCCTCGAATTCATGTCGCGCCTTCTCAAAGATGACATCTCGCGCCTTCTTCTCTATATCCATTATCATATGAGTCAACTTTACGATCGTCTCTATGATATCTTCCTCTTTGATCCCGAGTGTATGCTGGTTCGATATTTGAAACATACTCCCCTTTATCTCAGAACCTTCCCCGTATATACCTCGAACCGCCATACCCAGTTGAACCGCACCTTTTAAGACTTTTTCAACCTCATTTGTGAAAACCAGGCCAGGCAAGTGCAGAAGGACCGATGCGCGCATGCCGGTCCCTATGTTCGTTGGACATGAAGTGATATAGCCATATTGGTCATGGTATGCATATTGTACTTCGTTACCAACTCTTTCTTCAAAATCGAATACAAGTGTGGAGAGATCAGAGAACCTTAATCCATGAGAAAGTCCCTGTATTCTTAAATGATCTTCCTCATTTATCATTACTGAAAGATTACCCGTATCATTTACATATAATCCACCCTGGCGATCCGTTTTTAAGAACGCGGGTGATATCAGGTGACATTCTAGAAGTGATTCCCGTTCCAGAGGTGAGAGTTTTCTCATCTCATAGAATTCAATACTCTTGGTGTCGGTGATGATTGAACGGACCAATCCAAGTAAACGGAGTGCTTCCTTGGGTTTCATTTTTGTTTCAAAGGGTAGATCAGAGAAGTTTCGCGCCAGCCGGATACGCGAGGAAACTACGATTTCATCGCAATCACTATCTCCTGGTGCTAAACCTTCTTGTGGTACGAGCCAGCGTATACTATTCATCATGATCGATACCATACCCTTTTAGTTTATCTCTTATTTTCGCTGCTTCCTCATAAGCTTCCTGATCAAGTGCCTTTTTCAGATCCTCACGCAGCTTGAACACCTCGAATCCACGCTTGACACCTGGCCCGGCATTCCTGCCTATATGCCGATCGCTTTGTTGGATCTGTTTTATCAGATTATTGATGTACGACTGGAACGTTATAACACACTGGCTGCATCCGAATCTCCCACTCCGTTTGAACTCGGCAAGGGAGAGAAAGCAAACTGGACAAATCACCTTTTCATCGCGCGCACTTTTTTTCTGCAGGAGTTTCTGCAAGAGCTCGGTCGTACTCATCTTCTGGTCCATGATCAAACCTCTCTTATGAGCGCATGTCTCGCATAAATGCAGTTCGACAACTTTGTCCTGCAATACTTCTTTGTAAAATATTTTCGCTGGTTTATTCTTGCAATCATCACATAGCATTTAATTCACCATCCTTCAGATTATACACACAGGTTGCAACTTTTTCAACGTCCAACGAATGTGTAACAAGGATTATCGTATGTCCTTCTTTCTTTAGATGAACAAACACCTCAAGTAGTTTACCAGTATTTTCATAGTCAAGGTTTCCTGTTGGTTCATCAGCAAGAATGATCCTTGGATCATTGATAAGCGCACGGGCGATAGCAACACGCTGTTTCTCACCACCAGACAACTGTTCGGGAAGACGTTTTTCTTTATCCCCCATTCCGAACCGGTCAAGTAACGACCGCGCGCGTTCAAATGAATTGCTTGGGGACTGACCTTTGACCAGCGCCGGCAATGCGATATTCTCGAGACAGGTGAATTCAGGAAGAAGATGGTGGAATTGAAAGACAAATCCAATCTTAGTATTCCGGATTGCGGATAATTCCTTATCACTATGCTTGAACAGTTCCACGGTGTCGAACAGAACTCGCCCACTGGTTGGTGTATCGAGACTCCCTATGATATTGAGCAATGTGGATTTACCGCTGCCTGACGGTCCGAATACACCGATAAAATCACCTTCATTGACCGAGAAATTGATATTTTTCAGCACCTCGATGTTTTCGCTCCGGAGATAGTAGGTTTTTGTAACGTCGACCAGTGATAGCACATTACTCATTGCGTAACGCCTCCACTGTGGTTAAACGTGTCGCCCGTATCGCCGGGTAGATCGTTGCTAAAAAACTTATCACGATGGCAGCAGCAGCAGTAACGATAAAATCATTAAGCGCCATTTCAACCGGCAGGGTTTCAATGAAATAAACATCGCCAGGGAGATTGATGAATTGATACCTGCTCAGCAATGTACATGCTATGAAAGCGAATACTACACCGGTGAATGTTCCGATAAGCCCGAGCATGAATCCATGGTAGATGAATATCTTCATAATACTACTTCTGGTGACACCATAAGAGCGAAGGATCCCGATTTCTTTGGTTTTCTTCTTCACCATATTTACCAGTGTACCAACAATATTGAATGAGGCAACAAGAATGATCAATGCCAATACGATAAACGTTACAACTTTCTCGAGCCGGAGTGCTGCAAATACCGAATGATTCGTTTCTACCCAGTCAACTGTCCGGTAGGGGTAACCGATCACCTTATCGAGTTGCTGTGTATATGATCGAGTTGCGTAAACGTTATCAACACTGATCTCGATCCCACTCACACTTTTCCCCATATCGAACAAACTCTGAACATCTTTAATATCAAGATAAATGATGGTTGCATTATAATCATAATATCCAAAATCGAAAATACCTTTCAAAATGACTTTCCTTGCCTGAGGTAAAAGCCCTATCTGGGCACTGAAAGGAGATGCAATGATCAGGGTGTCCCCAACGCTTGCTTTAAGGTTATACGCAAGTTCTGTACCCATGACACACCCGTTCTCAAGGTCGAATATTCCATCAACCATTTTATTAGCGATCTCGGTTATGCGTATTTCCTTTTCCGGATCGACACCCTTAATCGCTACACCGTCAATCCGGTTCTTTAAACGAACGATGGATTTTTGAAATATGAATGGTGCTTTGGCCTCGATAAAACTGAACTGTTCGAGCTTCTTCATGATTTCATCGTGTTCTTTCATCGGTTCGTTGAAATACCGTCGCAAAATAATATGTGGTGTCCCCCCGAGGATACGCCTTTTTAATTCATTCTGGAAACCATTCATAAGGGATAGTGTGATCAACAGGGCAGCAACACCGACAAATATCCCTCCGATCGCAATAATCGTAGATAACGAAAAAAATCTTCCGTGTCGAGAACGTAAATACCGCTTAGCAATAAAGAGATCGTTATTCATACGGATTAGAAGGCAGGAGACGGCATAAGACGGCTAAAGATGGAGGAAGAAGGCACAAGGAAGCACAATAAGGTAAAAGACTGCATTTGGTGCGGTTGAGGATACTTCGTATCGGTATAGGCGAAGCTGCTCTTCGCGGTAGAGGCTACTCCATAGCGATTAAAACCAAAGGGATTATTGGGCATTTTAGATTTTTTTCAGCTGAGGAAACAAAATCACGTCACGTATCGATGGCAGATCGAATAAAACCATGCACAAACGGTCAATGCCAATACCCAGTCCACCGGTCGGTGGCATACCGTGTTCCAATGCCTCGAGAAAATCTTCATCGATCTCACTTATCCCCTCTTCCCTATTTGCCAGCTGTTCTTCGAATCTCCGTCGTTGATCGATCGGATCATTGAGTTCCGAAAATGCATTTGCCAATTCAATGCCAAACATGACCATTTCAAACCGCTCAACAAGACGGTCGTCCTCACGGTGGACTTTCGCAAGCGGTGAAATGACCTTGGGATAATCCATAATGAAAGTGGGTTCGACAAGATTATCCTGTACCAATATACCAAACAGTTTGTCGATCTTTGCCCCGATCGACAGTGCGGATGGATCAATATTCTGGGCGGTACATGCCTTGTCCAGCTGACTATCCGTTGCTTCCAGGACATCGAACTCGAGCATTGCATTCAACGCATCGACATATTTAATACGTTTGACTGGTTTACTGAATTCCACTGTCCGCTCTCCGAATTTGATCGTGTGCGAATTTATAACCTCATTGAGTACATGCTCGAACAGCAGTTCAACAAGTTCCATCATTCCGAAGTAATCAGTATATGCCTGATAAGCCTCGACCATGGTGAATTCCGGATTATGGAATCGATCGATACCTTCATTTCGAAAATCACGGCAGAATTCATATACTTTTTCGTAACCACCTACGATCAGACGTTTTAAATACAATTCATCCGCAATGCGAAGATACATCTCCTGATTCAATGCCTCATAGTATGTTTTGAAGGGATTTGCAGAACCACCGCCATATATCGGCTGGAGCACGGGTGTTTCCATTTCGATAAATCCATGTTTGTCAAAGAATGCCCTCATGTTGGATATCAATTGAGCACGTTTCTTGAAGATATCCCTGACATCCTTGTTCACGATGAGATCAAGATACCGTTTCCTGTACCTGATCTCAACATCTTTCAGTCCATGCCATTTTTCTGGGAGCGGACGCAGTGATTTCGCGAGTAGTTGAATCGTATCTGCTAGGATCGTCTTCTCACCGGTTTTTGTCTTGAACATAGTCCCGGCAATGCCAAGAAAATCTCCAATATCGAGTTTTTCACATATATCGAATGCATCACCGAGCTTATCCCGACGCAGATACGCCTGCATGGTCGCGTTCTCATCGGTAAGGGTCATGAACATTGTCTTACCGTGCCCACGAACTGCCATAATTCGTCCAGACGATGTGATTTTCTGCTCTGCTGAACTCAATGTCTCGAAATTATCGTGTAAATCACTGAATGTATGGCTGCGACTAAAATTATAAGGATATGGCTCGATACCCTTATCTCTTAGCTGCTTGATCTTATGCGATCGTTCGTCCATGTGTCTATGATATCCTATTTAGGGCAAAAGTCAACTGCACAGAAACAACCATTTAGGGAGTTACTTTTGTTAATTTTGTTAATCTTCATCATTAACAGCCTGATCCAAATCCATCTTCTAGCTAGTTCCAGGTTTTGTAGCCATCGCCAACCTTTCAATCGCGCCCTACGCATTACACTGTACGAAATACCTTATTTTGTATTGACCTTTAAAGCTTTTAGTTATATAATAAATGTCGTGAAAGAAAAACGCCTGGCAACGATATTATATGCGGACCTCACCGGATTTACCGAGCTCACTAATAAATTAGGCCCAGAACGAGTAACCGAATTTGTCAACGAATGTTTTAGAACCATTGATACGATCATCTATAATCATGAAGGAACCGTGGTGCGGCATGAAGGCGACCGGGTCATGGCGGCGTTCGGGTTTCCACGTTCAAAAGGATATGATTCTTACTCCGCGATACTGAGTGCAATGAAGATCAGAGAAGCGGTGAAAGAATTCAGTTATCCAATGGAAACACATATCGGAATTGCGACTGGAGAGGTAATTTGTGATGATAATAAACTGTACGGCTATGTAACTGAAACCGCCAGCCAACTTGAAGAAAAAGCACCAGCCGGTGAAATCCATATGGATGAGAATTGTTATGAACTCAATAAGACTTTCTTCGAATGTAAAAAGATAGACCATGGTACAGTACCACACTTCAAACTTATCGTGGAGAAAAAGCACCAAGGTGTATATAACACGCAATTCTACGGTCGGGAGAGTGAACAGAAAGATCTTCTACATGGGATAAAAACAGGGAAAAAAGTGATCATCATTTCCGGCGCACAGGGAATTGGAAAAACACGTTTTGTTCACCACGTAGTCGACCGCACTAATCCGGATAACCGTTATCTCTTCCTGCAGACATCCTTTCTTGGTGTCCGGACAGTCCAGTTCTATGAACCGATCATTGATTTACTGAAGGAGTTAAAACCTGATTTTTCGATAAGTGCTGATACCGAGCTCTCAACAGAAACCGCATATAACCTCAAACTTTTCAGCCATTTTTGTGAAACCATATTAAACGCGAGTTCAGTCAAACCGATGATCCTTCTTTTTCAATATTTTGAGCGCGTCGATAAGAATTCACTTGAATTTTTCAAATTTCTTATCAACAACATCGGTCAACAAGATATCATCTGTATATTTGAAATGCATCAGCTTCACCGTACCATATTACAGGTCCTTAAATCGGTTGCGAAGACCGAACCACTCGTGATCGAAATCGATGCATTGGATATTCCCGAGCGTCATAAAATGATCAAGGACCTCTGCTCCAATGTCGATGTTCCCGACAATGTCCACGATATTATTGCAGAGCATGCAGAAGGAAACCCACTCTTTCTTACTGAAATATGTCAATTCGTAAAAACTCAATGTGCACAGGGGAAGATACCACAACGTCTAACAATCCCATATCGCATTAAGGAGGTTTATAATCATCTGATCGATCATATCCCCGTAGGGATTTTCGATACGCTTTCGATCGGAGCTTTATATGGATACAGCGTCGATCGTAAATTCTTAAAAAATTTCAGTTCAAAATATGATAAAGCAGTTTCCTATGGCTTGGAGAACGGAATATGGGAGGCTTCCGATGACGAATTGACATTCCGTAATCCTTTTTTGCGTGATGAAATATGTAACCGGATCCCTAGAAGCACCCGAAAGGAAATTCACCGCAAGATCGCTGCTATCCTCCGTGATATAAACACCGACCCGGATAATGACAAACAACTTGCCTATCACTTCAACGCATGCGGGGACTATAATCTCGCTCTTCACTACGCACTGAAATCAGCAAAATACCTGCAGGACATCCATGCAAACGAACATGCCTTGGAAGCATATGACTTTGCACATGCAGTATCAAGCAAAGTAGAAAACCGTGCAGAATTCCGGATCATCCATGATCGCTGCCAGATCTTGCACCTGCTTGGAAGGCGGGAAGAGGAAAAAAGAGATATTGATCGCATCGAAGAACTCGCCAGTGCTCAAAACGACGATGCATTGATCCTGGAGGTCATACTCAGCAAAGGTCAATACCTCACCGCAATATCTGATTTCACCGCGGCGGTTAAATTGTATGAATCGCATGTGAAAAAATATGAAAGCATCATACTACTCGAGCGCCTGGGGATGGCATATTACAGTAACAATCTAATACAAAAATCTGTTACCACACTCAATACTGTTCTCCAGATGGCACGGTCAAAAAAGGATGTAAAACGAGAGGCAGCGATAAAAGGTCATCTAGGACTCGTGCTTCTTAAAACAGGAGAAAAAGAAAGATCCCTTGAATTTACACAGCAGGCGATCGATCATTTCGAAGATATGAATGACCGCGTTTCAGTTGCCCGCTGCAAATCCACCCTGGCGCTTAACTATTACTATCAAAGCCGATACCACGAGGCTCTCCAGGCGTATGAAAGCGCCCTGGGGGTTGCGCGCGAGATTGGAGATGTGGCGTTTGAGACAAAAATGGTGATCAATACTGCGAGTATCTACACGATCATGGGTGAATATGAAAAAGCCCTGCATATGTACGAACAGGCCCTGGAATCCGCTCGCTGTTATATGAACCGAAAATGGGAGGCGATCGTTCTCAATAACATCGGGAACATCCTTGCGACGGTCGGGGACCACCAGCAATCACTGCGCTATTTTGAACAGGCATTCAAGATCAATGAAGAAATCGGTGATAAGTCGGGAATCGCGGTGCGCTACGGCAATATCGGTGACAGCTATGCGCATATGGGACAGGCGGATAAGGCCCTTGAGTATATCCAGAAATCACTGGACATCAGCATAGACCTCAATATCATCGATTGGATATCATTTTATAAGAACGATCTTGCTCAGGCACTGCTCCTGAATAACCGACCCGATGAGGCAATCACCGAGGCGCAGGATGCATGGAAATTAGCGCGCAAATCAAAAAATATCAGCTATGAGATCAATGCGCTCGCCACCATCGCCCGGATCTACTACTCTACTGGAGATCATAAAAAGGCGCTCAAGCATTCGAAACGAGCGATCACTGAATGTGCGAAAGTAAAAGCAATAGAAGGTATGATCTGCAGCATTTATTTCACTCATTATAAGATCCTCGCGATGTTCGACAAACGGAAAGAAGCACAGGAATACCTTGAAAAAGCATACCATGATGTAAAAGAACGCGGTGAACGTATTATCAATGAAACCATGCGCCGTGGTTTCTATCAGGCTCGGCAGGAGCACAGGGAGATACTGCAAGAATGGGAAAAATTACACAGTCAGAAATAAAGCCCTGTGTCATCCAGTTCACCGAGATCATGGGGTTCGAGCGTTTTGCCCATGATATCGAACCGGAAGAATATGCATCCATTGTACAGGATATAACCAAGATCTACGACGATACGGTCCACCTGTATGAGGGGCACGTTGATAAACATGAGGGTAAAGTATTCATGGCAACATTCGGCGTACCCGTTTCGCATGAGGAGGATCCAGAGCGAGCAATAAAAGCCGCACTCTTGATGAAACAAAAGATACAGCATTATAACAAAGCACACGAGGTCACACTAGGGATGCGTGTCGGGATCAATCTAGGAAAGGTATATGCCGGCGACGTTGGTTCGGAGATAAAGAAAGAATATACAGTAATGGGTGATGCCGTCAATGTTGCTGCACGGATCGTCGAACATGCTGACGAATTCCAGATACTTGTCGGTGCCGAGATTGAGCGAATATCAAAACACGTTTTTCGATTCTCCGAACCAGAGACCTTTCGACCGCAGGGCAGCAATACAAAGACCAAGATCTTTCGTGTCCTCGATCAAAGAAGTGGATTTATTCGAAGGCGTGGTATAGAAGGATTGAAATCGCCTCTTGTTGGTCGCACTGAAACTTTTAACGTTATTAAAGAGTTCCTCGAGAAACTACTTCAGGATAAAGGGAGTATCGTTGCGCTCATAGGAGATGCAGGAGTTGGAAAATCCCGTCTCATCGAGGAATTGTTCACTCACTCACTCTCGGTATCCCTGGAAAAAGCGACCGCAGTTAACTGGTACAGCGGTTCCTGTTTTCCGTACAAAGAAACCATCTATCTACCGTTTGTCGAGATAATCAGACAACTCTGTGGAATCAAGAGTGATGATACGGATAAGCTGGCAACCGAAAAACTTATCGCGCAGATCGAAAAACTAACCAGGGACCAGGTCGATGAATTCTACCCCTACATAGCCAACCTTTTAAACATCAAACTTGATAGTAGGTATGATGACAAGATCCGTTATCTCGAACCAAAGGTAATGAAACTGCAAACACATGTGGCGATCTCGACGATTCTCAGGAATCATGCCCAGCTGGCCCCGTGTATATATATTTTTGATGATCTTTACCTCGCTGATAAATCGACTATTGATGCACTCCGGTTCTTTCTTGAAACGATAAAGGAAGTTCCCATGCTGATCTTCCTTATTACAAGACCTGAAAAAGAACGACCTTTCTGGGAAACACTACAGCAACTGAAGCAATCCCAGATCATTCACGAGATAACAATACGGCGTTTGAGCAGAATTGAAACCCGCATGATCACCGAGCACCTCCTCCAGATAACGAATTTCCCGGTCACCCTGTTGAATGAAATAGTCACTAAAGCGGGTGGTAATCCATTCTTCCTTGAGGAGATCATCAAACTACTCATTGCCGAAGGGGTGATCTACAACGACGGATCAGGGTGGCGGGCAAAAGATATGGATATTCAGTTCTCGATTCCTTATACGATCGAGGCGATCATACGAAACCGGATTGACACTCTAGACTCAGTATTGCGTGGTTTACTGGAAGAAATGTCGATTATCGGACGAGTATTCTCGAAAAAACTTCTTGCAGCATTCAGTACTCAATGGGAAAACCTGGAACCACTGATCAAAGAGATACAATCACTAGGTTTTATCTCAACCGAGAATGATGAAGATTTTTCATTCAATCATGCTTTGGTGCGGGATGTGATATACACAAGCATCCCGGTAAGACGGCGTAAACAGCTCCATACCAAGATCGCAGAAACGATCGAGGTGATATACCGTGAACGTCTCAGTGAGTTTTACGAGATCCTTTTCGAACATTTCAGCCAAACCGATGATCATGAACATTCGATCGCATACGGCATTAAAGCGGCAAAAAATGCACGCAAACGGTATGCTAATCACGAAGCAATACTGTTCTATCTCTCGGTTCTCAAAGACCTGGAGACAATACGGGATAGCAAAGCACAAAAGCGTGTAGTCCTGCAGGAACTCGGCGAGATCTACAGTTTGATCGGCCAAAGTACTGATGTATTTGAGGTATACGATCAAGCGCTTAAACATTGTATTCATCCGTCAGAAGAATCAGCCATCTACAAAATGATCGGTGACGCTCACGAAAACATCAGTGATTTTGATATTGCCCTTGAATTCTACCAGAAGGCACTGGAATCCGCAGATGATGATGCTACCCTTGAAAGATCTCGCATTTACACTGGTATCGGACGGGTGTATTATGAAAAAGCGGACTATGAAAAATGTTTACAGGCGCTTGAATACGCCCGCGATATCATCCGTGATGCGGTGGATATCGAATCAAGAAGGGTCCAGGCATTGATCTATGACCGGCTCGGTTCAACGTATTACAGTATCGGACGTCGTGCAGATTCCTTTGCATACTATCAAAAAGCCCTGAAGTTATATGAGATCCTTGATGATATTACTGGGAAAGGCATTATTTATAATAATTTGTGTGATTACTATACCGCACAGGGCGATTATCCAAGCGCCCTTGATAGCCTGGAACGCTCGCTCCAGGTCGATCTTAAAACAGGAAATTTACTCGGGCAGGCGATCGTAAGATATAATATCGGAGACACACTCTATCAACTCGGTGACATGGCTGGGGCTGAACAAGAATATGAACGTTCCCTTGCTATATATCAACAAGTAAATAATCCCGTTGGTAAGGGGTACAGCGCATGGGGGCTTGGTCTGATACGTCTTGAACAGCACAATTGTCCTGAAGCAAAAACTTTATTCAATGAAGCACTCAACTTATTCAACCAGACCGGCAGTAAAATGTGGCAACTGAATGTTATGCTCAGTATCGTTGACCTATATATCCGCCAGAAAGAATATGAGAAGGCCTGGCAACTTACGCTCAACGTTGCCCGTATGGCCGAGAGTATCAAAGAATATAATGCACTTAATGAGGTAAAAACGAAACAGGCTTTGATACGTATCGAACAGGCCGCAAAAAATCAAAAAATCTCTATCACCTATCTCCAGGAAGCAAAAGGCATGTTACACGAGGTTCTTGATACCATGGAAAAGTACGGAACAGATGCGTATATGAAGTTTGAAATACTGTACCTGCTCAGCCGGGTATACTATAATCTCGGCATGCCGCGAGAAACGATCGATGCCTATCAAAAAGCTCGGCAAGAGATGCATCATATCCTCTCCTACATCGAAGACGATACCACAAAACAAGCGATATGCAGCCGCAGTTTATTCCAGGAATTTGAAAAATTTCGCCAACAGGTCAAACTATAAAAGGCGATGAAAAGAATATGACAAGGAGGAATAGAATGAAATATATTGCCTTTGCCAGCATGATGATTATCTTTGCTTTATTGAGTTCCAGCACATGTACCCAGTACGGGATACAACACAGCGTACTGGAGAGTTCGCCGTATATGGACTACAGTTCAAATTCAGCACCTTTACGAGTTGACGGGCATTACGGACGCAGCGCGGGCATCCATCTATACTATTCACAGACCGCCGCCGATACTGATACAACTATCAAAGGATATAATGGTACTTTTAATTTCCGACAGCGGATAGCGAATCTCGGAGATGCCGGTTTCACGTTCAATGCGGCGATGATCGATAATACACTATACGGTTATGGAGTGATCGAAGGAAAATTTTATCTACTTAAAGGTCCCATCAGTATTGCACCGGATATCGGTTTCGGAGCTGGACTGGGAGACCTGGCGTGGATGTTCGATGCGCGTACATCTCTTATTGTCAGCGGAGAAATAATAAAAAATGTACTTTTCGTGCAAGTTGCTCCGAGACTTATTGGACTCACCTATCCCTTTTATACTGAAGAAACTGGAGGTATAACCACCTCCTATTATTACACTACGATGCCATTGTACGGAGTAAACGCAGGCTTTACTTTTTCCTTCCCCATTGCGCCGGAAGATATGTATATCGTACCCCGCCTGAAGATCACCCCGGAAGTAAACTATTTCTTCGCTCAAGAACCAAGGGGCGACGAGATCAAACTGAATATCTTACAGATCGGGTGTTCACTCACAGCATCGTTCTAATCCCGGGATGAACGATACCAAGATCCGACGGCGTATCCTTGAGATGGTATTCGAACGCTTTAAAGAACACCCTTACTACCGCATCACCCCGAAAGAATTCAAAGAAACACTGGGTATATCATTAAAACATTTATGCTTCAATGTCGCTTATCTTGCGGAAAAAGGCTATATCGACCTACAGACTCCGCTTGAGGGCACATTTTTTGTCGGGGCACGTATTACAGTAAAAGGGATAGATCTCGTTGAAGATGAACTGCAATTTGATATTCTATTTCCATCCGGACAGGATCAAAGAATCCCTGAAAATACATTTTCCGAGCTTCATCTTGTCATGGAAGCTACTGTGACCCATCAGGAAATAGCTGAATCCACCCGGGAACTCATCGTGGAAGGTATCAAAGATATTACTACAGAACTTAAAAGACACGAACCAAGCTACAACAAAATCAGGAAACTCTTAGCAGGGGTCATTACGCGACATGGAGAAACAGGGAAACGGATCAGTACGATCTTGAAAACTCCCGAAGTGCAAAAACTCCTTCTATCATCAGCTCGAAAAGAACTGGAAGAAACAGATAGAAAATAAATTCTAAATACGAAATCCTGAATCCTGATCAAATTCCAAATGCCAAACAGATGAATATCAGGATACCAGAATATCAACGGGAAGCATACCAGAGTATCAGAAAATCAGTTACAAATAGCCTGATCCGCGCTGTTCTAATTTTGTTTTGTATTTCGACTGAGTATTTAGAATTTTCAGGCAGTGTCCAGCGCTTAGCGTATAGTGAGGTAGCGTAACCGGTGCTTATTATTTGTTGTTTTCAAGCGCACGGAGTTCTTCTTCCCCAAATCCGAAATAATGACCTATCTCGTGCATGACTACTTTTCTTATCCATTCCTTCATATTCTGTTGCCCTCTGCTTACCTGCTCGATATTATCCTTGAACAGTGTGATCTTATCCGGCAGGACATTACCGTACCAATGACTGCGTTTTTTCAAAGGTACACCTTGATACAATCCAAGGAGAGATTTTTGCATGATCGGGGCATCCTCTACGACAATATCGATATTATCCATTCTTTCACGTAGGAATTTCGGTAGTTCCTTTACTGCTTCCCGTACGATCTGTTCAAATTCACTATGCGTCATACTTACCCAGTATGACCTTAGCAATATTCTCAGCTGATTTCCTCTTACCCAATTTCTGCAGGTTGTTTCTCATCGTGATCATCTTGTCGGGATTCGACAGAAGATCCCCTATCACTTGTTTTGCGTTCTTTACGGTCAATTTCAGAGCCGCACCCTGTTCGATCAGAAAATCCTCATTTTTGTCCTCAAGGCCAACAATGGAATTAGCGAACAACAAACATGGCCCAGCTTTGGTCGCTTCTGTTGTGGTGATTCCTCCAGCCTTGGTGATCAGGATATCAGTCGTTGCTACCAGTTCATGGACACGATCGACCATGCCGTAGGTCTTTTTATTCGCTTTACCCTGCAATGCGTTGATCCGTGCCATTGCTTCCTGGTTATCTCCACACAACACGAGCAGGTCGTAATCAAAATCGTCGATCTCATTCACGATCTCAAACCATTCACCACCGAAAATCCTGCTTCCCATTACCGTTGCAGAAATACGGTCGATCGCCAGGCCAAAACGTTCCCGTGCAGCAGCCTTATCGATGAATCCATCCAACTGGAGAGCAACCGGGATGCCGAACGGATGGACATTTTCTTTTTTCCCACCATATGCCACAATTTGATCGGTTAAGAACTCATGAGGGATAAAATAATGATCGATCTCGCTATTCACCCAGTGCGGGTGTACAAAATAATCAGTCACCACTATTCCTATATTATAGTTGAATTCCTTTTTAAACAGAGATGCAAAATATCCGGGTGAAAAGTGACTGCATAATATGTAATCCGGTTTATACTCCACCAGTAACTCGCGAAATCGATACGCCAGCATTCTATGAGAAAAGTATAAAAGGGATGACGATCCCTTACTCACTCCTACCCCTCCGTACAGCAATTTCAGAAGTGCACGGTTCTGTTTCTGCCCGTAATCATATATCGTCGAGTACGCTTTGCCATAGAATGGCCATACCCATTGAAAACAGTCCTCAAAACGAACTTCGCTTTTGGGTGCGATCTCCTGAACTGCACTCTGGATTGCAGTGGCAGCTTTAATATGCCCTGCCCCTATCGGCACGGCCAGGATGAGTAATTTCATGGTACAATTATATTTATAAATCTTGACTGTGCAAGTACAATGTATATAATAAATATGGAGAATTTATGAAAACACTATATGCCCTGATCATTTTCAGTATCTGTCTGATGGCGGTCAATTGTACCGACGATCCAGGAGAACCATTCTATACTGATATCTATGGTTGGATACGATCATCCTCAGACAGCACTGGAGTGAATGGATTGAATCTTAGGATCTACGATATTGATCCACAAGATCTAAACACAACTCGCATACGGGAACGTATTACGGCTGAGCATGATTCCTTAGCTGGGTATTTCGAGATCGACAGTGTTATCTTTGGCACAACAAAGATGCAGGGTGTGGGCTATGTCTCGATCGTTGTTGACAGTACAATCAATCCCAGCTGGCCATCCCAAATATGGCAACCGAGTCTGAGGGGCAGTGTGGATAGTATAATATTATACATAACCGGGAACTGATCATGAAAATATCATCGCGCCTCAGGTATGGACTCCGCCTTCTTGTTGATCTGGCGGAGCATTATGGTAAAGGTCCTCTTCTACTTAAAGATATCGCAAGGTGCGAGCGTATTTCAAAAAAATACCTCGAGCAGATCGTAATCTCCCTCCGTACTGCTGGTCTTATTGGCGCTACACGCGGCTCAAAAGGAGGGTACTACCTTTTGAAGCCTCCTAACAAAGTAAAGGTAGTTGAAGTCTACAGAATTCTTGAAGGACCTTTTTCACCAGTGGAGTGCCTTGATAATCCGTCAGCCTGTACAATGATAAAAACTTGTCCTACGCGAACCATCTGGGCGGAAATAGGCATTGCAGTTGAAAAAACATTGGATAAATTGACATTGGCAGATTTACATCACTAATAGTATCTCTGTACAATTGTTGAGAAGATCACACAAATACTACCATAAATAGATATGTTTGTTGTATAAATTTGTATATTGACATGGATTTTAATTTCATTATACTATATTTAATGAATTTGATATTACTGTATTATAATGGAGGAAAAAAGTGAGATACGACTATTGTGGATACGGTCGTATCCACCGCATAAATAACAACGTTTTTACTGAATACCCAAACACAAAAACTCATGTAAACAAATCTTGTTTTAATATATTAATGCGACACAAAAACGGAGGGGGAAAAAAGTGAAACCTAAGCCTCTCCGGCACGGTCGTGCTCAACAGATAACCCAAAGCATTGTAGATATAATATGTAAGATCTCAGGCTTTTACCATAACATACACACAGAAAATCGTATCATAGATATTTCCAATCCTTTAAAGTATTTATTGCTTAACTTCCCTCTGTTTAGAAAATTGATACTTGCATATTATAGTCTGTTTCGAATTTCGTGCTTGGAATTTGATATTTGCATCCCGGTGGGATGCAGGGAGTATCATTATGAGTAATCCCTGGGATAAGATTGTTGGTACAAAAGAATACATCGATAATCTAACAAGAATACAGGTTATGGCTGATAAAACGGGATATTCACTTAATTCGGATGAAGAACGGGTAAAAAAGGTCGTTGGACTCATGACCATGAATCATACTTCACACGGGAAATACTATTGCCCCTGCAAACAGAGTCATCCGGTCGATCCGCAAAAAGATATAACATGTCCATGCGCAGAATGGAAGGATGAGATCACGAAAAATGGCAAATGTTTCTGTAAACTATTCTTTAGATAATTGACAGGGAAGTAATATGTGATAATTAACGCCCAGTTGTGGGCGAAGGAGGTTAAATGAAAAAACTGATGGGAATATGCCTTATCTTGTTTCTCTTGGTCGTCTGTGCGGAGCGAGAGATCCAGGTCTTGAAAGTCGGATATGTACATCATGATCACCAATCTGCTTTATATGTTGCGGCGATGGAATCTGAAAGAACCAAGACCGATGCGAATGTATGGCTCCAGGAGGTAGAGCACAAGAAACACTATGAACTCATGAAAAATGGTAAAAAGATCGCGGATATTGAATTGTTTCAATCCGGTGGTGGATCAAAAGTGCCAACTCTAATGTCTCAACAACATTTCGAGGTGGGATTTGGTGGGGTTGCTGCCTTTGCATTTTTTACAGACAAAGGTTCACCGCTCAAGATCATTGCACCACTCCATATAAAAGGTGACATGCTAGTGCTCCAACCGGATAATCCGGTTACATCATGGGCAGAATTCGTTAACTGGGTCAAAAAAGAGAAAAAACAGATCCGTATTGGATTCAAAAATCCAGTCGCCGTGGCAAAACTCGTTTTTGAACGGGCGTTGGAAGAAGAAGGGATTACTTATACCAGCGACAAATCACAAAGAGACAAAGATATTCTCATGATCCTTCTGAAAGGCGAGCAAAACCTCGTCCCAGGGCTGCAAAACAAGATCATCGACGGTTATGTCTCTAACAATCCATGGTGCGCGATCGCGGAGAGTAAAGGCATAGGCAAATGTATTACTGAGCTCCATGCATTACCACCAGGGATATGGGAAGATCATCCGTGCTGCGCAATTGCCGCCACTGATTCAGCCATGGCAACTAAGGGATATATTATTAAGGAATTTCTCAAACTTATCATTCTCGCGACCAAATACATGAACGAAGACCCGGAAAGACACGCTGAGATCTGCTCAGAGTGGCTGGGAACGAGCAAAGAGGTAGAGATCGTCTCTCTTAGAACATCTGGTTTCACATCTCAACCAACCGATCACTGGTTAAAGAACATGCAAACGTGGGTCGATGAGATGAATGGACTTGGAAAGCTTGAAGGCAGTTTAAAAGGTAAATCAGGACAAGACGTCGCGGATATCCTCTATGATTTCAGTGCCCTGAACAAGGCGGCGAAAGAGCTGAAACTGGAGACCTGGTATTAAAACTGCAAAAACGATACTCCTTGGTTTGATCATACCACTAATCATCATCGTGGTGTGGGAGTATTTTGCAGTGCAGGTAAATAATGTAGCTGTATTGCCGCGGGTCGGTAGTGTAATAGATCGTCTTCTCCACCCGTTTACCGACCTGCTCAATACCGGTAGTTTTGTGCATCATATAATCGTGAGCGCCTCAAGGGTCGTTCTCGGGTTTATCCTTGCAGCGATCGTCGGGATCCCTCTGGGACTACTCGTTGGTAGGTATCTCCTTTTCCATAGGTTATTCTCCCCTATCATCGAACTATTGCGCCCGTTGTGCCCGATTGCATGGATCCCGTTTGCTATGGCGATCTTCAGGACATACACTATTGCTGATGTTTTTGGGGCTCACTATACCACGTCGATCTTCGGTCATATCCAACTTGGCATGCTCTACGTGATCTTCTATGGCGGTTTCTTCCCTATTTTCCTCAATACGGTTCACGGGGTAAAATCAGTAAAACACCTGTACATAGAATCTGCTATGCTCCTTGGAGCTGACCAGAAACAGCTCTTCCGCAAGGTAATCTTTCCATCATCTCTCCCGGCTATACTCACCGGTCTCAGGGTGGGTCTGGGAATTGCGTGGATGGTGATCATTGCGGCCGAAATGTTGCCGGGTAGCGACGCAGGCATTGGCTATCTTATCATTTTCTCATATGAACTTGCTGAGATGGACATTCTTATTGCCAGCATGCTGGTGATCGGTGGAGTTGGAGCAGCCTTGAGCTATGGAGTCAAGATCTTTGCTGATCGAACATCGATGTGGCAGGCAAAGGAACGATGATGTCTTTCCTGAAAGTAAAAGATGTGAAAAAAACATTCTTCGGAGAACGTAGAGAGGAAGTAATTGCCCTCGATCATTTGAGTTTCAGTACGAAAGACAGTGAATTCTTATGTATCGTTGGACCAACCGGATGTGGCAAAACCACTCTATTACGCCTCATTGCCGGTCTGGAACAACCTACCTCCGGAGAGATCATCCTCGGGAATACGATCGTAACTGGTCTGAACCGTGAGACAACTCTGGTATTTCAGCAATATTCATTATTCCCCTGGCGGAATGTGTTGAGCAATGTAGTTTTCAGTCTTGAAATGAAAACTATCCCGCGTAAAAAGCGGTATGAACAGGCTCGAAACTATATTGCTCGTGTCGGTCTTACAGGATTTGAAAAAGCATTCCCTTATGAGTTATCAGGAGGAATGCAACAGAGGGTAGCTATTGCTCGGGCCTTAGCACATAATCCTAGATTGCTCCTGCTCGATGAACCCTTTGGGGCGCTCGATGAACGCACACGCCACAACTTACAAACAGAACTGCTCTCGATATGGGAGCAGGAAAAAAAGAACATTATCTTCGTCACGCATAATATAGACGAAGCTATATACCTTGGCGATCGGATCTTGATCATGAGGGATCGACCTGGATATATAGATACAGAGCTCCCGGTTACCTTTCCACGTCCAAGGGATCGTCACTCAGATGATTTTGTCGATTTCCATCTCAAGATCAGAGAAAAACTTGAAAAGATCATTGCCAATGGACAATAAAGACAGACCTGCGGGATCATCGGTGTACCGGGATGCATTAAGTGAATACTAGAGACCGAGATAATCTTTATGTTAATCGCTGTAATCAACATCCCACCGGGATGTAGGAGGTTATATATGAAAAAGGCAGTCTGCCTACTATTTGCGATGTTACTCATCGCAAATGCCAGCCCGCTTCTCTGGAGAGGGGCTAAATGTATGTCCGCGAATAGTGCGATATTCATGGGCGGTTTCTCATATGCAACGACCAACCGGTCGTACAGCTGGACCGATGAAGAATGGAACGACATACCTGATGCCAGCCAGACCGATGTGATCGGTATGCATTTCATGCTCGGGTATGCACCGATCGCTAACTGGGAAATTATGGCCCATATTCCGGTCATGATGAAAAGCAGGGACACTCTCAGCGGCTTTGGCATACAGGATCCCTGGATAAAAACGCGTTATCAATTCACCGGAGGGAAAAACCAGCCGTTTTTTACTGGCTTACTGGCAGTACGTATCCCAGCATCTGATGATCAACTTGATATTGTTCTTGACGATCAGACACTCGATATTGCCGCAGGTGCCCTTTTCATGTACAAAATGGCTCCAGTTGTACTTCATCTAAAAGCCGGATACTGGTATAATATGGCGAAAGACTCTGATTCGAATGATCCGGGCGACCAATTTGAAGGTATTTTCAAAGTTGATTATATCTTCACCAAGCAGGCTAAAGCATTCTTGAATTTCAACTTAATGTATACGCTCCAGGCAAAGGATACTTCTGGCACGACGATCGATAACTCAGAGAAGATCCGGCTTAATATCATTCCGGGACTTATCGTGCAACCAGTAACTGGTTTGTGTATCAGACCGAAGTTTATCTATCCACTCGAAATGGTCAATAAAGGTGGTGGTAACTTCTCCTGGAAAATCGGACTCGATATCTGGTACGTTGCGAAATTCGGCGGATAGTAAGGTCAAAGTAGCGCCTGTTTGAACAGGCGCTACTTTTTAGTAAATTGTACTATAAAAATATATTTTTTTGGCAAAAGGAGGAAGATAATGGCACAATATAAGAAACCATATGGAGAAAAAGAGGTAATGGAAGTCTATGATGGACCTGGTGGTCTGTTATGGGAAGCGGTAATGAGTGAGCAAATACACTCGGGTGGTCCCGAGGCAACCGATGCACTGGCAAAGGCCCTGGACCTCAAATCAGGTATGAAGGTGCTCGATCTGTGCAGTGCGCTTGGCGCCCCGGCCCGTCATATCGTAAAGAAATACGGTGTCAAGGTGGACGGTGTTGATATGACCAAGACAATGATCGAAAAAGCGCGCGAGAGGGTAAAAGAAGCAAAACTTGAGGATATGATAAAATTCCACGATGGGAATGTCATGGATCTGAAGTTTGACGATAATAGTTTTGAAATTGTCTGGGGACAGGAAGCATGGTGCTATGTCACGGACAAGAAGAAACTGCTTGAAGAAGCATATCGCGTGCTGAAACCCGGTGGTAAGATGGGCTTCACCGACTGGATCATCACCGGAGAAATCACGAATGAAGAGCTCGATCCGCTTTACGATACAATGGCTTTTCCTTATATGGAAACGTTCACAGGATACCAGGAACTCATTAAAGAAGTCGGATTCAAACTACTCGATGCGCAGGACCAGACTGAGGGCTTTGCTAAATGCTTTGATGAATACTATGTTACAGTACATGAGAAACTAAAGCCGACGATCATGGAGAACTTCGGTAAGGAACTCTTCGACTTCGCTTCAAATCTGGTAACGATCTGGCGTAAAGCAGCAAAGGAACATAAAGTCGGACGGGGGTTCTTTATCGCACAGAAATAATCTTAATGGGTGTCTCCCTGGAGGGGAGGGACACCCATTACCCCTCTACCCGGATTGACTTTCCTGCTTATATTATTATCATAAGATAATGGAGGTACAGTGAATCTTGATTCCCTCAAACAAGCAATCGTGGAGATGCTGGATGATCAAATACCTGCATTGATCGATCAGGCATTAAGAGATAAAATACCACCCCGGGAAATCCTTGAGAATGGTCTTATCCTGGGCATGAAGGAAGTAGGTGATCGATTTAAAAGAAAAGAATACTATGTTCCTGAAGTTTTGCTTGCTTCTGAGGCGTTCTATGCTGGTTTCAACATAATTCAACCGATGATCAGAACCGATAACGAAAATAGACCCGGAAAAGTCGTGATCGGCGTGGTCCATGGTGATATCCACGACATCGGCAAGAATATTGTCAAAGTCCTTGTCGAAGCGGCTGGATTCACTGTCATAGATCTGGGCAAAGATGTGCCCACTGAGAAATTCATTACCGCAGTTAAAGATGAAAAACCAGATATCCTTGCGCTCTCAAGTCTCATGTCCACGACCATGATTTGCATGGAAGAAATAATCACAGCCATTGAAGAACAAGGATTACGAAAGCATTTGAAAGTGATAATCGGTGGCGCTCCGGTCACCCAGGAGTTCGCAGAGAAAATTGGCGCAGATGCATACGGTGAAGATGCTGCCACCGCAGTTACGATGATCGAAGAACTCCTCAGTGGATAATATATCTGCTGTAATTCACCACAATAAACCAAGGGCAGTGTTTCCCCTTGTATGCACGGATCATGCTGCTTGGCTCTCGCATATAGATTTTGAAGAAGCAGCATTAGATCCGCAAAAGTTAGCCCGGGTGACTGAACAGGCTTATCGCAAATATAATTATGATATGGTACTCTTATTCTCCGATGCATATGTGGAAGCACAGGCAATGGGCTGTCCTGTTCGTCTCTCCCCATTCCCTACGCTTGTTGGCCCCCGCGCAAAAAACACAATCGATCGCACTAACGTGATCGTGGAAGCCGCCCGTATTCTCAGATCAACCTTATCTGTGCCGGTTTTTGTTTCTATCAAAGGACCTTTCTCGCTCGCTTCATTCCTTGCCGGGATCAAAGAATTCCTCATCATGATCTTAAAAAATCCCTCTGCTGTGCAAGTTCTTCTCCAGGAAGCACTTGATTTCCAACTTTCATACCTGGATCGGCTGCTCGCTCAAGGAGTGCATGTGTTCATCGGAGATCCGGTTGCATCAGCGAGCGTTATCTCCCCGGAAAGCTTCTCTCGTTACGCATATAAGCCACTCCAAACACTTATTAAAAAAATAAAAAATAAAGGTTCATTAGCTGGCATTCATATCTGTGGCGATACCGTATCGATCATCGAACAGCTGGATTCACTCGGGGCGGACATCTTGAGTATTGAAGATATCACCGTCCATGCAAACACGATAAAAATGGGTGGTGTTTCCACCTCAACCATACGTTATGGATCGCTGGATGATATTTCCGCGGAGATCAAAGCGACGGCAAAAGAACCATATCTACTACTTTCTACCTCCTGCGATGTTCCAATAGAAACGCCGCCGGAAAATATTATCCACATGGTTAATGAACAACATGATCACAGTAACGATTAAAAACTACGGGATATTTCGTATAAAAAAAGGCACGTCTTTAATTGAATTATTGAGGCGTAAACATATCCCTGTCACCGCAACATGCAATGGTCAAGGGCGTTGTGGCTTGTGCCTTGTTAGAATAACCAAGAACAGCCGAACATGTGATCCAATTGAAAAACTTTTCATCACCAAACGCCTGGAAAAACAAGGGTATCATCTTGCCTGTCGTTTTCGTCCCACAGCAAACACGATCGTTGTTATCCCTTATAAACCGAAAAAGGCATTGCCAGAACCTAAAACAGGCGCTTTGGCACTCGACCTCGGGACGACAGTCATAAAGGGGGCTCTCGTGGACATCAAATCCAGAAAAGTCCTCAGGATCGTCCGAACGCTTAATCTCCAGAATTGCTTGGGCGGGGATGTGATCACCCGCATTGGAAAGGCGATCAACGGAGAATACACATCTCTTCATAAAATGCTCATGAAAAGTATCGATTCCTGCAAAAAACAACTTGGCGCAATGAGTCCTGTTTTCACTGTGGTTGTGGGTAATAGCGTGATGCTTTCATTTTACCTTGCTCGGTCAGTTGATGGTCTTGCCAGATATCCTTTCCAGAGTTCGCTTGATCAAGGAATCCTTAAAAACAAACCCCCGAGTTACATTTTTCCGGTAATTGGCAGTTTTATTGGAGGAGATATCATCTCAGGATTACTGGCAAGTGGTTTCTATAAAACCAAAAAAAATGTACTATATGTCGATCTCGGAACTAATGGAGAGGTCGTCCTCATAACACCAAAAAAGATCATTGCATCATCGACTGCAGCAGGTCCTGCTTTCGAAGGAGTAGGGATACAATGCGGGAGTCTTGCCGTGCCAGGTGCAATCAAAAAAGTCGCCGTCAACCGGGGTGAATTCACTTACTCAGTCATCGACAGTCAAAAACCTATCGGTCTGTGCGCATCCGGTTTGATCGATGTGCTATACCTGGGATTAAAGCATGGATATATTTCAGATTCCGGGAAACTGAACAAACCTATTCTGATCGGAGATTTTCCCATCGATCAAAACGATATCCGCAAACTACAACTCGCAGTCGGTGCGATCCGCACGGGCATGAAAATACTTATGAAACACAGGAGACTTTCCTCAACCCTGATCGATGAAATCGTGATCACCGGGGAATTTGGAGAAAGGCTAAATCCGTATGCGCTTAGGCGGATCGGTCTTATCCCGGGAAGGAATGTAACAATAACATCGAAAAAGGATCTTGCGCTCAAGGGCGCCATTATGATGCTCAAGGACGACCGTATGCGCGAGCAAGTCGAAACGATAAAGCATAAGAGCACGCACGTGGAATTGGCGACCCACCCTGAGTTTCAAAAGGAATTTGTCCGGGCAATGAGGTTTTCCCCGTGGGAGTAGATATGGACAAACCTCCTGCGTCTGATACAAAACGTCTTGGATACACCTGCCCTTACATACCCGTGGAGATCCTTGCGTCAACCGGTCTTCAACCCTATTGCCTGCTGCACGGGGATTATGATCTAATGCAATATGGCACTGCTTATGCGCGGATCGATGCCTGCCCTCTGGTGCGGGCAAATATCGCGCACATTCTCACCGAAGCCGACAAGTATGCAGCTTTGATCGGATCGACCGGGTGTGATATGTCTCGCCGTCTGTTTGATATAATCGCAGAGGAAACGGATATACCGGCATTTGTGATCAATATGCCACGTACTGATAACTTCCAGATCTTCTCAGACGAAATAGAGTGGCTGATCCAAAAACTTGAAAAAACGTTCAATGTCTCTATTGCAGACAGGATAATCGCACAGATCGATATATGGCAAAGTATTCGCGATGGCGTCCGGGAACTGGATAATAAAAGATATTCCCTGCCGTCCGTGCTGCCCACCAGCACCTTTCATGAAATTGTCTGTTCTTATTATCAGAACACACCAATTCCCGCCATGGTACGATCCAATGAGCCATCGACAAAACCACGTGTATATATGGTGGGAAGTGAAATTTCTTATGAAAGCGGTGATTTTCTCAGACTTATTGAGCACGATCTATCGATCGTGGGTGATACCATCTGTGGACTTTCCCAGTTCCTGAACGTATGGATCAAAGATAGATCCATCGAAGGAATAAAACAAGCCTATTATCAACAACCGCCCTGCATTTACCGTCGACCAAACCACAAATTCTATGACCATATTCTCGCCCAGCTCAAGAAACGTTCCTGTGATGGTGTGATCGGATTCACGCTTGATTACTGTGATGCCTATGAGTTTGAATTGAAAAAAATGGAACAAGTACTTGGCTTACCCGTTCTGCGTATTCGAACCGACTATGCAGGCGAGAAGGTGAGTCAATTACGCACCCGCATTGCAGCATTCAGAGAGATGTTATGTTCAAAGATCTGACGCCCAGGAAGATATCACTCACGGAATGGAGCGAGCGATTCAAACACCTGTCCGATGATGAGATCGGACATTATATTTACTTTGATAATCGGTCCTGGGGCGCATATCTCCAGCCCCCTGCAACATTTATGGTATACGGAGCCCGTCAGCTTAAACGCCTGCAACTTGACAATTCCCTTGCCGCATTACGGATGTGGGGATTTGTTTTCAATGAATCCGAGCGGTTATTCCGTGCACGTCAGATCGGTAAAAAGATCATCGCTACGATGGGTGACCTGGGCTCGGTCCCGGTAATAGTAATGGCTTTTCCAGACTGTATCCCTTTCTATCCTGAGTGTATCTGGTGGACGCCTTTCTTTAATGAGTCGACGGTCCTGCTGGATAAAGCATCGGAAATGGGCACGCCTGAGGCAGCATGTTTTTCCCGTGCAGCATTAGCTGCATTCTTCAAAAAAGCATATTTCCCTGAACCGGACAGGATATTTGCTTCAACTGGTGCGACCTGTGACGATTATTCATCGGTCATGCAGTCGATCGAAAATCTTGGGCTTGACATCACCTGGATCGAAGCACCGTTCAGACGATCCTCAATTCCTGAAGGCAAGGGTGATAAATATATCAATACTGATAATGGATTCAACTATCATAAACGTTTTGAAGAATATCTCGCGGCTGAATATAGAAAGGTCTGGAGGAATATGGCGAATTTTACAGGGACAAATGATCTAAATCTATTGAATGCAAGTATTAAAAAAACGAATGTTCTAAGAAAACTGGTGACCGAAATTTTACATGCAACATTTAATGCCGCCATTGCACCATTCCCGGCTCTGGAATTGATGACGCTGGAGTTCGGTAATCTATACGGTTATGCGGATATAGATGAGTGGATATCGATCCTTACAATGATCCAGGATACGATCACCACACGTATTAACCACAAGATCGGTATTCAACCCGAAAACGCCATCCCCATCGCCTGGATCAATCCCACTGCCGATCCCTACCTGCTCAATCTTGTTGAAGATCTGGGATTGCGGGTAGTATCAACTGAATATGTCATCCGGCAGGCATTGGTCACGATCGATGAAACCATCGATCCATTCCAGGCCCTTGCGCGTTCTTTCATGCATGCATCGCTTATTGGATCGACCCGTCAACGGATCGTATCAGTAAAAAAGGCGATCGATCAAGGCAAAATAAGGGGTGTACTCATCACTAATATGCTGGGCGGTTCTCACTGTGCCATGGAAACCAAATTGATGGAAAAAATGATCAACTCGGTCCCGGTACTCTCCCTCGATGTACCTCCTCCCCCGGGTATTACCGAACAGATCAAAACCAGGATTGAAGCATTTGCCGAGGCGTTATATGGTCGATAAAAAGGACATTCTCACGCCCCGTGAACGTTTTGGCCTTCTGGTGATCGACGAGAATCCTGACCGGTGCGCTGTTATACCGTTAGTAACATCCCATGCCGCACATGTCGCGGGGATATCTTTGAAAAATTATTACACTAACGGAACCTCCATGGCAAGAGCACAACTTGCCGCGCTTCAGGAATATGAACATGATGCGATCTCGTTCTTTTCAGAAGTAGGGATAATCGCAGAAGCATTGGGCTCAGAATTCGAGTATCCGGAAAACGACCTGCCGGTTCTCAAGGTACCGGCATTATTGAATAATAGCCTTGCCAGGATCACCCCCCCGGATCCAAGGAGTAATAAAAGACTTCCGGTATACCTCGAGGCGATTGAGTATGCATATTGCGCGGTCGGGGATCGCATACCGATCCTGGCATACGTCCCAGCGCCTTTTACCACCAGTATGATGCTCTCTGATCCTAACGAATTCCTCATGCAAACCATTAAGAAACCACAATTAATACACGAAATCATGGAGATTAGCTTAATTGCAGCAATGGAGTTTTGCTTTCATATCATTAATGCAGGGGGATTGCCTGTTCTTGTGGATCCACTTGCATCTTCGAGTGTTATCAGTCCCGAATCCTATAAGCAATTTGCCCTCCCCTACGAACGTCGGCTTATCGATTATCTACACCGATACGATCTGGATATAATCCTGCATATATGCGGAGATACGGCTCCAATACTCCATCTTCTACCGGATACGAAAGCTGATCTTATCAGTGTCGATATGGTCGATCTGAGCCTTGTCCTGGATAAATTATCGGATAAAATACGTGTGGTGGGTAACTATAATACATCAAAGATCGCATTTTCCACCCCCAAAAGCATATACAAAGAAGTACAGACCATGGTTCATCTCGGGATCAAATCACCTAAAGGGTATGTTGTATCAACTGGATGTGAAGTTCCGATAAGGACACCGGTGGAGAATGTAAAAGCATTCATCACCGCAGCAAAGGAGACGGGATGGTACTGGGATTAGATATCGGTTCATGTTATACTAAAGGTGCATTGTTCGATGGGGTTATGGTAAGAAAGACCGTTGTCCGCACTGCATTGCAACCACAACAGGCTATTAAACAGGTCCTCGCTGAGCTCAGAGATCATACTGCCCTGGCGACAACAGGTTATGGACGTAAGCTTATACCCACAGCAGACGTGATAATAACCGAAATAACTGCGTTCACACGTGGTGCCTATTTTCTTGATCCCTCGATCCGCACGATCATAGATATCGGTGGACAGGATAGCAAAATCATAAAAACAAAGGACGGTCATATTGAACGCTTTGTCATGAATGACCGGTGTGCTGCTGGTACCGGTAATTTCATCGAAAAAAGTGCCCAGTCGCTTAGTCTAACTTTGGATGACTTCGGAACACTGGCTCGATCATCAACAAATCCCCTGACGATCGATTCACTGTGTGTTGTCATGGCGGAAAGTGAGATCCTGAGTCTTGCTACCACAGGTAAGAAAATTGAGGATATCGTTGCTGGGGTATGTGATTCCCTGATGCGGCGAATTATAAATATCGGAAGCCAGATCGGCATTGAGGAACCCATCCTCTTCTGTGGCGGCGGTGCACTGAATCCAGGTCTCGTTGTATCATTACGCCGTCGGTACAACAACGTAATCATACCGGATTCTGCTCAGTATATCGGTGCGCTGGGAGCAGCCCTCATATGCTACGACCAGATGAACCACTCCGTATAACAATAAAGATGTACGGTATTCTTGACACAATTAGACTTTTCATTATACTTTTTCTATGAAAGAAAGCGAAAAAGAAAACATATTGCGAAATATTCCATCAGTAGATAGTATCCTTCAATGGCCTGAACTGCACAAGTATCTGGAAATGCTGCAGCAATCATTTGTCACGATCATAATCCGGGACAAAATTGATGACTTTCGCAGCCGGATCATTGCCGGCGAGGATTTTAACCTTGATTTTCTGAAAAACAGTATTTTATGTGAATTTAAAGAGTTGGTACGACCTTATTTTCGTCGGGCAGTGAATGCCCTGGGAATCATACTCCATACTGGATTGGGACGTGCGCCTTATGCATTAGGTGTTGCCGAGGCGATACGTGACGCATCGATAGGATTTTCACAACTCCAGATCGATGAAGAAGGACGCCGGGCAGATCGGTATCGGAAAATAAGCCAGATGCTTTCGATCCTGACAGGAGCGGAAGCTGCGGTTATCGTAAATAATAACGCGGGTGCAACACTCCTCATCCTCAATGAGCTGGCGAAAGGGATGGAAGTGATCGTATCACGCGGGCAATTGATCGAGATCGGCGGAGCCTTCAGGATACCCGAAATAATGGAGCAGAGCGGTGCAACATTGCGAGAGGTCGGCGCGACCAACCGCACACATCTCCGTAATTACGAGGACGCGATAAATGAAAACACAGGTGCTCTCCTGCGTGTACACCAGAGCAACTATAAGATCATCGGGTTCGCCAAAGAAGTATCTCTTGAAGAACTTGTAGCCCTTGGCAAAAAATATAGCCTTCCTGTAATCGACGACTTAGGCAGCGGTGCCCTTATCGACCTCTCAAAATATGGCTTACCTAAAGAACCAACAGTTCAGGAGAGTATAAAAATCGGTGCAGATATCGCCTGTTTCAGCGGTGACAAATTGATCGGCGGACCACAATGCGGCATCATCGTCGGGGGCAAAGAAATAATCAATCGGATAAAGAAAAATCCTCTCACACGTGCTCTTCGCTGCGATAAAATGACTAATGAAGCGCTTGAAGCGACCCTTCAATTGTTCCTGTATAAAGAAGAGATCCTGCTAAAGAACCATGGTGTAATGAGATTGCTATTAAAACAACCCAACGATATTAAACATCATGCAAACAAATGCGCACGCATGCTTAAACATGATTTTGGCGAAAAGCTCGAAATATCTGTGCAAAAGGATGTTTCTCAGATCGGGGGCGGCTCCTTGAGCACCGAGGAACTGCCGACCTATACTGTTCGGGTAAAACCAAAGTCAGGCTCCCCTGAAGAGCTCGCACGTGCTCTTCGCCTGTGCGATATCCCTGTTTATGGACGGATTGTAGAAAATTCCATCCTTTTTGATTTCCGCACGGTATTGCATGGAGAAGAAAAGTTCATACTCAAAGCATTTGAAGAAATTTTAAAATGAAAATTTCTTCAAATCTTAAATCTAAAATGCTAAACCCTAAACAAATTTCAATTTTACAAAAACCAAATTCGAAACAAAAGAAAATATGTTTAAAACACAGGACGTCCTGCAACCTCATATAATAATCATATGAGTACAGTAAATAAACACATCGTCATTGGTACTGCAGGTCACATTGACCACGGAAAAAGCGCTCTCATAAAAGCCCTGACCGGAGTAGATCCTGATCGTTTAAAAGAGGAAAAAGAACGCGGCATGACCACTGATCTCGGTTTTGTTTTTTACCGTGACGATGTTACGATCATCGATGTCCCGGGACATGAGAAATTCGTCCGGCATATGGTTGCTGGTGCAAGTACACTTGACCTCGTCATCTTCGTCATTGCAGCGGATGATGGCGTCATGCCACAAAGCGTAGAACATCTGGAGATCCTTAAATTGCTCGAGGTAAAAAAGGGTTTTATCGCAATCACCAAAAAAGATCTTGTCGATAACGAGTTACTCGAATTGGTTATCGCGGATGTAAAACAACTGACCAAAGGGACGTTTCTTGAAGACAAACCGATCATTCCGGTATCGAATACCACCAAAGATGGTTTTGACAAATTAAAAAGTGTTCTTGATCAATACATTGCTGAAATCGAGGAAAAACCGGACAAGGGGATCTTTAAATTGCCGATCGACCGTTGTTTTTCCATGAAAGGATTCGGAACCGTGGTTGCAGGCACTGTCCTGTCAGGCACGCTCAAGATAGGAGATATTGTTGATCTGATGCCCCATGGGAAGCAGGTAAAGGTAAGAGGTATCCAGGTTCATAATAAGAATGTCGAAGAGGTTACCACTGGATTTCGAGCCGCAATCAATATCGTCGGAGCAGATAAAAGTGAGATTCAACGCGGTGATATCCTCGGACATACAGGCTATTTTCAACCTTCAGAATATATCAATGCCTCTTTATACCTTCTCCAATCCGCACCAAAACCATTGAAAAACTTGATTCGCCTGAGGGTCCACCTGGGGACAAAAGAATTGTTTGGACGGATCGTCCTGCTTGATACCAAGCTACTCAAACCAGGCGAAAAAGCCATGGTCCAATTCAGGATAGAAAAACCCGCTGTCAGCGATGTCGGCGACCGATACGTAGTGCGAACCTGGTCACCGCAGGTTACCATCGGCGGCGGGGTGATAATCGAACCAAAGGCTCAAAAAGCAACAGGATTTGACGAGAGTCTGATCGAACATCTTCAGAAGATCGAAGAAGGAGATCCGGTAATACTGATTGAGGAACAGCTGAACAGCAATCAACAATTACCCCAGAAGATCGGTGAGATCGCACACGAACTTAATTATCCTGTCGACCGGGTAACTGATATCGTCAATTCATTGATCGATAAAGGCGTAGTTATCTGCCTTGATAAGAAACGCGGCCTATACTACACACAGAATAATATCAATGCTTTAAAAAATAAGATCGTGTCAGCACTTGATATCTATCACCGGAAAAATCCGACGAATCTCGGTATACCTCAGCTGGAACTACATAAAGAACTTGGTATGGGATTCGATAAGAATCTGCTTAATTACATGATCAATCTGATGGGTGAACAGAAACTCGCCAAAACAGAAGACAACAGGGTCAGTCGGTATGATTTCAATGTTACCCTTGATAAAAACATGGACGAAATCAGCAAGAAGATCGAACAAGTATTCCAAAAGGCTGAATTCAAGCCTCCTGGCTACCAGGATGTAATCAACATGAGATTAGACTCAAACGATGCAGTAAAAAAGGCATACCGGTACCTTGTTGACAGTAAAATATTGATCGACGCCGGCGAAGGTGTGGTCTTTCACAAGAAATTCATTCAGCAAGCTCAGGAACGTATTATTGATTTTTTAAAGAGAAAAAAAGAAATTAAGGTTTCAGAATTCCGGGATATGATCGGCGCAAGTCGGAAATATGCCTTGCCCCTCCTTATATACTTTGATACCCGCGGTGTTACCATAAAACGAGGTGAAGTAAGAGTTCTCGGACAAAAATACCGTACCGATTAACGCGTAGTGCGTAAAGTGATATTAACGCGATTAACAAGCACAACGATATTAACGTTTTTAGGTCTTGATAACAATGAGTGGTACCAGCATCTCCTGCGGGCTCATACCACCATGGTTGGCAACGAGGTAGTATACATGTTCACCAATGACAAAATCTCGGATCACGTATTTGTCTTTCATTAACATAACATAATCACCGATCCGCTCGAATAACATCGGGTGTGGTTCACCCAGACCAAAGTAGTTCTCGCTAATCAAATCCTCTCCCCTTTTTACATCACAGGCTTCATCGAAATTCTCGATCATATATGATTCAAACTCCTCAACGCATGAAGGATGTACATAACAATATCCAACCCGCGGTTCACCACACACCGGCAATGTAAGCATTCTCATAAGATCAAAGTGTTGCTGTACTTTTATCGTGTGTTCTGTATCGGTTTCCATCAATCCATGATCCGCAGTGATGATCACAAGCGTTCCAGTTCCTTTGAGATTTTCAACGAAAGTCTGGACATGGGAGTTCAATTCTTTGAAGTGTTTCTGAACCTCAGGACTACCAATACCATTCTTATGGCACAAAGTATCCAGCAACGGCCAGTAAGCATATACATACTTTTTATCCTTATCTGAACGGACAGTGGTATCGATCACTGAAAAGAATTCCTGCAAACTGTCATACGGGATACTCTGGGAACCTGCTGCGAAAGATCTGGTATAATCCGAGTTGACCAGATCTTTCGGCACGATATGATAGGATGCAGACTTGATCTTGTCAAAAACAGTAGTATGATTCAATATCTTGCGTGGATTTATCCCGAGTTGTCCAAATGAAATATTACCAAACCTCGGGGTGAACGGCAGGATCGTCGAAACAACCCCAAGTTCCTTCAGATACATAAACCAACCGGTAATACCATGTTGCTGGGGCGCGACACCGGTCGCGAATGTCGTAACGGCACTCGCTGTGGTTGCTGGAAAAACTGAAGTTATCGTATCTTTTTGGTGTTCCTTAAAGATCGTATCCTTACCATGAGTCTGCAGATACTCATCACCCAGACCATCGATCACCAATAGTATGATATTGGTATATTCCTCTATTTTTTCGGGTTTCAATTTCTTCAATGGCTTATACTCTGATTCGCAGTTAAAAGCGTTCAATATGGAACTCATAAGGTTGACAAGACTGCCACCCTCGTAATCTGGCATAATGATATTCGATTTCTTTTTCGCCATAATTTCGAATTATACCCTCTTTCAGTTTAATGTCAATTGGACGATAAAGCGAAAAAACGTTATTTGCGTTAGGTGCGTTAATCGCGTTAATCTCGTTAGTTCGTTGAGTTCAACAAATCTATAATCTCCAATCTGCAGTCTTAAATGAAACTGGCGGAGGCGTGTAGGAATCGAACCTACCGTCCCCCTTTCGAAGGACATCTGGATTTGAAGTCCAGCAGGCACACCAGCACCCATACACCTCCGCGAATTTTACTTAAATCTTCGATTTAACTGTAAAATTCAGCGTCCCGAGTCGCGTTAGCGACGAGGGGCTTCTCCGAAAATTCAGTGTCCCGAGTCGCGTTAGCGACGAGGGGCTTCTCCGAAAATTCAGCGTCCCGAGTCGCGCTAGCGACGAGGGGCTTCTCCGAAAATTCAGTGTCATCCAATTTATCCCAAATCCCACATCCGGTCGAGAAACTGAGAATCCCGAATCCATCGCCGTAAATGAGAGACCGAACTATCCTTTTATTATCGTAATCCTGATATAATTGTAATGAAATTTGCCGAAAAGTCAAAGGGTAAATAGATGCAGTTTTTACACTCTTGATCTTAAAGGGACATAAATGCCTCCGAATGGTCAAAGCATTGCAGATTATTATAGCACAACCAGGGCGGGCTACGCCGCCCCCTTGACTTTTTTAAAATTATGGTTAATCTTCTTTTTGATGAGTGGAGATTACCGTTTGAAATGCTAAACCATTTCATTGAGTCTATTTTATGCCTTCCCCCCGGAATTAAAAGCCGTTTAATAAACCGCTGGTATCAATATCTTACTGCCCGATATACCCAATGCGAATGGACATTCATGAATTATGGCTATGCCCATGTGAACGGTGAGGACAAATTACCTTTACTTACCAAAGACGAAGCTGATCGGTATTGTATTCAACTCTATCATCACGTAGTTCTTCCTGCGAATATACTCAACAAGGAAGTGCTAGAGGTCGGATCGGGTCGGGGGGGCGGTTGTTCTTATCTGGCCCGGTATCTTAAACCAAAATCTATTGTCGGTATTGATTTTTCCAGTAACGCAGTGGATCTGTGCAACCGTATGTATTCGCAACCCAATCTTTCTTTTCGGATCGGCGATGCCATGAAAATACCATTCCCCAACCGATCCTTTGATGTAGTTATCAACGTTGAATCTTCACATTGCTATCACTCCATGAAAAATTTTATCCGTGAAGTAATAAGGGTCTTACGACCGGGCGGTTTCTTTTCCTGGACCGATATAATCTGGAAACGCAGCATAGATAAAATCAACCGGCATTTCCGAAATTCCGGGCTTCGAGCGATAAGGGAATGGGATATCACCTCATCTGTTCTCCACGCCCTTGAGCTTAATCATGATGAAAAACTAAATACAATACAATGCCTGACACCAAAATTCACACACAAGATAATACGCGAATTCGCGGCAGTAAAAGGAACAAGAATATACAAATCACTTGAGAACCGAAAGAGGATATACCTCAGCAAAGTTTATCAGAAAATATAAACCGCCTGACCCCACCCCTTGACACACACTTAATTCATCCTATTATTAAATAAAGGTAATAAATTATAAAAGGAGGAGGTATGATATCAATCATATGTGTTATTTGTATTAATCTAACATCAATTATCACCTGGGAAAACATGGGTGAATTGCAGGGAGCTCTGAATGTCTATGATCTGACGATAGGATTGAATGGCAACTTATACGCTGGCGCGGCGATCGATAGCACATCCCAGGACCGCGGGCGTGTTTACGTTTCCCAAAACTATTGGGACTGGCAACGGTGTACGGGCGTGCCATGGGTCTCGGGTGATACAATAAGCGCCGTGTATGCGCTGCATAATGGCGTGAATGACACGCTGTTCGCCGGTGTAGGCTTATATCATTCCGGTGATACGCCGCGCGTATTCAAATCCAGCGATGGTGGCGCAAACTGGATACCCTTAAGCGGGTATGGCACCTACCGGACGGGATCGAGTGTCTACGCACTCCTGGAGGATAATCTCGGCTATCTCCACCTTGGCAATAATTACGGAGGAATGTCTTCAGCCATACCGCGCTATTCCACTGACCGTGGCGCAAACTGGCAGCAGGGTGGTGGAACGATCAACTATAACGCTCAACACTACTGTTTCTGCCAGACCACGGACAATACGATATATTTTGGCTCCTGGGGTACGGGTGGCGGCGGGCATTTTTCCACGGATAACGGTGTGACCTGGAACCCCACAACCGCGATATCAGGTGCCAGCGACAGTTATACGATCGTAGAATACGGTACTAATACGATACTCACCGGCGTTGAAGCTGACATCGGGAGGATATATATGTCCACTGACCGCGGCACGACCTGGACCGAACTGGGAGACGGATACTTCAATTCCACCGATGCGATCCGCTCGCTGTATGTAGCGTCTGACGGTTACATTTATGCAGGAACATCACCCAATGCAGAAGTATTCGTGTCGGTAAATGGCGGCAGTACCTGGATCAGTACCGGGCAGTTGACAGATGCGACACGGGTCAACAGCATAACCGAAGGCGTTAAATACGGAGCAGTTGCGGAAATGGATAGTTTTTTCCTGTTCGCTTCGACCGGACCGAATGGAGACGTGTTCAGAGGACTTCTCTATACGATCGGCGTCCGTGAAGGCACTATACAAAATCAATATTTTTATAATCACTCTACTATTCTCACCGGTCCTCTCCCCTTTGCTGGTGATAAATCATACAAGATCTTCGACATCACCGGACGCGAGATCCACTCCCTCAACCCCGCACCAGGGATTTATTTCATTCAGATTGACAAAAAGATCACACAGAAAATTATTAAAATTGAATAATATCACTGTAATCGATGCAGCCGTAGGCTGCAACAGGAGGTTGTTAAAATAAGATGAAAGCAATTTGCCATATTACGCTCTACGCATTACTCCCTACGCTATGTTTTGCCCAGGCTCCCGATACATCATGGACAAAACTGTATGGAGGACCAGGCTCTGATGTTGCATATGCAGTACAGCAGACATTTGATGAAGGTTATATCATTGCTGGATCAACAGAATCCTATGGCAACGGTGCAACGGATGTATGGCTATTAAAAACCGATGATACCGGAGACACTCTCTGGACAAAAACATATGGTGGTAGTGGAGCAGATGTCGCGCACGAGGTCCTCCAGACAAGCGACAGCGGGTATGTACTTGTTGGAACTACCTCATCGTTCTCAAACGGGACACAGGTATACGTAATAAAGACAAATGGAGACGGAGATTCTGTTTGGACAAAAACCTATGGAGAGATGTATGACGATTCAGGATGGTCCATCCTCCAAACCTCAGATATGGGTTATATTATCTGCGGACAAAATAGTGCCCAGTACTACAAATACGTGTATCTTATTAAAACCGATGAAAATGGTGAACCAGTCTGGTTCCAAACCTATGGTCCGATACCAGAAAGCGGGGGTCACTCAGTCCGGGAAATTACCGGCGGTGGTTTTATAATAACTGGATTTGTCGCTGATCCGTGTGGTGATTATTACAATATATATCTAATACAAACAGGAACAAATGGTGATACTATGTGGACGAAAGAGATCGGCCCGGAAACTATTGATCAAAAAGGATTCTCAGTTCACCAAACAAGCGATCGTGGTTTCATTATCACCGGTTATACAGAAACTCAATCATTTGCCAATGATGTGTATATCGTAAGAACCAATCCTGTTGGTGATACAATCTGGACTAAAACGTATGGAGGTTCCTATGATGATGAAGGGTATTCTATACAGTCAACTCCGGATTCAGGATATATAATTGCTGGTATGACATATATAAGTCCTCCCACAGCTGAGGATATTTATATCTTCGAAATCGATGATAACGGCAATATTGCATGGGAAAAGATGTATGGAGGACCGGCTGATGATCGAGGATATGCGGTTCAGTGCACACAGGATGGTGGATTCATAGTTGCTGGAGCAACGGCATCGTTCGGCGCAGGTAACAGTGACGTCTGGCTCTTGAAAATGCAGTATGATGTCGGGTCACAAGAAAACAGTATTGAAACAGAAGTGAATTGCATATTTTCAACAACTATATATACCAGCAGAATACCTCTCCCCCCTGGGAATCAACACAAGATCTTCGACATCACCGGGCGCCAGATCCACACCCTCAACCCCGAACCGGGGATTTATTTTGTGGAGAACAGGGGAAAAATTGTATCAAAAATAATTAAAGTACACTAATAGTCGGCACTATATTTTCTTACTTTTCCACCACCACTTTTTGAATTTCTGCTGGTACATCAGTTTCAAGATAAAGGAAATATACACCATTGGCGACCTCTGAAACATCCCAACGGATGCTTTGAATCCCAACACTCTGAGTTTCGTTGACAAGCACCGTCACCAACCGACCTACGCTATCGTATACTTTGAGTGATACAACACATGGATTCGCCAATGAATATGTTATCAGGGATGAACTGCTTATCGGATTGTGAATTGCGAAATTCGAAATAAACCGTGACACTAACGCAAGTAACGCAATTAACGATAATAACGTTCTAAACGATTTTGCTTTATTCTTGACATTTCGTCCCTGCGGGCTATTATTAAGCACTAAATTACATGGATAAAGTACAAAAAAGACGAAAATTCACCCTAAAACAGCCGCTTATGCGCAGGATGATCATCGCGCTTTTACCCTGTATGATCGCATCGATCTATTTCTACGGCTGGCGATCCCTGGCAGTTATCATTGTATCCTGCATTGCTGCTTACATAGTCGAATTTCTTTTCTTAAAAAGATTCAATGAGCCGGTAAGTGAAGCGGTGTTTGTTTCCGCAATAATATACGGACTCATTTTGCCGCCGACCATTCCCTGGCATATCCTCGTCATTGGCATGGTATTCGCGATCATGTTCGGGAAAATGGTGTTCGGCGGATTCGGCAGAAATATCTTCAATCCAGCAATGGCCGGACGGGCATTCTTATATATCTGCTTTCCTGTTGCCCTCACCGCGACCTGGGCGCCAGCTGCCCAGGGCACATGGGGCGCGCTCGGTATGTGGACGACTGCTTTACCTGATACGATCACTGCTGCAACACCCATGGCATTGGTCAAGGCTGGTGCAGCATCACCACCTTTGATCGACCTGTTCATCGGACGTCTTGCCGGGTCCATGGGTGTCACGAGCGTACTGGCAATTCTCATTGGTGGATTTTATATATTCGTCACAAAAACCGCTAATCGCTGGATCATCCTCATGATGATCGGCGTCTATGCAATACTCAACCTGGTGGGATCATGGATACACATTCCAGGCACAGCAGGGATGCTGCCCGCACTTATGGGCGCGGGTTTCCTGTTCGGCGCGTTCTTTATGGCAACGGATCCGATCAGCGCTCCAAAACTATTACCTTCGCAACTGATTTATGCCGCGCTTATTGCGATCAGTACGTTCGTTATCAGAACGTTTTCGGTATTCAATGGCGGACTAATGTTCTCGATCCTTTTTGCCAACATGTTTGCACCGATCCTCGATTTCTATTTTAAACAACGCAGGCAAAAAGCAAAACAGGTATCTGAACCTGATAAGGTAGCTACATCGGTATGAAGATAAAAGATAGGGTATGGTATCCGGTTGCATACATGTTCGTGGTAACGTTCTTTTTCACTGCGATCCTCATTCTGTTCGGGAATATCACGCGTGAGCGAATTGAAAACAACGAACAGATCGCCTTTGAACGCGCAGTTCTCGAAGCATTACAGATCGATCTGGCGCACAGTATGTCGCCGGTAGTTATCCATCAACTCTACACGGAAAAGATCCTGGAACCGGACACAACTTCCAAAGGAGCCTACAGGTATATGGAAAATGATTCGCTTATCGCCTATGCCCTGCCCATTGCAGGACCTGGATTCTGGGCGCCGGTAGAGGGTGTTATAGGCATATCCGCGGACAAACAAACCATCACTGGTATCGCTTTTTATGAACAGGAAGAAACGCCTGGTCTCGGTGGGGAGATTGTTAATACGTTCTTCCGAAATCAGTTTATTGGAAAACAGCTAAAGGTGATCGGTATACCGCTCGAATTCCGTATGCCGACTGAAGAACTCGATGAATATTCAGTGCATACTATCACCGGTGCGACTCAAACCAGCCATCGTGTTGGCAAATTCATTAACTCACAGATCGCCATCTGGCAGCAGGCAGTCGGGAGCAGGGAATAATGCAAGGAAACAAAAAGGTTAAAGACGTTATCCTCGATGGACTCTGGGGTGATAATCCGGTTTTCCGGCAGATCCTGGGGATATGCAGTGCCCTTGCAGTTACCAATCTCGTGCTCAATACCGTGGTCATGGGTGTGGCCGTGATCTTCACCACTGCGCTGTCCGGCTTAACCGTGTCGCTCTTGCGCAAATATACGCCGCGCATCATACGTATGATGGTGGAAACCCTGATCATCGCTTTTTATGTCATATTATTCGACCAGGCACTCAAGGCATACTGGCCGGATATGAGCCGTAACCTGGGACCGTATGTCGGACTCGTTATCACGAATTGTATTATCATGGGGCGTGCCGAGGCATTTGCCAATTCCAATCCGCCCGGGATCTCTTTTGTCGATGGATTCTTTTCAGGTGCAGGCTATGCATTCGTCCTGCTCGCGGTCTCGATCGTGCGTGAACTGCTCGGTATGGGATCGATCCTCGGTATTGCCATGCCATTCTTCTCCACTCCAGCATGGGATCGCTGGATCATCATGGTCATGCCACCGGGTGCGTTCTTTACCCTTGCGGTGATCGTCTGGATATTCCGCTCCCTGAAAAAACAGGAGGCTAAGAAATGACCTTCAGCCAGCACCTGCTTCACCTCGTTGTCATACTTTTTGCCTCGGTGTTCACCGAGAACATCCTGCTCGCCCGCTTTCTCGGCATGTGCTCGTTCCTTTCAGTATCACGTCAGGTAAAAACCGCGGTCGGCCTCGGTTTTGCCGTCGTATTTGTCATGACCTGTACCTGTGCACTGGACTGGCTTGCTTTCCGGTTCATCCTCCAGCCTCTCCATATTGAGTATTTACGCTACATCCTGTTCATTGTCATTATTGCCGCGTTCGTACAGTTCATTGAAATGGTGATCGAACGTTACTCTCCTGCCCTGTACCAGAGTCTCGGCATTTTCCTCCCGCTCATCACAGTGAACTGCGCGATCCTCGGCGCCTCACTCTTTATGGTGATACGCGATTATAATCTTGTTGATGGGATGGTTTTCGGATTCGGCAGCGGAATAGGATGGATGCTTGCGATCATTGCCATGGCCGGGATCCGGGAAAAGCTAAACAATGCACGTATCCCTTACGGTTTACAGGGACCAGGTATCACGCTCATTATTGCCGGTCTCATGGCGCTCGCATTCATCGGTTTTACCGGTGTGCTCTCAGGCGGGTAATATGACCGAAGCCTTGATCATCAGCTGTGTCGGAGCAGTGCTCGCCCTACTCCTGGTTTTTGCCGCACGCGTGATCACCAACTACGGCGAGGTCAGCGTCGATATAAACGAAGGGACAAAAAAGATCACGATACAGGGCGGCGGTTCATTACTCGAGACATTGAATGAACAAAAACTTTTCATCCCATCTGCGTGCGGTGGCCGCGGCACATGCGGGTACTGCAAGGTAAAAGTTACAGAAGGAGCAGGACCATTTCTCCCGACTGAAGAACCCTTCATTGACAGGAAAGAACGAAATGCCGGGATGCGTCTTTCATGTCAATTGAAGGTCCGTAATGACATCAGGATCGAGATCCCGGAAGAACTTCTGACGATAAAGGAATACCACACAACGTGCGAGAAGATCATCGATCTCACCTATGATATCAAACAATTCAACCTTAAGCTTATCGAGCCTTCATCCATGGAATACACACCGGGACAGTATGTCCATGTCCTTGCTCCGGCATATGAAAAAAGTCCCGAAGAAGTATACCGTGCTTACTCGATATCCTCTGATCCTTCAGATAGGAGCGGACTGGAGCTGATAATCCGCCGTGTTCCGGATGGTATATGCACGACCTACCTGTTCGATTACTTAAAAGAAAACGACCGGGTACGTATCAATGGTCCCTACGGACATTTTTATTTAAGGGACACAAATGCTCCGATAATTTTTATTGCTGGTGGATCAGGTATCGCACCGATCAAATGCATACTGCATCATATGAAAAATACTAATAATCCCCGTAAATCGATCTTCTTTTTTGGCGCACGTACAACTAAAGACCTCTTCCTTACCGATGAAGTGCAGGAATTCGAAAAAACGATTGCCAATTTCACCTACATTCCTGTACTCAGCCAGCCAGAGGAGGAAGCCGGCTGGAAAGGCGCTACAGGTTGGGTCACAACTGCATCGGCTGAATACTTGAAAAAACAATCAGATGCTACGCACTATGAAGCATACCTCTGCGGCAGCCCGGGAATGATCGATTCTGCGATCAAAATATTGCTTGATGCCGGCATTCCGGAAGAAAAGCATTATTATGATAAATTCGCATAGGAGACACACAAAATGAAAAAATCCCCCCAGCAGGAAAAATTTGAAAAAATGCTCGACGCGTCCAAGTTTTCGGCATGCGGATTCATGGGTCGTGACACACGAACAATCTGGGAGATCATCGATGCCGATACAGCCAAACTGGAGAAACTGGGGATCACGAAAGAAAAAATTGCTGCCCGCATGCAGGAAATCACCGTACATGGCATTCGTGGTATAGGTGATTGGATAGCGGTTTCTGATACGATCAGAGCCATGGTAGACGATACGCGCGGAAAGATACCCTGTCCTTGGGCACACGGAATACGCTGTTTGAAACGTATTACAACCATAGAACGTATTGACACCGGACAGACACTGCGCTGGTCGGATCTCAGCATACACTTGATCCTTGCTCACGGATTCTTTCAGGGTAAGGGTTCTCCCTTTCGGCTGGAACCTGAGGATCTGGTCAACGCTCTCTGGTAACCCAGGATAGTATCTATTGTGGAACCGCCTCATACCGGTAAAAGGAGTTTGCTATGAAGATCGTTCGTACAGTGCTCTGGATTATTTTCCTGAGCATTCTCTGGATACGGTGTGAACAGGATTACTCGGAACGGTATCTTTATATCGCAGTAGCTGGGGACTATGGAATACCTTTTGATGGATCATACGGTGACCAATTCAATCAACATGATGTGCATTCAAGAACTCCGGATTATTATTACTTCCACCTGCGTAAAATGGATAACAACTTTGTCGGTGAATTTTCCAAAGCCCTTTCACTAAGGCCGGATCTCCGGATCCTTACAGTCCGTTTATATTTAAAAGAATTCCCCAAACCGGCATCATTGCTCGTTGAAACATCTCAATTACATCCAGATAGCACGATCGTGGTTACCTTTCACGATTGACCTGTAGTAGATATGAAAGAAATTAAGTATACTCGACGCCATATCCTGTTACTTTGCACTCTCCTTTGCTTATTTTTTCAAATACAGTGCCCAAAGAAACCTCACCTTGCAAACCAGACTACAATCCCTGTTGCACCTGAATCCATCATCATTCCGCCCGCGCCCTATCATCGAGGCATGTGGGTCAGGGCGGTCTCGGTTGCATCAGCGGATTCCCTTTCAAGGATAATCATGATCGCAAAGGAAATGGATATCACGGATATCTATTTGCAGGCGGAAGTCGCTGGCTATGCATACTATAATAGCGATATCCTTCCTCGGAGCCAGTACCTGGCAGAAATATCGCCCCCCACCTATGATCCACTCGATTCCCTGATCTTAGTTGCGGTCCAGGAGTCGATCCGTGTACATGCCTGGGTCAATGCGCTCCTTGTCTGGTCATTAAAGGATCCACCGGATTCCTCACGCCATTTATTCTACCAGCGCCCTGAATGGTTTATCAAAGATGCTACAGGTACGAGCATGCGTGATTATACCTATGAACACTGGATTGAAAGCGGGCTTGAGGGGCTTTACCTTGACGCAGCAAATCCTGAGGTGCAGAACCATATCGCGACGATCTGTAAGGAGATCGTCGCTCAATACCCGGTTACTGGCATACACCTTGATTTCATAAGATATCCTGGGACACTCTGGGGATTAAGTGAATCAGATACTGCATTCATGTTTGCCGGTCCGGATGGTTATACCATGCGCTGGATGAATCTCGTACGCTACCCCCAAATGTCTTTTGTGCACCGCTGGTTAGCGTATCATAACTGGAAGCAATATATCAACAAAGAGCAAAATATAGCCGAAATACTGGATAAAACAAAGAAATCTATTACAGGTCATGCCAAAAATCCTCTTTGTATCCTTACCGCTGCCGTGTTTGCTAATCCCAGTATGGCGCAATACCGGTTCGCCCAATGCTGGCATGCCTGGACAATGATAGATTATCCTGTTATCATGTCGTATTATGAGACATTACCGCCCTTCCTCGCCGCGGTTGAATATGCGCTGAACACCGTGCCTCACGCAGTATTCGGCATCGGACTGCTCTGGGAAAACATCGATCCTATCGCCTATATGCAGTCTAAAAGTGTCGAGGCAAAACATGGCAAAGGTATCTGCTACTTTGATTTCACAAATTTAGATACACTCACAGATAGGACAGTCCTGAAAGGTAAAGGCATGACATTTCATATGACCTCAGAACATCTTGATTCTACCCCTGGATCAATATTCGGTGTTTTTGCTGATCCTGCACCAAGAGTATCAGATATTGCAGTAATAGAGTCGATCAGCACAGAATTTCCTGATTTTCTTCTTTCCCTCTCCCTTGAACCGGATCAGGATCTCGACCGTTTGAATCTTACTTACGAGCAATTTGTTGCGTATGTCCGCAAAGATGTAGCCGCTTTTCATTTCCTTGACACTAAAATCTTTCCCCTGCCCGATACACTCATAGAGCCTCCTTCACGAACGGTTCAATACGAATTCTATCCCTGGGATGGAGAAGATACCCTGAGAATCCTTTCCAAAGCCAGCAAATCCACAATCTATGATTCAGAAAAAACAGTATATCCTGATGCCCTGGATCCATTTACCCGGGTCGTCTTTGAAATGAAAATCGGACAGAAAAGCGTTTTTAAAACTGGCGCCGGGGTTTACGCTCTACGTATTACCGCTGAAACTAAAGGGGGTAAAAGATCAAGCAGGGATCGTATCGATGGGAATGTTCTTCCTTTATATGGATCCTGGACCATAATGCAGCGAATCGGACAGATCCTCAACCAATAGTATTCTATTCAGCTGTAATTTTATTTATCTTGACATCTCCCCTATTCTCTTTATAATGAAGAAGGTAAAATACGGAGGGGAGGTGGATATTCACTGATATACATAACACTTTCCCGAAAAAAGGAGGTTTTTATGATCAACAGAATGTACAAGATCGCGTTGGTATGTATAGTTATAGCGATCAGTATGGGTTGGAGCAAAGAGATCATCCTTCAGGGAGATTTCATGCTTACGCCAACCGAGGTCAAGGTTCAGCTCAACCATGAAACAGTAGTGAGAACACCAACTGTGTTCCCGCTGCAGAATACGTTCTTGGATTCGTTTGAGCGCGGTTCACTTGCACCCTGGACCAGTACCGGACAAACGAACTGGGGTATTCGCGATACACTTGATACCTATGGTCCACAGACATCAGCCGTTTCTGGATACCGATATCCTGGACATCCAGCAACCGATACTGTTTCTTATCCAAATAGTGGTACTAACCCGGGTTTGATATGCTATCTTACATCGCCGACCATCGATCTGACCGGTTGGGATTCACTCTTTGTCACTTTCAATTACTATGGTGATTTTGAGGGAGAAATGACCAATTTTGACGGTGGTATTGTCGAGATTTCTTCAAACAGCGGTTCAACCTGGCAGCAGGTTGATGCAACTGCACAAGGACACCTTGATCCAACCTATGATGCAACTTTGGCTGGAACCGGGCAGCTTGGTAATGCCTGGGCATACTGCTATGATACAGATCCCTACTGGGTGAATGTCAGCAGCCAGAACCTCATGGCTCTGGGGTATATTTCATCAGGAGATCAGATCCAGGTACGTTTTACCTTTGCATCGGATGCACTTGCCGGTGGTGAGGGCTGGTTCATCGACGATGTCCGCATTGCTGACACACCGCCGCCGGACCAACAGCCGCCTAACATCGTTCACACACCTCTGACTGATACGCCTGATACCCTGAATTCGTACACAGTTTCAGCTGATGTTACGGATGAGGGTTCAGGAGTGGATACTGATTCTGTTTATCTGCACTACCAGATCGAGCAGGGTTCTGTGATCGATTTGCAGATGGTCAATACTGGCGGCGACACTTATGAAGCTGACATTCCTGCACAGGTTTGGCACACTGATGTGTATTACCAGATCACCGCGGCAGATCTAGCTGGCAATGAGAAAACTACTGCACAGTACTCATTCGAGGTCACGAGTGCACTTACAATCCAGTACGACGATGGACAGCCTTACTGGATCCCGGGTGACCTTCAACCAGGCAATGGTTTGTTCGTACAGTTCACACTGGATGACGTGGGGATTGACAGCGGACTCGTTCATAAGGTAATGTTATTCTTTGATGACTTCGGTCCCTTCGATCTGCGTATGTACCGAGGTACGACCGGTTTACCTAGCACGCTCCTTGATTCTTTGCAGGGACTTCAGTCAGCAGGATATACAGAAACAGTAGTTGAGGTAACCAATTTGAATATCATGCTGCGCGGTGATATCGTTTCCGGATTTATCTGCGGTGCTGCCAGCGGTGATACGACAAGAACGCTGATGGATCCTACCCAAGAATACCCGCTACGCATGTGGGGGTGGATCGACAATGCATGGGTACAGACTGCGTATGTCGGCGGTGACTTCATGATCCGGATGAAGGTGATTCCGATAACCTATACGGGTGTTGAGGAAACGCCTTCAGAAGCGCCAAGCGCAATCCTGTTCTCGTGCACGCCTAATCCTTTGCGGGCACGTACGCTCATTCAATACCAGTTGAACACAAACCAGCATGTATCATTGAAACTCTATGATATAACCGGTAAACTCGTGAATACACTCGTGAATGCAGAACAAGAAGCAGGTACCTATGATCTGGTTTGGAACGGTATGGACCGCAACGGGACAACAGTGCCGAGCGGTGTATACTTCCTGAAATTCCAGACTGATGAACATTCATCTGCGCAGAAACTTCTACTTATCAAATAGCATCGTTTCATGCTATAACAGGAGAGAGTGGCTTTTTGCCACTCTCTCTTTTTTTAACCTTCCGGTATCTTGACATTGAACCGTCACCCTATTACAATGGTTTCATGAAACCAAAATATATTCTGTCGATCACCCGATTTATGGTCTATCTTTTATGTATCTTCTCGCTGTCCACTGCAAACACAGTATCACAACCTCCTATCGCTCTGATCGAACCCAGAACCGATACAATACACAATTCAATACGGATCGATAATTACTACTGGCTCCGCGACCGTAAAGATCCTCGTGTCATCCAATACCTTGAAGACTGGAACGATTACACGAACACCGTCATGCAGGACACCAAAGAATTCCAGAATGCCCTCTACAATGAAATGCTCCACCGCATACAGGAAACCGACCTCTCGGTACCGGAAAAGATCGATGATTATTATTATTACTCGCGCACTGAAGAAGGTGAACAATATCCGATATATTGCCGCAAAAGATTCAGCTTGGAAGCCGATGAAGAGATCCTGCTGGACCATAATCAACTGGCACAGGAATATGATTATTTTGAGATCGCGGTCTTTGAGGTAAGTCCGGATCATAAATTACTGATATACAGTGTTGATACGATCGGAGATGAACGGTACACCCTTTTCATCAAGGATCTGAACAATAATACCTTATTTCATGAGGTCATCGAAAACACCGGATATTCGGTCGCCTGGGCGAATGATAACAGAACCTTCTTCTATACTGTTCTGGATGATGCAAAACGCCCCTTTTCACTATTACGCCATATCCTCAGGACCGATCCGGAAAACGATGATCTTGTTCTTATTGAAGAGGACGACCGGTTCTGGTTATATATTTCCCGGACTAAGAGCGGCGCTTACCTGACGATCGATCTGGGGAGTCACACCACAACTGAAACTTATATTATAAATGCAGATACACCAATGGACTCATTCTGTCTTTTTCGCGCACGCAAGGATCAGGTAGAGTACTATGTGGAACATAATAACGAATACTTTTACATCCTCACCAATGATAATGCACCAAATTTCAAAATGATGCGTGTAGCGGAAGAGAATTTCCAGGATTCCCCATGGGAAGAATATATTCCCTATCTCGATTCAGTGAAGATCGAATCATTCGATATGTTCAGAGATTATCTCGTTACCTATGAACGCATACAGGGACTGGAACATATAAAGATAACAAATCTGCAGGAATGCACATCCCATTATATCAATTTCCCCGAACCAGTATACACATACTGGCGTCACAGGAACCGGGAATACGATGCCATTCATGTCCGCTACACCTATTCTTCGCTTGTAACACCACGATCAGTCTATGATTATAATATGGATACACGTGAAGCCGATCTAAAAAAGCAATATGAAGTGCTTGGAGGATATGATGCAACACGGTATCATTCAGAACGAATATTCGCCGTTACACCGGATTCCACGCTCGTTCCGATCTCACTCGTTTATAAAGATGAATTGTCAAAAAACGGCCAAAATAAGCTCGTCCTCACCAGCTATGGTGCCTACGGCTCAAGTATGGACACGTACTTTTCTTCCAACCGGTTAAGTCTTCTGGACCGCGGATTCATTTACGCCATGGCACATGTCCGGGGTGGTGGTGAAATGGGGCGTTACTGGTATGACCAGGGTAAACTACTTAATAAAATGAATACCTTCACTGACTTCATTGCTTGTGCGGAACACCTGATCAATAACATGTATACTTCACCTGATCACCTGGTTATTTCCGGAGGCAGTGCCGGAGGTTTGCTCATCGGCGCAGTTTTGAATATGCGTCCGGAACTCTTCCATATCGCCCTTGCGGACGTACCTTTCGTTGACTTGATGAATACGATGCTCGATCCAACTCTTCCCTTAACCGTACTGGAATACGAAGAATGGGGCGATCCGAATGACCAAAATTACTACGAATATATGATGCAATACTCGCCGTATGATAACGTATCTGCTCAAGACTACCCGCATATTCTGATCACCGCGGGTTTAAATGATACACGGGTCATGTACTGGGAAGCAGCAAAGTGGGCAGCTAAACTGCGTGCAATGAAAACCGACAACAACACCTTGCTTTTAAAAACGCAAATGGGATCAGGTCATCTGGGAGCTTCAGGACGGTATGATTTCCTGAAGGATATTGCCTTCGAATATACATTTTTATTGTATTGTTTTGACATACATAAGTAAAGGCGGGGGTACAAGAAACACCCCCGCCTTGAATCTATGCAGGTACCTACCTATCGAGTAACCTTAACTTGAGAATGCTAAATAACCGGGGACAATAAGATTCGCGAATGGTACGATCATTAATATCCCTATCCAATTGGGTTTTCCCCGCGCCTCAGCAATCGCCATCCACACCATGATCGCAATAATGATGTTTACGATCGGGATCAGCATCAGAATAAACCACCATAAGGGTTTCTTGGCTATCATAAGCATCAGGAAAACATTGAGTATCGGTATCCAGGCAAACCATGCATTATCCGTGTTCGTTTTTTGCGCGATCTTCATAAGACAGATAGCCATGTATACGTAGAATATTATCATGATGATAAAATATACTATCGATACTGCTGCTGCTGCTCCAGGATCCATCTGTTGGTAACCTTCCATGAATTTCACCCCCTTTCACGCCTTCTTGTTTTTATTTGCACACTAACATAAAACCTACAGACAACTAGTGAATTATAGACATAATTTTTGGTTTGTCAAGCAGGAGCCCGCAAAGACTACTATTTAATGGTTCGAAGTGTATACGAGATTGTAAGGAATAAATAATGGTTGGTACTACTTAGATCTCCCTGACTATCATAAACAGATTCATACACATGCTGCGGGCTAATGCTGATCCGGGGTATTGGACGATAAACCAGCCCAGCATATACACGATTCATCCGAAATCCGGCCTCCCAGTATCCAAGCGGATGTGACGGTGCTTCTGAATCCTCAATGATCCCAAAAAACGGCTCCTCACCCACTGTTATTGTTATCGCCTTTGATACCGGTATATCCAAACGCAATAATTGACGGAGCACCAATCCATAGCCATTCTTAAAGTTATCTTGGCTATATACGCTGGCATAAACAGTATTATGAAAGATCGTCCGGCTGGTAATTATGACTGGTTTGAACCGGTATGAAACCACCGGTAAAAACTCGATATTATGCGAAAAATAGTGCTCCCCTGTTGCCTGGACAGGAAATCCCATGTAATAATACCATATGGGTATTTTTATCGTCATGTTGTGAATCCGTACACTATAAACCGGTCCGCTCAGAAATTCATAGAAGTAGAGTCCTTTGCTCTCGCTCCCTTGATCACCGTTCCGTGCGAATTCATAGCGGAATCCGGGCATGATCGTGTAAGCCCAATGGGGATGTACGATCGCTGTAAGATTACCATAGGTCCAGATCCGACCTGAAACAGGCACCTGCGCTAAAAGCAAAAGCGGGGTCAGGCTTAAAATTCTATAAATTCTTTCACCAAAACCAGTCATCTGTTACCTTTCTCCTTAAACCGGTTCTACAGGATGAAGGAATTGCTGGAATTCTACTGACCGGCCATCTGGATCATTTATAAAACAGTGATATATTTTGTACTTATCATTCTTTTGAGGTGGCTGCAGGGAACACTCCTTGAATTTCTCATACATCGTATCGACTTCCTCCTGTGTTTCAAAGTAAAATGTGATCATCCCGCAGGTATCTGTCTGATCACGCTGACAAAAACCAACCAACAAGTTTTCATGCTTCATGATAATGCAATCCGCCTGTTCCAACCATAGTTTCATGCCAATCCGTTCAATATAAAATGTTTTCAATTGATCCAATTGTTTAGTCTTAAAGAATATGATCCCCGCCATAGATGATCTCCTTTATATTTATATGATCAAAATGTGTAAGGCGGCAGCCGGATTTGCACCGGCGAATAGCGGTTTTGCAGACCGCCGCCTTGCTACTTGGCTATGCCGCCATAAAAGAAGGATATCCTTTAATACATGTCCCGCTTTTGGTACACAGCGGGAGACGAGATTTGAACTCGCGACCCTCACCTTGGCAAGGTGACGCTCTACCACTGAGCTACTCCCGCAATAGGCTTATATTATATACCTACACCTAAAAATGTCAACGGGAAAGACAGATAGGTACTGTCAATAACTGTGTGTAAATTTGATTAGAAGATTGCATAATGATGATCCTCCCATTTTTTATTGTATTTAGCAAATAAAGCATACAGGATACGATTACAACTTTCAGTATTA
>Ga0180437_10000560_pt1 | contig 70526 bp, 56 predicted proteins | sample SS_ome_4_FD_132410 | JGI IMG/M metagenome (GOLD analysis project Ga0180437, IMG submission 132410) | Hypersaline lake sediment archaeal communities from the Salton Sea, California, USA - SS_3_D_1 metaG | ecosystem: Environmental > Aquatic > Non-marine Saline and Alkaline > Hypersaline >...
GTGCATCGGGCTGGCCGGCGAGGTGTGGCTGTTCGCCGCGCTGCCGCCAGGTCACGACGCGCTGCGGGCCACAGGCCTGCGCTTCATCGCTTTTGACGCCGCCGGTTTCGTCCTGTTGGCCGTCACTTTTGCGCTTGTCCTGCACTTTCGAAGGACGGCTGGCTGACGTGGCGTCAGTACTTTTTTCGGGGCAGGATGTGGGTGGCGTGGCCCAGAAAGACCTCTGCTGCTTCTCCCTCGGTCTCGGACAGCGTTGGGTGAGGATGCATGGTCAGCGCCACGTCTTGCGCCAGGGCGCCCATTTCAATGGCCAGGACGCCCTCTGCGATCATCTCCCCCGCACCCCGGCCGACGATACCCACTCCGAGTACCCGCTCGGTGTCGGGATCAAAGATCATCTTGGTCAGCCCGTCGTAGGCGCCCATCGTGATCGCGCGACCCGACGCTCCCCAGGGAAAGCGCGCCACCTTGACCGGGCGGTTCTGTCCGCGAGCCTGCTCCTCCGTCAGGCCGCACCAGGCTATCTGGGGGTCGGTGTAGACGACGGCGGGGATGGCGCGCACGTCAAAAGCGGACGGTTCGCCGGCGATGACCTCGGCAGCCACTTTGCCTTCGCGCATCGCTTTGTGGGCCAGCATCGCGCCGCCGACCACGTCGCCGATGGATAAGATGTGCGGGTCGGCGGTGCGCTGTCGCTCGTCGACGACGACAAATCCTCGCTCGTCCAGCTCGATACGGGTGGTCTCCAGGCCGATGTCTCTGGAGTTGGGGCGCCGCCCGATCGCGACCAGCACCCGGTCAAAGCTTTGCCTCGGCGGGTCGGCCGTGCCTTCGAGCGTGACATCTACCTTGTCCTGGCCTTCCTCCAGGCTCACCACCCTGGTGTTGAGATAGATGGCCTTAAAAGCCTCCTTGACCCTGGCGAACAGCGGTCTGGAAAGATCGCGATCCGCACCCGGTATCAGTCTCCCACTCAATTCTACCACCGTGACCCGGCTGCCGAACGAGGCATAGATCATGCCCAGCTCCAGGCCGACGTAACCCCCGCCGACGACGAGCAGTGTGTGGGGCACGTCCTCCAGCGCCAGCGCGGCGGTGGAGTCCATGATCCGGCCGCCCGGCTCGAAAGCGGCGCCCGGCAGGGGGATGGGATGGGAGCCTGTGGCCAGGATGGCGTGGCGGCATTGAAGGTGGGTGATCTCGGCGCCGTGCAGGCGGATGCGATCTGAACTTTCAAAGACAGCCCGCGCCTGCACTCGTTGCACGCCGCGCTTGTCGCTCAGGTTCACCAGGCCGTTGGCCAGCCGGTCGATCACCCGGTCCTTCCAGCCCCGCAAGGCCGCCACGTCAACCTGGGGTTGGCCGAAGGTCACGCCCATGTCGGCGGCGCGGCGGGCGTCGTGCATGACCTCGGTCAGGTAGAGGAGGGTTTTGGAAGGGATGCAGCCGTGGAAGAGGCACACGCCACCGGGCCGCGGGTCCATGTCGACCATGGCCACGTCCAGGCCCAGGTCTGCCGCACGAAAAGCTGCCGCGTAGCCGCCCGGTCCACCGCCAATGACGGCGACGTCAACTTTTCGTGTAGATTCGCTCATGACCATAGTGGATAGCCTCCTGTGACAGGTGGGGGCGCTTCCTCGCTGTGGCGCTATTATACCACACCGGCGCGGGCGCGGCAACGAAGCGGTGATGTTGACAGGTGCAACGCACCTAACCCGTTTTCCAAGAATCCTTGACGGTTTCAGGATTTCGTGTTAGAATGACCGAAGGTGTGCCATAATCGTTCCGTACTCGTCTGCGTCGTCGCTGGCGAGGACGGTCAAGGGTGACACGGGAGGATAAGCATGGAGGAAGTCGTCATCGTAAGCGCGGCCCGCACGGCGATCGGCAATTTTCAAGGCACGCTGAGCACGACGCCTGCGCCAGAGCTGGGCGCCGTCGCCATCCGGGGCGCGGTCGAGCGGGCCGGGATTGACCCGGCGAACGTGGACGAGGCGTTCATGGGCTGCGTGGTGCCAGCGGGACAGGGGCAGGCCCCCGCCCGCCAGGCGGCCATCCACGGTGGCCTCCCGGCCACGGTGGGGGCGGTCACGATCAACAAGGTGTGCGGCTCCGGCATGAAGACGGTCATGCTGGCGGCGGCGATGATCCAGTCCGGCGACGTCGACATCGTCGTCGCCGGAGGGATGGAGAACATGAGCCTGGGGCCCTACCTGCTGCCGAAAGCCCGGTCCGGCTACCGGCTGGGTCACGGAGAGGTGCTGGACGCCACGGTACTCGATGGGCTGTGGTGCTCGTTCGAGGGCCGACACATGGGCAACTCGGCCGAGTTCATCGCCCAGCAGTATCACTTGACCCGCGAGGAGCTGGATACCTATGCCTTGGGCAGCCATCAGAAAGCAATCGCCGCGATTGACGCCGGTCGCTTCAAAGCCGAGATCGTGCCGGTCGAGGTGCCGCAGCGCAGGGGCGATCCGATCGTCTTTGAGGTCGACGAGGCGCCACGGCGCGATACCAGCCTGGAGAAGCTGGCCCGCCTGCGGCCTGCTTTCCAGAAGGACGGCATCGTCACTGCTGGCAATTCGCCGGGCATCACCGACGGCGCGGCAGCGCTGGTCGTCGCCAGCCGTCGCAAGGCCGACGCGTTGGGCCTGAAGCCGCTGGCGCGGGTCACCGGCTACGCCCAGGCGGCCGTCGAACCGGGCTGGGTGTTCATCGCCCCGGTCCACGCCGTGCGGAACCTGCGGCGCAAGACCGGCACGGCGCTGGGGGATTACGACCTCGTCGAGCTCAACGAGGCCTTTGCTGCGCAAACCCTGGCCGACGGGAAGGCACTGGAAGAGGACGGTTGGGACTGGGCCAAGGTCAACGTCAACGGCGGGGCCATCGCGCTGGGACATCCCATCGGGTGCAGCGGCGCGCGGGTGCTGGTGACGTTGCTCTACGCGCTGCAGGATCGCGGCCTCAAGACCGGCCTGGCCAGCCTATGCCTGGGCGGTGGCGAAGCGGTCGCCCTGACCGTCGAAATGCTATAGTGACCAGACATTGGAGGCCAGAGGGGCCTCCGATGACTATATTGGAGGTAAATCGCATGGATTTCGAACTCAACGAGGAGCAGCGGCTGTTTCACAACATGGTGCGCGAGTTCGCCGACAAAGAGGTCGCCCCGAGGGCGGCCGAGCTGGACGAGAAGGGGGGGTTCCCGTGGGAGAGTTTTCGCCAGATGGCCGACCTGGGCATCCTGGGCATCCCCTATCCTGAGGAGTACGGTGGCTCCGGTGGAGACATGGTGAGCTATGCCATCGCCGTGGAAGAGATCTCTCGCGCCTGTGGTTCCACGGGCATCACCTTTGCGGCCCAAACCTCTCTGGCTTGTGGGCCGCTTTACTATTTCGGCAGTGAAGAGCAGAAAAAGAAATACCTCGCCCCGTTGGCCAGCGGGCAGAAGGTGGGCGGCTTTGGCCTCACCGAGCCGGAGGCGGGCTCCGACGCCGGCGGCACCAAGACGCGCGCCGTCCTCGACGGCGACGAGTGGGTGATCAACGGTCGCAAGACCTTTTGTACCAATGGCTCCGTGGCCGACATCGTCGTGTTTACCGCCCGCACCGACCCCGAGGCAAAGAGGTCCCACGGCATCTCGAGCTTTATCGTCGAAAAGGGCACGCCGGGCTTTCGACCCGGCCGCGACGAAGACAAGATGGGTCTCAAAGGTTCGGTGACGTCGGAACTGATCTTTGAGGACTGCCGTATCCCCAAGGAGAACCTGTTGGGGGCGGAGGGGGAGGGTTTCAAACAGTTCCTGGTCACGTTGGACGGCGGGCGCATCAGCATCGGCGCGATGGCCCTGGGCCTGGCCCAGGCGGCGCTGGACAGGGCGGTGCCCTATGCCAAGGAACGTCACCAGTTTGGTCGGCCCATCGGCAGCTTCCAGGCCGTCCAGTGGATGCTGGCCGACATGGCTACCGAGATCGAGGCGGCCCGGCTGCTCATCCGTCGCGCTGCCTGGATACGTGACCAGGGCATGACGACGACCAGAGAGTCGGCCATGGCCAAGCTCTTTGCTTCGGAGGTGGCCGAGCGCGCCGCTTTCCGTGCCATCCAGATCCACGGCGGGTATGGCTATACGCGCGATTATGGGGTGGAACGCATCTATCGCGACCAGCGTCTGTGCACCATTGGCGAGGGCACGAGCGAGGTGCAGCGGCTGGTCATTGCCCGGCAGTTGCTGGGGCAGTTGTAGACTCGGGGCGGAGGGGGGAACGGTGCGCTGCCTGGGCAGCAAAAGGATGGTAGGGTGTCGTCTTGTTGGGCAGCGTAGGGTGTAGGGCAGGCGAATTGCCTTTGACGCCATTTATGGTACAATTATGCTGTCGAAAAGAAAAGCATTGTGCCCTGTCATTTGGGACAGGGCAGTGGGTGAGATAGGGTGAGGAATAGAGCCATGACGCAGCAGGTGGAGCAAGGTCGTTACCGTGATTTTGAGCGGATGGAGGCCCGAATGGATCGCATCTTTGGCGAGATGATCGTGTCAGGGCGATGGACGGGTCCGTGTGAATACCAGACCTGGCATCCACCGACCGACGTGTACGAGACGGATGCTCACTATGTCGTCCGGGTGGAAGTGGCCGGCATGAGCGAACGCGATTTCACTATCTCTATCGCCGATCGGACGCTCGTCGTTACCGGCATTCGGCAAGATCTGTCGGATAAACTGGCCTGCCATCAGATAGAGATCCACTACGGCGAATTCCGGTCGGAGGTGGTTTTGCCAGGGCCGGTGGACGAAGGGGATATCGAAGCGGTTTATTCGGATGGTTTTCTGAGGATTGTGCTGCCCAAGAGGCCCATTCAAAAAGTGCGGGTGGTTGAGATTTAAACGGCGCAGAACGTGAACCAACGTCAGGCCTTTCGCAGGAGTAACTCCTGGACACGCTTTCACCTGCATGGGGAGGTGATGATAGATGACCACTGAGAAAGAAAAGGATATTGGGAACGATGAGCCTAACCCGGCTGAGCAGACAGAAGCCAGGACCGTCGTCCAGGTGAGAAATGGCGAATCTACTGCTGGCGGGCGGCAGGTCGAGAGTGATGAGCCACTGCCCATCCCGGACGAGTTGGCCGTGTTGCCGCTGCGCAACATGGTGCTCTATCCCATGGCGGCCATGCCGCTGACGGTAGGGCAACCCCGCTCCATTCGCCTGGTGAACGACGCTTTGGTCGAGCAGCGGATCATTGCTTTGGTGGCCAGCAAAGATCCAGAGGTGGACGAGCCGGGCCCCGATCTGATCTATGACGTAGGTACGGCAGCGATGGTTCACCGGCTACGCAGGACACCTGACGGCACTCTGTTGCTCTTTGTGCAAGGGGTAGAGCGGATTCAGCTCAAGGGATTCACCCAGATCGAACCCTATATGCGCGCCAACGTGGCGGTGATTCCGGAAAAAAGTGAGGTTTCGGTCGAGATCGAGGCCCTAAAACGGAACATGCTCGATCTCTTTCGCAGCCTGGTCGAGCTAATGCCCCATGTGCCAGAAGAGGTGGTCATGGCGGCACTGAACATAGAGGACCCTCGCCAACTGGTCTACCAGATCGCCAGCAACATGCGCATGTCTATTGAAGATGCCCAGGAGATCCTGGAACTGGACGACGTGAAGGACAAACTCAGCAAGCTGACCGGCATTCTCAGCCGCGAGTTGGAAGTGGTGCAACTGGGTCAAAAGATCAGGACCGATGCCCAGTCCGAGATGGAAAAAGTGCAGCGAGAGTATTTCCTGCGCGAGCAACTCAAAGCCATCAAGCACGAGTTGGGCGAGGAGGACGAGCAGTCCGTCGAAGCCGATGAGTATCGCCGCAAGATTGCTGAGGCGAATATGCCACAGGAGGCAGAGAAAGAGGCGTTACGCGAGCTGAGCCGTATGGAAAAGATGCCTGCTGCCGCCGCCGAATACTCGGTGATCAAGACCTACCTGGACTGGATGACCAGCCTTCCGTGGAGCGTCAGCACCGACGATAACCTGGATATCGCTCACGCCCGGCAGGTGCTGGACGAGGATCACTACGATCTCGAAGAGATAAAGGACCGCATCCTGGAGTACCTGGCCGTACGCAAACTGAAACTGGAGCGAGAAGGGGAGGAAGAGGCACTTCGTTCCAGGGGAGGGATTTTGTGTTTCGTTGGGCCGCCAGGTACGGGCAAGACCAGCCTGGGCCGTTCCATCGCCCGAGCTTTGGGGCGTAACTTTACCCGCATGGCGCTGGGCGGCATGCGGGATGAGGCCGAGATCCGGGGGCATCGACGTACCTACATCGGTGCCATGCCGGGCCGCATCGTCCAGGCTATCAAGCGAGCCGAGGCCAACAATCCCGTCTTTATACTCGACGAGGTGGACAAGGTTGGCGCCGATTGGCGCGGCGATCCCTCTTCGGCCTTGCTGGAGGTGCTGGATCCGGAGCAGAATTTCGAATTCCGCGATCACTACCTGGACGTGGCCTTTGACCTGTCGCGGGTGATGTTTATCACCACGGCCAACATGCTGGATCCCATTCCTCCTCCCTTGCGCGACAGGATGGAGATCATCCAGCTTGACGGTTACACCGAGGAAGAAAAGCTCAGGATCGCGCAGCAATACCTCGTTCCCCGCCAGATGAAGGCGGCCAGCCTGCAAGAAGGGGAGGTGGTCTTTGAGGAAGGGGCCATCCGCCGCATCGTGCGCGATTACACGCGCGAGGCAGGCGTCCGTAACCTGGAGCGCGAAGTCGGCAGCGTGTGCCGTAAGATAGCTACCCGCATCGCTGCCGGTGATGCGGAATCGGTCAACGTCACGTGGGACGACGTCCCAGACTTTTTGGGCAAGCAGCGCTTCTACTCCGAGGCGGCCGAGCGCACCGAATTGCCCGGCGTGGTCACCGGCCTGGTCTGGACGCCGGTGGGCGGTGACATTGTCTTTATCGAGTCGACAAAGATGAGGGGTAAGGGAGGAATGCAACTCACCGGCAAGCTGGGCGAGGTGATGCGTGAGTCGGCCCAGGCGGCGATGAGCTACGTCCGCGCCCAGGCCAAAGCATTGGGCATTGACGAGCAGGCATTTGCCAAGTCCGACGTTCACATCCACGTGCCAGCCGGGGCGGTGCCCAAGGACGGTCCCTCGGCGGGCGTGACGATTGCCACCTCTCTCGTCTCCCTCTTTACCAATCGCTGTGTGCGACCCGACGTGGGCATGACGGGCGAGATCACCCTGCGAGGTCAGGTGTTGCCCATCGGCGGTCTCAAGCAAAAGGTTTTGGCAGCGCATCGCGTCGGCCTCAAGACGGTCATCATACCTCGACGCAACGAAAAAGACCTGGATGACATTCCCGAGGAGATTCGCAAGGAACTGAACGTCGTCCTCGTCGATCGGATTGAGCAGGTTTTTGAGGCCACCCTGCTTGATGACGCATGTCCTGCCGATGGTGGACAGGAGGTGGCGGGGGAGAGTTAGTCAGCAGATTGCGGATTGCAGATTGCAGATTGCGGATTGCAGATTACAGGTTGCAGAATGCAGACTGCACTCAAGGGTGGGGTGCCCTCCCACGGCAGAGTGTTTATTGGCTGAGACCGGTGCAAGGTTGAAATTGGCACGCACTGGTCTGTTGTGAGAGCCGCAGGCAATGTCGCCGGTGGTGGCGGTCGTTCGACCCGTGGGCCGACTTCTTTTATGCTACGTCATGGGGGAAGCGGCAATTGGCTGAGGCCCATTGATCCTTTTTCGGGTATTTTGCTCAGGGCCTCCATGGGATCCTATTGACAGTGTGACCGCCAATTTGACGGGGACGGCATTGGGGTAGCCATGTGTTGATGTGGCACTTGCCAGAGGCAGCGATAGGCCTTGGCAAGCATTTAGCCTGGAGATGTATGGCCAGGCCACAAGGCCAGCCCACCGTGATGCCTTGCGGCTCTCACCATTGGTGAGGATTATTGTGACCAGAAGAAAAAAGCAGAAAAAGATGGAGTGGCGGCGCATGGATTTGCACCTTCATACGCCCGCTTCTTCCGAGTACGAGCAAGAAAACGTTACCTACCTGGAGGTTCTGAAACAAGCGGAATCCCAGAGTCTGGACATCATCGCCTTTACTGATCACAACACCGTGGCCGGCTACGCAGCCATGGTGGACGAGATCGAAAACCTGGCGTTTCTGGAACGGCTGGATCGCCTTCAGCCGGCCGAGCGTCAACGGTTGGCAGAGTTCCGTCGCCTGCGGGACAGGATTCTGGTGCTGCCAGGGTTCGAGATCACGGCGACGTTTGGCTTTCACGTCATCGGCCTGTTCAGCCCCGAGACAGCGGTGCGGGAGCTGGAGTTGATGTTGTTGCATCTCGGCGTGCCGGGAGACGTTCTGGATAAAGGCGCGACCGAGATCGGCCCTACCTCCGATGTGTTGACCGTTTACCGCACCATCGCCGAGGCGGGTGGCATCGTCATCGCACCGCACGCCAACACCTCGCATGGCGTGGCCATGCGCCGCATCGGTTTTGGCGGGCAGACCCGCATCGCCTACACGCAGGACCCTCATCTCCACGTCCTGGAGGTGACCGACCTGGAGCAGAAGGGCCGCCGGACGACTGCTGCCTTCTTTGACGGCTCCAAGCCAGAGTATCCCCGCCGCATGAGGTGCATCCAGGGCTCGGACGCCCACCGTCTGACGGCCGACCCGCACAAAAAGAACCGGCTGGGCATTGGCGATCGGGCCACCGAAGCGCTTCTGCCAGAGGTGAGTTTCGAGGCGTTGCGCGCACTCTTTTTGGGCGACGATTTTGCCCGCACGCGGCCCGCCCGGAAGGCTGCCGAGCAACCCTTCGACCACGTGCAGGCAGCCCGCGAGGCAGGTCCGACGATCGTCCAGTCGTTCCACGAACGAATGACCCGCCGGGGCGGCCGCCTGTACGCCATCATCGCCGACACGTGTGCCTTTGCCAACACCAACGGCGGTACGGTGTACGTGGGCGCGGGTTCCAACCCGAAGCAACCTCCAGTCGGGGTCGATCAGGCAGAGCAGGCCGCTCGAGCGTTGAGACACGAGATCGAGCGCAAGATCACCCCCCCGCTGGAGGTGGGAGTGGACGTGCTGGAGAGTCAAGGCCACCAGGTGTTGCGCCTCGACGTCCCACGGGGCGACGATCCGCCCTATGCCCTTGACGGAAGCAAGATCTATGTCCGTCAAGAGACTGAGACGAGCTTGGCTGTGCGCGACGAGATCGTCGAGATGGTCAAGCGGGCGCCGGTAGGTGAGCCGTCGCCAGCGGTGGCCGAAGCGCCGGCCTCGCTGGAAGGCATCGAACCACCGCGCACGGGTGTCGAGATCGTCGACACCGTAGAGAGAAAGGGCACGCTTTACCACACCGTCCGCGATCTGCGGCAGGGCAACATGGTGCAGAACGTCACCCGGCGGTCGGCGCGACGACTGTGGCACTATGCTATCACCCAGAAGGAAGAGCAGCAGGTGAATCCCGATGAGGTCAGGTGGCAGGGCGTCATTGGCCTGTGGAAAAAGCGGACTCGCTCCGGCCAGGTGCGCTACGATCTGGTGCAAAAGATGCCCGATGGCTCTCTGCGTGTCTACTATGGCGTCACCGAGGAGGGCATTGACGGCGAGTGGAAATCGCTCGTGGGTAATGGCTCAAGTGGTGAGGAATGAAGGCCGAAGTGAGATTCGAAACAACCCTGTCTCAAGCGCTGGCATTCCCTACACCCGATGTGCTGTGGAGCCTGCGGGCTGATCTGCTGACCCTGGTGGATCGTTTGCCGCCCAGCAGATGGGAAGAGGCAGACTGGGCGCTGGAAATTGCGCGCCAGTTCCACGACTATCTGGCCGAGTTGCACAGCAAAATGACCGCTCACGAGTACAGCCAGTTGGCCTCGCGCATGGACATGGGATCGGTGGGTATGCTGGCTATCCAGGACCTGATCACGGAGCGTGGGCACTTGTTGGAAAGCCTGTTCCTGGGTGGCCTGAGTGAAGGATTGATGGTCCTGGCCACACTGCAATACGTCAAAGCGTGGGAGACGGAGACGGCGCTGGTGCATCGCCAGACGATATGGTGGCTCTTTGAGGGGTTGTGGCGGCTCTCCAGGGAATTCCGTCCCAAGATGGCAGCAGATGAGCGACGGAAGCTGATAGATGCCCTGCTGGCCCCGGCCCGGTCAGAGGAGACCACTCCGACTGTCAAAGTGGCGTTGCTGGTGCGGCTCTTTCAGGTGCTGCTCATCAGCAGCCTGGGATGGGTCGCGCCGTTGTTGGCGGCGTCTGAAGGGGCAGAAAGGTGAGCATACGGGCTGGCATTCTCACCGTCAGCGACAGGGGCTATCTCGGCGAGTACGAGGATCAAAGTGGCCCGCTCATCCGAGACATCGTCACCGGACGGCTGGGCGCGACGGTTGAGTTGGAGGCGATTGTGCCCGATTCGCAGCCCATCATTCAGGGCACGCTGATCGTCTGGTGTGACGAGGTAGGCCTGGATCTGATCCTGACGACTGGTGGCACCGGGTTTGCCCCGCGCGACGTGACGCCAGAAGCGACCCTCGCCGTGGTCCAGCGTGAAACTCCTGGCCTGGTCGAGGCGATGCGCGCGACCAGTCTAAAAGTCACGCCTCATGCCATGCTCTCAAGGGCAGCGGCCGGTATCCGGGGAGGAACGCTCATCGTCAACCTGCCCGGCAGCCCCAAGGCCGTCCGTGAGAACCTGGAGGCGATCCTGCCAGCGTTGCCTCACGGCCTTCGTTTGCTCAAGGGGGTTGAAGGTGAGAACCGGCGGCACGACCTCCAGGTGCGCGAGGTGTGACGCTCAAGACCTCGGTGGTAAATAGACTTGCCAACGCAAACTGATCGGAGTATAATAGCGGTCGTCGTCGAGGAGCTCCGATGGCCCGGCGGGCCATCGGCGTGAAGCCACCCTAGCTCAATCGGCAGAGCAAGCGCTTCGTAAGCGTTAGGTTATCGGTTCAACTCCGATGGGTGGCTCAGCAGGCCCCGATCCCGCCTGGGTTATCGGGGCCATTTCTGTGGGTGATGGTCTCCTCTGCCCGGAGGATTTCTATGAGCGAGCAAACCCTACCGCCCTCCACAAGCTGGCCAGGCCGCGCTGTTCTCAGCTTCCTGTGGCGTGCGCTTGCCTCTCCAAAGATGGTGACTGTTTTGTCGATCCTGCTGGCGGTTACCCTCTTGCTTGCCCTTCTCTTCTCGCCGCAGCACCCCGGTCCGCCGGCCAGCGCGACTGAAGTGGCGCACTGGATGAACGACGCGCAAGAGCGTTTCGGTCGGTGGTACGAAACGTTGTCGGCTCTCGGTATGTTGAACATCAGCACGACGGTCTGGTTGCGTGGCTTGTTGGCCTTGAGTGCTCTGTCGATGATGGTGAGCCTGGCCGATGGGACGGCAAGGGTGGTGCGAGCGTGGCGGTTTCCCGGTGTGCGGCAGACAGAATCTTTTTTCAGAGCTGCTCCCCGTGCTGGTGAATGGCACGTCTCTCGGGAGCGGCTTGCGCTGGTACAGGTCTTGGCCCAACAGTTGGCGTGGCCTGTGTGGCTGCCGTCGAGCTGGTTGCAGGTACGCCCTCGCCGTGAGCAAGTAGGTCAGGCCAGTTATCTGCTGCAGGATTGGCTGACCTGGCGACGGGTGGGGACATTGCTGACGCACGTGGGGTTGTTGCTCATCCTGACCGGCGTGACACTCAACGCTCGCCTGGGTTGGCGTCAGGAGGGGGTGATGTTGATGCCGGGGCAGGCCGTCCGGCTTGCCGAACAGCCAGATCTCTCACTGCGGCTGGAGGGCATGGAAGGGTGGGGGGGGGAGGGGCAGGCGGCAGGCCGGGTTGCGCTGGACAGGTCAGGTGAGTCGTCGCTGGTGGGCACTGTAGCACTGGGCCGGCCGTACACTGCTCACGGTGTGACGGTCTATCAACGGGACGTGGGCCCCATCTTGCGAGTATCGGCCCGGGACGCCCATGGCGCGGCGGCTGGCGGCCGAACAAGCACCTCCATCCCCCTGACGGATGCGTCGGCGGACATGGAGCCGGCCGACGAGGTGCGATTGTGGTTCACCGAAGCGCGCGTGGAACACTATCTCCTCATGGAAGACGTCCGCAGGGTGGTGCGACTGGTGTTGTATCGCCAGGGAGAGACTTGGGATCTCCGTCGTGACGAGTTACAAGTGCAGGTTTACACTGACGATCCGGGTGCTCCGGAAGCCCAGCGTAGCCTCGTGGGCGAAGGGTCGGTGGAGGTCATGGGCATTGCTTACGAGTTTGCCTGGGAGCAGTACGCCGTCCTGGACGTGGTTCGCTCGTCTTGCCAGTGGCTGGTCAGAGTGGGCATCGGGCTGGCCCTGTTTGGCCTGGCGGTGGCGTTGCTCCTTCCTCCGGCTCGTCTGTGGGTGCGGGTGGTGGCGGAAGACAGAGAGAGTTGCGTCGTCGAGTTGGCTGGCGAGATGTCAGGGGGGCCAGAGTTGCTGGCTGCCTGGCTGGCGCGCTGGCGCCAACGATTGGGAGCGAGCGATGCCGATGAGTGATCGCCTGGTTACTGTCTTGGGCTATGGGGCACTGTTCGTCGCAACGGTGTTGCGGGCTGGACATTTTTTTTGGTTCCGCAATCGAGGCAGAGTGGCGCTGGCGGCGCGGGGGAGCGACGTGCTGGCGGCGATGTTGCTCGCCGTAGGGTTGGCGCTGTACAGTCTTCGGGTAGGTCACTGGCCGTTCCACACAGCCTACGAGTTGCTGATCGTTGGCTTGTTGGGGTTGGTGCTGGCCTCTATAACCTTACTCCTGCCGCAGCGCGACGGGCGCCAGTTGTTTATTGCGTCGGTCCTGTCATCGTCCGTGGCTGTCTATGGGTTGCTGCGCGGTGGGGGAGCCCATCCGGCGCTCCTCGTTTACGACAGCGGTTGGCGGGCTGCCTACGTGACGTTGAGTGCCTTTGGCGGCGGTGCACTGGTTCTAGCCGGCATCGCGGCGATCCTAGCCTTGGGCCGGGAGAGCGAAAATCGGGCCAGGGAAAAGGTTGTGGCTGGGCGTGCCCTGGCGTGGGGTGTGCTGACCTTGAGCACGGGGTTGGCCTCGGGTGTGTGGTGGTTCCATCGCCTGTCGGGCCGCTACTGGGGCGATGCGCGCTGGGCCGGCGTGACCGTCGCGTGGCTGGTGACGATGGCCGCCTGGCATGGGCGCGAGGAATGGCTGGGGCGAGGGTGGCGGTCGGCTCTTGTCGGGCTGGCCCTCGGGCTGGCTGGAGGCTATACCTTGCTGGGTTTGGGAGTTGCGGGTTAAGGCACGGGGATAGGATGGGTAGCCTGTTGGGTGGAGGCGTGAAGTGAGGCCAATCATCATTGGCGTGGCGGGAGGAACCGGATCTGGCAAGACCACTGTATCCAACGAGATCCTGCGGCGGGTGGGTGTGGAACGCATTTCCTTCATCCAGCACGATTCATACTACCGCGATCAAAGCCATCTGTCGTTGGGGGAGCGAGCGAAGCAGAATTACGATCATCCCGATAGCCTGGAGTCTGATTTACTGGTGGCGCATCTGCAGCAGTTGCAGGCAGGGCGACCGGTGGACATCCCGGTGTACGATTTTACCCGGTATACCCGGACGGGTGAGACCCGCCGCGCTGAACCGAAGCGGGTGATCATGGTTGAAGGTATTCTCATCTTTGCCGAACTGGCGCTGAGAGAGATGTTTGACGTCAAGATTTATGTGGACATAGACGCCGATGTGCGATTCATTCGCCGGCTGCGACGGGATATGACCGAGCGAGAGCGCACGGTCGAGTCGGTCATCGAACAGTACGTCAATACGGTGCGACCCATGCACCTAGAGTTCGTGGAGCCCAGCAAGCGCTATGCCGACATCATTATCCCCGGCGGTGGCTTTAACACGGTAGCGATGGACATGGTAGTGGCGCGGATCCTGGAGTTGGTAGGGGAAGGGTGAACGCCGTATCAGCCAAGACCGCGCTTGACGTGGATTTCACGCAAGATTTACGGGAACTTTACCCTATTCGCATTCTGATTGTGATAAAATGACATTGCAAACTCTTAAATGCCAGGTGGGCTGTCGTGCCGTTTTCAAGGTCTCGTACGAATCGCTCAGATTTGGCGTAAGGAGATGGACATAGCCAAGAGACGCATCGTGATCATTGGTTTGGACGGGATGCCCTTCGGACTCATCAGAGACCTGGCGGGCGACGGTACCATGATCCACACCAAGCGCTTGATCAAGGAGGGGACCTTTCGCCAGATGGCCTCTTCGATCCCGGCGATTTCCTCCGTCGCCTGGAGTTCGGTGATCACGGGGGTCAATCCTGGCGCGCATGGGATATTCGGCTTTACTGACCTGGCCCCGGGCACCTATCGCTTGACCTTCCCGAACTTTAAGAGCCTCAAGGCCTCGCCCTTCTGGGAACGGGAGGGCAGCGGCCGGTCGGTGATTCTCAATGTGCCGGCTACCTTTCCTGCCCGACCGCTGAACGGGGTGCAGGTCGCTGGCTTTGTGGCTCTGGATCTGGAGCGAGCCACCTACCCACCCTCTCTCGTTCCCTGGCTCAAGAGCGTGAACTATTGCGTGGACGTGGATTCACAGGCGGCGCACCAGTCCCTGGACCTGTTTCTGAGGAATCTGGACCGCACGTTGCAGGCACGCGTCACTGCTTATCGGTACTTGTGGGACCAAGAGAATTGGGATGTCTTTATGCTGGTCTTTACCGGCACGGATCGACTGGCCCATTTTCTGTGGCATGCCTACGAAGACGAGGAACACCGGTATCATGCAGCCTTTCTCAACCATCTGCATCAGGTTGATAGCGTGATCGGCGAAATCGCGCAGCGCATGGCCGACGAGGACGCGTTGATCGTCCTGTCCGATCATGGCTTTGAGGCGTTGGACAGTGACGTGTACGTCAATTTCTTCCTTAGAGAGCAGGGCTTCTTGAAGGTTGAAGCGAACCCTCCTTGGCGTTGGCAGGATATCGCACAAGGGACGCTGGCGTTTGCCCTGGACCCTGCCAGGATGTATGTCAACCTTCAGGGCAAATATCCTCGAGGGTCTGTTCGCCCTGAGGATCGAGTCTCTGTCCTCGAGGACCTGGCGGATGCGCTCGCTGCGTTGGAGGTCAACGGAAAGAAGGTCGTTCGACGGCTGTACCGCAAGGAGGAGCTGTACGACGGCCCGTGGCTCGAGCGGGCCCCGGACCTGGTGGTGCTAGCCAACGAGGGCTTTAACCTGCGGGGCAGCATCCAGGCCCGGCAACTCTATGGCCGAGGGACGTTCACCGGCAAGCATTCCCAGGCGGATGCTTTTCTCTTGGTACGAGGGCCGCGCAGTCAGGAGGCTACGCCGGATCACCCCTGTGTGTCGGATGTGGTGGGTATCATGGATAGACTACGACAGAGGAGGTGGCAGTGAAGCTGCACAATGCAGACAAGACCTGTTGGAATTGTCCGGCGATTGATCTGGCTGGGAAGGTGGATTTTCGTGCCTGTGGTCAGTCGGTGGAAAGGTTCGAAAAGAGTCTGGGTGAAGATGAAGTCTATGTGATGGCCGAGTGCAAAAGGCGGCCGGAACTGGGCCTTTTTGATCCGATGGGGATCACCTTTGAAGAGTGTCCCGAGTGGGTCGAGAGTCCCTTTGGTTACATGCTCCGGGACATGCGGGTCATGATCCCGGGGATTGATGGCTATCTGGGATGGGCGCTGGCTCTTTGGCTGGGGAGGCTGGGGTTCCAGGTGAGTGGCATTGACAACTACAGCCGCCGTGACTGGGTGATGGAGCGGGGGGCTCACACGGTCGTTCCCATCGCCAGGATGACCGAAAGGTTGCAGGCTGCGCGTGAGGTGTTGGGCATTAACATCAACTTTCGCAGGATGGACGTTACAGACCGCGGTCGCTTGCGCGAGTTCATCGACGAGGTCAAGCCGGAGGCCATCGTGCACTATGCCGAGTGCCCCAGCGCGCCGTACAGCATGATCGATGCCGACCACGCCGTAGAGGTTCAGCGCAACAACGTGTTGGGGACGCTGGGCCTTCTTTTCATCATGCGCGATGCCGTTCCCGAGACGTCGTTGCTCAAGCTGGGGACGATGGGGGAGTACGGGACGCCGCTAACCGGCCGCCCTCTCTTTGAAGGCATGTTCCCCGCCGACGCGGTGTTGCACTGGGAAGGCAGGGAATGGAGCATGGGGGGCGAATTGACACCTCGCGACCCGGTCAGCTTCTATCACGTCAGCAAGGTGCAGGATACGTTCAATATTTACGAAGCATGCAAGTATTGGTGGCTGCGTTCGTATGACATTATGCAGGGCGTCATTTATGGCGTGTACACCGAGCAGGTGGTCGCTGACCCGCGTCTGCGCACCCGTTTCGACATTGACGAGTGGTTTGGCACGGTCATCAATCGCTTCGTGGCCCAGGCGGTGATTGGCATCCCGCTGACTATCTATGGCGCAGGCGAGCAGATGCGTGGCTTCATCGGTCTGCAGGACGCCATGCAGTGCATGACGCGCCTGATTTGCTCCCCGCCGGAGCCTGGTCAGTACGGCGTGGTCAACCAGATGTCTGGCTACTATAGCATCCGCGAGTTGGCAGAGGTTGTGGCGCGCGTCGGCCGGCGAGACTTTGACTTGCCCGTCAAGATCCAGCGCGTGGAGAATCCCCGTGTCGAAGCCGACCGGCACCCCTTTGAGCCCATCTACGAGCGGCTGCCTGACGAGTTCGGCTTTGAACCCCAGGTATCCCCAGAGGAAGAAGTCTATCGCATGTTTGAGCTCTTGACTCGGCCCGATATCAAGTCTCGCATCCAGCAGAAAAGTCACCTTATCCTGCCCAAGACTTGGTGGTCAGGGGACAAGCGGCAAGTGGAAACGCTGGAGATTTGGGATGAGGAGTAGACGTGGGACAGGTGATACGTCTGACAGACAGGAACTTTGAGCAAGAGGTACTTGAATCGCAAGTCCCGGTGCTGGTGGACTTTTGGGCCTCCTGGTGTCTACCCTGCAAGGCAGCAGAGCCCATACTGGCCGAATTGGCTGTCCAACACGATGGACGGCTCAAAGTGGGCAAGTTGAACGTGGATCGAAATCCGAAGACCAGGCAACACTACCAGATCATGGGCGTGCCGACTTTTGCCCTGTTCCGCGCTGGTGAGATGGTGCAGCGCAGGACAGGCTCCCAATCCCGGCAGCAACTCTTGCGCCTGCTGGAAGAGGTGCTGTGACACGAATGTCCGCCTCAGTTGACGACGAGCTGCACATCTCGGTGGTCATCCCTGCCCACAACGAGGCCACACGAGTCGGAGACGTCGTGTGCGGGGCGTTGGCGTTTGCCGACGAGGTGATCGTCGTGGACGACGGCAGCAGTGACGGCACGGCCTTGGTTGCTGAGGCCGCGGGTGCGCGAGTGGTGCGTCAGGCCAATGCCGGTTACATCGCTGCTGTGAAACGGGGCTTTTGCCAGGCAAGCGGCGCTGTGGTGGTGACGATGGACGCAGATGGGGAACACCGGGCGAAGGATATCCCCCGTCTGGTGTCGCCCATCGTGGAGGGCAAGGCCGATCTGGTGCTGGGACGCCGGGGGTGGATCGCACGCCCCTCAGAGCGGTTTCTCAACTGGCTGACTCGCCTGCGTGTGCCACAGGTGCACGATACCGGCACCGGCTTTCGCGCCCTGCGTCGAGAGTTGGCCTTGAGGCTTCAACTGCGCGGACGCTGCATCTGTGGGGTCTCGGTGTTGGAACCGGCGGCGCTGGGAGCCCGCGTGGCGGAGGTGCCGATCGAGCTGGCCCGCGTGCAGAAACCTCGCCGCGTCGCATGGTTTCACCTGCCGCAGGTATGGTACGTGGTGGCGTGGTTACCAGGGTTCAATAGAAAGGGGTAGCCAGAACTTGAAGGTGCTGGTCACGGGTGGGGCAGGCTTTATCGGAACCAATCTGGTAAAACTGCTGCTAGATCAGGGTTATTACGTGCGCGTACTGGACGACTTTAGTGCCGGCCAAAAAGAGTACCTCGCTGACCTTGACGTCCAGGTAGTAGAAGGGGACGTTCGTGACACGGACGCCGTCGCCGCTGCGCTCGTGGGCATGAGCGGCGTGGTCCACCTGGCGGCGCAGGCAGGGGGGGTGCCCAGCTCGCTGCAGGACCCCCGGCGCGACTGCGAGGTGAATTTCATCGGCACGCTCAACCTGCTGGAAGCCTGCCGGCACGCTGGCGTCGGTCGATTTATCTTTGCCTCGTCCAACGCGCCGTTGGGTCGGCAGCAGCCTCCCGCCACCGAAGATAAAGCGCCATTGCCCATCTCACCCTATGGCGCGGGAAAACTGGCCGGTGAAGGTTACTGCCTGGCCTACTACGGCTCGTGGGGCCTGGGGACGATGGTACTGCGCTTTGCCAATGTCTATGGTCCGTATTCGGCGCACAAGCACAACGTCATCGCCAGGTTTTTCAGGGATATCCTGACAACGGGCCGGATCACGGTTGACGGCGACGGACGGCAGACGCGCGACTTTATCTACACCGGTGACCTGTGTCGGGCGATTCTGCTGGCACTGGAAAGTGACGTGGGTGGAGAGGTGTTTCAGATTGCCACGGGGGTGGAGACGAGCATCCTGGCGTTGGTCGGAATGATGCAGAAGGTTGCTGACCGGCCAGTCGAGGTGGTCTACGGTCCTGGGCGGCAAGGGGACATCCGGCAGAACTACTCGGCAGTGGGGAAGGCGCGTGCGATCCTGGGCTGGGAACCTCGGGTCGCGCTGCACAGAGGGCTGGAGCTGACGTGGGATTGGACGCGCCAGCAGGACGCCAGGCGATGGCTTTGAGCGCACAGAGGGAAGTGGGGCATGAATCTGGCTCAACGTAGTGTTACTTCCGTCGCCTGGAATATGGGTGCCAACTGGGCAGGAGCCGTCGTGCTGTTTGTGCGCTCCGCGTTATTGGCCCGGTGGTTGCCGGTAGAGGTTTTCGGCATCTATGCCTTTGCGCAATCGGTAATGGTGCTCAGTTCCATCGCCGCCAATTTGGGGGTGGGGAGTGCATTCTTGCACCGCTCACCGGAAACCGAGGATGAGGAATTGGCAGCGGCCGTACATTTCACTCTCAAGTGCCTGCTTACTGTCGTGTGGGCTGCTTTACTCGTGACGGGCACTTTTATATTTGCGGAAGGTCAAATGCGCACAGCCTTGTTGCTGCTTACCGCGACCACCGGGCTGGGTCAACTGACGCATACGCCCCGTGAGATCCTGGTCCGTCGCGTCGTGCACCGCCGCCTCGCTGTGGTCGGTTTTCTTGATACCTGCCTGACCACCTTGGTCGCGCTGGGATTGGCCTGGCAGGGCGTCACGTTGTGGGCTCTACTGGCCGTTGACCTGGCTGGCTTGATACTGAGCATCGTGACCTTGTATGTGTGGCGACCGGTCTGGCGGCCACGTTTGACATGGTCGCCCCGGGTGATGCGCTATTTCCTGCGTTTTGGCAGTCGTGTGATGTTGGCGTCTTTGCTCTTGAGAGCTTTGGATCGGATAGATGACCTGTGGACAGGTCTTTCTCTCGGTGAGACGTCCCTGGGATTCTATTCAAGAGCCTATACCTTTGCGACCTATCCCCGTCGGGTGCTCGCTTCGTCTATCAATGCAGTGGCTGGAGGCGCCTATGCTGAGCTGAAAGGGAATCGCCTGGGTTTGTCCAAGGTTTTCTTTCGCACGAATGCTCTCATGGTACGCAGTGGCTTCCTTCTGGCTGGGTTGCTCACCCTGATAGCGCCCGAGTTCATTCGCCTGGTTCTGTCCCCGAAATGGCTGCCTATGCTTGACGCCTTCCGCCTGATGCTCGTGTTCACCCTCTTTGACCCGATCAGGTCAACGGTGTCTGACCTGTTCGTGGCAGTAGGTAAGCCGGGCCAGATCGTGCGGGCCCGGCTTGTGCAACTGGCTGTGCTGATAGGTGGTCTCTGCTTGCTAGGCCCGCGTTTGGGCATTACTGGAGTGGCTTTGGCCGTGGACACAATGTTGGTGACAGGTATCGCCATCCTGCTGTGGCAAGCCCGCGTCCACGTGAATTTCTCGCTCGGTAGCCTGTTTGTCGTGCCAATTCTGGGTTTGGTTGCAGGATTGCTATTGGTCGGCGCAATCCTCAGACTGCCTGGGGTCGTTGGCTCAGATTGGTGGACAGGGCTTGTAAAGGCCGTGACTTTTACGGTCGTCTACAGCATCGTGCTGTTGACGCTGGAGCGTCGCCAGCTCTCCGAAATGCTCCTGCTCGTGATCTCTCGTGTGTTTGGCAAGAATGGGCAGCAGAACGTGGTAGGGCTAAAGACCTGATCCGAGGCCAGTGACTTAATTGAACACCGGTCGCTTGGGGGCCTGAGATCATGTTGTGGGCGTACGCAGCAGGTTGGTCTGTCGCGATTTATCCTTGCTAGAACGAATGAGGTGAGATTCAGTGTTCAACGACAAGGTGATTCTCATTACCGGCGGCACCGGTTCCTTTGGCAAAAAGTTCACCCAAATTGTGTTGCGGGATTATCGTCCCAAGAAGTTGATCATCTTTAGCCGGGATGAGCTCAAGCAACACGAGATGCGCATGTCGGGTTTCAAGCATCCCAGCCTGCGCTACTTTATCGGTGATGTGCGAGATCGGGAACGCCTCTATCGGGCGCTGCCAGGTGTTGACATTGTCGTTCATGCTGCTGCGCTGAAGCAAGTGCCGGCCTGCGAGTACAATCCCTTTGAGGCGGTCAAGACCAACGTGCTGGGAGCGCAGAACATCATTGATGCAGCCATTGATAACAATGTCCGTCGCGTGTTGGCCTTGAGCAGCGATAAAGCTGTCAGTCCCATCAATCTATACGGCGCGACCAAGCTTGTCGCCGAAAAGCTGTTTGTGCAGGGCAATGCTTATTCTGGTGCAGAGGGGACGCGGTTTAGCTGTGTGCGTTATGGTAACGTGGTTGGCAGCCGCGGCAGCGTCGTCCCGGTATTCGAGAAACAGAAGGCTAGCGGCCGCATTACTGTCACTGACGAGCGGATGACCCGTTTCTGGATTACGCTCGAACAGGGCGTACGCTTTGTGATTCGCTGCGTCGAGCAGATGCAGGGGGGCGAGGTATTCGTTCCCAGGATTCCCAGCATGCGGATCATGGACCTGGCCGAAGCGGTGGCACCGGGATGCGAGATCGAGTTTGTCGGTATTCGTCCCGGGGAAAAGTTGCACGAGGCTCTTATCTCGCGCGATGAATCCCGTTACACCCTGGAACTGGAAAATATGTTTGTCATCCAACCGGTACATCCCTGGTGGACAGCAGCCAACTGGGACCAGGGGAGGCCGCTGCCTGATGGATTCATGTACACAAGCGACAATAACGATCACTGGTTAACGATCCAGGAGCTACGTCAGATGATCGGAGTGGTCTAGCATGAGCATGCGGTTGGCCATTGATGGGGGAACGCCAGTGCGAGAGACAATGCTGCCCTATGGACGCCAGTGGGTGGATGAGGCGGATGTCCAGGCAGTGGTGGAGGTGCTGCGCTCCGACTGGCTGACTACCGGACCTAAGGTGCGTTCGTTCGAGGACAGGGTGGCCGGGTACGTGGGAGCCAGAGAAGCGGTGGCGGTCAACTCTGGCACGGCAGCACTCCACGTCGCGGCCTTTGCTGCCGGAATCGGGCCGGGAGACGAGGTCATTACCACGCCATTGACCTTTTGTGCCACGGCCAACTGCGTGCTCTATCTGGGTGGACGGCCAGTCTTTGCTGACGTGTGTCCTGATACGCTCAACATTCGTCCCGAGGAGGTGGCGGACAAGATTACCCCCCAGACGAAGGCCGTCATCACGGTAGATTTCACCGGCCAGCCGTGTGATTACGAGGCGATCCGGGCGTTGGCTGAAGCGCGCGGTTTGGTGGTCATCGAGGACGCAGCGCACGCCCTGGGGGCTGAGTACCATGGCCGGCCAGTGGGAACACTGAGCGAGCTCACTGCCTTTAGCTTCCACCCGGTCAAGCACGTCACCACCGGCGAGGGAGGAATGGTCGTCACGGACGATCCAGACCTGGCCGCCAAGATGCGCATCTTTCGCACCCATGGTGTCACAGCCGACTTTCGTCAGCGGGCCGAGGCGGGGTCCTGGGTCTACGAGATGGTGGCTCTAGGCTACAACTACCGGCTGCCTGACATCAACTGCGCCTTGGGGCTGGCGCAGATGGATAGGCTGGGCAAGTGGCTATCCCGGAGGCGGGAGATTGCGGCGCGCTACACAGAGGCCTTTGCCCAGATGCCTGAGGTGGACGTGCCCCGCGTTCTGGCTGGGACCAATCCTGCATGGCATCTTTATGTGATCGAGTTGAACCTGGAGCAGCTGCGGGTGAAGCGCAAGGAGATCTTTGCCGCACTGCGCGCGGAAAACATTGGCGTCAACGTGCATTACATCCCGGTTTATTGGCATCCTCACTACCAGCAATTAGGGTATGAGAAGGGGCTATGCCCAGTCGCCGAGTCGGCTTACGAACGGCTGATCAGTCTACCGATGTTCCCGGCGATGACAGACGAGGACGTGGACAACGTGATAGAGGCAGTGTCAAAGGTCTGCGCAGGTTATGCTCTATAGAGACCCCAGGGGGGTGGATTGGCCAGCTGTGCAGTACGGGGCTGTGATAGAGGGTGGGCAAGCGTGAAAGCACTTGTGCTTGGCGGTGGCTCTATCGGCACACGCCACCTGCGCAATCTGCGGGCGCTGGGGGTCACCTACCTGGCCTTGTTTGAGCCTGAGACGCAACGACGGGATGCGCTGTGCCAGGAAATGGGGCTCGACGGGTTTGGCCGCTTGGACCACGCTTTGGGCTGGCAACCAGATTTTGTCCTGATTGCCTCTCCCACTCATCTACACGTGGAACAGGCACTCGAGGCAGCGCGCAGGGGATGCCATCTCTTTGTCGAGAAGCCGCTGTCTCATACTGCCGAAAAGTTGTACGAGTTAGCACGGGAGATAGAGCAGAGGGGTTTGATTTCTCTCGTTGGCTGCAATATGCGTTTCCATCCGGGTCCCGCCAAGGTTAAGGAGTTGCTTGGGCGAGATGTTCTTGGCAGACTCTTGTTTGCCCGTGTGCATACAGGTTCTTATTTGCCTGGATGGCGGCCTTGGCAGGACTATCGCCAGAGTTATAGTGCCAGTGCAGCTATGGGGGGAGGATGTATTCTCGATTGCATTCATGAGATTGATTTGACACGGTGGTATATGGGCAAAGTGGAGGAGGTATTCTGCCTGGCCGGGCACCAGAGTTCGTTGGAAGTTGACGTTGAGGATGTGGCGGCCTTGATGTGCAAACATGTTAGTGGAGCCCTGTCTGAAATCCACCTGGATTATGTGCAACGGACCTATGAACGAGGTTGCCACATCGTTGGCGAGCAAGGCTCCATATTCTGGGACTATAACCAGGGGACGGTTCGTTGGTTCGATGCCGCTCAAGGTGTGTGGCACACGTTTGCTCAGTCCCAAGACTGGCAGACAAACCAGATGTACGTTGACGAGTTAAGACACTTTTTGAACTGTGTGCACACGGGCAGCCAGACGACGCTTCCGGTGTCAGATGCCATCGAGGTGATGCGCATTGTCTTTGCAGCCAAGGCTTCCACTGCCTGTGGCTGTATGGTCCGCGTAGAGTGAGGTGCTGTCGTGATAGGGGCGATCATACAGGCCCGGATGAGCTCGACGAGATTGCCGGGCAAGGTGCTGATGGACATCGCCGGGCAGGCTATGCTGTGGCACGTTGTCAATCGCGTGCGCCAGGCAACCCTGGTAGACGACGTGCTGGTTGCCACGTCAGAAGGGGCTGCAGACGACCCGGTGGTCGCTTTTTGTGAGCAAGAGGGAATTCCTTGTTTCCGGGGCAGCGAGGATGACGTCTTGGCCCGCTACTATGGGGCTGCCAAGTCGATGGACGCTGAGGTGATCGTCCGTATTACAGCCGATTGTCCCCTCGTCGATCCGGGCGTGGTGGACGACGTCATAGAGTGCTACGTTGAGGGTGATTACGACTATGTGTCCAACTTGAACCCGCCCACGTTCCCTGATGGGTTGGACACAGAGGTGTTCTCGTTTGACGCGCTGGTACGCGCCCGGCACGAGGCAAAGTGGCGATCGGAGCGCGAACATGTGACGCCGTATATACGCAAGCACCCGGAACTCTTTTGCATTGGGAATGTCACGTGTGGGCAAGACCTGTCAGATATGCGCTGGACGGTGGATGAGCCGCAGGACCTGGCGTTTGTACGGACTGTGTACGAGCACCTGAAGAGCCTATCTTCTGGTATGGCTGAGGTGCTCGATGTCTTGAAACAGCACCCTGAATTGATGGGGATCAACGTGGATATTGGGCGTAACGAAGGATACCAAAAGTCCGTGCGCGAAGACGGCCTGGTTGCGCCCGGGCAGTAGTTCGGTCATGCTTCGGATCTGATCCTGGAGGAGGCATATGAAGCTCACGGGCCAAGAGCTCTACGAGAAGGCTCGAAAGAGGATTCCTGGGGGGACACAACTGTTGTCCAAACGGCCAGAGATGTTCTTGCCTGAACAGTGGCCCAGCTATTATTCCAGGGCCAAGGGGGTTGAAACCTGGGGCCTTGATGGCCAAAAGTACACTGATATGAGCCTGTGCGGCATCGGCGCTTGTGTGTTGGGATTTGCCGACCCGGATGTGGACGACGCGGTACGCGCGGCGATCGGCGCTGGTTCAATGGCCACCCTGAACTGTCCTGAAGAAGTGGAACTGGCCGACCTGCTGTGCGAACTGCATCCGTGGGCAGATATGGTTCGCTACGCCCGCGGTGGCGGAGAAGAAATGGCCATTGCCGTCCGCATCGCTCGAGCCAGCACCGGCCGCGACAAGGTGGCATTTTGTGGCTATCATGGCTGGCAGGATTGGTACCTGTCTGCCAATCTGGCCGAGGAAGACGCTTTGGATGGGCACTTGCTTCCAGGACTGGAGCCTGCCGGTGTACCGCGTGGCTTGATCGGGACAGCCTTTCCCTTTCATTACAACGAGATTGAAGAACTGGAGTCCATCGTCTCTGCCCATCGGGACGAGTTGGCGGCGATCGTGATGGAGCCAGTGAGGAATTACGAGCCCGAACCTGGTTTTCTCGAGCAGGTCAGAGACACGGCGACACAAATCGGCGCCGTGTTGATTTTTGATGAAGTCACGGCAGGGTGGCGCTTGAACACAGGGGGCGTGCATCTGTTGTACGGCGTCAACCCCGACATCGCCGTTTTCGCCAAGGCGATCAGCAATGGTTATCCGATGGCCGTGGTCATGGGTACTGAGGAGGTGATGCAGGCCGCTCAGAGCACTTTTATCAGCAGTACGTATTGGACAGAGCGGATAGGCCCGGCGGCTGCATTGGCCACGATCCGGAAGCACCAGCGTTGCCATGTGCCCCAGCATCTGGTAGAGGTTGGAGAGCGCGTCCAGTCGGGTTGGCGCACGGCTGCGGATCGTGCCGGGTTATCCCTCAGCATCACTGGCATGCCTCCGCTAAGCCATTTTTCGCTCGACTATGAGAACGGGCAAGCGATCCGCACACTGTTTACCCAGATGATGCTGGAAAGAGGGTTTCTGGCATCCAATGCGTTCTATGCCACGTATGCGCACCAGGATTCTCACATAGATGGGTACCTGGCCGCGGCTGAGGAGACGTTTGGGTTTCTGGCCGAGGCCATTGAGCGGGATAACGTCGAGAGTCATCTGAAAGGGCCTGTCGCTCACTCGGGATTTCGTCGTTTGACATAGCACTTGTCCAGAAATAACCCTGTACCCTGTACTGTCGTCCAGGACAGTGCTGACCGCCCTGGCCCTGTCCGACCAGGACAGTGCACCGCATTTTTGAGTAAGTCTTACACTGTACTGGGCGTACAGCACAGTGCGCCCGATTTCGGACCCAAAGTGCGAAGCACTTTGTCCTGGACAAAGTACAGGGTTAATAATGGACAAGTACATAGCCTGCTTTGCTAATTGAAAAAGATCGTGGGGCTGGCATGGTCGCGATTTGTGTGCTGCATCTGGTAACTGGCGATGAGTCGTTTTCTTGTCATTCGTGCTGACGCCGATGCCCATATGGGTACCGGTCACCTGATGCGCTGCCTGGCCCTGGCTCAGGGCTGGAAAGCGCACGGCGGTCAGGCAACGTTCATTACGGTCTGTGAAAGTGATGGTTTGCGCCAGCGTCTCTTGGACGAAGGTTTTCAAGTCAGCACGATAGAGCGATCGTATCCTCACCCTGGCGATTGGGCGATCACCTCACAGGCATTGGCCACCCATTCTGGTGCCTGGCTGGCGCTCGATGGCTACCACTTTTCCCCCGCCTATCAGCGCCAGATCACGGAAGCCGGACATCGGCTGTTGGTGATTGACGATACCGCTCACCTGGACCGTTATTTTGCCGATGTGGTGCTGAACCAGAACATCAATGCCCGACGGTTGCGCTATGCGTGCGAGCCATACACCCGATTGCTGTTGGGCACGCGCTATGTGCTATTGCGGTCTGAATTCCTGGCCTGGCGAGGGTGGCGGCGAGAGATTCCCACAGCAGCCTGTAAAGTGTTGGTCACCCTGGGTGGTAGTGACCCTGAGAATCAGACACTGAAGGTTATTCGCGCGCTGCAGCAGATGGATGTAGATGGACTTGACGCCGTGATCGTCGTCGGTGCCAGCAATCCCCACTTTGGAGAGCTTGCTGCCGTTCGTGATTCGCCGTTCGCGGTTCGCCTTGTGCGCAACGCAGACAATATGCCTGAACTGATGGCCTGGGCCGATGTGGCCATCTCGGCAGGCGGCAGCACTTGCTGGGAGCTAGCATTTATGGGCTTGCCCGCCGTGATTTTGACGCTCGCTGAGAACCAGCGGGGCATTGCCACAGGGCTAGATGAGGCGGGTGTTACAGTCAGCTTGGGCTGGTACACTGAGGTTTCGTCTTTGCAGGTTTCCAGCGCCCTGATGCGACTTTTCCAAGATCGCAGCTTACGCCGGCAGATGAGCCAGCGGGGCAGGGAAGTGGTGGATGGCTTGGGGGCCGAAAGAGTGATCAAGTCCCTGTCGGTTCAACCTGGTGAGTAGTCGACCATGCGCATCCTTTTCTTGGGCAACAACTGGGCCGGTTGGCAAGTCATACGTTGGCTCTGTGAGCAGAACGAGCAAATTGTGGGGCTGGTCGTCCACCCGCTGCACAAACGGAAATACGGCGATGAGATCGTGGACAGCGCGCGATTGGGTCCTGCCCACATCTTTGATGGGGCACGGCTTCGCCAAGCCGAGGTGTTGCAGGCCATCAAGGCGTTGCAGCCCGATATTGCGTTGTCAGTCTTTTTCGGTTACATCCTGCGACGCGAGTTTCTCGATCTGTTTCCTGCCGGCGTTGTCAATCTGCATCCAGCGTATCTACCCTACAATCGGGGGACGTATCCCAACGTGTGGAGCATCGTCGAGGGCACACCGACGGGAGCGACGCTGCACTACATAGATGCCGGAGTGGATACAGGGGACATCATCGCCCGGCGGCAGGTGCCGATTGAGCCTGTTGATACCGGCGAGACGCTGTATCGCAAGTTGGAGCAGGCGTGTGTTGATCTTTTCAAGGAGACGTGGCCCCTGATCCGCACTGGTCGGGCACCTAGCATCCCGCAGGACGAGCGGGAAGGAACCTTTCATCGCGCTCGAGATGTGGCACGAATAGACGCCATTGACCTCGATGGCATGTACACGGCGCGGGAACTGATTGACATCATCCGGGCACGGACTTTTGCTCCCTATCCTGGCGTTTACTTTATGCACCAGGGACGCAAGGTTTACCTGCGCCTGCAACTCCTGTATGAAGAACAGTTGGGTGAGGTGGACGATGAATCCGCACATTGAGATCGATGACCGGCGCGTTGGTCCCGACTGCCCGACCTACATCGTCGCCGAGATGTCGGCCAACCACAACCAGGATTTTGAGCAGGCCGTGCAGATTATCCAAGCTGCCAAAGAGGCTGGTGCAGACGCCGTCAAGCTCCAGACCTACACGCCGGATACGCTAACCATTGACTGCGACAATGAATATTTCCGCATCACAGGCACGCTATGGGATGGTCGGACGCTGTACGATCTGTATGGTGAAGCCTATACGCCCTGGGACTGGCAGCCCAGACTGAAGGAGATTGCCAATGAGTTGGGGTTGGATCTTTTTTCGACCCCCTTTGATGCCACGGCGGTCGATTTTCTGGAGGAGATGGGTGTGCCGGCGTACAAGGTGGCATCTTTCGAGAATGTGGACTTGCCGCTACTGCGCAGGATCGCCAGAACCGGCAAGCCAATGATCATGTCCACCGGCATGGCAGCGCTGGCCGAGATTGATGAGGCGGTGCGCACGATTCGAGAAGCAGGTGGCGGCCAGCTGGCGCTGCTCAAGTGCACCAGCGCCTACCCTGCCTTGCCCGAAGAGATGAACCTGCGTACCATCCCCCACCTGGCGGAGGCCTTTGGAGTGCCGGTGGGACTCTCGGACCACACGCTGGGCATTGCTGTGCCGGTGGCAGCGGTGGCACTGGGGGCGTGCATCGTTGAGAAGCATTTTGCCCTATCTCGCGCCCTACCTGGTCCCGACAGTGCCTTTTCGCTGGAGCCGCACGAATTCGAGGCGATGGTCGAGGCGGTACGCACGACAGAAAAAGCCAGGGGTACGGTTCGCTACGGCGTGAGTGGGGGGGAGGCAGAAAGCCGCGTCTTTCGCCGATCGCTGTTTGTCGTGCGAGACGTGAAATCCGGAGAGATATTCACCACTGACAATGTGCGCCCCATTCGACCTGGATACGGTCTGCACAGCCGCTACCTGGACGAGGTCCTCGGGCGGCGTGCGAGTCGTGATATCAAACGAGGTACGCCCTTGAGTTGGTCCCTTGTTGCTGGAAGTTAGTTTTCTTTGGCGTGCCTGCAATTTCGGGATATGGCCCTGTCAGGAGTATAGAATGACCGAGCTCAGACGATGCACCAGGTGTGTTCTGCCAGAGACTCACGAGACGATCGTCTTTGACAGCCAGGGCGTGTGCAACATCTGTCGCCAGCATGAGGTCAAGCAGGCAGCAATCGATTGGGAAGCGAAGAAAAAAGAGTTTGACGCCATCATTGCCACCTATCGGGACAAGTACGACTATGATTGTATTGTTCCGTTCAGCGGTGGCAAGGACAGTACCTGGACCTTGTACTATCTCGTCAAAGAGTACGGCGTCAAGCCGCTGGTGGTGCGCTTTGACCATGGTTTCCTGCGGCCCAACGTACTGGAGAACACCGTCCGCACCATCCGTAGGTTGGGGGTTGATGTCCATCACTTTACACCCAATTGGCAGGTCGTGCGAAAGCTGATGCTGCAGTCTTTGTTGGAAAAAGGAGATTTTTGCTGGCACTGCCACACGGGGATATTCGCCTATCCCATGTGGGTGGCCATACGTTACAACGTCCCGCTGGTCATATGGGGTGAGCCATCGGCAGAGTATACCGCTTACTACAGCTACGATCAGTCAGAGGAAGTGGACGAGAAACGTTTCAACCGCTACATCAATCTCGGGATTACCGCGCAAGACATGTTTGTCCGATTGGAAGGCAGCGTGGACGAGCGAGATCTCGAGCCCTATACGTACCCACCGCTCAAGGAACTCCGCCGGATAGACTATCGCTCTATCTGCCTGGGCTCCTATGTCCCGTGGGACGTCAAGCGACAGGCCGGGATTATCCAGGAGGAACTGGGGTGGCAAGGTGACGAGGTGGAGAACGTGCCGCCGGGCTACGAATATGAAAAGATTGAATGCTACCTGCAAGGCGTGCGTGACTATATCAAGTACATCAAGCGAGGGTACACCCGCCCATCTCACCTGGCCTCACTGGACATTCGGAACTACCGCATGGATCGCGAAAAGGCCCTAGAAATCGTGGCAGAATATGAGGGCAAGCGCCCTCCAAGCGTGGAGCTTTTCCTCGAGTTCGTCGGGCTGGACGAAGAAGAATTTCTTGAGATCGCGATGGGCCATGGTGTCTCACCTTACCAACACGATCCCTCCAAGGTTACGTACGGCAAGAAGGTTCACGATTTTGACGAGTGGTCACGGCATGGCCCTATGCCGCGCGGAGAGGCTGAGGTACAGTTGGAGCGGTGGCGTCGCCGGAGCAGGTTGCTGGGGTAAGTCCATGATTGGCATCGTTGATTATGGTATGGGGAATCTTCTCTCTGTGTACCATGCCCTGGAAATGGTGGGGGCAGACGTCAAGATGTGCAGGCAGCCTGAAGCGTTAAGCGACGTAGAACGGATCGTACTGCCGGGCGTCGGTGCGTTTCGAGATTGCATGACCAACTTGAGGCAAAGAGGTTTCGCAGCCGCTCTCGAGGAATCCGTCCTTCACCAGGGCAAACCGATCTTTGGCATCTGTCTGGGAATGCAGATCATGGCTCGCAGGAGCTTCGAAGGCGGCGAACACGGAGGATTGGGCTGGTTCAATGCGGATGTGGTACGCCTGCAACCCAACAAGTCCTCGCTGCGTGTGCCGCACGTGGGCTGGAATGAAGTGACCTACTGCCAGGACAGCCCGTTCTTTGCCGGCCTGCCTCCTGCACCTGATTTCTACTTTGTCCACTCGTACTATATGACGTGTGACGACGAGAGTGACATAGACGCAACGTGTGACTATGGGGGGACTGTGACGGCGGCCGTACGAAAGAACCAACTCTTTGCCACCCAGTTTCACCCGGAGAAGAGCCAGGATTATGGGCTCCAGGTGCTCGAGAACTTTTTGAAGTGGCATCCCTGAGGAATCAATGCTCAAGCGTCGGCTCATCCCAAAACTTCAGATGAGGGCCAGCCGCTTTGGCTCGTCTACCAGAATGGTCCTGGTGACGACCGTCCAGTTCGATGAGGTCATGGAAATAGGAGATCCTGTCTCCCAGGCCAAGATCTACGAAGCTCAAGCGGCTGACGAATTGATCTTTCTCGACCTTGATGCTTCTGTGGAGAATCGTGGAACCGTGGTGGACATAGTCAGGCAAGCCGCCGAGCAAATCTTTATGCCCTTTACCGTGGGCGGTGGCGTTAGATCCGTTGCACACTTTCGTAAGCTTTTGTCGAACGGCGCAGACAAGGTGAGTGTCAATACGGCCGCGATCGAGAATCCAGACTTGATCAACGAGGCGTCTGCAGTCTTTGGTGCCCAGTGCGTGGTTCTGAGTGTGGATTATCGTCAGGGTGCGAATGGCCCATACCATGTTTGGATAAAGGGCGGCAGAATCAAGACGGATCTGGATCCCGTCGCGTGGGCGATTGACGGTGAACGTCGCGGTGCTGGCGAGATACTGTTGACGTCTATTGACCGGGACGGTACCCGCCAGGGACTGGACCTGGAACTGACCCGCCGAGTTGCTGACAGCGTCTCGATCCCAGTCATCACCTCAGGTGGTTGTGGATTGGCCTCCCATTTTGTGGACGGTTTTCTCGTTGGCAAGGCAGATGCCGTTTCGGCGGGGACGTATTTTTGCTTCAAGGACGAAAATCCAATGCAAACCCGGTCTCAGATCAAGAACGCTGGCATTCCAATCCGACTCCACACATAGCCAAGACGCGTAGGAGAGGCGAAGCACGGTGAAAGTGAGCTTTGGTCAAATTGATCGGGTGGCTCTGTTCGGTGGCTCGTGGCTAATGGCGGCGTTGTGCAGGCGTCTGGTAGGACGCGATCTAGATCTGATGCTGTTTACCGGCCCTCGCCACCTCGATGACCCGGTTGAGAAGGATGGCACGACGCTTCGCCAGATAGTCGAGCAGTTGAGGATTTCCTACTGTTCGACGGATGAGGTCAATGCCGAGCCTGCATTGGTGAGTTTTGTCACCCCGTCGACCCTGGGCCTTGCTCTCGGTGCCGCCTGGGTCTTTGGGAAAGAGTTGGTGGCTCGGTTCAATGGCAGGCTGCTGGATTTCATGGGCATTGCTCTTCCACAGTACCGGGGTGGGGCTCACTACACCTGGCAAATCTTGCGCAAGAACAGACAGGGATGCTGCAATCTACAGGTCATCCACGGCGGGGTTGAGACATTTCACCAGGGAGAGATCATCAAGCGCAAAGAGTACTTTTTCCCCGCCGGTGCTCGCATTCCGCAGGACTATTTCGATGCAGCCATCCCGCACGAGCTCGCTTTCCTTGAGGAGTTCTTTGACGAGGTGGGGCGGGGTGAAGGCTTTGAGTTGCGGCCCCTGCAGGAGAGCTTTAGCTCTTATTTTCCCTTCCTCTACACGCCCAGGCACGGTTTCGTTGACTGGCGTTGGAGTACGGAGGAGATCGAACGCTTCATCTGTGCTTTTGACCGTCCCTATGCTGGCGCCTCGACATTCGTGAACGGGCAGAGGGTGTATCTCAAGAGTTGTCATGCCGAATACAGCGATGGAGCTTTCCACCCGTTCCAGGTGGGGTTGGTGTACAGAAAGAGGGACAATGCCCTCTTTGTGGCTACGAGAGATGGGACTGTGGTGGTCAAGCAGGTGCTGGACGAAGAGGGTTTGGACATCCTGGCACAGGTTGAGCCGGGTCAGAGACTTTACACCCCCCAGCGTTATCTTGAAGCGGCCATGACCTTCCAGGCTGTTTATGATCCCGAGGGCATCCAGGAGGGTCGTCAAACATGAAGTTCAAGGCAGTGTTTCGCGATGATGCCGGATTTGAGGCACTGTGGGAACACTTTTTAACTGAGAATGACCATGCCAGCGTCTTTTACACGTTACATTGGATGGACTATCAACGATACTATTCGGAGGATCGTTTTGTGGCCGATCTGAGTTTCACATTGCTCGGTGCCAATGGCGAGCCACTGGCGATCTGTCCTCTCTACCTGGAGGATTATGATAGCCTGCTCAGGTTCTCCTATCGCGGGGAGTTTCTGGAGAGTCTGCGCACGCCTCTCATCAGCCGGGGCGTGCACCGCAGATATCAGAAAAAGATAGAAAGAGAACTGTATCGGATCATCGACGGACTGGCCGAGAGACGTCGCGTTCAGAAGTGCAATTTCCTGATCGATCCCCTGTGCGCCATCTATGAGGATGAGCGTTACAACTATTTGACGCAGTACGGCTATCTCGATGCGTCCATTGCCACGCAGATCATTGATTTGAAAAAGGACGAAGATGAGTTATGGGCAGCGTTGAGACAATCCTACAAAGCACTCATCAATAACGCTGATAACGCATTTGAAGTTGTCATAATGGATTATAGAAATCCCATGTTTGACAACCATGATAATTACAGAGTACTTCATCATAAAGCAGCCGGGAGAGTAACGCGCCCTATTGAAACATTTAACTTGCAGTTTGAGATGCTAAGAAATGATGAGGCAATGCTGGTAGGGGTCAAGTACGATAATCGGTTTGTCACCTTTGCATATTTCATACATTCAAGCCGGACAGCGTACTATGCCTCTGAGGCAGACGATCCAGATATCGATATCCCCGTCACGTGCGGGCCACTGATGCAATGGAAAGCGATGCAGTATTACAAAGCTCGTGGCTTTGACTACATGGAGTTGGACAACCAGCAGTTCGGGCCCCAAGTGTTTGATCATCCCTCACAGAAGGACATTGCGATCTCTTTTTTCAAGCGAGGCTTTGGAGGAACGACATTTCCGCTGTTTAGAGGGATAAAGTATTATGATAAAGAGCTGTTGGGGCAAGAATTGAGGGAAAACGTCCAAGAGCTCACCAGAGAGGTCGGCGATGATAGATGAGTCGTCAAAGATGTTGATGGTGACGGGCCTGGCTCGGAGTGGGACGACGCTTCTTGCAGAATGCCTCGATCACCATCCACGGGTCATGTGTATTGCCGATCCAATGAACGAGTTTTTCAAGGGGTTTATGCGGTATGCCTATTTTCGGGTGGAGAACGAGAAGAAGAGCGTTGGCTATCCGATTGATAACTTTTTCTTCAGTGGGAGCAGGCGAGTCAGCCAGTTCATAGACGAGGCGGATCTGAGGCACGAGATTCCGGGGTATCTGAGAGAAGAGATTCTGACGAGGATAGCAGTGAGAGATGGTGAATACTGCCCCGAGATCGTTGAGCCTGTACAGCGGTGCCGGGCTGAATCGTTCGATACGCTGTTCCTCGAGATCATGGCGCTGTTGTACGACACCTACGGTAAACCTGGAACAGCTTGTTTTGGCATCAAGACGGCGTGGTGTGAGCAACTGATCCAACCCCTGGCCCGGACATTCCCCAACATGGTCTTTGTCAATATCATGCGCGACCCGAGAGCTGTTGTTGCATCAAACTATGTGCTTGAAGAAGCCAGATACCCACTGCTTCTTAACGTCAGGGATTGGAGAAAGTCGGTTTACTATTCGTGGAAGCACGAATGTCAGGATCCGTTGCTCTCCAGCAGGTTCGTATGGACGAGATATGAAGATCTGATTGACAGACCAAAAGATGTGCTGTCCGTGATGACACACCTCGTGGGGGTGGAGTATGACGAAGCGATGGTCAGACGTCCCTTCAAGAAACCGAATACCAGCTACACGGACGTGAGTGACTTTGACGGAATGACTGCACGGTTCAAGGACAAGTGGGCGGAGGTGCTTCCGAAGGAGATCGTGTCGCAAATAGAGGTCTATTGCGCGGCCGAGATGAGAAAGCTGCGCTATGAGAGAATGTATCCCGAGGCCCCAAACGATGTCAACACGCTGATGCCTCTGGAGAATATCCCGTATGAATCGCTGTCTGGATGGTGCAAGGAGCTTGTGGGGGGAAAGGAGCACTATGAGGGAGCGTGGCTTACGTACAATACCCTGCTGGAAGCAGTACGCCTGGTTTTGCTCGATGATCCTGGCGACACGGAGAACTCACGCCTGCTCGATGAGTTCTTTTATCAAATAGATTACCTTCGATGGCTCAGGGAACGTGAGGCTGCGGGATAGCTCCTTGCGGTGGACCTTTTGAGAGGAAGATGTATGGACCAGAAGAATGCTGGGAGTGGCTTGGCTCCCTTTATAGAGGGCGAACGGCTCTATTTGCGTGGAACAAGTCTCTCAGATGCTGATGACAAGTACTGTCGTTGGATGAACGACGAGCAAGTCACCCAGTACCTGGAGAGCCGTTTCTATCCTCATTCGGTAGACAGTATTGCGTCGTACATCTCTCAGGTGAATGAATCATCTGATTCCGTACTTTTCGCCATTGTGGTCAAAGATGAGAACGCACACGTTGGAAACATCAAGATTGGATCGATCGATTGGATTCACCGCTATGCCGACGTGGGCGTTATGATCGGTGAGAAGGCCTATTGGGGGCGGGGCCTGGCAACCGAAGCCATCCAGTTGGTGGTTGATTACGCCTTCAACAAGCTGAACCTTCGCCGGTTGGAGGCTGGCTGCTACGCCAATAACGTGGCATCGATCAGAGCGTTTCAGAAAGCAGGATTCATCGAAGAAGGCAGACTGAGACAGCGGTATTTCTGGAAGGGAGACTATGTGGATAGAGTCTGTTTAGGCATTGTCAGGGCGAAGGATTGAGGGAAGGCATGGGGGTGCGATCTGGATTCGCCTGGTGCAACCACATTCTGTGTGAGAGCAAGAGTGATGTCTGACATGATGGAACTACTGAAGGCTATTTATCCCCTGCGCCTGGCACCGGTGTCTGGTGGGACAGATCAGTGTGTCAAGCTTTTGCTGGAGGAATTACCTTTCACCGTCCACGAGTATCCCAGCGGTGTGGAGCACAACGGCTGGGTGATCCCATTGAAATGGGAAGCGCACAAAGCCGAGATCCGGAAAGACGGACAGCTTGTCTACGATGGGATGGCACACCCGTTGGGTGTCGTCGGCTACTCGCAGCCGTTCAAGGGAGTCGTGACGCTTGACGAGCTGAAGCGACACTTGTTCACACATCCCAGGTGGCCCAATGGGCTGGTCTATCACTGCGATCTGTACTACAAGGTCGGTCGGAAGGATTGGGGCTGCTGTGTTCCGTCGAACCTGTATCACGCCTTGCCGGCTGGAGAATACGACGTTGACTTGAGAACGACGTTTGAAGACGGCGCTCTGAAGGTGTGCGATTACCTCTTGCCGGGTGAACTCGAAGAAACGATCATTTTCAACGCGCACAACTGCCACGCGGGGCAGGCCAACGACGATATCGCCGGGGTGGTTGTTGGGGTCGAGGTCCTGAAGCGGCTGGCGAAGCGCAAGAATCGCTACAGCTACCGTCTCATCATTGCACCGGAGCACTTTGGCACTGTATTCTACTTGGCCAACTTGTCACGACGGCAGATTGAGCGCTTCAAGTACTGTGTGTTCCTGGAGATGTTGGGCAACGATAACCGCCTGGCCTTGCAGGAATCGTTTACCGGCACGAGCGAACTGGATCGGGCGGCCTACCAGTATTTACGTCACTATCGGCCTGATTTCTTTGCCGACAAGTTCCGCAAGATCGTGGGCAATGACGAAACCGTGTGGGAAGCGGCGGGTATCGAAATTCCTACGATTTCTTTATCCCGGTTCCCTTACCCCGAGTATCACTCGAGTATGGACACGGACGACATCATTCTGGAAAGCCAGCTCGAAGACGCGGTAGAGGCAGTGTTGGGAATGGTGCACATTCTCGAGACGAACTGCACCGTGCGCCGCCAGTTCGAAGGGCTGGTGGCCTTGAGCCATCCCAAGTACAACCTGTACATTGACCAGGCTGATCCCTCGATGCGCCCGACTGTTCCGGCCGAGCAGCGCAAGTGGAACTATTTGATGGACTGTCTGCCGCGGTATTTTGATGGCAAGATGACCATCCTGGACATTGCTGAGCGGCACGAACTTCCATATGACAAACTCTACGCATACATACACCGGTTTCAGGAAAAAGGCCTGGTTGAGATGCTGTTATAGAAAGATAACCCGGGCGGACGTGCGGCGGTGACCAATTGGGGTGGGGAGAGGCAAAGTTGAGTGGACATGAAACACACACTGTGTTTTGTAGAAGGGCGACTGCCCAGTGTGACCGAACTGAAAGCTATAGCTCCCCATGCCCCAATGACGGTGGTGTTTGACGGTAGCATCGAAAAAGCCGGGTCGCTGTCTGCCAAGATTCTCTATCCGTTGTTACGGCTCCGAAGCGTCGTTGATTTCAGCGAGGTGAATCGTCTGATGTCGCACGTGGCCCACCGGTGGTATCTGGTCAAGGGACAGGACATCAGCCGCACAGATTCCTACTCCCTTGGACAGTTGATACATTTGCCTTTGCTCTACATGGGGACGGATCGGGCCTGGCTCTGGCTGGCGACGCAGCGGTTATTGGAGCGTGAGCGGCCCGACGGCGTAATATTCTACGGCTATCCTGGAGACTGGGCGCGCATTCTGGTCAGTCTAGCAGAACAACTTGATTTTCCCCTTTCGCTCATCTGGCGGGGAGACACTCAAGCCTTGCGTCGTAAGGTAAGGACAAGGCTTCGTCCTGTGCTACGCCCTGTCCACGGTTACGGTTCCGAATTGGCAAAGATAGCCGTGGGGCGGTGGCAAAACTGGCGCCTGGATCGGCGCGCAGAGTCTGACCGTTCCGAGCGCGACAGACTCCTGGTGTTTGCCTCTCATCCGAACCACGTGAACGCCGCGTTCCCCTTGATAGATGCCCTGCAAGCTCAGGAGAAATATGATGTGCGGCTGGTTACTGTGGGAGCAAAGACTGGATGGAGCCGTCACGTGGGTTATGGATTTGAGAATCGCCTGGCCGTCGAGAAACGAGGGATCAGCTACCGATACTTCTGGGGTTATGGGCAGGCCAGAATGCTGCTGCAGCCCCATCTGGGCCGATCTGTGTGGCGGCAGTGGGGAGCCTCGCCGGCGCTGCATGATAATCTGACCTGGCAGGACCTAAAGATCTCTGCTGCCTTCCAGAGTCCGCTGGAGACGCACCTGCGTTACCTTTTCTCAGGGCTAAATGTGCGGGTTGCCAGGCAAATGCTGGCTCAAGAACAACCTGCTCTGGTGCTGGTACCGGTCACGATTGGGTGGGCGCCGATCGTGCCGGTGGTAGCGCGTGAGCTTTCCATCCCCACCTTGGCCGTCCAACATGGTATCTTTGCCCAAGACGATCCGATGTACGAGGTCCTATACGCTGACCGGTTGGCTGTCTGGGGGCCAGCGGTGAAAGAACTGGTGGTCCGTCGAGGCATCTCTCCCGAGCGGGTGGTCTGTACAGGAGCCCCCATATTGGACGACTTGGCCCGTCGGCAGTTTTCTCCGGAGATCTTGCGTCAAAAACTGGGGGTGCCGCTGGCAACTCGATTGATAACCCTGGCTTCGGAACCAGGAGGTTCGAGGCACCTCTACAAGAGTGAGACGCGCCATATTGTCGTGGAAACGCTGAAGGCAGTCCAGCGGTTGCCTGGCAATTTCCATCTGGTCATCAAGCTCCGTCCTGGAGAGGATGGGGTTTCACAGCGGAATGCTGTCGCCTGCCTGGGCCTGTCCGACCGGGTGACGGTCATCGAGTCGATTGACCTACACGAACTGCTGAAGGCCAGCGAACTTGTGATCGTGTTTGCTTCTACCGTCGGCCTGGAAGCCATCGCGCTTGACCGGCCGCTGCTCGTCGAGAATTTCACCGGCCGGCCCGATCTGGTAGATTACGTTGATCGGGGCGCAGCGCTCGGCGTCTATCGGGAGGCGGATCTGTTACCGGCTATGCGGCAAGCACTGGATGATCCGGCGACGCAGCAACGCCTGGCTGCTGGCCGTCGGCGATTTGTTCAAGATCATCTTTATCGCGTGGATGGCCTGTCCAGCCAACGGGTGGTTGCCCTCATTGACCAGATGGTTGACGAGTGGCGGAAAAGATGAACATCCTGCGTGTGGTCTACGAGTGGCCGCCCCCGTGGAGCGGGCTGACCCCGGGCCCGTTTGAACTCACGCAGGCCCAGAGCGCGCAGGGGCACAACCTGCGTGTGGTCTGTGGTGGCTGGCCGCGCCACCCGGTAACGGCCGTGCCAAGGGTGCGAGTGCGGCGGCTGCCATCGAGCCTGCCGCGGCTGAGTCTGTTTCCGACCACAGCCCCGGCGGCGTTGGTCTGGCTCATGCGCTGGCACAACTGGGCGGACATTATCCATGGCCACGGCCATCTTCCGGTGTGGTATCATCTGTGGCGCCGGGCTGTCAGAGATCGCAAGCCGTACGTGCTGCATCTACACGTCACGGCGGCAGGCCGCCAAGTCAGCACGCGAAAGCTGGACAGTCAGTTGGACTTTTGGACTGCAAGGTTCGAGTGGCCTTTGCACGAGCTATCGGATCGGGTCGGTTGCCAGGTTGCGGACGCGGTTATCTGTACCAGCCAGTCCGTTCGGGACGAGGCCGCGCGCCATTATGGCGCACAGCCAGAGAAGTTGCATGTGGTGCCCAACGGGGTGAACACCGAGCTGTTCGTGCCAGAAGGAAACAACGCCCGGCAACGCTTCGGATTGAGCCTCGATGACAAGGTGATGCTCTTTGTAGGTGGGCTGCACTCACGCAAACGCCCCCATCTTTTGCTTGAGACCTTGGCAGCCACGCCGCCGGAGTGGAAGCTTTTACTCGTGGGCCAAGGTCCGCTGGAAGCCAAATTGCGGTTACAGGCTCAGCAACTCGGTTTGACGAAGCGGGTTTTCTTTGCAGGCTATGTGCCCTATCTCGAACTGCCGCCGCTCTATCGTGCAGCGGACGTTTTTACCCTGTTGTCGGAGTATGAGGGGTATCCAAAAGTGATCCTGGAAGCGCTGTCGTGCGGTGTGCCGGTGGTCACGACACCCAGCTTTCAGGCCGACGAGACTATTGAGCCCCACCTCACGACCTTGCAGGAGGATGCGCCTGGCAAAGTGGCAGCCGTCGTGCAACGGGCTGCCGGTGGACCGCCGGTGGATGTGGCCCGTGTCCGGGCCGCCTGTGACTGGCGGGTCAGAACCGAGGTGATATGGCAGATCTATCAACAAGTGGGTCAGCGGCAAGCCTGAGCCATCGCGCCAAGTCTCGTTGGACCCACTGATTGCTGCTGCCACCTGGGTCGAGGCCAGGCATCTGTCGAGTCTGTGCATCCTGACATCATGGTGCCGAGCACGTGCTCACCTGCTATCTCGCCGGCGCGCGGGTGTTTGCAACCTGCACGCTTGAAGATCAAGTCGAGGCCCCTGCCTGGCTCAGAACGCTAGGACGTGTGGAATGATGCATGCAGAAGCCATTACACCTCATCTCGATATTCCCTGTGGTGCGTTGGTATTGGAGTTGGGCAGTGGCCATCGTCCCCACCCTCGGGCGGACGTGCTGACGGACAAGTATCTGGACGACTTTGAGCGCGGGGGGCATCTGGTCATGGATCGCCCTTTTGTGCAGGCTGATGCGCAACAGCTTCCATTCAAACCCAAAGTCTTTGATTATGTGATCTGCCGCCACGTGCTGGAACACGTGGAAGACCCAGAGACCTTTTTCCACGAGATCAGCCGCGTGGGGCGGGCAGGCTACATCGAAGCGCCCAGCGTCATCTGGGAGTACTTGCATCCCACGCGCACCTATCATCGGTGGGTCGTGCTGGAAATCGACGGTGAACTGGTCGTGGTCCATAAGCCGGCGAACGGTGCACAGCCACTGTTTGGCTGCCTGTTCGAGACGCTTAATGCGAACAGTCCTGAGTACAGGTTGTTCGTTCGGCGATATGCCAATCTGTTCTACGTGCGCCATCGCTGGCGCGCCTCACTCAAGTATTGTGTTGAACCCGTGGATGATGAGCGGCGAGCCTGGTTTGTGGAACCGTGGGATTCGGCCAGGGTGGCTCGTTTCGCCCCGCCGTGTAGCCAGGGCCGGCAGGTGCGAGATCTGCTGGTGGGTGTGTTGGGGAGTGTATGCGGCGGCTTGCGCCGCAGCTTGAACTGGTTGAGTCTCCCCGCCCGACATCGCCCGATTGACCTGGCAGCGTTGATGCAATGTCCTGTCTGCTCCTGGCAAAACGTCCAGATCGGCGTGAGGCAGGCCACGTGTTCGAAATGTGGCTGGCACACCGTCGTTGTGTTGGCTGAATGAGTCATGCCAAAGGTACTGCTGTTCACAAATACCATCGCACCCTATCGGCTGCCAGTTTTCCAAGAGTTGTCACAGGCGGTGAGCTTGCAGGTTCTCTTTGCCCAGGGACAGACTCCCGATCGTCGGTGGGATGCCCGTCTGGCCGAGTACTCTTTTCGACACACCGTCCTGCCCCATCGCACATTGCGGCTAGGCAACGCGACCCAGGTGACCAATCCAGGTCTGCTGGCTCGCCTGTGGCACCATGACTTTGACGTGGCGGTCCTGGGCGACAATCGGCAGACGGCCTTGAGTGGGCTGCTAATAGGGCTGGTCGCATGGGCCCGTCGTCGCCCACTGGTGCTCTGGACAGGCATCACACCGGGTGAAGTGAGCGTGGCGCGCAGCGGTCATGGAGTACAGCGGCTGTTTTCTCTCTACCGGCGCGTGCTCTTTCGCTGCGCGGCGGCCATCGTCGCGTATGGGACTGCCACCCGCCGGTATCTGGCTGAACTGGGCGTATCGGAGGACAAGGTGTTTGCTGGCACTCAGGTCGTTCCGGTGGAGCAACTGCCCCCGCCCGCAGCCGATAGAGCCGTGCTTGGCGTAGCCAACAAGACGGTGATTCTCAGCGTGAACTATATGGTTGCACGCAAAGGTTTGGATGTGTTAATCAGGGCCTTTCGGCAGGTTGCGGGTCCAGATGACGTATTGGTGCTGGTCGGGAGCGGGCCTGAAGAGGCGTATCTGAGGAGACTGGCCTGCGGAGACAAGCATATTCTTTTCCCTGGCTATCAGGCTGGCGCTCAAAAGACAGCCTGGTACGCAGCAGCAGATCTGTTCGTTTTTCCCACGCTCCACGACCCGTGGGGACTGGTGGTCAATGAGGCGATGGCCTTTGGTCTGCCGATCATCGCTACCGAGGCTGCTGGTTGTGCCCTCGACCTGGTGCAGGACAATGGTCTGGTCGTCCCTCCTGGTAACACCAAGGCGCTTGCGGCTGCCCTGGCGCAATTATTGGCGGACGAGGCGTTGCGCCTCAAGATGGGACAGCGTTCGCTAGATATCGTTTCTGCCTACACCGTGGGAGCCGCGCGCGATACTTTTATGCAGGGCATTCACTGTGCGTTGGAACAGTCGAAACAGAGGCCATTATGCGCCCGATGATTGTCACAGCGCTCTTTCCTCCGGCCCTCGGAGGTGCGGCGACCTACTTTGGCGACATCGCGCCCGAGTTGAGCGAACAGGACGACATTGAGGAACTGTTCCTGCTAACCGAGCGCATGCCGGGCCAGCCTCGCGAGTGGACCGAGGGAAGACTGCGCGTGTTGCGCTGCCTGCCAACCCGGGTTAGCCTGTCCCAGCGCGGCTGGCTGACCCATGCGGTGACCTACGCATTGACCCAGCTCTGGTTTTTCGCGCGTTTGCCCGGTCTGGTGCGACGCCTTGGTGTGAGCTTGATCCACTTCCACACTCGCTACCGTGGGCGGCTGTTCTACGCTGCGCTACGACGCAGCCGTGTGCCACTGCTGGCTGATCTTCGTGACAAGATGACCGATCCCGTGCAACTGGCTGCTGTGGCTGGCCGACTGCTGTGCTGTGGGGAGGGCGTGCGGCACTTTGCCATCAAAGGGGGCTTTCCTCGTGAGCGGACGGTCTTGATCCCTATCCCGTTCACGCCACCAGAGATTCCATCGCCTGAACTGGTGTCCGACGCCCGTCAGCGCTACGGGCTGGGCGAAGACCCTTACTTGCTCTTTGTCGGTGATATCACATATAATAAGGGCGTCTATGACCTGCTGGAGGCCTATCGACAGTGGCAGCCGGGGCATCCACTGGTTCGTCTTGTCTTCGCTGGTACCAACCGCGAGGGGGAGCGCTTTGTGGGACAGGTACGGCGGGTTGCGGGAACGATCTATCTCGGCCATGTGCCTCATCGGGACGCGCAGATCCTGATGCGTGGCGCGGAGATCGTGGTCCTGCCCTCCCGCACCGAGGGGCTGCCGAGGGTTATCCTGGAAGCGGTGGCTCTGGGCACCAGGGTCATCTGCCCGCCGGGGATACCAGAGTTTGAGCGATACCTGCCGCAATATGTTGTGCCTGTAGTAGATGCGGATTCTATCGCCAGGACGTTGAGCACCGTGTGGCACGACCGTACTTTGCCCTCCTATCCTATCTCAGGGCATCGTGTGCGCCGTGTCGTCGAGGCGCTTGCAGGGGTCTATGGCGAGTTAGCGGAAGGGGAGGGGAGATAGGCTTTTGCCTGGCCTACAACCGTTCAGTGTGTGGCGCGATATGGTTGGGCAGTGGATGATTTTGCAGGCGATTTTTGTCGGCCGTATGTGGAGAAAAGCATGCGTTTCGTTTTGGACGCTCGCACGGCCACCGATCACTTTCCCGGTATTGGCCGTTACGTGGTCAACCTGGCCCAGGCGATGGTCCCGCTCCTTGGCGAGGGTGAGCAGCTGAGCCTGTTGCGCGATCTCGCTCAATCTTTTCCTTATGGCCTCACAGCGCTGTCTGGTGGGCCGGTAAGGACAATCGAGGTGGCTTGCTCCCCCTTCTCGCTCGGTCAACAGTGGCGTGTCCCTCGACTCTTGCGTGGCCTGGGGGCCGACGTCTATCACAGTCCTTACTACCTGATGCCCTACCGTCCGGGTGTTTCGACGGTGGTGACAGTATACGACCTGATTCCTCTTCTCTTTTCTCGGCACGTGCCTGCCAGGGCACGGCTGCTGTTTCGCTGGACGACGGCCTTTGCCCTGCGGGCTGCGTCCCACGTCATTGTTATTTCAGAGGCTACTCGGCGTGACTTGCAGGCCTGTTTCCGTCTCTCGTCGCAAAAGGTCACAACTATTCCTCTGGCGGCGGCTTCCAGTTTCCGTCCTCGCTCTCCCACTGAGGTGGCGCGTGTGCGCCGCAAGCATGCTTTGCCAGAGGACTATGTCCTCTACCTTGGCATTAACAAGCCCCACAAGAACCTAGTTCGACTGATTGATGCCTTCTCACTTGTGACGCAACACGCATCACGTTTCACGCTTGTCATCGCCGGTGCCTGGGACTCTCGCTACCCTGAACCAAGGCAACGGGTGACCGAACTGGGGCTTGAAGGCGACGTCCGTTTCCTGGGTCCAGTAGCAGAGGGAGACTTGCCAGCGCTTTACAGTGGCGCGTTGCTCTTTGCTTTTCCTTCCGAGTGCGAGGGTTTTGGTCTGCCGGTCCTCGAGGCGATGGCCTGTGGAACGCCGGTGGCCTGCGCCAACGTGTCCAGCCTGCCTGAGGTAGGCGGCGATGCGGTGCTCTACTTCGACCCGGCTGACGTGGAGGCTATTGCCGAAGCCTTTTGCCAAGCGCTGGCTGACGCTGACCTGCGAACTGAACTACGGGAGCGTGGGCTGCGCCAGGCGGCGCACTTTTCATGGAAACAGACAGCACAAAGGACACTTGACCTGTATCGGCACATCGTTGACTTTTAGTTGCCTGTTCGATCAGGTTGCAGATTTGGGTGGGGGAAAGCACATGTGTGCTCGGTTGCGACCCGTGACATCGAACTGGATCAAACTGGTGATCATCCTACTGCTGAGTTGGACCTTGTTGGTGTGGCGATTAGGTGAACGGAGCCTGTGGGTAGATGAATTCTTGAGCTTGCGGATGATTGAAAGCGGGCAGTCAGAGGTTATTGTTGTCTCTATCGCTGACAAACACCCCCCCCTCTACTTCATCGCTTTGCAGGGGTGGGTGAGCGTGGCTGGTTCGAGTGATTTTGCCTTGCGCTTTTTTTCTGTAGTGGTCGGAACAGTTGGCCTGGCTCTCATGGCTCCGGTAGCCAGACGATTGGGCGATGCGCGTGCAGTTGTGCCGGCGGCTTTTGCCCTGGGAGTGGCTCCAGCCTTTATTGAATTCAGCCGCATGGCGCGTTACTATTCTTTGCTGCTGAGCCTGGGCCTGTTGAGCACGTACCTCTTGCTTCGTGCTCTGGCTCGAGGCTGCTGGCAAGACTGGATAGCCTATGCTTTGGCTAGCCTGGCCGTTGTGTACACTTTTTATCCGAGTGTCATTCTGATCGGGGTGCACGGGATGATGGTTTTCTTCCGTACTCACCGCCGTGTTTTGATGGGTCGTTGGCTGGCAGCTGCTTTCCTGGTGGTCCTGGGATTTCTGCCCTGGGTTCTCTCTGTGGCTGGGAGCCAGGTAGCCAGGGTTTCCGGCAGCCCGGGGGCGGATCTATCGCGCAGTATGGTGGGCTTTGTGTTGGGTATAGCGTCGGCATTTTATACCTTTAGTGTTGGTGAGACCTTGTTTCCCTGGCGACTGGAAACCTGGGTTGGCTTGCTGGTCGTTCTTGTCTTGTTAGGTGCGGGTTTGCTAAAAGGGGCTGATCGAAAGCGCTGGCAATCCTTTGGCCTGTTTATCATCAGTATCGTGTTCATCTCAACTGTCATCACCTTTTTCAGTCCCAGTACGCCGTTCCTGAATGTACCAGTGCGTGGCCTCTTTGCTCTGCCTTATTATCTTTTGGTTATTACGGCAGGATTCATCGGTCTTGACTCCGAGAAATGGCGAGGTGTCTTGGGCTGTGCTCTCTTGGCTGTATGGGGTGTTAGCATCTTGAACAACTTGACCGCGCAGCAGTTCTTGAATCCGATCTACATCACGCCATCGAAAGAGGCGGCAGCATTTGTCCATCAGAACGCTAATGCCAATGATCTGGTCATCAGTGATTATGATAGCATCTTTGGTCATTATTTTCCCACCGATGAATCATCGTCTCGGCATCTCTACACTGGGGAGCAGGACGAGATTCAGACCGCACTGCGAGTGGCAGCGCCTGAGCGAGTGTGGCTAATCACGATTGGGCGCGATCAAACCCGGCACTATGCCTCGACTGAGACTGTGCGACAACTGCTTGCTGCCAGTTATCGGCTCGAAAGTGTTGCACTTTACTCCCCGATGGACCCTGTCTATCTGAGGGTCAAGAACTTTTTGCTGCAGCGCAACTCTTACAAATACCGGCTCACTGTTGAGTCATATATTCGCGACGGTCACTGAACTGGCGATATCACAAGATTCTTGGATCTGCTCATGCTCTCATTAACCGCGTCGTGCAAATTCTCATCACCCGGGAGCAGGAAACTTTGGACATCCTTCATCTCTACAAAGATTACTACCCCGTCTTGGGTGGTATCGAAAACCACATCAAGGTCCTGGCTGAAGCCCAGGCTGCTGACGGGCATCAGGTCACCGTTCTGGTGTGCGATCCCGGTCGCCGCACCCGCACCGAGACTCGCAATGGTGTGAAGGTCATCAAGGCTGGGCGACTGACCACGGCTGCCTCCATGCCCCTTAGCCTGACCCAGCCGTTGATCCTGGCTCGCCTTCGTCCGGACATCGTTCATATCCAGTCTCCCTATCCTCTGGGCGAGGGGGCCAATTGGTTGATTGGGCGTGCCACAGCTACCGTCATCAGCTATCAATCCGACGTGGTCCGCCAGAAGCGACTCCTTCGCATCTACGGTCCCATCCTCCGCCGTGTCCTCGGCGCTGCCGACCGCATCATTGCGTCCAGTCCCCGTTACATCGAGACTTCTCCCTGGTTGCGACCCGTGCGTGAAAAGTGCGTCGTCTCGCCTCTGGGGGTAGACGTAACGCGCTTCACGCCGGCTGAGCAGCCCCATACCGGCCCGCTTACGCTTCTCTTTGTAGGGCGCTTGCGCTACTACAAGGGATTAGACACACTGCTCCGCGCTCTGACCCACGTGCCGGAAGTCCGACTGATGGTCGTTGGGGATGGCCCCATGGAAAAGCAATGGCAGGCACTGTCCCGGGCATTGGGGCTGGCAGAGCGAGTCACCTTTGTGGGGGAGGTGGATGATGCGGATCTGCCGGGTTACTACCGGCGGGCCAGTCTTTTCGTGCTGCCAGCCAACGCCCGTGCCGAGGCCTTTGGCACTGTGCTGCTGGAGGCGATGGCTTCTGGCCTGCCTTGCATCACCACAGAGTTGGGCACCGGCACTTCCTGGATCGTGCAGGACGGTGTGACCGGTTTTGTCGTTTCACCGATGGACCCGTTGGCTCTGGCTGAAGCTATCCGGCGGATGCAAGATGCGTCGCTGCGCCGTCAGATGGGTCTGGCTGCTTATGAGCGACTCCGAGAGTCATTTACCCAGCAGCAGATGATAGCCCGGGTTATAAAAGTGTACGAGGATGTGTTGCACAACCGGGTCCGAGACCCAAAGTGAGCGCGGCGCGATGTCACACTGATGTGACTAGCCAGTCGTTGAAGCCAACCTTCTGGCAGCTATGGCCCTGGGTGTCGTCGGTGATATCTCGCACATCGCTTGCGGAAAACGGTGTACTCTGCTAGAATTACTTGATGTACTCTCGAGCATCATGGGAGCAAAATTCGAGAGGGTGCACACCAGTCCCCGACCAGGAGATGTGAGGCACTTGCAGGCCAGCATCTCCCGAGCTGCGGTTCATTGGGCCGCCAGGTGAGTGTAGGTTTGAGTTGCAGCGCTGAACCCTGGCGCATTGGAGTGATATGGTGACGATTTATCTGGACGTGTCAGCCGCTGTTCACAGCCGTGCTGGCCTGGGTCGTTACGCCGAGAGCCTGGCCCGGTACCTGATTGTGGAGGGCAATGGCAAAGGGGATTATGGCCTTTTTTACAATCGGGATCGCACGGTTCGCCGGCTGGCGGGACTGGCAGAGGTGCCAGTGCGGACGGTTCGAAGCGGTTACAAGCCATGGCGTATGGCGGTGCTGTTGGGCCAGTGGATGCGGTTGGGTTTCAACCGACTGGTGCCCGACGCGACACTCTTTCACGCTACGGAGCACCTGCTGATGCCTCTTCGCGGCGTGCCCGCTGTGCTGACGGTGCACGATCTGATCTTTCGACAGTTTCCGCAGTATCACAAGCGGCTCAACTATTGGTATCTCAACCTGGCCATGCCCCTCTATGTTCGCCGCGCCGATGCGATCATTGCCATCTCGGACTGCACCCGCCGGGATTTGGTCGCTGCATACGGCGTGCCGCCGGAAAAGGTGACAGTGGTGTACGAGGCTGCTGCGCCGCACTTTGCCCCGCCATCGGCTGAAGAGGTAGCCCGTGTGCGCCTCCGCTACGGGCTGCCGGAGCGGTTTCTGCTCACTGTCGGCACCATCGAACCGCGCAAGAACCTTTCGCGCCTGCTGACGGCCTTTGAAATTGTGGCCCGGCAGGAGTTGGTGGATGCTTGGGTGATCGTAGGGCGGCCTGGTTGGCTCTACGACGACTTTTTTGTCCGGCTCGAGGCCAGTTCGTGGCGGGAGCGGGTTATCCTGCCCGGCTTTGTGCCAGACGAGGATCTACCTGCTGTTAACGCCGCAGCGACAGTCGCGGTGCTGCCTTCCCTGTACGAGGGCTTTGGCTTGCCGGTGTTGGAGGCGATGGCTTGCAGTGTGCCGGTTGTCTGCTCGGAGACTGCGAGCCTGCCGGAGTTGGGCGGCGATGCGGTTCGCTACTTTGATCCCACGAGCGCGGAGGCGATGGCCACCGTGCTGGCAGAGGTGCTGTCCGACGAGGCCCTGCGTGGCGAGATGCGCCGTCAAGGGCTCAAGCAGGCTGCGTGTTTTTCCTGGGAGCGTGCGGCGAGGGAAACCCGCGCATTGTATGACCGGCTGATGGAAAGCAAATGAGAGGGCGACGCATCTCTTGCCATCGTTTTCAAGAGTCGTTGAAGTGCATGGTGAACAGGCTGGGGAAGCGATTAACCAGGTTGAACAGGTGCTGGGATGGGTGACGGCTTGGGTAAAATTCCGGGAAGCCGGCGGAGAAGCAGGCGCTTTGCACAGGAGATGGTTTGATGCGGATCCTTGTGACCGGTGGTGCTGGCTACATCGGCTCTCACCTGGTAGATCGTTTGATGGGCGAGGGCCATCACGTCTATGTGATTGATAATCTCTTTACTGGTAAGGTGGCCAACATCGCTCACCACCTGGGTCATGAGCGATTCACCTTTGTCAACGAAGACATCCTGCACGGGGAGACGATGGAATGGCTGGTGCAGCAGGTAGACCTGATTTACCACCTGGCGGCCGTCGTCGGCGTGCGGCACGTGCTCAACAACCCTTTGAAAGGTATACTGACCAATGTGCGGGGCACCGAACGGGTGCTGGAAATGGCCTACAAGTACTGGCGCAAGGTGGTCATCGCCTCCAGCTCTGAGGTCTATGGCAAGTCGGAAAGAGTGCCATTGGCCGAAGAAGACGATAGTGTTCTGGGGGCGACGGCTGTGAGCCGCTGGGCTTATGCGCTGTCCAAGGCGCTCGACGAGCACGTGGCTTTCGCCTACCACAGGCGGGGCTTGTCTACGGCTGTCATCCGCTATTTCAACTCCTACGGCCCCCGCCTAGACCCCCAGGGTTACGGCAGCGTCATCGCCAAGTTTATTGGCCAGGCGCTGAACGGAGAACCGCTGACTGTCTTTGACGATGGGAGACAGACCCGCTGCTTTACCTATGTGGACGACACCGTACGCGGTACGGTGCTGGCTGCTACGCGTCCGCAGGCCGAAGGCCTGGCTTTCAACATTGGCTCCAATCGTGAGACTTCTGTCCTGGAATTGGCCCACTTGGTCGTCCGCCTGACAGGTTCGAGTTCGGAGATTCAGAATATCACTTATGAGGATGCCTATGGTCCTGGCTTCGAGGAGACGCGCCGCCGGGTGCCTGACGTGCGTCGTGCTGCACAGGTGCTGGGCTTTGAGGCCCGGATTTCGTTGGAGGAAGGGCTGAGACGCACGATCGACTGGTTCCGGTCGTCCAGCCAGTGAGGGGAATGACGTTCGCTATGCAGACAAAAGTCGGTGCTGTGTGTGACAGGATTCTGGAAGCTGCCTGGCTGGTGGCTATCATGACTGTGCCAGTGTTCTTTAACATCCACTCTCAGCGCATCTACGAGCCGGACAAACTCACCTTCTTGCGCTCTGTGGCCGTGTTCATGATTGCCATCTGGCTGATCCGTCTTATCGAGCAAGGTGGCGCCAGAGCAAAGAGCGATGATGGATCGGAACAACGCGACGTGGGCGCGCTGATCAAAAGCACCCCACTGGTTTTGCCTACGCTGTTGCTGGTGGGCGTCTACCTTTTGACGACCATCACCTCGATAGCACCTCGGGTGAGCTTCTGGGGTTCATACCAGCGGTTGCAGGGCACCTATACCGCCCTCTCGTACGTCGTCATCTTTGCCATCATGCTACAAACCCTGCGGACCCGTGTCCAGATTGACCGGCTGGTCACCATGGCTATTCTGACCAGTGTGCCCATTTCGTTCTACGCCATTCTGCAGCATTACGGCCTGGATCCCTTGCCCTGGGTCGGCGACGTGCAGGCACGCGTGGCCAGCAATATGGGCAACTCGATATTCCTGGGTGCTTATCTGATCATGATCGCTCCACTGACCTGGGCTCGTGCCTTTGACGCTTTTGCGGCTTTGCTGCTGGAAGAAGAAGGGAGTACGGCCGACGTCATCCGGGGCGCGATATACGTTTTTGTAGCGTCCCTCCAGATCGTCGCGGTCTATTGGACAGGCAGCCGTGGTCCGCAGTTGGGATTCATAGCTGGAGGGTTGTTCTTTGTCTTGGTGTTGGGTTTCGTTCGCCACTGGCGATGGCTCGTGTGGGGTGCGGTAGGCCTGGGCGTGGCGGGTGTGGTTTTCTTGGTGATGCTCAACATTCCGAACGGCCCGTTGGAGCCCCTCAAAACCAATCGCTACATTGGGCGTCTGGGCCGAGTGTTCGAAACGGAAAGCGGCACCGGCAAGGTGCGTGTGCTCATCTGGGAGGGTGCCATTGACCTTGTCCTGCCCCATCCCCCTTTGGAAAAGCCCGGAGGCTCCAAAGACGCGCTCAATTTTGTCCGCCCCCTCATCGGTTATGGCCCGGAAGCCATGTGGGTAGCCTACAACCGCTTCTATCCCCCGGACCTGGCTCATCATGAGGCGCGCAATGCCTCGCCTGACCGCTCGCATAACGAGACGTTCGATTCCCTGGTCATCACCGGCCTGGTGGGTTTTTTGGCCTACATGTTGGTATTTGCCAGCGTGTTCTACTATGGCTTCAAATGGCTGGGCCTGATCCGAAACCAGCGGGAGCGCAATCTCTTTGCTGCTTTGTGGGTGATCGGCGCGGGGGTTGGTACTGTGGCTTCTGGCCTTTACCAACCAGAGTTCATTGGTGTGGGATTGCCCCTGGGCATTATTGCTGGCGTTGGATTGTATCTGGTGATCGCTACCACGTTCTTGGGAGGAGAGGTCAAACCGCCTGCCGACAGGTGGTATCAGCTTCTCCTTATCGCCCTCATCTCTGCTGTGGTGGCACATTTCGTCGAGATTCACTTTGGCATCGCCATTGCCGCCACGCGGACCTATTTCTGGACGTATGCGGCGTTGATGGTGGTCATTGGGCACGTGACGACTCGCGAGTCTACGTCTGCTGCGGTCGCGGAAAGTGCCAAGAGTGTGGCGGAGACGCGCCGTTCAAGACGCCGACGACGCCGGCGCGCCACACGGACGGACGTCCCTTCCAAGTCCTCCCAGGCTGGAATGCCAGGTTGGTTGGGCCCGGCGTTGGTCTATGGCCTGCTGGTCGGTGTTCTGCTTGTCGTGCTGGTCTATGACTTTGTAACCAATCTGGCAAATGAAACCAGTGTGCGTGACATTATCTGGCATTCGCTGACGACCAAGCTGGTTGGGAAAGAGAGGGTGCCCACCTTGGGGGTGCTCTGGATGTTTCTCTTTGTCTGGTTGCTGGGTGGTTTGCTGATCATGGTCGAGTTGGCAAAGAGAGGTCAGTTCGAAGGCGAAGAAAGGAATGCCGGGACAAGAGCGTTCCTGGTTTATTTGCCTTTCCCGCCACTGATCGCCCTTATCTATGCCGGCTGGCACGTCGACACGATACGCCAGGTTGCCTTGCCACGGGATCAGATCACCGTGATTCAACAATCGGACCTGATGGCCAATGTCTTGATTCCGTTCTACTTGATGGCTTTCTTGCTGTTGATAGGCGTGGGCCTCGCGCTATACTGGCAAGACCGCTTGCCGAAACCTGTCCGTCTCTGGCAAGGCACGATCTCTTTGACACACTTATTCATCTTGGTTGTCCTCGTTCTCGTCATCTGGCTCACCAACGTCAACGTCGTCCGGGCCGATATGATCTACAAGCTGGCCAGCCCTTATGAGCAGGGCAGATACTGGGCGGCGGTTGCCGAGATCTGCCGGCACGCGCTAGAGTTAGCGCCCCACGAAGACCAGTACTACCTTTTCCTGGGGCGCGCCTATCTGGAATGGGCCAAAGATCCCAGCCTGGAACAGGCACAGAAGCTGGCCGTGCTGGAAGAATGCCGCAAGGCGCTGGAGAAGGCGCAGGCCCTGGCTCCGCTCAACACCGATCACACGGCCAATCTGGCCCGCCTGTACCTGATTTGGGCCGGTTTTACCACCGACTCGGACGAACGGATAGCGAGGATCAATCAATCCATTCAGTATTACGACCAGGCGACACGCCTCAGTCCCCACGCTGCGCATCTGTTCAACGAGTGGGCCGGGGCCTACGCGACTGGTCGTCAATATGATGAGGCGTTCGAGAAATATCAGGAGTCTCTGGCGCTGGATCGGGAATTCGACGCAACCTACTTTGGCCTGGGCGGACTCTATTACGAAATGGGCCAGTTGGAACAGGCTGCCGAGATGTATGAGGAGAGCCTGGCATGGAATCCTCAGATGACCCAGGCGTGGATCAATTTGGGTGTGATTTATTCTCAGCTAGGTCGCTATGACGAGGCGATAGATGCGCATCTACAGGTCGTCGAGCGGCGCCCCGGAGACTTTGAGGCACTCAAGAATCTGGCCCTCCTTTATCGAGATACGGGCCGGTTGGGTGAGGCCGTGGCCTATGCCCAGTCAGCCGCTCAGGCCCGGCCGGGCTACGCTCCTATTCACCAGTTGCTGGGCGAGCTGTATTGGCGGGCAAGCGACCTGCCCAACGCCGAAGCGGCCTACCGACATGCCCTGGAACTGAGTCCCCAGGATATCAACATTCTTCTGGGGGTAGTGGCGGTCTACCGGGATCAGGGGCGCTTTGAGGAGGCAATTGCCGAGCTTGAGGCTGCGCTCCAGCAAATGCCGGACAACGTTCAGGTGAAACAGGCGCTGGGGGATCTGTACGTTGGCACGGCCAATTGGCAGAAAGCGATCGAGTCTTACGAAGCCGTGTTGGCGGCGAATCCAAATCAAGTCTTGGTGCGCAGCGCCCTGGCTCACGCCTACGCTCAGGTGGGGCGGCTGGGGGACGCGGTGACACAAACCCTGCGGTTGCTGGAGGTCGCCCCCAATGATTTTGTCAGTCACAAGAACCTGGCTCTGCTTTACCAGCAATTGGGCCGCATAGAGGAGGCCTTGGTCGAAGCCGAAAAAGCCCTGGAGCTGGCCCCCGAGGGCGAGCGAGAGGTTCTTTCTAATTTCATCTCACAACTTCGCGAGGCACGAGGATCTTGACATGACGATCTATATGCTCGTTTTCTTGTCGGCTCTGCTCTTGGCTGTCTGGGGCACTCCCCTGGCCCGTCGGGTAGCGCCTCGCCTGGGATTCATCGATCAGCCCAGTGCCCGGCGAGTACATCGCCGTCCGATGCCCCGCTTGGGTGGCGCAGCGATATATCTGGCAGCCATCGTTGCATTGCTCGTCTTTCGTGAGCGATTCAACATGCACCAGGTCGTGGGCATTTTGTTGGGCGCGACGCTGGTTTCTTTTTTGGGTCTGTGGGACGACAGGCGGAGCTTGAGTCCGCCTGTCAAGTTGTTGGGCCAGTTTGGGGCAGTGGGCATCTTGATCTTTACCGGGGTGCAGGTTGATATTTTTCCCTACGAATGGTTAAACATTGCTATCACGTTGATTTGGATGGTGGGGATCACCAACGCCATGAACCTCCTGGACAACATGGATGGCCTGTCGGGGGGCGTGGGGGCGGTGGCTTCCAGTTTCTTTCTCCTGCTGGCCGCTATGAACGGCCAATACCTGGTCGGCGTGCTATCGGCAGCGTTGCTGGGTGCCTGCATCGGTTTTCTGGTCTATAACCTGAATCCGGCCAGCATCTTTATGGGCGATGCTGGGGCGTTGTTCCTGGGCTTTATGTTGGCCGCTGTGGGCATTAAGCTTCGCTTCCCAGAGAACGTGAACATTGTAACCTGGATGGTGCCGGTGCTCACCCTGGGGGTGCCTATTTTCGATACCACACTTGTCTCTGTCTCCCGCATGTTGCGGGGCCTCAACCCGCTCACAAATCCCGGCAAAGACCACACGTCCCACCGGTTGGTGGATATGGGCTTCACGCAGCGAGAGGCGGTCATGATCTTGTATCTGGCAGGCGGGGCGCTGGGACTGCAGGCGGTTTTTGTGACCCAGGCGACAGTCTTGGAAGGCTATATAGTGGGTGGTGCGGTGGCTCTGACCGGTGTGCTAGCTCTGGTCGCCCTAGAGCGCCGATATCGGGCGACGATGCTCAAGACCACGGAAAAGGTGGGTAACCTTGAAGGCAGTGAGTGAGGCGACGTCAGAAGCCTGTCTGCGATTGGAAGACAAGATCGTTGATCGAAGCGCGCGGGTATGCGTCATTGGTCTGGGCTATGTGGGACTACCCCTGGCGGTCGGCTTTGCTCAGCGCGGCTATCAAGTGGTTGGGTTGGATATAGACGCGCGGAAAATCTCTGCTCTGGTCGATGGTCGAAGCTACATCCAGGACGTGGAGAGCGAGACCGTTGCTGACCTGGTGGCACGGGGCCTCATCCAGCCGACGGCTGATTATGAGATCTTATGCCACGTGGACGCCGTCTTTATCTGTGTACCGACGCCCTTTGATGCTATGAAAGCCCCTGATCTCACCTTCGTCCGGTCTGCTGCCGAGGGAATTGCGCCTCGTCTCAAGGTTGGCCATTTGATCGTGTTGCAGAGCACCACGTTTCCCGGCACTACTGAGGAGGTCGTGCTGCCTGTCCTGGAGACTCATGGCCTCAAAGCAGGCGTGGACTTTTTCCTGGCTTTTTCACCTGAGCGGATTGACCCTGGCAACAAGGTTTTCACCGTTGAGAACACTCCCAAGGTAGTGGGTGGACTTACGCCCCTATGTGCCCGGTTGGCTGTTCGCTTGCTGGGGCAGCTAACGCCCGAGATTTGTGTCGTCTCCACGCCGCGTGCCGCTGAAATGACCAAACTGTTAGAAAATATCTTTCGCAGTGTTAACATTGCCTTGGTCAACGAACTGGCCCTACTCTCGGAGCGGATGGGAATGGACTTTTGGGAGATTATCGAGGCGGCCAAGACCAAACCGTTTGGCTTCATGCCGTTCTATCCCGGCCCGGGAGTGGGCGGGCATTGCATCCCGGTGGATCCGTATTATCTGAGTTGGAAGGCCCGCGAGTTCGATTTTTATACCAAGTTCATCGAACTGGCCGCCGAGGTGAACCAGTCCATGCCATACCACGTGGTTGAGCGCATCGGCCAGGCCCTCAGTGCCCGTGGCAAGCCATTGAAGGGCGCTCGGATGCTCATCTTGGGTGTGGCCTTTAAGCGAGACATTGACGACGCCCGCAACTCCCCCGCCGAGCGGATTATAGAACTGTTGCTCAACGCTGAGGCACAGATTGTGTACAATGATCCTTACGTGCCCAGCTATATGGTGGGACAGGATGTCTTTCACCGGCGTAGGGTCACGTTTGCCTCGCGAGAACTGACGCCGGGGTTGCTGGCCGGACAGGACGTCGTGGTCATTGTCGCCGGCCACCGCGTGTACGACTATCCGTGGATCGTCGGCCATGCCAGCCTGGTAGTGGATACGGTCAACGCCACCAGAGAGGTCTCGGACGGACGGGATAAGATCGTTCGCATCGGTGTGCCCTTTTCTTCTAATTGGTAGGGCAGTTTCGACGGATGGCTAACACCTTGCGATCCCAACTTTTGTTCCAAAATCGGCGACCTGACCACGAGCATCGACAGCGAGGGGTGGCAGGGTCAACGCGGAAGAGGTGACAATGGACGACGACAGCCAGTGTAAGCACTTTCAAGAGGGAGCGGTCAACACTCCCCGATCAGCCTCACGGAGGGAGTTGTTGACTCGTTTGCTGGCCATCGCTGTCGTCCTTGTTATCACGGTGGCGATCTGGCGAGTGGGCGACAAGCTGGAGCAATTCAGGCTGTGGGGCTATCCCGGCGTGTTTCTGGTCAGCTTCTTGGGCAACGCAACGATCATCCTGCCTGCGCCGAGTCTGGCTCTGGTGTTTGCTATGGGTGGCATCCTTAATCCGCTGCTTGTGGGTCTGGTGGCTGGCCCTGCCGAGGCGTTGGGTGAACTTACCGGCTACCTGGCAGGCTATGGTAGCCGGGCCATTGTCGAAAAGCGCCAGATGTACGAGCGGCTGGAGGGGTGGATGCAGCGCAATGGTGCACTGACGATTCTTGTCCTGTCTGCCATACCTAACCCGTTCTTCGACCTGGCTGGCATAGCGGCTGGTGTGCTGCACTACCCCATCTCACGCTTTTTACTCTTTTGCTGGCTGGGCAAGAGCATCAAGACGATTGCTTTTGCGTTCGCCGGTGCCTATTCTCTCACCTTTTTTGAACGGTTTCTGTGAGGCAGCATGTCAGAGCAGCCTCGTTTGCTCATCACGGGCGGCAGCGGCTACCTGGGCCAGCGGTTGGCACGGCGTGCCCAGGGCCGCTGGAACGTCGCGACGACGTATTTTAGCCAGCAGCCCTCGGTTCCCGGCTGCCGTTGGACACAATTGGACGTTTGTGACGCTAAAGGGGTTGTCCGGCTGTTTGAACAGCTAGTCCCCCAGGTGGTTATCCACACCGCTGCGCATCGTGGCGGGAAGGACCTGGAGCGCGTCAACATAGATGGCACGCGGCACGTGGCTCTGGCAGCTTTGCAGGTTGGCGCGCGAATGATTCACCTTTCGACGGATGTCCTATTTGATGGGCAAAGGGGTAGCTATGTCGAATCCGATCCACCTTTGCCTGTCACTCCTTACGGTCACAGCAAAGCCGGTGCAGAGATGCTGCTGGTGGAATTGATGTCCCGGGCAGCTATCGTCCGTACCTCACTGATCTATGGCTTTGCCCCCCTTGACCGCCATACGTGCTGGATGCTGGAAACGCTGCGTCAGGGCCAACCGCTGACGCTCTTCACCGATGAGCACCGCTGCCCGATCTGGGTAGAGACGCTGGCGACGGCCCTGCTCGAGTTGGCGGCGCTGGACTATGCTGGCGTGTTGCACGTGGCAGGGGGACAGGTGCTCAGCCGTTACGAATTTGGCACTCGCCTGCTCTGTTTTCACGGGGCAGATCTGTCCGGCGTAGCACCAGCTTTGGCGGCGGCTTTGAAACCTCCACGCCCTTTGAATTGCACACTCGACATAACACAGGCGAACCAGTTGCTTAGAACCCCGTTGCTAGGCGTGGATGAGGTCATCGCCCGGCAAGGAGAATATTACCCAAGGAGAATGTAACCATGCTACAACGCGCACGCGCACTTGCAGATCAGATCGCCGCTTGGCGGCGCGAGATTCATCAGTACCCAGAGCCAGGCTTTCAGGAATACCGGACAGCCCAACTGGTGGCCGACACGCTCCGAACGATGGGCCTTCGTATCGAGACTGGCATCGGCAAGACGGGCATCGTGGGCTATCTGGGCGAAGGCCGTCCAGCGATTGGCATCCGCGCTGACATGGATGCGCTGCCGTTGCAGGAAAGTAACGACGTGCCCTATGCCTCGCAGATACCAGGCATGATGCACGCCTGTGGGCACGATGCTCACGTGGCGATTCTGCTGGGGGTTGCCAAACTGCTGAGTGAGACGGAGGACCGCCCGGCAGGCCAGATTCGCTTTCTCTTTCAGCCGTCGGAGGAAGCCTTCGACGACGAAGGCAAGAGTGGTGCCGCGCGAATGATTGAAGACGGTGCTTTGGATGACCTGGACGCGGTCATCGCTTTGCACGTGACCAGCGAAACCCCGGCAGGCAAGATAAGAATGGGTGATGGCTACATGATGGCCGCGGTGGATTCCTTCAGGGCTACCATTGTGGGCGCTGGCTGTCACGGTGCTTCTCCCCATATGGGGGTTGATCCGATCTTTATTCTGGCCCAGGTCATCAACGCTATTCATGGCATCCGGGCGCGGCGGATCAAGCCGGTGCGCCCGGCCGTCATCTCTATCGGCTCGGTTCACGCTGGCGAGGCCACAAACGTCATTCCTAACGAGGTCAAGATAAGCGGCACCATTCGCAGTTACGATGACGAAACACGCCAGCAACTGTGGGAAGAGCTCGAAAAAGCCCTGGGTGTGGCCCGCGCTCTGGGAGGCGATTACGAACTCATGATTGAGAAGGGGCTCCCCTCTACATATAACGATCCAGAAATCGCCGCGATCGTCCGCCAGGTGGCCAAAGAGATGTTGGGCGCTGATGCTTTGCACCCACCGGAGCCCGTCATGGGTGCTGAGGATTTCAGCTACATGGTTCGCAAAGCGCCGGGTGCCATGTTCATGCTCGGCGCGCAGATCGGTGACGAAAACCGCCCGCATCACAGCCCCATCTTTGACCTGGACGAGTCAGCATTTCCCAATGGCGCGGCTGTCCTGGCGGAGACAGCCTGTCGTCTGTTGAGGTTGAAGGGTTAGTCAGTGCTCAGGATGGAGATGGAAGTTCTGTGATCTGATGAGAGACCAGAACCTGCCGATACGTAGACAAGCCCCCTGCCTGACAGGGGGCTGTCGCATGTGGGGTGGGAGCGATCACACGCCGTTCTGATAAGCCTTGATGATGAGCGCCACGTTCTGCCCACCAAACCCAAAGCCATTGATCATGGCCGCACGGACCGGCTGGCGACGGGCCACGTGGGGCACATAGTCCAGGTCACATTCCGGGTCGGGCGTTTCCAGGTTGATGGTGGGAGGAATGATTCCGTCGCGGATGCTGAGCACCGCCGCCAGCGCCGAGATGGCGCCGGCGGCGCCCAGCGTATGCCCCAACATTGACTTGGTGGCCGTCACCGGAACCTTGTAGGCATGCTGGCCAAAGACCTGCTTGATAGCTCTCGTTTCGCCCACGTCGTTCAACGGTGTGCTGGTGCCGTGGGCAAAGATGCAGTCAATCTCTTCTAGGTGCATGCCAGCCCGGTCCAGGGCCAACTGCATGGCATGCGCTGCGCCGCTTCCCGATGGATCTGGCGCCGTGATGTGGTAGGCGTCGCCCGTGATGGCTCCGCCTGCGATTTCGGCATAGATGTGCCCTCCTCGCTGCCGGGCGTGTTCCTCTGTCTCCACCACCATGACGCCTGCACCTTCGCCATAGACGAAACCATCGCGATCTTTGTCAAAGGGACGGCAGGCATGCTGTGGGTCGTCGTTGCGGCGGGAAAGCGCTCCCATTCGGCTCAGCGCGGCAAAGGTGAGCGGCTTGGTGCCGGATTCTGTGCCGCCGGCGATAAGGGTTGTCGCCTCGTTCAGCAACAGCAGGCGGCGTGCTTCTACAAAAGCATAGTTGCCGCTGGCGCAGGCAGCCGCGCTGGTGACAATCGGCCCTTTGGCGCCCGTGACCAGCGAAACCAGACAGGAGACGGCGTTAGGCATGACACTGGGGATGAACAGCGGACTGACCCCTCGTGGCCCCTTTTCGAGGAGCGTCCGCGTGCTGTCTTCAACATCAGCGATGCCGCCACCACCGGTGTTCATCACCACGCCCACGTCGTGGCAGTTGGTGGCGTCTACCGTGAGCCCGGCGTCTTGCAGCGCCATGCGGCTGGCGGCGATGGCGAACTGTGTACCGCGCACAGTCCGTTTGACCAGTTTGCGATCCATATAGTTCGCCGGATCGAAACCTTTTACTTCGCTGGCGATTTTCACGGGAAACTCGCTGACATCGAAGGATTTGATGTGTCCAACACCGGATACACCTGCTATCAGATTGCCCCAGAACTCCTCCACCGTTAGTCCAAGGGGGGTGATGGCTCCCAGGCCGGTGATAACTGCTTTGACCATCTTGATTTTCCTCCTGGTGACGTTGAACGATCTCAACACTGCTATGAGGATATAACACCGTACTGCTTTCCAGGTCACTCTTTTTTCGGATTATTTGGTGGTGCTGGCAAAAGTTCTGGCAGCGGTACGCAACTCCTCCAGAAGCCTGTAAACAAAGGTCACGGCGTTTCTGGATCTTTTGTGATTTGTCTTTCGGCTGTTCTTGTGTATAATGTCGCCTGCTGCCATCAGGAAGCGATGTTGGGCTATGCGAGTTCCTTAAGGAGATTCCGATGAGTCGCGTGACATCCACAAAACAGAAACCTGGCTGGCGCACCCTGCCGCGTAACGTGTGGGCGGTAAGCCTGACCAGCCTTTTTATGGACATTTCAAGCGAGATGGTGCTGAACATCCTGCCGCTGTTCCTGAGCAACGTGCTGGGCATCGGGACGAACATCATTGGTCTCATCGAAGGCATCGCCGAGGCGACAGCCAGTCTGCTCAAGGTCTTTTCCGGCTGGTTGTCGGATCGGCTGCGGGCACGAAAATGGCTCGCCGTGGCTGGGTATGGCATTTCGACGCTCGCCAAGCCATTTTTCTATTTTGCCAATGCCTGGACGGCGGTGTTGGCCGTTCGCTGGGCCGACCGGGTGGGCAAGGGGGTTCGCACTGCGCCCCGCGACGCATTGGTGGCTGACAGCATTGACGATAGCCAGCGTGGCCTCGCCTTCGGCTTTCACCGGGCGGCTGACACAAGCGGCGCGATGTTGGGGCTGGTTATCGCCCTGGGTGTCGTCTGGGCGGCGCAGTCGGCGACGGTAGAACTGGGCCGCCGTACATTCCAAATAGTGGTGCTGGTCAGCCTGATACCGGCAGTGCTGGCCGTGATCTCTTTGGCCCTTGGTGCACAGGATGTGCCCATCACTGATCGGCGTGAAAAGCCGGTTATTACGTTCAAAGGGCTGGGCAAGTCGTTTCTGGCCTTCTTGGTCATCGTTGGTCTGTTCGATCTGGGCAACTCGTCTGATGCCTTTCTGGTTTTGCGGGCGCAAGAACGGGGCCTCAACGTGCTAGGCATCCTGGGCATGCTTATCACGTTCAACCTGGTCTACACCTTGGTCTCGACACCGGCTGGCTCGCTCTCCGATCGCGTTGACAGGCGGCGAGTCATCGTTGGCGGCTGGCTGGCCTATGCCGCTATCTATTTTGGCTTTGCCGTGGCCCGAACGAGTTGGCACGTCTGGGCGTTATACGCTCTCTACGGTGTGTACTATGGCCTGGCCTACGGCACGACCAAGGCTATGGTGGCTGACATTGTCCCTGCCGAGCTGCGAGGCACGGCCTATGGCACGTACAATGCCGTGCTGGGTCTGCTGGACTTTCCAGCATCGCTTATCGCTGGCTTGCTGTGGCAGGGCGCGGGTTCTTGGAGGGGCTTGGGTCCCTCTGCTCCTTTCTTTTTCGGCGCGGCTATGGCCCTGATCGCGGCCATTCTGATGACCCTGTGGAAACCCCCTGCTCGTGAAACGTGATCAAGCGGCCAATGTGTGATACTCTTTCTCAATCATCTGACATCTGGCGTTTGACATCTGGTTGGCATGGTGCTATCATGGTGTCCGCGGATGCGCCTTGTGCTCGGTTGAGGCGGTCGGGCGATAGCGTGGTGATGATGATGGCGACGTTCAACTTTACCTGCTGTTGAGCAGTTACGTCCCCATATTCGGTGAGTTCGGATACAATAGGGGTTTATGAAGGAGCCAATTTCCCATGCTCAAAGACACATTCACTGCCATTCGCCAAGTCTACTCCGGTCAGGCAGCTAAAGACGATGTGGCTGCCCTTGCGCGATACCACCGTATCCAGGCTAGCCCTGGCTTTCGGTCTGCCGCCCAATACGTGCTGCGTGAGCTGCAAAATGCTGGCTTGGAGGCCCGCATCGAGACTTTTCCTGCCGATCACCAGACCAACTTTTGGACATCGCCGTCGTTCCAGGAGTGGGAGGCCGTAGGTGCGACCCTGCACCTCGTAGAGCCGGCCGACCAGGCCTGCAAACTGGCCGATTACCGCGAATTCAAAACGGCTCTCATTCAGCGCAGCATCGCTTTCGACGGCGAGGCCGAGGTTGTGCTGTTAGAAGATGGTCTGGAGGAAGCTGAATACGATGGTCTAGATCTTGCTGACAAAATTGTCCTTACCAAGGGCGATGTAGACCGCGTGCGCCAACTGGCTGTCGAAAAGCACGGTGCTGTTGGCATTGTCTTCGACGGCATGAGAGAGATCCCACCGGTGCGTCAGGCGATGGACCTGCCCGATGCCCGGCAATACACTTCGTTGTGGTGGATGGGCGACCCAGACGAGAAGAAATGTTTTGGCTTTGTCCTTTCGCCGCGCCAGGGACAGTGGCTGCGTGAACTGATCCACCGGCGAGCCAAGGATGGTCTGTCACCGGTCAAGGTGCGTGCCCGCGTGGATAGTAGCCTCTACGACGGCACGATGGAAGTCGTCACCGCTCTCATTCCGGGTGAGACAGACGAATTAGCCGTCGTCGTGGCGCACCTGTGTCATCCACAGCCTTCAGCCAATGACAACGCCTCCGGCGCGGCGGCGGCTCTGGAAGCGGCCCGCACGCTGGCACGACTTGTCGCACAGGGCGACTTGCCTCGACCGAGGCGAGGCATTCGCTTTCTCTGGTTGTCCGAAATGACCGGTTCCTATGCTTACCTGGCGGGTCACGAGGAGGACATCCCGCGCATGGTGGCTGGGATCAACCTGGACATGGTAGGTGAAGACCAGGCCCAGGCAGGTGGGTCATTCCTTATCGAGCGCCCGCCCGACGCGATGAGTTCTTTTGCGCCTGAATTGCTGGAGCGTCTGCGCGAGGAATTGCTCGACGATGCACCGTCGCATACTGGCCTGGCTGGCTATCCTCTCTTTCGCTACGCGACGACAGGCTTCTCTGGTGGCTCCGATCATTACATTTTTTCTGATCCTACCGTCGGCGTGCCGATGCCGATGCTCATCCAGTGGCCTGACAGGTTCTATCACACCTCAGTCGACACGCTGGACAAGGTAGACCCGGCCATGCTGGCCCGTGCTGGCATGCTGACCGCGGCCTATGTCTTTTTCGTGGCAAACGCCGGCTCAGCGGAAGCCACCTGGCTGGCCCACGAAATGCAGGCCCGTTTCCAGGGTCACCTGGCCAAGTCTGTGCAGGCGTATGTTACACACATGTGGGATAGCGGGGCCCCAACGGCGAGTAGAGATGCGCTAGAGCTGTTGGAGCGTCGGATCGCCTACGTTCTGGCACGGCACAAGGTTGCTCTGGCGACGCTCACCCGCCTGTGGGAGGGCGTTGACCCGCTGATCCATGTCCTCGGCGAGGAAGCGGCGAATCTGGTGCACATAGCTCTGGGTCGAGGTCGACGCGCTGCTGGCGACCGTATCCGGGCCCTCGGCGCTGACGGATTGAGTGAGCCGCCAGGGGAACTGGACGAGTGGGAGCGGAAGGCGGCAACCATGAGGCCTCGCCGTCTCTATCGCGGTCCGATTGCTCTCCGCGCGGCGATGCGTAAACTCGTGCCGGACGAGCGCGCTGCCTGGCGTGAACTGGTCACGTCCCGGCGGGCCGGTGGTCGCACGCTGCCCACTCTGGCCGAGTACTGGGCCGACGGCCGGCGCTCTGCGTCCGAGATCGTAGATCTGGTAGAGATGGAATCGGGCGTACGAGATGCGGAACTGGTCGTCACGTATTTTGAGTTATTGCACAAGCTCGGTTGGTTAGATGTTTAGCGTTCCCGATTCTTCATCTAGCAGGAGAGCGGCATGGATCTAGGCCCTCGCCGCGAATCGTATCTCGGTACGGGGAAACCAAAGCGGCGCGACTCGCTGGGTAGAGTATTCACCCTAGCGGTGCTCATCTTGGCCGGGCTGTATGTCGTCAGCCAGCTTTTGCGGCAGGACTGGTTGAGTCCTTTTGCGCCCACGCCTACGCCTACTCGTGCCGCTGCTTCCTACTTTGACGAAGCAGAGTTGCTCTACCTGGAAGGTAGCCTGGACGAGGCTATCGTTGCCTACCGCAATGCCTACCGGCGCGAGCCGGACAACGGGGTTGTTCTCTCGCGATTGGTTCGGTTGATGGTCTTTCGCAACCAGGCGGCAGAAGCCATTGAACAGTATGGGGAAACTCTGAGGGTATTTGACACCGCCGAGACCTATGCCGTTCTCTGCCTGGCTTTTGACTGGAATGGTCAATACGAAGAGGCCCTGGACGCCTGTGTCCGTGCGGTGGGCCAAAATCCTGATTACGCTGACGCTCACGCTTATCTTTCGGAAACCTACTCCAACCTGGCCAACTGGGAAGGCGGCTATGACGAGGCAGCCAAAGCTCTGGAACTCAACGAGCGCAGCGTAGAGGCCCATCGGGCCATGGCCTATACCCTGGAAGTCCGTGGGGACTATGAGGGTGCCGCCGAGGGATACCAGCGGGCCATCGAGCTTCACCCTCGTCTTGGTCACCTTTACTCGCGTCTGGCCCTGAACTACCGCGCGCTGGGTGAATATGACCGGGCCGTCGAACAGCTTCAGAAGGCCATAGAGATAGATCCCAGAAACCCGGAGGCTTTTGACCAGCTGGGGTGGACGTACTACCAGATGGGTGACAGTGCTCGGGCCGCGGTCGAGATCAAGCGCGCGTTGGAGGTTGATCCCAGCTTTTCGTCTGCCTATGGTCATCTGGGTGTCATTGATTACGTCCGGCAACGCTACGAAGATGCCGTCCCCAGTTTTGAGAAGGCCATCGCCGCCGGCAGCGCCTCGCTGGAGTATTATTACGAGCTTGGCCTTTCCTACATCTATTCCTACACCAATGCCTTGCAGAGTTACTCACCGGAAGATCTGGCCAAAGGCTGCGAATTGGGTGTCCCCTGGCTGGACAAGGCGCTAGAGCACGATCCATATTGTCAGCCCTGCTGGGGTGGGATTGACGTGTGTGAGGGAGTGGGCCAGTAGCTTCGGTTGGACAACTTGAGTCAGAAACGCTATAATTGGGCCATGTTAATGCGAGGGCGCGTGGGGGTGAGGAGAATAGGGCAGCGCCCGGCGAGCATTCGCCTTATTTGCGTCAAGTTGGCTACGTTGCTGATGGCGGGAACTGCCATCGTTGCGGCAGGATGCTTGCCAGCCGTCACTGTGGTTCAACCGACGGCGACAGCAGTCGTAGTCGTTCCTTCTGAACCGGCCACTCTCATCGTCGATGTCAAGCCTCCTGGTGCCACTCTGTTGGTGGATGATCAACCTCGTGGTACCACTCCTCTGACGCTTTCTCTGTCACCTGGTCAGTACGTCGTTCGTGTCGAAATGAGCGGCTATCAGGCGATGGAGGAGAGTGTGGTTTTGTCTTCCAGAGGCCGAGTAACGGTGAATGGTTCTCTGCTCGATGTGCAGCTGCCCACGCTCGCCATTCAAGTGTTGCCGAAATCGCCTCACACCGGACAACATGTGGTGATCTATGCCAATGCATATGACAACGTTGCCGTGGCCCGGCTGGAGCTATGGATTGACGGGCAGCGTATCCTGGAAGAGGTGGGGGCAACAGCGATCTATCACTGGGATCTCCCGCTCGACGCGGTAGGCCAGCATGTCGTCGTGGGCCGTGCTTACGACGTGACCGGCAACGTCGTCACACTAGAGCAGCCTTTGACAGTTGTAGTCGCTGTTTCACCTGCCACAGCGACGCCAACGACTTATTCCACGGCTACGCCTTCGCCCACACCTTCTCCTTCGCCTACGGGTACCCCATTGCCCACGGCAACTCTGACGCCGTTACCCGAGAGCACGCCCTCTGCCAGGCCAACACTGGCTTCGGCCGTCAGCGCCTATTATGAAACGGTTTTGTCCATTGATACCTACCCTTATGCGGATTACCTGTGGGAGGAGACAGATGTTCGCTACGGTTCTCCTCTGTGGCGGCTGGACCGCGCGGCCTACGAGGAAGCCCATCCCACGCCGATGCCCAAGCCCTACCGCGCACTCGTCGTCGAGAACGAGTACTTGCAGTTGACCTTTCTGCCAGACCTTGGCGGGCGTCTCTATCGCTGTATTTACAAGCCAACCGGACAGAACCTTTTCTATCAGAATCCCGTGATCAAGCCGTCTCGCTGGGGGGTTCTGACGCCCACCGAACACAATTGGTGGCTGGCGGCGGGTGGCATGGAATGGGCCCTGCCGGTTCAAGAACATGGCTACGAGTTTGGTGTTCCCTGGGATTACGCGATTCAGGTCACATCAGAGGGCGTCACCATTGCTCTGTGGGATTCCAAGGCCGAAGGTCGCCTGCAGTACGAGGTGAAGGTGACCTTGCCATCCCGCCAGGCGGTCTTTACCGTGCAGCCCCGGCTGATGAATCCCCTGGCAGGCGACGTGAAGGTGCAACTGTGGCTCAATGCCATGCTCACCCTGGGTAGCCACACCATCGCACCGGAGACCGAGTTTGTGTTTCCAGAGGGGCCGATGGTCGTTCACTCTACGGGAGACGCAGCGATGGCTGCCATGGAGGTGATGAACTGGCCTATGCACGGCGGACGCGATCTGTCTCGCTATGCCAACTGGCGTCAGTGGCTAGGCGTGTTTGTCCAACAGCCAGGGCAGAACTTTGTGGGCGCGTACAACCACGCCACCGGCCTGGGCGTGGCGCGGGTGTTTCCCTCTCAGATAGCGTCTGGCATCAAGCTCTTTGCCTTTGGTTCCGAGTTTGATGATCGTGATCATTACACCGATGATGGTTCTCAATACTTTGAACTCTGGGGGGGGCTGAATCGCACTTTTTGGCCTGCGGATGATGTGCTGCTGGCGGCAGGTGGGGAGATAACTTGGCAGGAAACGTGGCATCCTTTCGCTGGCATCGGCGGTCTGACTTATGCCAATGAGACAGTCGCGCTTAACCTGAAACGCCTGGGGGATCAGGTGGACCTGGGCCTCAGCGTCTCGACGCCGGTCCAAGGTTGGGTCAGGGTGCTGGCTGGTGAGGGGGGAAGCGCCCAGGCCATCTGGGAGCAGGCCATTGCTCTGTTGCCCACCGCTCCGCTGCGTCAACAAATCGCGTTGCCGGTGGGACTGGGCGCTGGTGCGAAACTGAGGGTGCAGTTGACCGACCAGGAGAGCAAGATACTGTTGGATTACAGCGTCAAAGACTGAGTCAAACCGTGCGCACCCTAAACCGTGGACCTCTAGGGTGAGCAAGATCAAGGATAGAATAATGGTGGTAGGAAACAAGACGACGTTCTGTGAGCATTGTGGCTCCAAAGTCGAAGCAAGAACACCGTTTTGTCCATATTGTGGCTTTCGTCTGCAGGAGAGTGATCTGTCGCCACGTCCTCGTCCAAGGCGGGGTGGCTGGCTGCGGCGGACGGTCACGCGCCTTATTGGCACTGGTTTCTTGTTGCTTTTTCTGCTGCTGGGTGCTGGCGGTGTGGTCCTCGTTGCCATGTATCATGGCATGCAGGACCGTGACCTTCACACTCAGCAGCAAGCTGAAGAGCACTATCAGAAAGGTCTGGCCCATCTGCAGGCGGGTGAGTGCGAGTTGGCTATCGCCGAGTTTACGTTCACCATTCGGCTGGCGCCGGACCACGCGGAAGCTTACGACAGACTGTACAAGGCCGAGGCGCAGTGCCAAACCTTGCCCACGCCAACATCGGAGGTGCAAGAGACAGCTACAGAGGCTCTCTATCAGCAGGCAGTGACCCTTTTTACCCAGGGGCGGTGGGATGATGCAGTTCGCACGCTGGAGCAATTGCGCCAACTCGACGATTCTTATCAGCGGGAAATCGTCCAGGACATGGTGTTTCAAGCCTTGAGCAACCGTGCGATGCAATTGGTCAATGAGGATTTGCTGGAAGAGGCTCTACGTTACTTTGACCGCGCCCTGGAGATGCGTCCAGACGACGTTAACCTCCAAGCGCAACGGCGCATGGCGGCCCTCTATCAGACGGGACAGAGCTACTGGGAGGCAGACTGGCAGCACGCCATTGCCACCTTTGCCGAGCTGAATGCGCTCGACCCTGAGTATAAGGATGCCAAGCAGCGGCTCCACGACGCCTACGTCAGCTATGGCGACAGCCTGGCTGATGACAATCAATGGTGCCTGGCACGGGAACAGTTCGCCGAAGCATTAGCCATCATTCCGACGCAGAGCACGGAGCAGAAACGGGTTAACGCGCACACTCGTTGCGTCACAGCTACACCCACTCCGCTGCCGACGCCTACTGCCAAGCCTACGCGGGTCGTCACGGAGGTATCGCCGGCCATAGGCCTCCCGTTTGGCAAGCTGGCGTTGAGTGTCTATGATTCGGCGACTGACGCCTATGATCTATACATTGCCCATGCCGGTGCAGCGCATTGGGCCAAGATACGTGACCGTGCTTCGCAGCCTGCTTTCCGTCGCGACGGTTCCCGGCTCGCCTTTCGCACGCTGAGCGAGTCGCCTGGCCTGGGTGTGGTCAACGCCGACGGCTCAAACGCGCTGACCCTGGACGTACCGTCCACCGCACAGCAGCCCACCTGGTCGCCCGACGGCACACGCATCGCTTTTGCAGCCACGGATGAGGCCGGTGTGTGGAAGATCTATGCCATCGCTGCCAACAACGGCCGGCCGGAAGAGTTGGCGCCGGGCCAGTACCCTGCCTGGGGGCCGAACAACTGGCTGGCGTACAACGGTTGCGACGATCTCGAGGATGAGAATAACGACGGCGACCGCTTGTGCGGCGTCCACTGTCGCGATCTGGGCGGCAGCGACGTCGTCAAGCTCACCGTTGACGAGCGGGATATCGGCCTGTCCTGGGCGCCCGACAGCACACAAATTGCCTACATGTCGGATCACGATGGCAACTGGGAGATCTATCTATTGGATTTTCCCTGGGGCAAGGTCGTGCGCATGACGAAACACGAGGCCGACGATGGGCTGCCCACCTGGTCACCCGATGGCCAATATATTGCTTTCCTGTCCAACCGCGAGGGGACGTGGGCTGTCTATGTCATGAGTCGTGACGGACAAACGTTGAGCAAGGTGCTGGACGTCGCAGTAGATCATCCCGATTGGCTAAACGATCGGCTTTCGTGGGGCCCGTAACGGGCTGCTGAAAAACAGATCCATGCTGTTTCATTTCTTGACAAGGGCGAATCCCTGTGCTATAGTTTGAAGTGAGCCCAGTTGGCCAGGCGGTCGCGGGCGTCCACGAGACGTTCGAGGAAAGTCCGGACTCCGCAGGGCACGGTGCTGGCTAACGGCCAGGCGGGGTGACCCGATGGCAAGTGCCACAGAAACAAACCGCCGACCCCAGGCCATGGTCTGGGGTCGGTAAGGGTGAAAAGGCGGTGTAAGAGACCACCGGCGGGCCTGGTGACAGGTCCGGCCAGGCAAACCCCACCGGGAGCAAGGCCAAGCAGGGGGGAAGGCGCTGCACAAGCGCCGGGAGGCGGCCCGTCTCCCTCGACCTCCGGGTAGGCTGCACGAGGCGGCGGGCAACCGTCGTCCCAGATAGATGACCGCCACCCTCGGAAGAGGGGACAGAATCCGGCTTACAGGCTGGCTGGGCTCATTCCTCGTCCTTATTTCTACCAGCCCAAGGTGAAAACGTGCGCTATCCCATCGTTGCTGGCAACTGGAAGATGAACCTGGGCCGCGTGGAAGAGGCGCTGGCCTTTGTGCGCCACATTCGGTACCGCCTGAACGAGATCGAGGGTGTGGAACGGGTGCTGTGCCCGCCCTTTACCGTGCTGGCGGCTGTGGCACAGGTCTTGCGCCCCACGCGCATCGGCCTGGGTGCGCAGACGATGCATTGGCAGGATCAAGGTGCGTACACCGGCGAAATCTCCCCGGCTATGTTGGCGGGGCTGTGCCGGTACGTTATCCTGGGTCACTCGGAGCGTCGCACCGGGCGTGTCGCCTTCCCAGATCAAGGCCCGGAAGCCAGCGTCGAGAGTGACGCCGCCGTCAATCGGAAGGTCCACGCCGCTCTGGCGCACGATCTCAGCCCTATCATCTGTGTGGGTGAGAACCTGGCGCAAAATGAGGGTGGCCAGACTCACCAGTTCGTCGGCGGGCAGGTGCGGGCGGCATTGGCGGGCCTGACGGCGAAGCAGGCCGAGAGGTGCGTGATCGCCTATGAGCCGATGTGGGCCATCGGCACGGGGAAGGCGGCGACTCCGGTGGATGCGAACCGCGTCATCGGGCTCACCATCCGGGGGGCCATCGCCGACATATTTGGGGAAATCACTGCCCAGGCCGTGCGGGTGCAGTACGGCGGCAGTGTCAACGTGGAGAATATCGCCGCTTTCATGGCGATGCCAGAAGTAGACGGCGCGTTGGTGGGTGGGGCGAGCCTCAAGCCGGAGTTTGTTGAGTTGGTGCGGCGGGTGGCGTTGGTTCGGTAGGA